>HHCFR05603__coassemble_302_pt1 | contig 167078 bp, 146 predicted proteins | sample HHCFR05603__metabat2_high_PE_041 | metagenome-assembled genome bin HHCFR05603
ACAAATACCTGCAAAAATGAGGCTGGAAAACCAGTGTTTTCAAGGGGGTTTAGAGGGTACCGTAGAAATGAAGTAAGCCCGTTCAGGGCGTTGACACGCTAACGTGAGGTAAGTCGACAATCCTATCGCGCCCCGTAGTAGAAATGAAGTAAGCCCGTTCAGGGCGTTGACACCTCCTTTGTGTAATTAAACAAAGTTGTGTTGCTCTGTAGAAATGAAGTAAGCCCGTTCAGGGCGTTGACACCGGTCCCAGTTCCGCCCGCACCAAACTCTAGCTTTCGCAGTAGAAATGAAGTAAGCCCGTTCAGGGCGTTGACACCATAAAATGCGCCAGTGATGCAATTTGTGGAATTGCGGGTAGAAATGAAGTAAGCCCGTTCAGGGCGTTGACACACCAGCAGGCAAAAAACTGGCAATGCTAAAAAAACTAAGTAGAAATGAAGTAAGCCCGTTCAGGGCACTGAACCCATAAGCCAGGACCTTACCGAACCAGTCGATGTTTGAGAAATGAAGTCAGACTCGTTTTTCTCAAAAACTAATACACGCAATAAAAAAAGCCCCTTAGGGCTTTTTGGCGTATACCTATCATTTACGTTGTACATATGAATCTGCATGGTACTTCCCGAAAAAAGAAACTTAAGAAAGAATCATCCTAAGTACAAATAATCATATCAGCAATTATTCCATCAGAACCTGATACCATTCCTCTGTCCGCTCTGTTACATCACTGTTCAGAAATACTGTCTGTCCCGGAAGATCGATCCGGATCAGCGGTGTTTCTTTTCTGTATAAGAACATCATGACATCCCCGGTTTTGTCTCCCTTGAAGTGGCCGACAAGAAGCTTCTCTGTATCTCCGCCGTTTTCCCTGGAAAAATTGTCGTCCGGGAGTTCATCGAGAAGCTCCGCTGACTGTATGTCGTCCAGAGAAAAGCTGCAGTCGTAGAAAGAGTAGGAGACCGTCACTTCATTTCCGCTGACTTCCAGTTCAGTTTCGGAAAAGTCCAGATCTATAAGGATCACTGATAGAATGAGGACGCCTGCGACTGCTGCAGTGCAGAAAACGGCTGCTGCGCCGATCCACCATTTGGCTGCCGGATGAGCCATGTTTATAGCGTAGCTGGTGCTGCACATTCTGTCTTCGACAAAAAGATGACGGTCATGAGGATTAGAATACCATCCGTTTTTCCAGTATTCGTCGTCATCTGTCAGCAGGGGATGGGTATCCTGATTCAGTACGGCTCTTCGCCGCTGTCGGATTGTGATCACTGCAGCTATGATCGCGGCAGCTCCGAGCAGATCGATGGCACTGTAGATGATATAGTCCCAGAAGTACAGTTCCCGCCCGAACAGGAGACGCGCGCATAGATAGAGTCCAGCGGTCAGGCTGGCGTAGTCTGCGGCGACGAGAGATCCGGTCCAGGTGCGCTTCTGGATACGGTTGAGCTTTTCATTTACAGTGCTGTCCTGGCTGTAGACCTGGTTCTTCTGAACGGACAGACAGAGATGAAGGATAAGGAATACCGCCGGGAGGAGAACGCAGACTGCGGCAAATATCATTCCCAGTGATGTCGCAGTGAGCGTACTGCGAAGAGCGGGAAATACCCACAGGCCGATTCCGACAGCAAGGGCAGGAAGGTGCCATTTCCAGGTGACCGGGAAACGGTCGGACATAGCGCTGACTCGAGTATCAGCCGCAGTGCTGTAATGGGGTTCCTCATTGAACCATTGACGTTCCAGTTTCAAGGCGTACATTTTCCGATGATAAGACCTTGGGTAAAAGACATAGAAAGCGCAGAATTCCAGGCACCACAGTGTCCAGAGGGGAATGAGGATTCCCATACTGAGAAAGCAGAGTGCCGGGATGAGGATTCCGGCAGCCAGGTTCAGCCGCTGGGATCTTCGAAATCCGTTTCGATATTTCTGTATGAGCGACGCAGCAGCTTCATCCTTTTCGGCGTTCGGGGGAACATGGACGCCGAGTATCATCCTTTCTCTGTATTTTTCCTTTCCGGAATAGCAGTAGCTGCACAATCCCACCATCGACAGGTCAAGCAAAGCAAAAAAGATAAAAATCACTGTGTTGATCATAGAATCCTCTCCCCTCCAGATTGTCCTATTTGTATTAATAATACTAATTCAAAAACGGGCGCATGTCAACAGGATATTAAGTGGATGCTTAGAATAGTTTCTGGTATAATGAAGCCAGCAGAGATACACGCAGCTGACAGATGGAGGACTGAGTAATGGAGATGGATAGAGTGGCAGAGACGGGAATACGGGAACAGGTTATTATGGAAATCTGTGAGATTGCGAAAAGGTGCCAGGTAGATAAAGTTTTGCTTTTTGGCTCCAGGGCAAGAGGCGATTTCAAGAGAACAAGTGACATTGACCTGGCAGTAGCCGGAGGGGATTTTCTGAGATTTGCATTGGATGTGGAGGAAGAGACGTCGACTCTTCTTGAATTTGATATTGTAGATTTGAACCGCTGTATGCAGCAGGAACTGAGAGATTCTATTGAGAAGGAAGGGCGAGTAATCTATGAAAAAGTATGACAATTTTTGCGCTGCGTTATCAAACTTGAAGGAAATATATAAGTACAGTGAACCATATGATACGGTTATCCTTACCGGGCAGGTCGGATTGTACGAAGTGTGCTTTGAACAGGCTTGGAAAATGATGAAGGTAATATTAGAAGCATATGGATTTGAGCAGGGCGCAACAGGTTCACCCAAAATGATATTAAAAACAGCTTATAAAGCTGGGATGATATCAGACGAAACGTTGTGGCTTAAGGCACTGCAGGAAAGGAATAATGTGACACATTCATATAACAGGGAAATTGCATTAGAGATTGTCCGTCTGACAAAAAGTGAATTTTATGATATGTTCTGCACATTGAAAAAAGAAGTGGAAGCTCACTGGCAGTGATGTAAAAGCATTTTGACAGACAGAATACGGACTGTCAAATGGATTCGATAGACATGAAAGGCTTTCTCGGGATAAGATAAAGAAAAAGAGGAGGGAGACGCTGATGGATATAGGGGCAAAGATCAGGGACGCACGCGTGAAATCGGGCCTTACGCAGGAACAGGCTGCGGAGGCGCTCAGTGTCAGCAGACAGACGATCTCGAACTGGGAGAACGGAAAAACGTATCCTGACATTGTAAGCGTGGTCAGAATGAGCGACTTATATGACATCAGTCTCGACCGGCTTCTGAAGGAGGAGAGACCTATGTCAGATTATCTGGATTATCTTGAGGAAAGCACGAATACGGTGAAAACCAGAAACCGGCTGTCAAGGCTGATCCTGCTCGCTGTCTATCTCCTGATATGGACGATGTCGCTCTTTGCGTTCTGGTTTTTTACGGACGGAGATGACGCGATGGGCTACAGTATCTTATATCTGTGGGTGGTGCTTCCGGCTGCCACATTCTGGATTTCCCTGCTGATCGGAAGCGGAAATCACTGGGGAAAATATAAATGGCTCTTCGCACTTGGCTTTGGAGTGATGTACATGTTTGCAGAATACGCGACTTTCAGCGCGGCAAATATGATTACGTTCAATAAGTTCAATCTGCCGGAATTCGGAATGACAGCGGTCGGTGCTGCGATTTCTCTGATTGGTATGGGGATCGGGTATGCTGTTCACTGTGCGGATTTAAAAAGAAAAAAGAGGGGGTGAATGCGATGACGAAGAAGATTTCCAGGATTATATCAGCGGTGATGTTTGCAGCGGCTGTCTTGTTTTCCCTGTATGCATTGAATCATCCTGAGGCCAGCTTTCCGTGGGGGAATGCGATAACGTACACATTGTACGGCGTTTATCTGCTCGTTATGGTTGTGCTGGCAGTCGCTCCGTTTGGGAGAAAGCGATAAGGAGAGGGGTATGGGAAAAAGAAAGAAAAGGAAGAACGTGCTCATCCTGGCAGCTGTGCTCATTCTTGCTGTGCTGGCGTCTGTATTTGCTGTCAGATCACTGATCGGCAGAAGGCCCTTTGAAGATCTGGAAGCCTCGGATATTAAAGAGGCATCCGTAGAGTTTCTGCCTCCGGGTGACACGATCACGCTGGACAGAAACGAGATCGAGAAACTGACAGATATCCTAAACAACGTAGTGATTTACAGAAGAGACGGATCCTATAGAACTTATAATGGGCAGTCCGTGATCTTTACAATAACTAAAACGGATGGAAGCCAGGTTACTGTCAATGCATTTAACCCGTTCCTTGTGATCAATGATACGGGATACAGGACAGAATATGAGTCCTGCGGGGAACTGGCTTCATTTGGAAATTCGCTCAGGCGTTAGAAGGAGGTGCAGCGTGAAAAAAGTGATCCTCAGTGCGGATGGGGACAGCATCATATACCTGGTTCCGGATATTGTTGCTGATAATCTTGAAAAGTACTGCATAGAATTCTGCGATGACTGGCTGTGGCATAGTCCGCAGGCTGCAAAATACAGAATGGGAGCCGGTGTATGTTACAGCGAGGCAGATTTTATTGATTATCTGAACAAGTATAAATTCCCTAACGAAAAGTCTGCGGCCGTTAAAAATCTCGGATGGACCGGACTGGGCGAAGAACTTTCGGAAGAGTTCCGGGAACTGCCGTATTTCAATTTTTAGGAGATGGGTGCTGAATTATCTGCGGGCGCTGTGAAGATAGAAATCACAGCGTCTTATATTTTTTACGGATAAATTTGATGTGGAAAATGAGAATATAAAAGGTCACTGGACGGGGATCTTCTATGATCATCGGGGAAGGACAACGATCGACTTTACAGAGAAGGTCACTGTGAAGAAATTTTTTCTTCGGCCCTTTGCCGGCAGATATCTGAGAAAGCAGCAGCTCAGCTATGTTTCTGATCTGAAAAAGAAGACGGAAACATACGTTGAAAAAGACAATTGAGACACAAAATCTCTTGCTTTCCCTTTCCGTCGGAGATAGAATGTCTCTATGGCGGAAAAGCCGAAAATAATACAGCAACAGCGAAAGGGATGACAGATATGCTGAAAGCAAGAATGATCAATAAGATGATAGATTTTTATAAAGGAAACAAGTCCGATGTGCGGCATTTCCTGAAGGTGTACGCTTATGCACAGACCATCGGAAAGCTGGAGGGGCTGGATGAGAAGACCCAGGATACGCTTGAGATCGCGGCGATCGTCCACGACATCGCATGCCCTCTCTGTCGGGAAAAGTATGGAAATACGAGCGGAAATCATCAGGAAGCGGAGAGCGAAGCTCTGCTGAGGATCTTCCTGTCAGAGTTCGCGCTCCCGGCGGATCAGGAGGCGAGAGTGATCTATCTGGTTACACATCACCATACATATACTGATGTCCAAGGGATGGATTATCAGATCCTTCTGGAGGCGGATTATCTTGTAAATGCAGATGAGTCTCAGTACAGCGAGGAGTCGATCCGGAATTTCTGCGAGCGGGTGTTTCAGACGGAAAGCGGAACGCATATGCTCAGATCGATCTATTTACCGGAATAGAGGAAAGCCGGACTTTACAGCCGCCGCGGTTTCGCGGAGAACAAGGAGGAAGCCATGAGAGCGACGGTTTTGGTGGATAATATTGGAAGTAACATAGGAAATGATACGATACAGGGAGAGTGGGGACTGAGCTTTTTCATCGAGTATGGAGAGGCAAGGATCCTTCTTGACGCCGGGCAGTCCGCGCTGTTTGCAGAGAATGCGCGGAAACTGGGACTTCCGCTGGAGGAAGTGGACTATGCGGTGCTCTCACATGCCCACTACGATCATGCGGACGGCATGGAGACCTTTTTTGAGCGCAACAGCAGGGCGCGGCTGTATCTACGAGACAGCTGCAGGGAGAACTGCTACAGGATCAAGGAAGGGGACTGGAAGTACATCGGCATCCGGGAAGGATTTCTGAGGAAATACAGGGACAGGCTGGCTTACGTGTCCGGTGATCTGGAAATCGTGGAGGGAGTCTGGCTGCTCTCCCACAGGACGCCGGGGCTGGAGCAGGCCGGCAGGAGAGAGAAGATGTTCCTGAAGGAAGAGGGAAGCTGGGTCGCGGACTGCTTTGCTCATGAGCAGAGTCTTGTGTTTGAGACGCCGGGCGGAATCGTCGTTTTTAACAGCTGTTCCCACGGCGGTGCGGACACTGTGATCAGTGAAGCTGCCGCCGCGTTTCCGGGAAGGAAGGTGCGGGCGCTGATCGGCGGATTTCATCTGCACAATAAGTCGGAAAAATATGTCAGGGAAATTTCGGAGAGGATCCGCAGGACCGGAGTTGAGGAAATATTTACAGGACACTGCACCGGAGATGAAGCGTACGGCATCATGCGCGAAGAACTGGGAGACAGAGTGCATCAGCTCAGGACGGGACTGCAGATGGAGTTCTGACGAGCTTCCTCAGCAGAAGGCCGGGAAGTGAAGAAGCCGCGCCGGACAGCAGGCGTCTGGTGTAAGCGGATCATTTTCGTAAAACAGAAAGAATGGAGACAAAAAATGAATCAGGAAATATTGGACAAGCGGATCGCTGTCGTGGGCATCGGCGGCGTGGGCGGCTATCTGGCGGGAATGCTGGGCAGAGTGTGCGGCCATCTGACGATGGCGGCAAGAGGCAGCAGAAGGGAATCCATCCTTGAGAACGGGCTTGTGCTGCACAGTGAGTATAAGGGAGAAATCCGGGTGAGGCCGGAGCGGGTGGTCACGGTCAGCGAAATGGGAGAGCAGGACTATATTTTTATCTGCGTGAAGAACTATTCCCTTGAGGAAGTCTGCCGTGAGATGGAGCACGCCGTGACAGAGGATACAGTCATCATTCCTGTCATGAACGGAGTGGATCCTGGTGATCGGATCAGAAATCTTCTGGGAAAGGGAACTGTGGTAGATTCGCTGATCTATATCGTGGCATTCGCAAATGAAGACTATTCGATCACCCAGCAGGGAGATTTCGCCAATCTGCGCATCGGAATCAAGAATGCGGATGAAGCACAGCGGAAAAAGGTGGAAGAAACGGCGGAGATCCTGCGGGGCGCGGACATTGACTATCAGACTGCAGATGATATTGAAGTGGAGATCTGGCGCAAATATATCCTGAACTGTGCGTACAATACGGAGAGTGCATACTATGACAATGCTATCGGACAGCTCAGGAGCGATCCGGTGAAGGCGAAGGAATACGAGGCCCTGGTGCGGGAGGCTTATGAAGTCGCTCTGGCAAAGGGCGTGGGAGTGAAGCAGGAGCATGTGGACGCCATCCTGCACAGGTTCTACTATGAGCTGGCAGAGGATGCGACCAGCTCGCTCCAGCGGGACATCCGCGCCGGAAAGCGGGCAGAGGTGGAGACCTTCAGCGGCTATATCGTGCGGGAAGCGGAGCGGCTGGGGATCAGTGTTCCGGTGACGGAGAAGATGTATGAGGGGCTGAAAGCGCTTCAGAAGTAAAGGAGGCGGCGGGATGCAGATCACGGATCTGTGGATTCGGAACTTTAAATCGATCAGAGACATGCATATCGGGGATATCGAAAATGCCCTGATCCTTGTGGGAAAGAACGACACGGGAAAGACCGCCGTTCTCGATGCGGTGCGGGCTGTGGGCGGCGACTATGCTGTGCGTGAGGAAGATTTTCATGAGAATTATCCGAACATCGAGATCATGGTCACGCTTCAGATCACGCAGGAGGATCTGCAGAGGTTCCACAGGTACGGGATCGTCAGCACTTACCGCAGGTATGAGGCGTGGTACAGGGATTTCCAGAGGAAGCTGCCTTCGTATCAGGAAGGGGAACTGATCTTTGAGTTCTCCGTGAACCGGGAAGGACGGGTGCGCTACAGCGACGGGCATCAGAAGAACAACAGCTATATCCCGCGCATTTTTCCTCATATCTACTATATGGACGCAGAGCGGAACCTGGAGAAGTTTCAGGCTGATCTGCTTCTTTTGCAGGAGGATGAACTGTTAAAGCAGATGCGTTCCGGGTGCTGTATGTTCGATATGGCGAAGAAATGCAACCACTGCTTTTCCTGTATCGGGCTGATCCAGAAGAAGACTCCGGAGGAGCTGAACGCCTTTGAGGCGGCGAAGCTTCTGGAGTACAAGCTGTACAATCTGAATCTGGACACATTTTCTCGGAGGGTGAATGAGAACTTCCGGAAGAACGGCGGGCGGGATGAGATCGTGTATTCCATGAACCTGGATGTGGAGCGCACCCTGTCGGTGGGGGCCGGGATCCGGCGCGCCGGGCAGCAGGAGAAATGGCCGCTGACAGGCATGGGGAAGGGAATGCGCAGTATCTACATGCTCTCGCTGCTTGAAACCTATGAGGAAGAGGGGCGGCGGAATGCGGATCTTATTCTTGTGGAAGATCCGGAGATATTTCTCCATCCGAAGCTTCAGAAGGTGTCAGGAGATATCCTGTACAGGCTGTCCCGGAAGAACCAGGTGATGTTCTCCACCCATTCGCCGAATCTGCTCCCGAACTTCAGCAGCAGGCAGATCCGGCAGGTGTACCTGGATCAGGACGGATTCTCAGATGTGAGGGAGAAGACGGACATCAGCGCCGTGCTGGACGACCTGGGGTACTCGGCAAATGACCTGATGAACGTGAATTTTGTGTTCATCGTGGAAGGAAAGCAGGACAAGAGCAGACTGCCTCTTCTCATCCGGAAGTATTATTCCGAGACATATGACAGCGAAGGAAATCTCTCACGGATCGCGATCATCACGACGAACAGCTGTACCAATATCAAGACCTATGCGAATCTGAAATATATGAATCAGGTCTATATCAAGGATAATTTCCTCATGATCCGGGACGGAGACGGCAGGGACCGGGAGGATCTGAAGCGGCAGCTCTGCAGTTACTATGCGCGCCGGGATGAGGAGGATGTGGACCGGCTTCCCCGGGTGACGGAGAAAAATGTACTTGTGCTGAAGTACTATTCCTTTGAAAATTATTTTCTCGATCCGAAAGTTATGGTGCAGATCGGAGTGCTGGAATCAGAAGAGCAGTTCTACGAGATCTTTCTGGAAAAATGGAAGGAATATCTGCACCGGCTGAGGAGCGGACAGAAGCTGACAGAAGTGATCGGCAGGGATATAGAGAGTGTGGAAGATATAAAACAGTATATGGAAGAAATTAAAATCTATCTCAGAGGACATAATCTGTACGATATCTATTACGGAAAATATAAGGAAAATGAGCAGGAGATCTTAAGGCGGTACATTGATGCTGCGCCGAGGGAGGATTTTGCAGATATCCTGGATCCGATCGACAGCTTTCTTTACTTTGAGAGCAGAAAAAAGCATTGAACAAAAAAGGAGCAGACAGATGAGTAAAAAAGACGAAAAGACAAATGTCATGCGTATACTGGATCAGAAGAAGATCGAATATAAAAGCTACAACTACCTTCAGACAGGAGCCGTGAACGGCATGGAAGTCGCCGAGGCGCTGAATGAGGATCCGGGGATGGTATTCAAGACCCTTGTCACGGTGGGAAAGTCGAAGACAAATTATGTGTTCGTGGTCCCGGTGAATAAGGAACTGAACTTGAAAAAAGCGGCCCACAGTGTGGGAGAGAAGAGTATAGAGATGATCAAGCAGAAGGAACTTCTTCCTCTGACCGGCTATATCCACGGCGGATGCTCGCCAATCGGGATGAAGAAGCAGTTTGCCACCACCATCGACAGCAGCGCGGAGAACTACGGAAGGATCATCTTCAGCGCTGGGAAAATCGGGTATCAGGTGGAAGTGAGCCTTGAGGATCTGAAAAAAGTGATCCGGTATCAGCTTGACGAGATAGCAGAATAGGAGTAACCGGTAAATGATGATATCACTTATGGCCTGCATCGCAGGCTTTCTGCTTGATTTTCTGTTCGGCGATCCGGTCTGGCTGTATCATCCGGTCCGGGTCATCGGAAACTTTATTTCATTCGGAGAAAAGACCCTGCGCAGGCTGTTCCCGAAGACGCCGGGAGGAGAGCTGGCGGCGGGAACCGTGCTGTGGTTTCTGACGGCAGGGCTTTCTTTTTTGATCCCTTCTGCGGTGCTCTTGGGAGCTCAGATGATACACCCTGCGCTGCGGTTTTTGGTTGAGAGCTTCTGGTGCTATCAGATCCTGGCGGCAAGATGTCTGGTGAAGGAAAGTGGGAAGGTCTATGACAGGCTGAAGGAGAACGATCTGCCCGGGGCCAGGAAGGCCGTGTCCATGATCGTGGGACGGGATACAGAGGATCTCACTTATGAGGGGGTGACCAAGGCAGCTGTGGAGACGGTGGCGGAAAATACATCCGACGGAGTGACAGCGCCCCTTCTGTTCCTGCTTCTGGGAGGAGCGCCGCTCGGGTTCCTGTACAAGGCAGTCAATACGATGGATTCCATGCTGGGATATAAGAATGAGAAATATCTGTATTTCGGAAGATTTCCGGCAGGGATGGATGATGTGTTCAACTTCATACCGTCGAGGATCACAGCTCTGCTCATGATCACTGCGGCGTTCCTCACCGGAATGGATGGAAAGAATGCGTGGAGGATCTACCTGCGGGACCGACGGAAACATGCAAGCCCCAATGCGGCACAGACCGAGGCTGTCTGCGCGGGCGCTCTCCGGATCCGTCTTGCAGGGGATGCGGTTTATTTTGGAAAGCTGTATAAAAAAGAATATCTTGGGGACGACCTGCGTTCCATCGAAGCGGAGGATATCAGGCGGGCAGGGAAGCTGATGTATGTGACGGCAGTCCTGATGCTTGTGGTGTTCGGGGCGGTGAAGGCTGCGATCCTTTTTGCTCTGTAAATGAATAATTAGAAGAAACTGGAAAGTATACAGGAGGAAAGAATGGAATACGTACACGGGGGAGACATCTATACATATAAGGGAATGCTTGATTTTTCCGTGAATGTGAATCCGCTGGGACCGTCAGAGCGGGTGATCGATGCGGCGAAACGGGGCGCGGAGAGGGCGATGGAATACCCGGACAGCCGGTGCGGCAGGTTAAGGGAAGCGCTGGCTGAAAGGAAGAAAATCCCGGCAGAGCACATCATCGCGGGAAACGGCGCGGCGGATCTCTTCTTTTCACTTGTTCTCGCTGAGAGACCGCGCACGGCGGCGATCCCGGTCCCTGCATTCTCAGAATATGAGCAGGCGCTGAAGACTGTGGACTGCAAAGTGCGAGAATACTTTCTAAAAAAAGAAAATAATTTTCGATTGACGGAGGATTTCCTGAATGAACTGTCGCCGGAGACTGATATCGTCTTCCTGTGCAGCCCGTCCAACCCGGCAGGACAGGCGATCGACAGAGGGCTTCTGCTAAAGATCGCGGACCGGTGCGAAGGGTATGGGATCCGGCTCGTTGTGGATGAATGCTTCATTGATTTCCTCGCAGAGCCGGAGGATTATACTATGGAGAAGATGACAGAGAAGTATTCCTGCCTCTTTGTCGTCCAGGCTTTTACGAAGATCCATGCGATCCCGGGACTGCGTCTGGGCTATGGGATCACATCGGATGAAGCGCTGCTGGAGAGGATGCAGCAGGTCCGTCAGCCGTGGAGCGTGTCCATACCCGCACAGGAGGCGGGGATCGCGGCCCTTGGCGATGGGGAGAGAGTATATGCGGCCCGGGAACTGACCGGCAGGGAGCGGGTGCGTATGGAGAAGAAGCTGAGCGGATGGGGCGTCGATGTGATTCCGTCACAGGCGAATTTCATCCTCATGCACAGCCCGTATGATCTGTTCCGCCTGCTGAAGGACAGGGGGATCCTGATCCGGGACTGTTCTAATTACAGCGGGCTTGGCAGAGGATGGTACAGGACCGCGGTGAGAAGAAGCGAGGAAAATGACCGGCTGCTGGAGGCGGTCCGTCAGATCTGTCAGATGGAAGAACACAGAAAAGATAAAGCGAGACAGGAGGAGTACAGTGGCTAGATCGATCATGATACAGGGAACCATGTCCAATGCGGGGAAGAGCGTCCTCGCCGGAGGACTGTGCCGGGTGCTGAAGCAGGACGGCTTCCGTGTGGCTCCCTTCAAATCCCAGAATATGGCGCTCAATTCCTTTATCACCAGGGACGGCCTGGAGATGGGGCGGGCGCAGGTGATGCAGGCGGAGGCGGCAGGAGTGGAGCCGGACGTGTGCATGAACCCGATCCTGCTCAAGCCCACCAATGACATTGGCTCACAGGTGATCGTGAACGGAGAGCCCGTGGGGACGATGTCCGCGGCAGAGTATTACAGACATAAGAGAGATTATATCCCGGCAATTCTGGAAGCGTACCGCAGGCTGGAGCAGTCCTTTGATGTGATCGTCATCGAAGGGGCGGGAAGCCCGGCGGAGATCAATCTGAAGCAGGATGATATCGTCAACATGGGGCTTGCAGAGCTGGTGGACGCTCCGGTGCTCCTTGCCGGGGATATCGACCGGGGAGGAGTGTTCGCTCAGATCGTGGGCACGGTCATGCTCCTGGAAGAGAAAGAGAGAAGGCGGATCAAGGGCACAATCATCAATAAATTCCGCGGCGACGTGTCCATTCTGAAGCCGGGACTATCCATGCTGGAGGAGAAGACGGGAATCCCGGTGCTGGGCGTGGTTCCTTATTTCTATCTTGATATTGACGACGAGGACAGCCTGACAGAACGGTTTCAGAAAAAGGACAGCGCGGGGCTTGTGGATCTGGCGGTGATCCGTCTGCCCAGGATCTCTAATTTTACCGATTTCGCTCCACTTGAGGCGATGGAGGAGGTGAGCGTCAGATATATCTCATCTCCGTCTGAGTTCGGGAATCCGGACGCGGTGCTCCTTCCGGGAACCAAGAACACCATACAGGATCTTCTGTGGCTGAGGCAGAACGGGCTGGAGGCGAAGATCCTTCAGCATGCGGGACGGGGCGGACTGGTGTTCGGCATCTGTGGCGGCTATCAGATGCTGGGACTGTCAGTCTCTGACCCGGAGGGGGCGGAGCAGAAAGGAACAGTGAAGGGACTGGGACTGCTTCCGGTGCGGACCGTGTTCCGGCAGGAGAAGAGAAGGACGAGAGTGCAGGGACATTTCCGAAGGCTTACGGGAATGCTGGAAGGCATGAGCGGCGCCGCCATCGAAGGATACGAGATCCATATGGGCGAGAGTTATCCGGCGGGATCAAAGCCGGGCGACACTGCTCCTAGAGGAGCTGCTTCAGCTAAATCCGGAGAGGGAGAGCACGGGAGCAGTGAGAACGGGCACGCACTTGTAGAGTTCACGGAAGAGACAGCGCGGGGAGAATGTCCGGCGCTCCATGCAGACGGCGCCCAGTGTGGGAATGTCTACGGCTGCTATGTCCACGGGATCTTCGATGCGCCCCAGGCGGCAAAGGGATTCCTGTCGGCGATCCTTAAGAAAAAGGGATACGATCCGGAGCGGATCCGGGTGACGGACTGGAAGACACATAAGGAAGAACAGTATGACAGGCTTGCCGATATTATCCGGAGCAGTCTGGATATGGAGGCAGTCTACAAGATCATTGAGAAAGGAAATGATGCGCCATGCATTCTGTGATACGGATCGGAAGCCGCGAAAGCGCGCTGGCTGTCCGGCAGGCAGAGATCATCCGGGATCTGATCCTGGAACATGAGCCGGAAACAGAGATCGAGATCATCACTATGAAGACCACAGGAGATAAGATTCTTGACAAAAGCCTGGAGAAGATCGGAGGGAAGGGGCTGTTTGTCAAGGAACTGGACCGCGCCCTCATGGAAGGGCGGATTGACCTTGCTGTGCACAGCTTGAAAGATATGCCCATGGAGGAGAATGAAGAGCTTCCGATCCTTGCCTATGGAAAGCGGGAGGATCCGAGGGACGCCCTGATCTACAGGAAAGGACTGACAGAACTGCCGGAGTACCCGGTGATCGGCACCTCCAGCAGGCGCCGTGCGCTGCAGATGGAGCGGCTCCTGCCGGGATGTACCTTCCGCGGGATCCGGGGAAATGTGCAGACAAGGATGAGAAAGCTGGAGGGGGAAGGATATGATGCGACCCTCCTTGCGGCGGCGGGCCTGAAACGGCTGGGAATGGAGCATGCAGCGGGGAGATATCTCTCTGTGGACGAGATGATCCCGGCGGCAGGACAGGGCATCCTTGCCGTGCAGGGAAGAAGAGACATGGACTGGGGCTGGGTCCACGAGGTGGACGACCCGGCAAGCCGGGCGGCTGCGCTTGCGGAGCGGCAGTTTATCCGGGTGCTGGGCGGCGGATGCACCTCCCCGTCGGCGGCGCATGCAGAGGTGAGCGGGAATGAACTTAAGATCATCGGCCTGTGCTGGAGCGAGGAGTCCGGGCAGTATTCCCGGGGAGTACTGTGCGGGGACGTCAGCCGGGCAGAGCAGGCGGGGGAAGAGCTTGCCAAGCGGCTGCGGCGGGAAGCGGAATAAAAATACGTCATAGTTTACTATTTGAAGCAGCAGCGGGCGAGGTGGAGCCCGCTACTTTCGTTTTCAGACTGAAAAAAGCTGTTATGACCGCCGCCGGCGGTGCCTTTACGCAGGATCTGCAGCGCATTTCTGTTTATTTTCTGATATGACAAGTATGTTTTTTGATAATGGTCTCAGAAATAAAGCACTAAAATAAAGTAGTAATATGTTAAAATAGACTCAGTGTATGGACTGGAGAGTATTATGAAATTATTGAAGCTGGTAATCGTGGACGATGAACCGATCCTGCTGCAGGGACTTCTGAATACTTATGAGTGGGAAAAGATGGGATTTCAGGTCGTGGGAACGGCACAGAGCGGGGAGCAGGCGATCAAGGTGATTGAGGAAGTAAAGCCTCATGTCGTGCTGACAGATATTCGTATGAAGCAGATCACAGGGCTGATGGTCATGGAGGAGATCCAGAAGACAGATTTGGAATGTCTTTTTATCGTGCTGAGCGCGTACAGAGATTTTGACTATGCGCAGCAAGCGTGCGATCTGGGGGCCTTTTCCTATCTTCTGAAACCGATTGAGGACGAGAAGCTGCAGGAGACGATGCAGAGCGCGTACAAAGTATGCATGGAGCGGATTGAAAATGAGGCGAAGTATGAGAGCTGGGAGAAGCTGCTGGTCAAAGACCGTGATAGTTTCCTTCAGGTTGTGATCCAGAAGTATGTCCAGAACAGGATCTCGCAGGAAAAGATGGAGGAAGTAATGAGGATGCTTGATGACTTGCCGGGAAAGGAAGAACGGTTTATCACCGTATTTGTCGATATTGACCTTACCTATAAGATCACTCATTCGCTGGAATATGAGGCGGCAAGATTTGCTTTGATGAAACGTATCGGAGAAGTGGTGGGAGAGCAGTTCTGCTTCTGGAAATCTGAAGCGAAGGAAGAGACCGCTTTTATCATCCGGACAGAGGACAAGAGCGCTGTCATGAAGCTGAAGCATCTTCTGGAGAATGTGAAGGAAAATGAGAAGAGTCCGGTGGTGGCTGCGATCTCGAAACCATATAAAGGGATAGAAGGGATCCGGAGAAGTTATGGAGAGGCACAGAAGCTGTTTGGTATGGCGAGTGTATCCGGCGCCAGCGCATTTACTGTATCGGAAGATGTAGATGTTGTTCCGGCGGAAGAGTCTGCGGCAGATATGGACAATCTGATCGTCAGCGCAGTGAGGAAAAACAACAGAGCTGAACTGAAGGACGCTTTCGTGCAGATGATCTACAGTCTTCCCGATGAGGAAGAACAGCAGTGCCAATACCTGCACAGGGTGATGCTGAAGACAGAGTTTATGCTTCAGGATTCTTATGGACTGACAGAAGAGATAAAAAAGAAATTTCGGAATTACTATAATAATCTGGAACAGCTCAATGCGGCAAGAGCAGTGGACGTGTGCTACAAGATCCTGTGCGATGCTGTTGGAGTGCGCGAAGAGTCAGCTGAGAAGGATGAGGCGAGGTACTTCAAGGAATACATGAAAGAGGCGGTGGACTATATTGAAGAGCATCTTGGGGATGAAGATCTGACCATCGTGTCTGTGGCTGCACAGATTTATCTGAATCCGGTTTATTTCGGAAGGGTGTTTAAAAATACGTTCCATATGACTTTTAAAAAATACCTGATGCAGCAGAGGATGGAGAAAGCGAAACTTCTGCTGGAGGAGGGAAACAGAAGCATAGGGGATATCTGCGATGCAGTCGGGATCCATAATCCATCCTATTTTTCACACCTTTTTAAGCAGTATACAGGCAGGATGCCCAGTGAATATAAAAAGGAATTTGAGGTATGAACAGACGTATATGAAAAAAGATAAGAAAAAGTCAGGGATACAGCGGAGATATCTGAAGTATACGGCGGTCCTTCTGGGAATTGCGCTTCTGCTGTCCAGTCTCGGAGTCGTAGTAAGCGTAAGAGAGAGGCTGACAGATTCTATTATTGACAAATATGAATTTATGACAGAGAGAATGGGAATCACTCTAGAAAATATGTTCCGTAAAAGCGACGAGACAACAGCGGAGTGTATCCTTTACGATGATGTACAGAAGACACTTCAGGCGCAGGGGCTGGAGGAAGTGAAGCACATAGCACTGAGCAAATACTTTGCTTACGTCGATCTGGATCATGTGGCGGATTACTGCTATGTGGATAATAAAGAGAATGTATACAGCAAATCCTATTCGGATGTCACATTTCGGGATGTGGAGAACAGCGGTTTCAGAGACTATCTGGGGGAGGATTATTCACGGACAAAATGGTTCTGGGCAGAAGATACTTTGTTTGGAACAGGCGACTATTCTCTTTTTATAGGCAGATATATTAGGAGTCTGGAGTATGCACATGATCCGGGAATGCTCTTTTTCAAAATGGAAGACGGATTCCTGAAGGAGATAGCAGGGGAGAATCAGGAGTTGACAGATGAGGCTGCGGTGGGTGTGATCGACAGGAACGGACAGATCTGTATGACCTCTGCACCGGAGGACTTCAGCGAGGCGGAGTCAGTGCCGGATGATATTGGGGAACGGATTGTAGAAACGCAGGATACAGGGATGATCCTTGCCGGAGAAAAAGTGGATGGCGGTGTCCTCTCGGCATACCGGGATGGAAACAGCGGAATGGCTGTTTTTTCTTATGTTCCGGACAAGGTGCTGAACCGAGGGATCATCCCGATCTTCCTGGTCCTCGCCGGGATCTATCTCCTGGTAGCCGTGGTGGCGGTTGTCCTGAGTATTTATTTTTCCAGGAGATTTACAAAGCCGATCCAGGTTATTAAAGAGGCAATGACGGAATTTGACGGTAATAATTTTGAACAGACCATAGAGCTTCACACGAATACGGAGCTGGACGAGATCGGTCGTTCTTACAATAAGATGCTGGACAATATCCGCCGGCTTCTGGAGGAGATCAAAGAGCAGGAGCGGGAACTGCGCACCACCGAGCTCAATATGCTGATCAGCCAGATCAACCCGCATTTTTTGTATAATACCCTTGATACGATTTACATGCTCGCGCGGATCAACAAAGAGGAGACTACGATGCGGATGATCCAGGCGCTTTCCAAATATCTCCGCCTTTCCCTGAGCAAAGGAAGTGAGATCGTGTCAGTGGAGGATGAACTGGAGAATGTGAAAAGCTATATGGAGATTCAGCAGATACGGAATCAATCGCTCTTTGACTATGAGATCGACTGTCAGGTGGACGCTTTGGATACCTATGTCCTGAAGCTGATCCTTCAGCCTCTCGTGGAAAATGCGGTAAAATATGGATTTCAGGATATTTTTGAAGGCGGCAGGATCAAGATTACCGTGTGGAAAGAGGGAGATAATCTGTATCTGAGTGTCTCTAACAATGGAACTCCCGTCGAATGCGCCATGATGGACAAGATCAACGGTATGAATAATCTTCCGGTTTCGGAACTGAAAAACTGTTTTCCGGATAAGAAGCGCGGGTATGGTGTCGTGAACATCCTCACCCGGCTCCGCCTGAAATACGGTGATGGTGCAGGATTCTACTGCGAGGCACATGAGGAGGGGACGACATGTACGATAAAGATTCCCGGAGGGGGAGGCCTGAGAGAAAATGAGAAGTAAGAAATGCAGATGGAAAGGAAGGGCAGTGCAGACCGCGACAGTGTGGCTGCTTCTTGCCCTGACTGTATCCGGCTGCTCCAAACAGGCAGGACAGACGGACGGAGGAGCGGAAGAAGTATCGATACCGGTTATTCTGATTGTGGATTCCTCGACCGGAATCAGAAATGAAGAAAATGTAATCCAGGCATTTAATCAGAAGTATGACGGAAAATGGCAGGCGGATGTAGAGTGGGTCATGGAGACGGAGGAGGACTACCGACAGAATCTGAAGCGGCAGAATGTGACGGATACCCTTCCCGCACTGATCACAGATCTCAGGATGCTGCCGGCTTTCTATTATATGATGATCCAGGACGGACGCATTGAAGATTTGTCTGAGTATATCAACAAGGACAAGGAGTGGAAGGAGATGATCGAACCGTCAGTGCTCGAGGCATGCAGTGAGGAAGATGGCAGTATCTATCTGGGACCGATCAGCACGGCGGCGTTTTCCTGTGCAGGAATGTTTTGGAATGAGGAGCTTTTTGCGCAGGCTGGGATCAGTGAGTTCCCGGAGACGTGGGAGGAGTTCTGGGACTGCTGTGAGCAGCTTGAACAAAATGGAATCACCCCTCTCGCCCTTCACACGGAAGGGACTGCATGGGCACCGATGCTCATCGCCACGGCGGAAGCTGCGTCTACAGAGGAAGGCGCAGAATTTATGGGAGAATTTTATCCGGAGACGTATCAGAACAGGAGCGGACTGCGCATTGCACAGACACTGCAAAGGCTGTTTCAGTATACGACAGATGACGCGCTTTATGCAGATTTTGATGTGTCCTACGATAATTTCTTCTCAGGGCAGGCTGCAATGATCCCAAACGGCTACTGGATGATGGACCAGATTCCGGAAGAATGGCAGGATAAAGTCAGATTTTCAGCCTTTCCGGAGAATAAGATGGTCTCTTCTCCGGAGACCTTTGGATGGGCCATCGTGTCCGGCTACAGCGAGGAGATAAAGGAGGGGGCAGCGGCTCTCCTTAAGCTGCGCACACAGCTTAATATGGAGCAGCGTGAAGAGCTCTTTTCAAAAGATCCGGAGGAAATGATCCCTGCGGAGCGGGATTATATTGCGGCGTATAAAAGCAGTCCTAAGCTTGTCCCCAATTATCAGGTGAAGTGGAATTCCATCCTGCAGGAAGAAACTCTGGGAGAGATACTGCCAAGCCTGGCACAGGGAAAGATGACTCCAGAGGAATTTACAGCAAGGGAGGATGAGAGTATCTGGCGTTTTCTGGAGGAGCAGTGACTGCGTTCCGGTGCGGGAATGTGGCAGCAGATGGAAAAAAGAAGAGATATCCGGCGTTCTCCGCCGGGTATTTTTTTTGATAATTATGGTTTTGTACTTGTTAACGGACCGTTGGAAAGCGCTGATATAATACTCACAGAACAAAGAAAACAGAGGTTTTTAGAAAGGTGAGGGTTAATATGAAAAAGAAAAAAGTGATATCAGTATTGCTGACGGTCGCAATGGTAACAGGTCTGGCTGCAGGCTGCGGCAGCTCGGGAAAAGACGCAGGCAGTGCCGACGATGTGAAAGGAAAGGTGTATTACCTGAACTTTAAGCCCGAGGCAGATGATTACTGGCAGGAGCTGGCGGAAACATATACGGAAGAGACAGGCGTTCCGGTGACGGTGCTGACCGCGGCTTCCGGAGAGTATGAGAAGACATTGAAGTCAGAAATGGCAAAGACAGATGCGCCCACACTGTTCCAGGTCAATGGACCGGTAGGGCTGGCCAGCTGGAAGGACTATTGCTATGATCTGTCCGGCTCCGATATTGCAGGAGAACTGACAGACGACAGCTTTGCCCTGATGGATGGTGATAAGATGGCCGGTATCGCCTATGTAGTTGAGAGCTACGGCATCATTTACAATAAGGCGCTTCTGGAAGAGGCGGGATACACTGCAGATGATATCACGGATTTTGACAGCTTTAAGAAAGTAGTAGAGGATATTACAGCGCGTAAGGATGAACTTGGCTTCTCGGCATTTACATCTGCCGGAATGGACGGCTCTTCTGACTGGAGGTTCAAGACACATCTTGCGAACCTTCCGATCTATTATGAGTACAAGGATGAGGGAATCGACACTACAGACGCCATCAAAGGTACATATCTGGACAACTACCGTCAGATTTGGGATCTCTATATCAACAACGCGACATGTGAGCCGACGGAGATCTCCACAAAGACGGCAGATGACGCCACAGCAGATTTTGTGACTGAAGAAGCCGTATTCTACCAGAACGGAACATGGGAATATAACAACGTGGCGGATATCGGAGATGAGAATCTCGGCATCCTTCCGATCTATATCGGAGTAGACGGAGAAGAGAATCAGGGCGTCTGCACAGGCACAGAGAACTACTGGTGTGTAAATGCAAACGCTTCCGAGGATGACATTCAGGCAACGCTGGATTTTATGAACTGGTGTGTGACATCTGATGAAGGTGTAGAGGCAATGTGCAAGGACATGGGATTCGTGATCCCGTTCAAATCAAATCTGGAGTCTGATAATACACTTGTAAACGAAGCAAACGCATACCTCGAAGAAGGGAAGACTCCGGTGACATGGGTGTTCTCCACAATGCCTTCCGAAGAGTGGAAGAACGGTGTGGGTTCAGCTCTTACTGCATATGCGGCGGACCAGACAGATGAAAACTGGGCGAAAGTCGTAAGTGCATTCGTAGACGGATGGGCAGAAGAGGCGGCTGCGGCAAAATAAGCGCTGCGGCATAATCAGACAGTAGAAGAAGCGGCGGCAGAGAAAGTCTGAACGTCGCTTTTTAAAAGGAGGACGATTTCATGGAAAAAGCAATGCGTCGGTACATGCCGATTTTTGTACTTCCTACATTCTTTGCGTTCATATTGGGATTTATCGTCCCATTCATTATGGGGATATGGCTGTCATTCTGCAGCTTTACCACGGTTACAGATGCAAAATTTGTGGGAAGCTCAAACTATATTGAAGCGTTTAAGGATACAATATTCAGACATTCCTTCTGGTATACAGCGCTGTTTGCCGTGGTATCTCTCGTAGTTATCAATGTGATCGCATTTGCGCTTGCCATGGCACTTACTCAGAAAATGAGAGGAACCAATATCTTCCGGACGATCTTTTTTATGCCGAATCTGATCGGCGGTATCGTGCTCGGATATATCTGGCAGCTGATCTTCAATGGAATACTGGCAAAATATAACACTGCGCTGGGGTTGAATGAATGGTACGGATTCTGGGGACTGATCATTCTGGTGAGCTGGCAGCAGATCGGATATATGATGATCATCTATATCGCGGGCCTGCAGTCTATACCGGGCGACGTGATGGAGGCGGCGCAGATCGACGGAGCATCGGGCATTCAGAGGCTTTTCCGGGTGACGATCCCGATGATGATGCCGTCCATTACCATCTGTATGTTCCTGTCCATTACAAACGGCTTCAAGCTCTTTGACCAGAACCTGTCGCTGACAGCCGGCGAACCGTCGAAGATGTCAGAGATGATGGCACTGAACATCTTCAATACATTCTACGGACGCACTGGATGGGAAGGCGTCGGACAGGCAAAGGCAGTGATATTCTTTGTGATCGTGGTTGCGATCGGTATGATCCAGCTGCGCGCAACGCGCTCAAAGGAGGTACAGCAGTAAATGAAGAAGAAAAAGACTCTCAGCATGATCGGGACAGGTGTCTTTACAATCCTCGGACTGGTCTATATCGCTCCGATCCTTGTTGTGCTCATGAACTCATTAAAGAAAAAGGTTTACATCAATAAAGAACCGTTTACACTGCCGACAGAGAAGACATGGAACGGACTCGAGAACTATCTGACAGCGATCGACAAATATGATCTGCTCAGTTCAGTGGGCTGGACCGTGTTCATCACAGTAGGATCTGTGCTCGTAATTCTGGTGTGCACATCTATGTGCGCCTGGTACATCACAAGAGTAAAGACCGGATTCACAAAGACGCTGTATCTGCTGTGTGTGTTTTCCATGGTCGTGCCGTTTCAGATGGTCATGTTCACACTTTCTCTGGTAGCGGACCGCACAAGACTCAATACACCGTGGGGGATCATTATCATCTACCTGGGCTTCGGAGCCGGGCTGGCGGTGTTCATGTTCTGCGGCTTCGTGAAATCCATCCCGCTTGAGATCGAGGAGGCGGCGATGATTGACGGCTGCACGCCGCTGCGCACATTTTTCTCAGTTGTGCTGCCGATCATGAAGCCGACCTACATCTCTGTGGGGATCCTGGAGACTATGTGGATCTGGAATGACTTCCTGCTCCCGTATCTGGTGCTGGATCTGAATAAATACAAGACGATCTCCATCGCCATCCAGTATATGAAGGGGAGCTACGGGCGAGTGGATATGGGCGCGATCATGGCAGCGCTCATCCTGGCAGTCATACCGGTCATTATCTTCTATCTTGCATGTCAGAAGCATATTATCAAAGGCGTGGCAGCAGGTGCTGTGAAGGGATAAATAAAATTATACAGAAAGCATAAGGCAGGAACTGATGCAGTATGGTGTATACCAGATGACTGCGGCAGTTCCTGCCTTTTAAGAATCAAAACGATCAAACCTTAACATATCTCTGATTTCTGCTGTTAGGTTTATCAGGAATCGTCATACGGATAAGATCCATATCTACTGCCGGACGCAGATAATTTCTGCGGAATCCTTCTTTTGATTTCAGTCCCAGTTTTTCCATAAGTGCCCTGCTTGTGTAGGGGATATCATATTCCATAACGTCAAGCAGTTTTTTGATATATTCAGAAAGATGTTCATTATCCTTACGGATCTGAAGCAAAATGTCATCTAAAATTTTATCAATCTGCGACAGCATAAATTCAATAAAAATTGTAGATGAACCATCAATATGGCATTTGGATATGGCGGCATAGTATTCATCCTGAAACTTTTCGATCTGGCTTTCTATCGGGACATATTTAAATACAGGTTTCCATTTTGCAAGGATGGCAGTATGCCATAATCTGGCCATTCTGCCGTTTCCATCAGAAAACGGATGGATAAAGACAAATTCATAATGAAATACACAGCTTAGAATCAAAGGATGAACATTGTTTTGCGCTTCTTTCATCCAGTTGAAAAGATCATCCATTGATAACATCTCTGACTTGTCCCAGAGAAAGCGAGTTGGCCTCGATCTTCAGGGAAGAGTGGATGGATTTGATTCGATTATTTCTCCTCAGGTGTGGCTTTGCTTCCAAATTGCTGGTGGCATTAATCTGTCCGACTTTTTCTGAAATAGATGACACATACGACAGTATCTCATTTGTAATCGTAAAAGGCGGTTTATAATCGCTCATGAATACACCTCTGTTTACTTACGTATTATCTTGCGTATTATTTTCCTCTATTATACACCAGGATAAAAAATTCAAATTATTGAATGAAAATCCAGAATGAGCACAACTGTTACAACAGGTGAATAATTAAAGTGTTACAACAGGTGAATAATTAAAGCTTCTTCCCCAGGGAAATAATTAATGCTATAATGTACGTCAGGCATCATGCTGCCGCGAAATCAGAGAATAATGGGGAAGAATACATGATAAAACAAAATTCAGATCATAAAACAGGAAAGGTCTGGCTCGCCGGTGCAGGACCCGGAGACGAAGGACTTCTCACAGTCAAAACAGCGGAGCTGATGGAAACAGCGGACGTGATCGTCTACGACGCGCTCATCAGCCCGGAGATCCTAAGCCGTATCCCGGCGGAGAAAGAGACGATCTATGTGGGCAAGCATTCCGGAAATCATCCTGTCCCGCAGGAGGAGATCAACCGGATCCTTGTGCGGGAGGCTGAGAAGGGAAAGCGGGTGCTGCGCCTGAAGGGCGGTGATCCGTTCGTGTTCGGAAGAGGCGGAGAGGAACTGGAAGTCCTCAAGGAGGCAGGGATTCCCTTTGAGGTCGTGCCGGGGATCACATCCTCCGTGGCGGTGCCTGCCTACGCGGGAATCCCTGTCACTCACCGGGATCATACATCTTCCTTCCATGTCATCACCGGGCATGCGCGAAAGGACGGAACGCTGAACATCGATTTTGCTTCGCTTGTAAAGCTGAACGGGACTCTGGTGTTCCTCATGAGCGTGGCGTCCATGGAGAAGATACTGAACGGTCTCATGGAAGCAGGGATGGATCCGCAGACGCCGGCCGCAGTGCTGGAGCGGGGAACGACCGCAGGGCAGAGACGGGTGACAGCCACGGTGGGAACACTGAAAGAAAAGTCGGATCAGGCAGGGATTGGCACGCCGGCGATCATCGTAGCAGGAAAAGTATGTGCTCTTGCGGGGGAACTTCACTGGGCGGAAGACCGGATCTTAGGCGGCCGCAGGTTCCTTCTCACCCGTCCCAGACAGAATATTTCTTCTCTTGCGGGGCGTCTGCGCGATCTTGGGGCTCAGGTGATCGAGATGCCGGCGATCCGCACGGAACCGATTTCTCCGAACCCTGTTCTGCAGGATGCTCTGGAGAGGTTCTGTCTCAAAAGCGGAGAAAAATGGCTCGTGTTTACCAGCCCCATCGGAGTATCCGTCTTCTTTGAACAGCTCGTAGAGCTGCGGATGGATCTGCGGAAGCTGTTCTGCGGTCCGGGTGAGACAAAGATTGCAGCGATCGGATCCGCCACGGGCAGAGCGCTTGCGGAGCGGGGGATCTTCCCGGACCTTGTGCCCGGAGTATACAGTGCGGCAGAGCTGGGCAGAGAGCTGTCGGCGAAGGCAGGGAAGGGCAGCCATATCCTGATCGCCAGAGCAGAGCAGGGATCGGAGGATCTGATTCCGCCGCTGACTGCGGCAGGGCTCACAGTCGAGGATATCTCTCTGTACCGCACTGTCTGCGAGGTGAATCCTCTGTTGAGAGAGCAGGTCAGGGAGATGCTGAAAAATGGCGGGATCGACGCGGTGACATTTACCAGCGGCTCTACAGTGAGAGGATTTGCCGGGGCAGTGGGAGAGATGGATTACAGCTGCGTCCGCGCTGTGTGCATTGGGGAGCAGACTGCGCGTCAGGCAGAAAAGTACGGAATGCAGATTGAGATCGCAGAAGAAGCTTCCATGGACGCTATGGTGGAGAAGATCACGGAGCTCTTTGGCAGAGGAGGCAGCAGGTCCGGAAAGGAAACGGATGACGGAGCTGCAGGCAGAGCCGGGAGCAGGGCTGTATATGAGGCAGGTGATGGAAAATGCGGATCGGGATCATTGAAGACGACAGACTGTTAAATCAGGCGCTGGAGATCGCCCTCCGGGACGCAGGCTATGACACGGTATGCGCCCGCACAAAGAAGGAGGCCCTCAGTAAGTTTGACGGGAAGGAGGACCTCCTTCTGATCGACATCGGACTTCCAGACGGAGACGGCGTCCGGATGTATCAGCAGCTGCGAAGAGAGAGCGAGGAGCTTCAGAAGAAGAGCACGCCGGCGGTCTTCCTGACGGCGAGAGATGAGGAGAGAGACATGCTCACCGCCTTTGACGTGGGGGCGGAGGACTATGTGGTCAAGCCCTTCTCCATGAAAGTGCTGCTGAAGCGGATCGAGGTCGTCCTGAGGAGGAACAGCGAGGGCAGCATCCTTGTCTGCCGGGATCTGGAACTGTATCCGGGGAGAAAGCAGGTACTCCTCGGAGGAAATGAGATCAGTCTGACGGCGAAGGAATACCGGCTTCTGGAATATTTTATGAGAAATCAGGGGCAGGTGCTGACCATGGACAATCTTCTGCAGGCGGTCTGGGGTCTGGACGGAGAGTTTGTATCAGAGAATACGGTCAGTGTGACGATCCGCCGTCTGAGGAAGAAGATCGAGCCGGATATGAGCCGGCCGGTCTATATCAGAAACGTCTTCGGGCTGGGGTACCGGATGGGAGAGTAAGAAATGGTGATTGAGATAACTGCCGCGGTGGCGGCAGGGCTGGGAATCGGCGCCGGTGTCATGTACCGGATCCAGAGAAGACAGAGAACGCAGGAACTCAAAGAGATCGAAAAAACAGCAGAGGATATCATGAACGGGCAGACTCTGCAGGCTTCGGCTTCCGGGGAAGAGACTCTGTACGGAAGGATCGAGCATCAGCTCGTGCGGGTGCAGGAGATGCTCCAGGGAAGGGCGGATGAGGCGGAGAAAAGCAGGGATGAGATCCAGAAGCTGATCTCGGAGATCGCCCACCAGATGCGCACGCCCCTTACTAATCTGGAGACCTATACCGGTCTTCTTAAGGAGCGGCTGGAAGCAGACAGAGAGAAGCGGATACGGACAGAGCAGCTGCTCGATTATACAGCTGCTCTGGAGGAGAGCGGGCGAAAGCTGAATTTCCTGACAGAGAGCTTCATCAAGATGTCCAGGCTGGAACAGGGGATCATCCAGATCCGGAAGGAGGAGACGGATCTTCTTGGGACTGTGAAGAACGTGCTGGGACAGATCCAGAGCCGGGCGGAGGAGAAGCAGATCTGTCTGGAAATCTCATTTCCGGAAAAAGCAGTCTGTTCCCATGACGCCAACTGGCTGGGGGAAGCAGTCTGCAATATCCTGGACAATGCAGTAAAGTACAGCGTGCCCGGAGGGCGGATCATGCTGTCCGTCCTGGAGAATGAAATGTTCGCGAAGATCCGGGTGCGGGACTTCGGACTTGGCATTGATCCCGGGGAGGAAAATCAGATCTTCCGCAGATTCTACCGCGGAAACCGGGTCACCACCCAGGCGGGCTTCGGGATCGGACTTTATCTTGCGCGGGAGATCGTGAGCCGGCACGGAGGATTCCTCCTTGCAAAACGGATGGAACCGGGGATCCAGATGGAGATCAGTATTCCAAAAGAGAAAAAAGATACAGGGCTGTCAGAAGATTGTCAGATTTGTTCTGTATACTGAGCATAAAGCAGAAAAGGCGGATCGTAAGAATCCGCTTTTGCTTTTTACATTCAGAACAGGAGGCAGCTGCGATGGAAATGGTAAAAGCGGTAAATCTGAAGAAATATTATATCACGGATACCTATGAGGTACATGCTCTGGACGGGGTGTCTCTGTCTGCACAGGACGGAGAGTTCCTGGCAATCGTCGGAACTTCCGGCAGCGGCAAGACGACGCTTCTCAATCTTCTCGGAGGGCTGGACGTCCCGACATCCGGCGGCGTATGGATCAGGGGCAGCAGTCTGAAAGACATGGATAAGGAGGAGCGGACCATCTTCCGGAGAAGGAATATCGGCTTTGTCTTTCAGCAGTACAATCTTGTCCCGGTGCTGAGCGTGTATGAGAATATCGTGCTCCCGCTGCGTCTGGACGGGGCAGAGATTGACGGAGAATTTCTGGAGGAGATTGTTTCTCTTCTGGGACTTGACGACAAGATGGAGCGTCTGCCGGAGACTCTGTCGGGAGGACAGCAGCAGCGTGCAGCGATCGCCCGTGCCCTTTTGGTGAAACCGGCGATCCTTCTCTGTGACGAGCCGACAGGGAATCTGGATTCGGTCACCGGCATGGAGGTGGCAGGGCTTCTGAAGTCCTGTGCGCAGAGATTCCATCAGACCGTTCTGGTGGTGACTCATCAGGAAGCAGTGGCGCAGACAGCGGACCGGATCATCCGGCTGGAGGACGGGCGGATCTGCGGGCACAGCGGCGGATATGACAGCGCACACAGCGATGGACACAGTGACGGACATAGTGCCGGTCATAACGGCGGGGACCGCGATGGACATAGCGGCGGGCACAGCATGGATATGCCGGGGAAGGAGCAGGTCTTATGAGAGAGAAAAAGTTTACTCCCAATGACAACGGCTCTGTGATCCGGATGCTCTCTGCGAAATACGCCCGGTGCAACAGAGGAAGGAATCGGATCCTTCTGGGAGCGGTGGCTTTAAGTATTGTGACGCTGACCATAATATTCGGGATCTCCTACGGCAGGATACGGGCAGAATACATCCGGTCAGCCAGGAAAGCCGGGACAGCGGCGTCGGGAATGATCGCAGGCGCGGACAGTGCACAGTTTGCCAAAGTGCGGACGCTGGGATATATCAGCAGAGCCGGGAGAAGCGTGACCGTGGGGGAAGCGGAAGAAAAGACAGAGACACCAGAAGGAGGAGACGTGTCCTCGGAAGCCGGTGAGCCGTCATCGAGAAACAGGTCGTCAGAGAAACCAGAGACCGTATGCGTTGTCCGGTGGATGGATGGGGACGCATGGGAGGAGATGGCAGTTCCCGCCTATACAGACATCCAGGGCGCTTATCCGGAACAGGAGCAGGAGATCATGCTCTCGCTCCGGTCTCTGAAAGCGCTGGGGATCGACAGACCGGAGCAGGGAATGCAGATTGACCTGAAGGTATTTATCGGGCTGTTCCGGACGGAGACGGAGACCTTTCGCCTCAGCGGCTGGTTTACAGATTATTCGGAGGATACAGAAGAGGTCTCTCCGGGATATATCTCCCGGGCGAAGCTGGAGGACTGGGGATTCAATGTGGATGCGGAGGCGGATATTCTTTTCCGGCAGTCTGACGGGATGGACTGGCGTGAGGCGGAAGAGCGGATGTACGCGGACGTGCCCATGAAAGATTTTGCCCAGAAGATCACTGTATCGGATACTTATGCCTATGAGGCGGTCAATGAGATGATGGGCGGGTATGGAATGGCTGCGCTCGGCTCCCTGGTGATCCTGAGCGGGATGTTCTTCCTGATCCATAACGTGATGCAGATATCCATGGCGGGAGACGTCCGGCAGATGGGGCTCCTCCATGTGATCGGGACCACAGAGAAGCAGATCCGCAGGATCTATTACGGACAGCTTTTTCGTGCGCTGATCCCCGGAGTGATCAGCGGGGCAGCTCTGTCTGCAGGACTTCTTCTGTTCCTTCTCCCGAGGATACTGGGGGAGCAGTACCTGAGCCGGTACGGCGGTGCGGAAGGGCTACAGATCTTCCGGCCGGGGATACTGGCAGTGTCCGTGCTCTTTGCGGCACTGCTGCTTTTCATAGCTTCCGCAGGCGTGATCCATAAGGCGGCGAGAGAGTCCTGCGCGGAAACGATGCACTATACCGGACTTGAGCATAAGAGGCGGAAAAAAGGGAAGAACAGAGAGAAGAAAGCTCCTGTCAGAAGATACAGGCGGCGGAGCGCCGGGTCGGAGATCCTGTTTATGGCATGGCAGAACCTGGCGCGGCACAGAGGCAGATTTGTCCTTACCGTGCTGTCTCTGTTCCTGGGAGCGGAAGCGTTTCTCGGGGCAGTGGTGATCACGGACGGCAGTGATTATGTCCACGTGATCGAGCAGCGGCCGGATTTCCTGATCGCCGGCCAGTTCGGGAATCCGGACCAGGAATCAGGATACGGAAGGGAATATCAGTCCCGTGACGCTGGAGAGGATCCCATGTTCACGGAAGGAGATAATATTTTTCTTCTGTATGACAATGATTATGATGGATTTTCTCCTATTTCCGGAGAGGTGAGGGAGCAGCTTCTCGGACTTGACGGTGTGGAAAGGGAACAGTCTTATATTATGGAAGGGGCGTACATGAATGCTGTAATGTCCAGAATCGGGATAAGGCCCCTGGTGATGGATCCAAATTTTGTGGTGTCGGGGGGAGAACCGGAGAAGGGAAGCATCGGATATGATTATTCCGAAAATACTGAATGGATCGAAAGTCCGGAACCGAACGTGATCCAGATCTTGTCCGATGAAGAGATCAGAGAACTGAAGGACTATGTGGAGGCAGAGGACCTTCCGGTGGATATGGACTCACTGGAAAACGGAACGGGGGTTCTGATCCTTCATGATCATGTACTCTCCCGGGAGCAGGAAAAGATGGCGGAGGACAGCGTGGGAGAACCGGTGTATTTTACCAGCCTTGTCTCAAGAGAAGAGGCTCTGGAACGGAACCGGATGATCCGGGAAGAAGGCGGGTATGAGGACGTCTTCGAAGGAAAGAGTTCGGATACATTCCTGCTCAGCGGTTATCTTGACAATCAGGGGGAGGGTTTCCCGAAGATCCGGCAGACCTGGCACGGCGCGGAGGGCAGTTTGTATTTTCTGATCAGTGAAAAGGGATTTGAGAAGCTCCCCACGGAGAAGAAAACACTCTACATGGAACTGAGTGTGGAGAAAGAGAAGGAGCCTGTGATCAAAAGTCAGATCAATGAAATCGTCTCCAGGGAGAACCGGAGGCGTGCCGGTATGACAGAGACCGGGTTTGATGAGGATACCGGCGAGGCGGGGATCTTCTGTATCAGCAGGTCAGACCTGATGGCAGAGGCAGCGGCGCAGATCAGAGGAAGCCGGCTGATCCTGGGAAGCATCAGTGTGGTGCTTCTGATTGCGGGATTTACGAATTACTTTAATGTCATGATCACGGGGATCCTGTCACGGAGGAGGGAACTTGAGATCATGGAGAGCATCGGAATGACCAGAAAGCAGAAACGGAGGATGTTCCTGGCAGAGGGAGGATGCTACTGTCTGCTCACAGCAGCGCTCATCCTGACGGCGGGAAGCGGGATCCTGTGCCTGGTCCGCGGGTACATGGAAGAGAGGCTGTCTTATTTTCAATATCAGTATCCTCTTATATGGACGTTCTTTCTGCTCGCGGGACTGGCGGGGATCTGTATGCTCCTGCCCTGTCAGATCTGCAGAGGAGGCGGAGAAAAAGACTGAGAATATGTTCTATTCTGATGCCGGTTTCCTGAGCGGAGCGCCCGTATATGAGCAAAGGAGCGGCGTAGCCGCAGGAGCACGTATGTGCGGCTTTGCGAATGGTGCGGGCTGAACTGTTACTGTACCGGGATCTTTTATGTATCGGTTGATTCGATGTGTGAATTGAGGTATGATGGGAGAGTATCGTTGAAAAAGAGGCAGCGGAATGAGATCGAAGTGAGCGGGGGCATCTGAGCGCTGCCTGTTGGTTCAGAAGATGATACGGAGTATGGAGACTACAATGAGAAACGAATATGATGACAAAGATTTTTTTGAAAGATATGCGCAGATGAGCCGCAGCAGGGAAGGCCTGTCCGGGGCGGGCGAATGGCATCAGATGAAGAAGCTGTTTCCTCCGCTTGAGGGCAAAAAGGTGCTGGACCTTGGATGCGGGTACGGCTGGCACTGCGCCTACGCGGTCAGCCAGGGAGCAGAGGAGGCCCTTGGGATCGATCTCAGCAGCCGGATGATCGGGGAGGCCGGGAAGCGCAGCGGCGATCCGAAGATCACTTACAGGGTCTGCGCCCTGGAGGAGTATGATTACCCCGAGGCTGCGTGGGACTGCGTCGTTTCAAATCTGGCGCTCCACTATATTGCCGATCTGGATGAGATTTTCAGAAAAGTGTTCCGGACGCTGAAGCCGGGCGGAACATTTCTATTCAATATGGAGCATCCGGTGTTTACCGCCGGCGTGGGACAGGAATGGATCTGCGGAGAAGACGGAAAGCCTCTGTACTGGCCTGTGGACGATTATTTCTATCCGGGAGAACGGAGAACGAACTTTCTTGGCTGTCAGGTCATGAAACAGCACCATACACTGACCCAGATCATGTCTGGAGTGCTGGACGCAGGCTTTACTGTCCAGGCAGTGGAAGAGGTGGAGCCGTCAGAGGAGATGATGGGGATTCCGGGGATGGCGGATGAGATGAGGCGCCCCATGATGCTGATGATAAAAGCGAAGAAAGCGGAGAAAGGGCCGCTGACGGAATAAGGCAGAATAAGATTTTCGGAGGATGGAGCATTGATCGAACAGAAAGATTATGTAATGCGCATCGTGCATGAGTGGGTGCGCACGCTGATCAAACTGATCTTTAATCAGGATATAGACAAGGATGATGATGACGGGATCTCTCTTGAGGTCATGGAACTGTACAGGAAGCTGCTCTCTATGATCGACGACGGGAAGATCAATGAGGCGGAGAACATCCTGGTGGACGGCCTGGAAACAGGAGGTCAGGCATATTTCGAGATGGCGCTGCTGTTCTATGAGAAGCTGAGCGGCAAGACGGAGGAATTTCTTGCGGAGCACGACTACTCCCAGGAAGAAGTGGTCGACGGATTGAAATATGTGGTGGATTATTACGGGTACGGAAGCCTGATGGACGCGTTTGCTGAGGATCTGGACCTGTAGGATTACAGTTCACACCGCATTCCGGGATAGGAAACTGCATCGCCATGCCTGCATGTAATGTGCGGACAGTTACCTGTAAGGTGACAGCTGAGACGGAAGATTTATTATAGAAGGTTTATTGGAGGAAATGTCGATGATTTCTTTTGAAAATGACTATATACAGGGAGCGCATCCCGAGGTGCTGAAGCGGCTGACAGAGACAAACCTTGAACCTCTGTCGGGTTACGGGGCCGATCCCTACTGTGAGAGCGCCAGGGAAAAGATCCGAAGAGAGTGCGGATGCCCGGAGGCAGAGATCCATTTTCTGGTGGGCGGGACCCAGACGAATGCGGTCGTGATCGACGCCATGCTGAAAGGCTTTGAGGGTGTCGCTGCGGCGGATACAGGACACGTGGCGGTACATGAGGCCGGGGCGGTCGAGTACACGGGACATAAGGTGCTCACTATACCCCACCACTCGGGCAAGATCGATCCGGGAGAGCTGAAGGAGTATCTGGAAGGCTTCTATCAGGATGCCAACCATGAGCATATGGTGTTCCCGGGGATGGTCTATCTCTCTCACCCTACAGAACTGGGAACTCTCTACAGCAGAAAAGAGCTGGAGGAGATCTCACATATCTGCAGAGAGTATGAGATCCCGCTGTTCCTGGACGGCGCGCGTCTCGGCTACGGGCTCATGAGCAGCGACACGGATGTGACCCTGCAGGATGTGGCGCAGCTCTGCGATGTGTTTTATATCGGAGGCACCAAGGTAGGCGCCCTGTGCGGTGAGGCAGTCGTGTTCCCGGAGAAGGCACCCAGACATTTCCTGACGTCGGTAAAGCAGCACGGCGCGCTCCTGGCGAAAGGAAGGCTGCTGGGGATTCAGTTCGACACGCTGTTTACTGACAACCTGTATTTTGACATCAGCCGCCATGCCATCGAGAGGGCGGAGGAGCTGAAGCGGGTGCTGCAGGAAAAGGGATGTACCTTTGCCTGGGAATCGCCAACGAACCAGCAGTTCGTCATTCTGGAGGACAGTACGGTCAGGAGACTGAAAGAGCATGTGGTGTTCAGCTTCTGGGAGAAGGCAGACGAGACACACACGGTCGTAAGATTTGTGACCAGCTGGGCGACACGGAAAGAAGAGATCGAGGAGCTCAGCCGTATGGACTTTTCGTGATTCTTACGGCGGAAGAATACGGAAGAGGAAGAACAGGAGGTGAGAGAGATGCTGCGCTATACATTAAAACGGATACTGACAGGCGTTCTCTCTCTTTTTGTGCTTGCCACGGTGACGTTCTTCCTTGTCCGGCTCATTCCGGGAAGCCCTTTCCAGCGGGGAGGAGTCTCAACCCAGGTGGTGGAGGCAGTGGAAGAAGAGTACGGACTGAATGAGCCCCTGTTCGAGCAGTATGTCACATATATGGGCAGTCTGCTCCGGGGAGATCTGGGTATCTCGTATCAGGATCCCGGAACAGAGGTGGCAGAGATCATCGGCAGGGCATGGCCGATCACGGCATCCCTTGGGATCACAGCGCTTGCCGCGGCGATGATCCTGGGGACTGTGCTCGGGATCATAAGGGCAGTGGCGAAGAACCGTGCACTGAAAGAGCTTATTTCGGCAGGAAGCATGCTTGCCGCAGGGATCCCCAGCTTCGCCGCGGCGATCCTGCTGATGCTCATATTCAGTGTGAAGCTGAGACTGCTCCCTGCTTCCGGGCTGCTGTCCCCTGTTCACTACATCCTTCCGACGGCGGCGCTTTCTCTCTATCCGATGGCAGTGATCTCCAGACTGACGGGCAATACGCTGAGGACAGAGCTTCAGAAGGATTACGTGCTCTTTGCTCGGGCAAAGGGGCTGGGAAGATGGAGGACGATCTTTACCCATGCGCTGAAGAACGCATATCTCCCGGTGCTCAGCTATGCGGGGCCTGCGTCGGCTTCCCTGCTGACCGGGAGCTTTGTCATCGAGAGTATTTTCACGATTCCCGGTCTCGGGAGAGAATTCGTAAGTTCCATTACTAACAGAGACTATACGCTGATACTGGGACTGACTGTGTTTATGGGAACGGTAGTCATCGCGGTGAACCTGCTGACAGATCTTCTGTGCGCATGGCTGGATCCGCGGATGCGGAGGGCATACAGAGAGGAGAATGTCTGACATGGATGTATATTATGACAAAAATTTCTGGTACAGGAAGAACGAGGGGCAGGAAGGAATAAGCCCGCTGAAAAAGATTTCTGTGGACGCGCCTTTCTGCTGGAAGGATATCGAGGGATTTCTCCCCGCGCTCTATGTGGGGAGCGAGGGAGCAGTACTGGATGTGTGCATCCGCGTGCCGTTTCCGGAAATCGAGCGGTATTTCGGCAGGTGGACGGAAGAAAAAAGACTCTCCGGCCTTACAGACGAAGAGTTTGAGGAAATGCAGTCTGATTCCCCGTTCCCTTCCGACTTCCGCATTGAGATGGGACTGGATGGGGAAGAATTAACCAGCGGTTCCATGTGTTCCACTGTATGGCATACATATAAGGCGGAGGAGCAGTACGCGGACGAAGAGGCGGAAGCTCTGATGGAGGAATATGGCTGTGACCGCGGAGCTGGATGGATGTTCACCAGATGGAACTATGGCTGGAGCGGACAGCCGGTCCTGACGCCGGAGCGGATGACACTGTCCTTCCGCGCGGACAGACAGCCGGTGACAGCCGGATATTTTATAACTGCGGAAGGGGCAGAAGGGGAGATGCACGAGATCACAGACCCGGATTCCGGGGAGACGTATGTGCTGACCGTCCGGACCTGCAGCAATGAGATGATGGATGAAGAGATGAAGAGGACGCTGGATCAGGAGATGGAGTATCCGTCCTTCTATCAGGTTATAGCCTGGGATGCAGAGCCTGAGATCCTGAAGGACGAGCTGCAGATCCAGGACTGCAGCCGAGGGGACGCGCCGAGATGGAAGGACAGCGGGAAACGAAATGGCGCCGTCTCTGTTGCTGTGATGTGCAGTGAGAAGCTTCCCGGGGACACGCCGGCGGATCCTCCAGGAGAGCAGCAGAAGATTCTTCGGACAGCGTGCTCATCCCTCCATTTCGAACCGGTGGAAGAAGTGAGATGGAGAGCGGTATTCTTGCGCAGGAGGCGTGGGGATATGACGATGGAGATCGAGCTGTAAAGAGAGCGGAAACAGAATCTGAAAATGGACAGAGATTTCGGCTGTCTGTTTATGGAAGAAGATCGCAGAAGGGAGGACAGCCTGTGAGGCGGCGTATCGGACATCAACTGAAAAAATACATCGGCGGCAGCCGTATGGCGGCGGCAGGCTGCATCATTCTTGGAATCTGGATCCTGCTGGCAGTGGCGGTCCCGATGTTCTGGCCATGGTCGTATTCGGAACAGAATGCCCAGATCCGCAACCAGGCGTCCTCTTTGCTCCACTGGTTCGGGACAGACCGGTTCGGCAGAGACCTGTTCGCACGCGTCTGGTACGGGGCGGGGATCAGCCTGGTCATCGGCATTGCCAGCGCGCTGATCAACGGCTGTATCGGCGTACTCTGCGGGGCGGCTGCAGGATATGCAGGGAAATGGGCGGATATGATCCTGATGCGGATCGCGGATATTATTTCCTCCATCCCATCCATGCTCTACGTGATCCTGCTCACGCTTGTGATGGGAGCGGGAGTGCAGAGCATCGTCCTGGGACTGTGTATTTCCGGATGGATCGATATGGCCCGCATCGTGCGGAGCGAGATCCGCAGACTGCGGAATACAGATTATGCACATGCTGCCAGGATGGAGGGAACATCATCCATGAGGATCCTGATCCGGCATCTGCTCCCCAACGCGGCGGGCCCGATCCTTGTGAACCTGATCTTTCTTATCCCCCAGGCTGTATTTACCGAGGCGTTCTTAAGCTTTCTCGGAGTGGGGATCCAGGCTCCGGCGGCAAGCCTGGGGACGATCATCCAGGAGGCGAGGAGCCAGATGATGCTCTATCCCTCTCAGATGGTATACCCCCTTGTTGTGCTGTGCGTGATGATCCTTGCGCTGAATATGATCGGAACGGCGGCGGAAGACAGGATCGGAGACAGGAGAGAAAAGACAGAATGAAAGTACTTGACGTACAGGGACTGAATGTAAAATATCATACGGTGAAGGAACGCCCTTCCGGAAGCGGGATGACCGGGAACGGAACGCTGCACGATGTCTCTTTTTCTGTGGAAGCAGGGGAGATCGTGGGGCTTGTGGGAGAGTCCGGATCCGGCAAGAGTACAGCTATGCTGGCGGTTATGGGTCTTCTGGGAGGAAAGGCGGACGTATGCTTTGACCGGATTTCTCTGTGCGGGGAAACGCCTGTGCCGGGAAAAAATGCGGCGATGGTGTTCCAGGATGCCCAGAGCTGTCTGAATCCTTCTGTGAAGATCGGGCGGCAGATCACGGAGACCATCCGTGCCCGGCGGGGCTGCGGAAGGAAGGAGGCGCGGGAGAGGGCGGAAGAGCTTCTGGATCTGGTGGGGATCCACAATGCAGGCCTCCGGATGAAGCAGTATCCCTTCGAACTGTCCGGCGGAATGCGGCAGAGAGTGGTCATCGCCGTGGCGCTTGCCTGTGAGCCGAAACTGATCATCGCGGATGAGCCGACGACTGCTCTTGACGCTGCGGTCCAGGCGCAGATCATCCTTCTTCTGAAGCGGATCGTACGGGAGACAGGGACTGCGCTCCTTCTGGTGAGCCATGATATGGGAGTGACCGCCGCTCTGTGCAGCCGGGTGTACGTGATGCGCCGGGGACGGATCATAGAGTCCGGGACCGCGGAGGACATCTTCTATTCGCCCCGGGAAGCATATACCAGGCAGCTCCTGCGCGATGCGAAAGGGCTCCGGCGTCCTTCTGTCAGAGGGGAGGAGAAGACCCCTCTGCTGGAGATACGGCATCTGACCAAAGAATTCGAGACTATGGAGGGGATCCGGGACATTTCTCTGGAGATCTTTGAAGGAGAGGTCTTTGCACTGGCGGGAGAGAGCGGCAGCGGGAAGACGACCCTTGCCAGGATCCTGTGCGGGATCCTGAAGGAGGACAGCGGAGAAGTGCTGTACCGGGGCAGGCGGCTCGACAGGAAACAGCCCGGTCCGGTCTGCATAGGCAGGATCCAGATGGTGTTCCAGGATCCATATACTGCCCTGAATCCATGCCTTACTGCTGGACAGGCGCTGGAGGAAGCGCTCAGGGGAGCCGGGAGGAAAAGGCGCCGGGCAGATCAAGCGCTTCAGCCTGGGGAACGGATCGGCGCTATGCTGGAGCTGGTGGGCCTGCGCCGGGAGGATGCAGACCGTTATCCGCGGGAATTCTCCGGGGGACAGAGGCAGAGGATCTGTATCGCACGGGCGCTGATCACGGAGCCGGAGCTTCTGATCTGTGATGAGGCGCTGTCCTCTCTGGATGCAGGAGCGAGGGAGCAGATCCTGGCGCTTCTCCTCGACGTACAGAAGAAGACCGGGATCGCCTGCCTGTTCATCTCTCATGATATGCATGTGGTCAGACAGATCAGCGGCAGGATCGGCGTGATGTACGGAGGAAGCATGGTCGAGACCGGACGGACGAAGGCGGTCTGTTCAGATCCGTGGCATCCATATACGAAACAGCTTATCGAATCCGTCCCGGAGCCGGATCCGCTGAAGGCCGCGAAGCTGAAGGGCACTCCGCTGAAAGAGACTTCCGGTGGAGACGGGAGAAGAGGCCTGATGTTCCGGAAAAAACACCCGCCGGCAGGATGTCCATTTGCCGGGCACTGCGGCTATGCGCTGGAGTGCTGCACGGCGGAGACGCCGGATGTTCAGATATTCGGAGAACGCGAAGTCCGCTGCTTCCTCTATTCCGAGGAGCACAGCGGAAGAAGGTCGGAAGGGTATGAGATGACTTCCCAGATATAGACCGGCACATGAAAACTCAATGACAGGAGAGACTGTATGAAAAAAAGAAGAAGAAAAAAAACCGCGGCGGTTCTGGCGGCAGGGGCGCTCTGCACGGCGCTCCTGTCCGGCTGTGTGACGGCGGAAGCGCCGGGAAATGAGAGTGAAAAGGAGATCACAGTGGCGATCAACAGCGAGACGGGGACTCTGGATCCCGCAGGCTCGATCGCGCTGACCTATCTGGCCTATTCGGTGAGCGCCCTGGACGAGCTGCTTACTTTTGATGAGGACGGAACTATTGAATACAGGGCAGCGGAGAGCTATGAGGTGAACGAGGATTCTACTGTCTGGACATTTCATCTCAGGGAGGATGCGCTCTGGTCTGACGGAACGCCTGTCACTTCGGAGGATTTTGTAAATACGATCACCCGTGCCCTGGATCCGGCGTCTGGAAGCGGCTACGCCAATTATCTGTTCCCCATCGAAAATGCGGAAGAGATCTATAACGGCGAGGCGGATCCGGATACGCTCGGCGTGGAGACACCGGATGAGTATACGCTTATCTTCCGGCTGAAAGAGCCCTGTGTTTATTTCCTGGATCTCCTCAGACTGCCGGTTTATACCCCGTCCTGCACGGAATATGCGGATTCTGTGGACAGCGGATGGGATAAGGATCCGGAGACGAGCCTTGCGAACGGACCGTTCTGCCTGACAGAGTATGTGCCGGACCAGTATTTTGTCCTGGAGAAGAATGACAATTACTGGAACCGGGATGCAGTGAACCTGGACCGCATCACCTACCGTTTCTTTGAAGATACGCAGTCTATGGCGAATGCCTACGAGGCAGGAGAGGTGGATGTGGCGACGTCGCTGCCCTCTACAGTCATGGAGCTCTATGAAGGACAGGACGATCTTCTGGTCACAGATCTGATCGCCACAAGATATATTTACTTTAATCTGAATGTGGAGCCCCTGGATGATGTACGCGTTCGTGAGGCGATCAATCTGGCAATCGACAGGGAGGAACTCTGCCGGATCGTCGGCACAGACACGGAACCGACTTACAATCTGGTGGCAAAATACATGAAGGACCGTGAGACAGGAGAATATTTTGTAGATGAGGCGGAACAGCCTTTTGAGGAAAATCTGGAGAGAGCGAAGGAACTTCTCGCAGAGGCAGGGTATCCCGACGGAGAGGGATTCCCTGCGCTGACCTACAGCTATCCCACGCTGGAGATGGACTCAGATACGGCGCAGGTGATCCAGGAGCAGCTGAAAGAGAACCTGAATATTGACATCGAGCTCAGAGCTCAGGAACTGCAGTCCAACTACAGCAGCCGCTATGCAGGTGATTTTGAGCTGATCCGGATGAACTGGACCGCTGATTTTGCGGATCCTTATACTTACCTGTCCATGCTCCTGTCAAACAGTACATACAACTGCAGCGGGATCAATGATCCGGAATACGACGCTCTTGTAGAACAGTCGGATTCAGAGACTGACCCGGCTGCGAGAGCGGAGCTGATGCATGAGGCGGAGCAGCTTGCCGTGGGACAGCAGTTCTATATCATCCCGCTCTACGCCATGAAGAGTGTGAACCTGGTGAATCCGGAGATCACGGGAATCCGGCAGATCCCGGCAAGCGGGGCGCTGGAATACCGTTATGCGGATATCTGAGATGATGATCCCCGGCAGAGAGGTGGAAAAAAGAATGGATGACAAATCGACAGCAAATATGGCGGTCCTGGCAGGGGAGATCATGCTCAGGAGCGGCGCGGAGACCTACCGTGTGGAGGATACGATCAAGCATATCCTGGATACGGCGGGCACGGCGGAGACGGAATCTCTTGTGATGCTCACAGGGATCATCGTGACGATCGACCGGCCGGGAGAAGGGGCGGTCACGGTGATGCGCAGGGTCCACGACAGAGGCAGTAATATGCACCGCATCGTGGAAGTGAATGAGATCTCCAGGCAATACTGTGCCGGGGAGCTGACAGCGGAGGAGACCTGGGACAGACTGAAAAAGATAAAGGGAAAGCTGTATACGGTCCCGATGTATAATCTGGCGACCATACTGGTGTCTGCGGGGTTCGCCCCTCTGTTCGGCGGAGGAGTTCGGGAGATCCTTGCGTCAGGGGCGGTGGGCGCTGTCCTCGCAGTCCTCATGACGATCGGAAAGCGGGTGCGGATCAGCGGATTCATACTGAATATCATCTGCTCGGCAGGCATCGCCGTTGCAGCGGTGCTGCTGAGACTGTGGTATCCCTTCCTGAATATGGATACGGTCATCATCAGCGGGATCATGCCCCTTGTGCCGGGAGTGGCGATCACCAATGCCATACGGGACACCCTCCGGGGAGACTATATTTCGGGCGGGGCGCGGGCGCTGGAGGCGTTCGTGACAGCGGCGGCGGTAGCCATCGGAGCCGGTGCGGGGATCGCTCTGACCGGAAGCTTCTGGCAGGGAGGTGGTCTGTGATGACGGAACTGATCCTTGTGACAGCGGGATGCTTCCTTGCTGTCAGTGCATTTGCCGTCCTGGTGGAGACGCCGAGAAAATATATCCTTCAGGCTGGATTTGCAGGAGCCTGCGGAGGCTGGGTCTATTTCTTCAGTATGCAGCGGGGAGTGGACACGGTTCCGGCATGTTTCCTCTCGGCGCTTGTGATCTCACTGATGGCACATCTCTTTGCCAGGATCTTCAAAGCGCCTGTCACGGTATTCCTGATCGCGGGGATCCTGCCCACTGTGCCCGGCGCGGGGATGTACAGGGCGGTCTACTATATGATCGCGGATGACCGCGCGCAGTCCTCTTTCTATCTGATGCAGACACTGGAGATCGCGGGCGTGATCGCACTGGCGATCTTTATCGTGGACGCGGTATTCAGGATACGGATACGGGGAAGAAATAAGGCGGATGAAACAAGTAAATGAGGCACAGAGGGGATAACTCCAAAGATTAAGAGACAGTAAAAATACAGGATGCAGTCTCTTAATAAAGACCATACAGGAGAGAAACATACCATGATGGAACTTGTCACAGGCGGCAGCGGCAGCGGAAAATCTGCATATGCGGAGAGCGCTGTCTGCCGCCTTCACGGACTTTTATGCAGGAAAACCGGGGAGAGAACTCCCCTGTATTATATTGCGGATATGGTGCCCTATGGAAGGGAGACGGAGGAGAAGATCGCGAATCACAGGAGGATGAGAGCGGGAAAGGGATTCCGGACGCTGGAGTGGTATCAGGATCTTTCTGGAAAACTGATCCAGGAAGGAAGCCCGTCCATGGAGAACGCATGCGTCCTTCTGGAATGCGTCTCAAACCTTACCGCCAATGAGATGTACATGGAAGGCGGCGCCGGGGAGCGCACTGTGGAAGCTGTGGTGCGCGGCGTGGGACTGCTGAAAAAAAAGTGCCGTCATCTGGTGGTGGTGACCAATGATGTATTTGCTGAATCTGTGCCGGATTCACCGGAGATGACAGCCTATAAGCAGAATCTGGCGCGGATCAGCCTTGCGCTGGCGGAGGCGGCGGACCGGGTCACGGAAGTAGTGTACGGGATCCCGGTCTGTCTGAAGGGGAGCGCGGCGGACCAGGAAAACGCGGCAGAGAACAGCAGGAGAGCACAGGAGAGAGGGAAAGGAAGGACATCCATGAAGCTTATAACAGGCGGCGCGTACCAGGGAAAGTTGGAGTATGCGAAGAAGATATACCCGGGTGCAGAGTGGACAGACGGAGCGGAATGTCCTCTGCAGGCGGTCACGGAATGTGGGGCGATGTACAATTTTCAGACGTTTGTTAGAAGGTGGCTGAAGGCAGGAATGACAAAGGAGGGATTGATCCGGGAGATCTTTGAGAAAAACATGCAGATGATCATAGTATGCGATGAGATCGGCTGCGGTCTTGTGCCGGTTGACGCCTTCGAGCGTGAGTACCGGGAGGCGGTCGGACGGATCTGCAGCGTACTTGCCGGAGAAGCGGAGAGAGTGGACCGTGTCGTCTGCGGGATCGGGACAAGGATCAAGTAAGGGATCAGGACAGAGTGGGCGAGAAACAGTATAACGGAAAAGAAAAAGGAGAGGTTCAGATATGCTGACAGAACTGGAGCAGGTTCGGCCTGCGGACATTGAGAAGAGAAGCTTTGAGATCATAACAGAGGAACTTGGGGACCGTGTGCTCCTGCCGGGGACAGAGCCGATCGTCAAGCGGTGCATCCATACCAGCGCGGATTTTGACTATGCGGACAATCTTGTATTTTCGGATCATGCAGTGGACAGAGCGCTGGACGCAGTCCGCCGCGGCGCATCTATTGTGACGGATACCCAGATGGCGCGCGCCGGGATCAACAAGAAGCGCCTTGCCCGGTATGGAGGAGAGGTACACTGCTTTATGTCAGATGAAGATGTGGCGGAGACAGCGCGCTTAAACGGCACGACAAGAGCCGCGGCGTGCATGGATAAGGCGGCGGAACTGTACGGGAACGAGAGGCTGATCTTTGCCGTGGGGAATGCCCCGACAGCTCTTGTGCGGCTCTATGAGCTGGTGAACGAAGGAGTTCTCAGGCCGGAACTGATCATCGGCGTTCCGGTGGGATTTGTCAATGTGGTACAGTCCAAGGAACTGATCCTGGGACTGAAGGATACGCCTTATATCGTGGCAAGAGGACGTAAGGGCGGCAGTAACATTGCGGCGTGCATCTGCAATGCGCTGCTCTATATGCTGAACGACTGAGCTGACGGAGGGAGAGAGATGGAGAGACCGTATTTTCCCATGTTTGTGGATCTGACAGGAAAGAATGTTCTGGTCGCAGGAGGCGGAAGGATCGCACTTCGGCGTGTGACGACTCTGCTCCGGTTCGGCGCGGCCATCCGTGTGGTCGCCCCACAGCTTTGCGGGGATCTGGAAGGCCTGGAGAAGGAAGGCAGAATCTGCGTGGAACGGAGGAGATACAGGAAGGGAGATGCCCGGGGCGCTGACCTTGTCCTCGCTGCCACCGACAGCCGGGAAGTCAACCGCGCGGTGCAGGCGGAGTGCAGGGAGAGCGGGATTCCGGTCAACGTTGCGGATGACAGGAACCTCTGCGACTTCTATTTCCCTTCGGTGGTGATGACCGATGATGTGGTCATCGGAATCAATTCCGGCGGGACAGATCCGGGAAAAGTGAAGGGGACGAGAAAGCTCATAGAAAAAGCACTGCTGGAAAAAAATACCTGAAAAATCTTGTATTTTCCGGAAAATATACTATAATGAAGATGTAAATAATCCCTAGTAAAATGCTGGGAATTAAAAATGTATTTGAAGGAGGATACAGATTATGGTGAATATACAGAAAGCGGCAGTGGTAGGATGCGGGTTTGTAGGCTCTGCGATCGCTTATGCGCTGATGCAGCAGGGAACTTTTTCGGAACTGGTGCTCCTTGACGCTAACGGGGCCAAGGCAGAGGGGGAAGCCATGGATATCAGCCACGGCGTCCCGTTTGCCCATGCCATGGATATCCGGAAAGGAGAGTATGAGGATATCGCAGATGCGGGAGTGGTGATCATTACGGCAGGTGCCAACCAGAAGCCGGGCGAGAGCAGGCTGGATCTGGTGCAGAAGAACGCGGGGATCATGCGCTCGATCATCCGGGAGATCAAGCGGGTGAACTGCGAGGGGATCCTGCTGATCGTCTCGAATCCGGTGGACATCCTGACCCAGGTCGCGCTCGAGGAATCCGGATTTCCAAAAGAGCGGGTGATCGGTTCGGGAACTGTGCTGGACACGGCGCGGCTGAAATATCTGGTCAGCGGAAAGCTGGATGTGGACAGCCGTAACGTGCATGCATTTATCATCGGCGAACATGGCGACAGCGAACTGGCGGTGTGGAGCTGTGCGAATGTCTACGGCATCGATCTGGAAGAATTTGCCGCTTTAAGGGGATTCAGCAGCTTTGAGAAGGAAAAAGATGAGATCTATCATGCAGTCAGAGACAGTGCTTACGAGATCATCGAGCGCAAGGGAGCAACCTATTATGGTATCGGCATGGCAGCGACCCGCATTGCAGAGGCAATCGTGCGGGACAGCCATACGGTAGCCCCTGTGTCCGTTTCACTGAACGGGGAATACGGCCTTTCGGGACTGTGCCTGAGTATCCCGACCGTGATCGGAAACCGCGGCGCGGAGCAGATCCTTGAGATCCATCTCAGTGAGGATGAGATGGAGAAGCTGAGAAAATCAGCGGAGGAACTCAAAAAGGTCCTTGCACAGATCAGATAGGCCGCATTTCGAAACGAAATAATATGTAAGAAAATGGAAAAAAGACTTGGGTGCGCATGTGAACGCGCACCCAAGTCTTTTTTTCCAGTAAAAGCATAAGGAATCTGCTGTCGGAAAATGCTAGACTTATTTCCGGTACAGGAAAGACAGATCCGGCGGCGCCGCCCATGCAGGGGTTCCGCCGGGGACGGGAGTGAGCAGACATGAAGCACAGAGTACTGATCATCACGACGGTGAGCGGATTTTTATGGCAGTTTGAGAAAAACAGTGTGGAGATCCTGAAAAAGGCAGGAGCTGAGATCCATTATGCCTCCAACTTTCAGCACCCGGCATATGAATTCGACCCGTCTTATTTTGAGAAGAATGGGATCCGGATACACCATATTCCCATTGAGAAACTGCCCTGGAAACTTGGAAGGAATTTCCGGGCGCTTGTGAGACTGGCAGCGATCATCCGGAGGGAGAACATCGACACAGTGCACTGCCACAATCCGGTGGGAGGACTGCTGGGCAGACTTGCAGCCCGGCTGTCGGGAAGGAGGCCTGCGGTCATCTATACGGCTCACGGGTTTCATTTCTATCAGGGGGCTCCGGCGAGGAACTGGCTGTTGTATTATACGGCAGAACGATTCCTGGCGCGCTGCACGGATGCGCTGATCACGATCAATAAAGAGGATGAGGAACACGCCCGACGCTTCCGCCTGAAGAGAGGCGGGAATGTCTTCCGGATCCCAGGGACAGGGGTGGATACGCGCAGATATATGCCCAGGCCCTGGCTCCGGGAGGAGGCGAGAAGACGGATGGGGGTAAAGAAGGACGAATTCTGTCTTCTGACAGCGGCGCTGCTGGATCCCGAGAAGAATCACGAGACCGTGCTCAGGATGCTGGCAGGGATGAAGGAGAAGACAGAACTCCCGATCCGGTATGTCATATGCGGAGACGGACCGCACCGGCGGGTGCTGGAGGAGCTGACACGAAAATGGGGGCTGGAGGACCAGGTAATATTTCTTGGATTCTGCACAGACCTGGAGGTGCTCCTGCAGGGGGCAGATGTGTTCCTGTTCCCATCTCTAAGGGAAGGCCTCGGAATGGCGGCGCTGGAGGCGATGGCCTGCGGCGTGCCTGTAGTGGCGGCGCGGAACAGGGGGACTGTTGAATATGTGAGGAACGGGGAGAATGGATTCCTCTGCGAGGGAAGGAGCCCGGAGGACTTCAGAGATGCAGTGCTTCTTCTGCAGTCTGAGCCCGCGCTGCGGGAGGCTGCCGCTAGAAGGGCTGCCGGGGACAGCCTCGCTTTCGGCAGCGGCCGCACGGAAAAGGCGGTTGAGCAGATCTACAGAATGATATGGAAGGAGTGGGAAGATGAGTGTGAAGGTAAGCGTGATCATGAGCGTGTACAATCCCCATCCTTTTTCCCATCTGGAAAAGGCGGTGGAATCCATCCGGGATCAGACATGGAAGGACTGGGAGCTGCTGATCTACAATGACGGCTCTGACGCAGAGTATGGAAAGAAGATCCGGGAACTGGCTGAAGGGGATCCCCGGATCCGGTATCTGGAGGGCAGAATCAACCGGGGGATCGCTTTCGGGCTCAACCAGTGTATCCGTGCGGCGGAAGGGGAGTTCATTGCCCGGATGGACGGAGATGACGTTTCTCTTCCGGAGAGGCTGGAGCGGCAGATCGGTTTCCTTGAGAGACATCCGGAGTACGACTATGCAGGATGCAGTGCGTTCCTCATCAGCGGGGAGGGGACGTGGGGGCGGAGAAGGATGCCGGAGTGTCCGGAAAAGGAGGATTTTCTTCTTTATTCGCCCTTTATTCATCCTTCCGTGGTCTTCCGCAGAGAAGTTTTTGAAAAATATGGAAATTACAGCCAATCCAGACAGACGCTCCGATGCGAGGACTATGAACTTTTCATGCGGCTGTATATTTTGGGCAGTTATGGGTACAATCTTCAGGAAGAGCTGTTCTGCTACCGGGAGGACCGGGACAGCTTCCGGAAGAGGAAACTCCGCTTCAGGATCGATGAGACAAGACTCCGGGCAAGATGGTTCGGGCGTCTGGGACTGGGCGGGATAAAGGGCCGGCTGTACCGGTACAGGCCCCTTGCCGGAGGCGTGATCCCCGCAGCCCTTGGCTGCAGGATCAAGCGGTATCAGGCGGCAGAGAAGGGGAGGAAATATGGAACAGACAGATCAGACATATCTGGAGACAATTGAACAGAGCGCAGAGCAGATACTTGCCCCTGTGCTCGTGGAATTTGTGGAGTGGATCTTGAGATCCGCCGGGAGACACGGGATCCGGCGGATCTATTTTCTTGCCCGGGACGGATACCCCATGTACCGGGCGGCTGAGATCCTTTCAGCGGGGATGAGCCCGCGGATCGAGTGCCGGTATCTGAGATGCTCCAGGTATTCCCTCCGGGTTCCCTCCTTCTGCCTGCTGGGGAGAGCTGCCGTGGATCAGATCTGTCTCGGCGGAATCGATGTTACTCTGAGGAAAGTGCTAAAGCGCGGCGGCCTGACAGAGCAGGAGGCAGAGGAGACCGCGCGGGCGATGGGCAGGGAGGAGGAACTGGACCGGATTCTGTCCTACAGGCAGGTGCGAAGCCTGCGCGGGGTGCTTGCCCGCACTGAGCTGTTCTGGGAATATGTGTCGCTTCACGCGAAGAAAGCATATGACGGGACGGTGGGGTATCTGCGGTCACAAGGACTCTTCGAGAATATGGATTATGCAGTCGCGGACAGCGGATGGACTGGGAGTATCCAGCGGACGCTGTCGATGCTGGTCTACTCCGCGGGATACCAGGGACAGATCACGGGATACTATTTCGGACTCTGGCATATCCCGGCAGATGCGGAGAAAGGGGAATATCATGCGTATTATTTCGGCCCTCTGGGAAAGATAAGGAGGAAGGCATCTTTTTCTAACAGTCTGTTCGAATGCATCTGCAGCGAGCCCGCAGGGATGACCACAGGATATCGGCGTACAGCGGAAGGATATGTACCCGAGGAAGAACCGGGAAGGATCGAGAACCAGGAAGCGCTGGAACTGATCCACCAAGCGGTCATCCGAAGAGCGGAACAGGAGGTCCGGAGGAGGCCCGGGAAACCGGCGCTTCTGCGGGAAGCCCGGGGGAGCAGGGGAAAGCCGGCAGAGGACAGGGAAAAGAAGGGAAGACAGACAAGGGCGCAGAAGAGGACATGGAAAAAGTTCCGGCAGCTCATGGGCCGCCCTGACAGAGCGCAGGCAGAGGCATTCGGGAGAATGAAGTTTACCGATGATGTGCTGGACGCCGGTCATCTGCTGGCGCCGCAGCTGACAGAACAGGAAATCCGGCAGAATCACTTTGCGGCGAAGATCATGGCCATGACCGGCGTGCGGAAAACAACGGTGCGGGAGAGTGCCTGGATGGAGGGGAGCATTGTTCGGAGCGGAGGGGCGGTGCGCTGGCATCTGCTCCAGAACAGGATATATAAATATTTGCTTTATATTAAAAAAGATATTTTGGAAAGGATAAAATGATGAACAGGCAGTCGCTTTTTGTGATACAGGAGCTTGTATCAAGGGAAATCCGGAGAAAATACAGCAGGTCAAAGCTGGGGATCCTGTGGAGTGTACTCAATCCCCTGCTCTCAATGGCTGTTCTGTCGCTGATCTTCTCCACTATGTTCCGACGGTCGATCGAGAATTATCCGGTCTACTATCTGACCGGATTCCTGATCTGGAATTTTTTTACGACGGCCACAAACACAGGCATGACCGCGCTGGCGGACAATCAGATGCTGATCCTTCAGGTGAAGCTTCCGCGGTCTGTGTTCCCCCTGGCAAGAGTGTGTACGGCGTTTGTCAATTTCCTGTATTCCCTGATCGCATATCTCTGTATCCTGCTGTTCTTCCGCATCCCCCTTACATGGTACATGCTTTTGTATCCGGTCATCACAGCCATGGTATTCCTGTTTGCTCTGGGGCTGAGCTATATACTGTCCGTGCTCTATGTTTTCTTTGGAGATGTGAGGCACCTCTATTCCGTGGTGCTCACGCTGTGGATGTATCTTTCCGCGCTGTTTTACCCTCTGGAGCTTCTTCCGGCAGGGATGCAGCTGCTGATCCGGCAGAACCCGGTCTATAATTTCATCGCAGCGGCAAGAGACTGTATCCTGTACGGGACCATGCCGGGGGGAGCAGTGTGGGTCCGGATGATCCTGTGGAGCGGAGGGATCTTCCTGACCGGAACATGGATCTTCCGGGAGAGCCAGAACCGGATCGTCCAGAAGCTTTGAGAGACGCAGATGAGAGCGGGAATCCTGAATCAGAACAGACCGGAAAGGAGACCGGAACGACAGAGGGAAAGAGTGGACAGGACAAACAGAAGCGCTGAAGAAAAGGAGGCAGAGAGATGGGAGAAGAGCGTCCGGAAAAACGCAGTGAGACAGAGCGGAGGAGAAGACCGGTGATCTCGGTCCGAAACGTGAGCATGTTCTTTCGTGTCCCTGTGGAGAATACATCAAGTCTGAAGGAATTCGTCATCAGTATGGCCACGGGAAAGAACCGGTACCGGACGCTGCGGGCGCTGAACGGGATCCGGTTCGACGTATATAAGGGGGAAATCGTCGGGATCATCGGTACAAACGGTTCGGGAAAGAGCACCCTGCTGAAGATCATCTCCGGCGCCATGACTCCTACCAGAGGGCGTGTGATCACGAATCAGAAGAACATTCAGCTTCTGACGCTGGGGACCGGATTCGACCGTGAACTGACGGCGAGAGAGAATGTGTATCTGAACGGCGCGATTCTGGGATACAGCCGGGAGTTCATTCGCCGGAAGTATGACAGCATCGTGGAGTTTGCGGAATTGGAGGGCTTCATGGAGCAGAAGGTGAAGAATTTTTCATCAGGCATGGTCTCCCGCCTGGGATTTGCCGTGGCAACGGCGAGGGACACACCGGGGATCCTGATCCTGGATGAGGTGCTGAGCGTGGGGGACATGTTCTTTAAGGAAAAGAGCGGCAGGAAGATCCAGGAGATGATCCACAGCGGTGCCACAGTCCTGATCGTTTCTCATTCTACGGAAACGATCCTCAGAAACTGTACCCGGGCAGTCTGGATCGAGAAAGGGGTCCAGAAGATGACGGGAGATCCGGAAGCAGTGTGCCGGGCGTATATCGAATATGGAAAGAAGAGAAAGGGCGGAGCAGGATGACAGAGAATCTCAGAAACAGGATCTATCGTCTGCTGGTGAACCGGATCCCAGGGATACGCGCCAGATATCTGAAGATGAGGCAGGATTCCTGCGGAGCTGCGGGGAGACTTTGGTGTTTTGCGGCGCTTGTGTGGTGGAATTTCAGCTGGTATTTCCTGAGGCGCAGAGATCTGCTCTGTCCGGTGAGCTATGGATATTATGAGAGGAAACGGCAGATGCCGGGGGAGTCGGACAATCCGGAAATGGAAGAGCCGGACGCGCTGATCAGTAAACTGAAAAATTATGATGTCATTTCATTTGATATTTTCGATACGCTTTTGCTTCGCCCTTTTTCTGAACCGTCTGAACTGTTCTATTTTCTGGGCATAGAATTTTCCTGTCCCGATCTGCGCAGGATCCGCCAGGAAGCAGAATCCGAAGCCAGAAAGCGGCGGGGAGGAAAAAGCGGGGAGGTGACACTGTCCGAGATCTGGGACGAGATGGAGCGTCTGACCGGGATCCCGGCGGAGAAAGGAATGGAGGCGGAGCGGGAACTGGAACGAAAGTACTGTCTTGCCAATCCGTATTTTCTGCCTGTCCTGGAAGCGCTGAGGAAAAGCGGACGGAGTCTGGTCGTGACCAGCGACATGTACCTTGAGACAGAGTTTCTGAAAGACCTCCTTGAGAGGAAAGGACTGGGGAGATTCGACGGATATTATATCTCTTCAGAATACAGGGAGTCCAAGCATAGGGGAGGACTCTACCGGATCGTGAGAATGGAAACAGGGAACGGACGCGGAAAGAAAAAATATGCCCATGTGGGGGACAATGTACAGGCTGATCTCCGGATGGCGCGGCGGGCAGGATTCACCGCGTTCCTGTATCCAAATCCCCAGAAAACGGGGAACAGTTACCGCCCCATGGACATGTCCCCGATCACAGGGGCCATGTACCGTGGGATCGTTAATATACGGCTTCATTCAGAAAAGAAGAAATATGGATATTTCTATGAATATGGATATCTTTACGGAGGCATACTCGCAATAGGATACTGCAGGTTCATACACCAGTATGCGGCGGAAAAGAAGATTGAAAGGATCTGGTTCCTGGCAAGAGACGGAGAGATCCTGAAGAAGATCTATGATATTCTGTATCCGGAGGAGGAGACGGACTATGTTCTCTGGTCCAGAAATGTATCCACCCGCCTTCTTGCAGATGTGTACCGGTATGATTACTTCCAGCGCTTTCTTTTTCAGAAGGTGAATCAGGGATACCGCCTGGAGCAGATCTTCTCCAGCATGGGGCTGGGGGGTCTGCTGGATGACGCCTGCGGACGCATGGAATGCAGCAGGAGAGACCGGCTGACAGAGGATCTTGCACGCCGGTGCAGAGAGTACCTGCTCTCTGTGTGGGAGCAGGTCTCTTCCATATACAGCGAGGAACGCCTGGCAGCGGGGAGATATCTCAAGAAACTGGCAGAAGGATCTGGTTCGGCAGCTGCGGTGGATGTCGGGTGGGCCGGAAGCGGGGCTGCTGCTCTGGGCAGGATGATGGATCAGGTTCTCCATCTTCCTTTTACGGTCTACGGGCTGGTCATGGGAACGAATACCGCACACAATCTCTCCCCGGATGTGAGCGAAGGGTTTTTCTTCTCCGGACAGATGGAAAGCTATCTCTTCTCTCAGCAGAAGAACCGGGACATGTGGAAATATCATGACCTCAGCAGGAAGCATAACCTGTACATGGAGCTGCTCTTTACCTCGCCTTCCCCGTCGCTGAAAGGATTTGGGACCGGAGCAGATGGAGAAACGGTGTTCCGGTTTGGGAGGAAAGAAAGACACGCCCGGGAGATCCGGCAGATCCAGGAAGGGATCCTGGATTATGTGGAGGATTATAGAAGGTATTTCGGAGATCTGCTCTCAGAGGGGACCGGGGAAATCTCCGGGAGGGACGCCTATGCTCCCATCCTGCTCTTTCTGGGAGACAGAAAAGCACAGAGGAGGCTGGAAGAGAGCTTCTGCTGGGATACAGATCAGAATGTGGAATAAAATGAAAGCATCAGGTATGAAAAAATGAGGAACGGACAGACTATTTTCAGAGCGGTGAAACTGCTGACAGGGGGAGCCCTCCTGCTGGTGTATTTTGCCGCTGCCGCCTGGGTCATGAGGCAGCTCTGGAGTACACGGTCCCTTCCGGTCACGATCCTCTATATCGTGATGCTGGAAGGCGCCTGGCTCCTGCTGGAGGCAGGGAACATTGAACAGAGAAGACTGCTGGATCTTGTTTACGGCCAGTTCTTCGGGGCAGTGTGCGCCAATCTTTTTTTCGGAGCGCTGATGTGCACTGTCACAGAGTACTCTCTCTGGGAAATCGTAAAAGAATTCCTTCTTCTGACACTTCTGGAGGCAGCGGCGGGGACGGCGCGGGCGGTCTCGCTCTTCTCACTGTATCTCAGAGGGCGGTCGTTCAAGGAAGCGCTCTTTATTTACGGTGACAGAGAAGATCCAGAGAACAGCAGGGAATACAACAATCGGATCAATCGGTATTTCCACATTGCGAAGGCCGTCCATTACAGAGCCGGGAAGGAGAAATTGGCCGACCTGATCGACCGGTACGGTGCAGTCTGCCTCGGTGATCTCCCTTATGAGGATAGAAATCAGATCATGAAAATGTGCATCAGACATGATAAGGATTGCTATAGCATTCCAAAAGTTTCTGATATTTATATTCAGAATGCGGGAATACTGAGATTGTACGACAAGGTGCTGTTCAAGTACCGACAGGGAGATCTGACCGCGGAACAGAAATTCCTGAAGCGGGCAGAAGATATCCTGACTGCACTGCTCCTCATGGTACTCCTGTCTCCGGTCATGGCGGTGACGGCGCTCCTGATCCGGTTCGAGGACGGCGGTCCTGTGCTGTACCGGCAGAAGAGGATCACAAAGGGCGGGAGAGAATTTGAGATGCTGAAGTTCCGCAGTATGAATGTGGATGCGGAGAAGGACGGCCCCAGGCTCGCCTCGAAGAATGATTCCAGGGTGACAAAGGTGGGAAAGGTGATCCGCAATATTCATTTTGACGAGCTGCCTCAGCTTATCAATGTGCTTAAGGGAGATATGTCCATGGTAGGACCCAGGCCGGAGCGGAGAGAATTTGTGGAGGAATACTCCCGGATCATCCCGGAGTTTACGGAACGGCTCAAGGTCCGGGGCGGGCTGACCGGATATGCACAGATCTACGGGAAGTACAGCACCGGTCCTGAAGATAAGATCAAATATGATCTGATCTATATTTACAATTATTCTCTGGGGCTGGATATCCGCCTTCTGTTCCTGACCGTGCGGATCCTGTTTCAGAAGGAAAATGCAGAGGGAGTGGATGAGGGGATGCGAAGCGCTGTGGGAAAACCGGGAGAACGCAGTGCGAAGGAACAAAACCGGAAATGAAAAAGCGGGAAGAAGGAGAACAGAAATGGAAAAGATCAGACTTCTGGACTGTACACTCAGAGACGGGGGATATATCAACGGATGGGATTTCGGAGAGAAGACGATAAGGAAGATCATCACAGAGCTTGTGAGGGCGGGCACGGATCTGATCGAGGCCGGCTTCCTGAGAGACTGTGAATATCAGAGAGACCACACCCTGTTCAACTCGGTCAGCGAACTGAAGCAGATCCTCCCGGAGGAACACGGACGGACAGGATTTGTGGTCATGGCGCTCCATGACCAGTATGACGTCCGGAAACTGGAGGAGAATGACGGGACGGTCTCCGCCGTGAGAGTCACCTTCCACGACTATGATGCGGAGGAGGGGCTGACGTTCTGCAGAAGGGTGATGGAGAAAGGATATCCGCTCTTTGTAAACCCGATCAATATCATGGGCTATGAGGACGGGGAGCTTCTCCGTCTGCTGGAAAAGGTCAACCGGCTCGGGCCTGACGGCTTCTCCATCGTGGATACCTTCGGTTCCATGACAAAGAAGGAGCTCATCCGGATCTATTCCCTCTGTGAGAACAATCTGGAGGAAGGGATCACACTGGGGCTCCACCTCCATGAGAACATGGCTCAGTCCTTTCTTCTCGCCCAGTCCTTTCTGGAAATGCGGGCGCAGGAGAGAAACTGTGTGGTAGATGCCTCACTCAACGGCATGGGGCGCGTGCCGGGGAACCTCTGTATTGAGCTGATCATGGATTATCTGAACCGGAACTATTCGAAGAGCTATGATATAGACCCGGTGCTGGATGCCATAGAGAAGTATATCACGCCTGCCCGGGAGCAGGAATCCTGGGGGTATATGGCGGAGTACTTCCTGTCGGCAAAGTTTAATGTGCACCGGAATTATGCCGAGTATCTTCTGTCAGAAGGATGCTTTACGGCAAAAGACATGCATCGGATCCTGCAGGAGATCCCGAAGGAGAAAAAGAGCGCCTACGATGAAAAGTATATCGCTGCACTGTGCGGAGAGTACCGAAGCAGTGCAGCAGAGTGAGACATCACCCGGAAGGAGGAAATGCAGATGAAGGTTGTAGAGACACTGGAACTGATCCGCTGGCTGATCCTGGATGTGGATGGCACGATGACAGACGGAGGCATCTATCTGGATGGAAATGGCGTGGAGATAAAGAAGTTCACAGTACAGGACGGCGCCGCCGTCCTTCTTGCCAAGGCGGCCGGCATCGAGCCTGTCATCCTGACAGGCAGAGAGAGCGGGTGCGTGTCAAAGCGTGCCGGGGAACTGGGGATCCGCTGTGTTTTCCAGAATGTAAAAAATAAAAAGGAGTTCCTCATCAGATTCCTGGAAGAACATCAGATCCCGCCGGAAGAGGCAGCCTATGTGGGCGATGACCTGAACGACCTTGGGGCGATGAGATGCGTGGGAACAGCAGTTTGTCCCCAGAATGCGGCAAAACAGGTCAAGTCCTGCTGCTCCTACGTGCTCTCCAGCCGGGGCGGCGAGGGGGCAGTCCGGGAATTCGTGGAGATGATCCTTGAGAAGAGGGGAATCCTGGATGAGTGCGCGGAGAAACTGTGGGGCTGAGACACGGCAGGCTGAAAGGGGGAGAAAACGGTGAAGGACTGGCTGTATGACAGGATCGTCCGCAGGAATGACAGGATCCGGACAGAATATGAGCGGTATGTCAGGGGACATTTCGAAGAACACAGGAAGAAGAGGCTGAAACACTGGTTCGTTCTCCTTATCCTCTCCTGGAAGTACAGGGACAGCCGGCAGAAACGGATTCCGTCTATCGCTCTTATGAAGCAGAAAAAAGATACGGCGAAGATCCGCATGGAATGGATCCCCGGAGCGGTCTGCTATAACATCTATGTCTCTCTGGACGCCGTTCACTATCGGTTCCTTGAGAAGCAGAAGAGACATATCTATACAGCATCCGGGATCGCCCCGGAGACGGTGTGCTTTTTCAAGTACAAAGTGTCCATGGACGGGAAGAACTACGGTCCGTTCTCGGAGATCCTCACCGTATCTACAGTGAAGAGCCAGGAGCTCTTCTTTATGGAGAAACTCGCGCAGACAGCGGACGGCGGATCCGGACCGGCTCCGGCGTTGGGAAAAGGCGGCTCCCAGGCCGGAAGGAGGTCTCTTGTGCTGGCGGAAAACGGAGCGGGAGACGGAAGTGTCTGTCTTGCCTGGGAGAAGATTCCGGGAGCTCTCCACTATCATCTCTACCGGTCTTCTGCTGAGGAGGGGCGGCGTTTTCTGATCCGGACCGGGAAGACGTCATATCGGGATACAGAAGCAGAGGGCGGGAGGAAATATGAGTACAGCCTGAAATATACGATGGACGGACGCCGCTATCAGGACTACCCCGGAACCCTTTCCGTCACCGCACCCTATAGCCGGTACCGCAACAGGAACAGCGGGAGGCTTTTTGAAAAAGGCGCAGAATCCACAGCATCCAACCGAACCTCCCCAATGCATCTGGCAAAGGGGATGATGCCCTATGATGTGATCTCCTTCGACGTGTTTGACACTCTGGTGCTGCGGCCTTTCTCCCGACCGTCAGATCTCTTTATCCTTGTAGGGGAGCGGCTGGATATCATGGATTTCTGTGAAATCAGGATCCATGCAGAGCAGGAGGCGAGGAGGATCAGCGAGCTGGAACGGGGAAATAAGGAAGTGACATTGCTCGACATCTACCGCCTGGTCGAGGAGGAGACCGGTGTGGAAGCTGAGAAGGGAGCAGAGACAGAATTTGCTGTAGAGTGCAGCCTGTGCTATGCCAACCCTTATATGGCAGAAGTCTTCCGCATGATGAAGGGGCAGAAAAAGATCATCGCAGCAGCGTCGGACATGTATCTTCCGGAGGAAAAGATGCGGCTGCTGCTGGAGCGCTGCGGATATGAGGGGTTCGACTCTATTCTTGTTTCCTGCGACTATAACTGCTCCAAGAGAAACGGCGGCCTGTACGATATCCTGAGGCAGCGCTATCCGCAGAAGCTTGTCCATGTGGGTGATAATCCGGTATCGGATATTGAGGCGGCGGAGAAGAAGGGAATCGATACGCGCTATTATCAAAATGTGAATGAGGCGGGCAGCCCCTTCCGGGCGGGAGATATGTCACGGCTTGCAGGTTCCGCCTACCGGGGGATCGTCAACGCCAGGCTCCACTGCGGAAGGTATCATTACAGCCCGTATTATGAAGTGGGATTTGTCTATACCGGTCTCTATGTGATGGGATTCTGCCAGTGGATCTGGCGTTACGCGAAGGAGCATCAGCTGGATCGGGTCCTGTTCCTCGCCCGGGAGGGGGATCTGTATCAGAAGGTATTCCGCCAGATGCATCCGGAGATGCCCTCAGAGTATGTGCTCTGGTCCCGGATTCCGGTGGTGAAGACCATTGTTGGAAAGAACAGGCACCCCTATCTTCTTCAGATCATCCATCACAAGGCGAACGCGCTGTACAAATCGAAGGTGGGGATCTTGTTTGACCGTACCGGGATCGGGACTCTGAAGAAGTATTTCCGGGATTATCGTATCCGGGAGGAGGAATACCTGACCCCGGAGAATGAAAAGATCGTACGCCGCCTTGTGGTCGAACACTGGAATGAAGTGTGCGCCTGTTATCAGGAGGATCAGGATCATATCCGGGAGTATCTTCTTGATAAGATCGGAGACGCGCGCAGGGCAGCGGTCGTGGACGTGGGATGGTCGGGCAACAATGTGCTCCAGGTTAAATATCTGCTGGAACAGGAGTATCAGAGCGGGTGTGAGATCCACTGTCTGCTGGCGGCGGCTCGGAATGTGAACGATACCTACATGGCGGGGATGATGCAGAGGCAGGAAGTGAAGACCTATATCTTTTCCAATATGCAGAACAAAGGACTGCACGACGCCCATCAGGAGGAGAACAGCCGTCTGAATTCCTTTTTCTTTGAGATCCTGACCCAGTCCAGCACACCTACCTTTCTCGGGTTCGACAGGGAAGGGCGGTTCCTCTACGATATTCCGGAAGTGGAGAACTACGCACACAACAGCGAGATCCACAGAGGAGCCCTTGATTTTGCCCGGGAGTATCAGACGAGATTCAGGGAGTATCCGTTTATGCTGGATATCTCGGGACATGACGCCTACATGCCGTTCCAGTACTTCTCGAGGAATCTTTCATGGCTGCGCAGATATTTCGGAGGCTGGCTCTTCGGGCGGGATCTGTTCGCGACCCAGGAGAAGGCGGTCATGGAGTCCGTGTCCGATGTAATGAAGAAAGCAGGTCTATGGGAGGAAGACGTATGATACTGTATCAGGCGCTGTCGTCGTATCAGATCCTGGAGTGCATCGTGCACAGACAGGTCTATCACAGAGAAGAAAAATGCATCCTGATCCTCGGAACCTATATTACCGAACGGATGCCCCGTTACCGGGAACTGGAGACGAAGAAACTTTTCGACGAGGTGTACCTGTTCCGGTTCGGAGGGTACAGGGGCAGCGGGGAAGAGATCATCCGGGAGACTGGGGAAGAGCTGCGGCGGACTCTTCCTTATGATATCCGAAGCTTTGAGAAGATCCTTGCGGCGGGCATCCACACCTATCTGCAGGCATATCTCATCTCAGAAGGAATTCCTTTTGAGATGTTCGAGGACGGCAGCGGGGCGCTGAGCCGGCCGTGGATCCTTGCGGAGATCCACAGAAAAAGCGCTCCGGACAGATATTCTCTTATTGAGCAGTACGGGCTGTATGACCACAGAAGTCCCCTGATCACAAAAAAGTACTGTGATATGAAGGCGCAGGAACCTGATTTCCGGGATGAGCGGGCGGCAGACTTTCAGGTCATGGAGCAGTTCAGGAAACTTCCGGAGAGGCTTCAGGAGGAGATCAGAAACGTGTTCGATGTGCCGCGGCTTCAGGCGTCTCCGGATGCAGTCCTCCTGCTCACCCAGCAGTTTGCAGGCCTCGGTCAGCTGTCCCTGGATGGTCAGATCAGCATCTACCGCCATCTCTATGACTATTATCTGAGAGAACGGGAGGTCCTGATCAAGCCGCATCCGGACGACATCCTGTACTATGGCCTTCTGTTCCCGGAGTCGGAGATCATACGGGAGAGGTTCCCGTCGGAACTCCTCCCGCTGGCATTTCACAGACTTCCGGGGACGGTCTGCACGGTCAGCTCTACCGGGATCAATCAGATCCGGCGGGAGTTTACGGAAGAGATCGTGTTCAACGCCGAATATGAGCGGACATACCGTTATGACGCGCTCTATGATATAGCGCTGAAGCTGGCGGAAGAGCTCGGGGCAGAGACGATCCGCGCGTTTGGCATGAACATGACGCAGCTTGAAAATCTTGCATCGTGCCGATGCTGCCGGCGGGGGAAATTTCAGATCGAGGAAGGAATGCAGGGGAAAACTACCTTTTCTTCCGGGAGCAGAGTCCTGTATCTCTGCGGGGACAGGGCAGAGGAAAGCAAGATCCGGGATCTCACGGAGAGTGTATGTATCGGCCGGGAAGAGTCTGTGCAGGGGATCCTGTTCCTGAATGAAGAAGAGCAGTATCCGATGTATACTCCGGGGAGAAAAGAGGAGTTCCTGCGGATGCTTCCCGTTGCAGTCAGAAAGGAGAGCAGAGAAGGGCCGGATGCGGACGGAACCCGGACGGGCATGGAAGAAGAACCAAAAGAATGGGAGCATGCAATGTATTTTTATTCGGAGAAAGAAGAGGTGAGAAGGATGGTCTCAGAGTTTGAGGCGGAGGAGGAACTGCAGCGGGAGGGAGCAGAGATCACGGTCAGAAAGATGACGGAGGAGCAGATCCGCATCCGGATGCTGGAAGGGATCCTGGCAGCGACGGAGAGGCGGCTTTTCGAATATATCGAATCGGAAAAGGAACTGCGGCGGGAGCTTGAAACCCTGAAAGCGCAGGGAAGGGAGGGCGGATCATGAGGACGGCAGGGATCATACCTGCCCGGTATGCTTCCACCAGGCTCCCGGGCAAACCACTGCTGGAGATTGAAGGCAGGCCGATGATCTGGTGGGTCTATCAGAGGGCAGCGCAGGCGGACCGGCTGGACGAGCTCTGTGTGGCGGCGGACGACGAGCGGATCATGGATGCCTGCAGAAGATTCGGGATCCCTGCCGTCATGACAGCGGATACGCACCGGTGCGCTGCGGAGCGTCTCGCAGAGGCGTCGGATCAGATCCGGGCGGACTTCTATGTGCAGATCAACGGGGATGAGCCGCTGATCTTCCCGGATAATATCAATGCCGCCGTGCCGGACCAGGTCCCGGAAGAGGAGGAGTACGGGACAAATATCATCACCGGGATGAAAGATCCGGCGGAAGTCCTGGACCCTTCTAATATCAAAGTCGTGTTCGATGAAGCATTCCGCGCCCTCTACATGTCCAGGTCTCCGGTTCCGTGCCCGTTTTTATCCATTGATTTTCCTTATTACAAGCATGTGGGCATTATCGGATACAATAAGCCCATGCTGAATTTTTATATGCATTCAGAACCGGGCAGATTTGAGAAGATCGAGGGCATTGACACCCTCCGGTTTCTCGATTACGGGAAATATCTTCAGTTTATCCGGGTGGAAAAGACAGAAAGCCTTTCCGTGGATACCGCCAAGGACCTGGAACGAGTGAGGCGGAGGATCGCGGGCTGAAGTGCGGACCACGGGTTTGAAAGAGATATAGAGAGATGGACTATTGTGATAATTTGGACATAATATACAAAATATGTGACTGAATTATGAATTTATATCTGAATAAATAAAAATAATCACGAAAATTACTGGAAATAAAATGAAAAAGTTGGAAAATATTTACTATAATGATAAAATAAAATTGTTAATTGTATAGATTGGATTGTTACCTTGCAAGGGCAAAACCGGATTTGAGAATCAAGGAGATGAAAATCTACTTTATGAAGGCGTCTTCTTGTTTACAGAATCCGGTTTTTTTATAGGAATCTGATCTGTACAAGGTTTAAGACTTTTCGGGATTTCATGAAGACGGGCTGGAGATCCTGAAAAAATCACTAAAAGAAGGAGGAAAAAAGGAACATGAAAAAAGTGAAAAAACGAGTGGCAGGATTTCTGCTCGCCATATGCATGATCCTGTCCTGCGTTCCTGTTCCGGCTCAGGCGGCCGCCTCGGATAACCTGGCGCTGAACAGACCGGCATCGGCAAGCGATGTCGAATCAGGCACCAGCTTTACCGCGGACAAAGCGGTGGACGGCAGTTCAAGTACAAGATGGGCCACGAACAGGGACACGAATGCAGTCAAGACGCCAAGGTGGCTCCAGATTGATTTTGAGAGCACCGTGACCTTTGACACTGTGGACATTTCCTGGGAGCAGGCGAATATCCTCTCCTACGAGATCCAGGTGTCTGATGACGCAGGTGAAGATTCATGGACAACGGTATACTCCAGAGAATCACAGCCCACCATGACAGAGGAGAGTATTTCTCTTTCATCCCCTGCGTCCGGACGTTACATGAGGATCTACGTGTCTGATTTCGGAGGCGACTGGGCGTCTGTTTCCATCTATGAGGTAGGCGTCTACTACCTCGCAGGCGGAGAAGGCCCGTCGGATCCTGACGGGAACTATACGATCTATCCGATCCCCCAGAAGGTGACGGATGAGGATGGTACAGTCGATCTCACCGACACAGTGAACGTGGTCGCGGAGGACGGGATCGACACGGTGACCCTTGACCGTGCCGACGAGGTTCTGACCGAGAACGGACTCACGCCTCAGTTCGACAGCGAACCGTCTGATGAGTATACCAATCTGTATATCGGCGTTGACGGCTCAGGAGGCGCCGCGGATTCTCTGGAGAATATTCCGCGAGAGGTGTTCGAAGAAGGTGAGAACAAGTACGATATGCACGTGGTGAAGGTCTTTGAGGATGGAGATATCGTGATCCTCGGCAAAGATACCGACGCCGCGTTCTACGGTCTGGCGACGCTGGAGCAGATGCTGGATCAGACGGAAGACGGACAGCTTAAGATCTCTACTTTTGAGGACTATGCATTCCAGAAATACCGCGGGTGCGTGGAGGGATATTATGGTTATCCCTGGAGCGTGGAGGGAACGCTGAGCTGGTTTGATTTTGCAAAGAGATATAAGATGAACACCTTCCTCTACGGACCGAAGAACGATCCCTATCATCTCGGCCAGTGGGATGAGGAATACCCCACGGAAGTGACGGAGGAAGAAGCAGAACTGGGGCTGCGCACCCAGGACGAGATGCGTCAGTATGCGGAGAAGGCCGCAGAGTGCAATGTAGACTTTGTGTGGGTGGCGCATCCGGCCATGAAGAAGCCCATTGACTTCACAAATGAGGAGACAGTGGACGAAGGCGTGGCACGCCTGATGACGAAGTTTGAGCATATGTATGACCTTGGAGTACGGCAGTTCGGTATCTTTGTGGATGACATCGACATGTCCACAGCGGCCGCGACATGCGATATGCAGATCTATATGCTCAACCAGGCGCAGGAGAAGCTGTATGATACATACAATACGGAAGGAACGGCAGCGGAAGACTGTGTGAAGCCGCTCTTCTTCACACCTGCGTGGTACACCACCGGCAGCGGCGGAGCATCCACCTATATGCCTCGGTTCCGCGCACTCCATGAGGACATCGAGATCTGTTTCACCGGCAACAACGTGTTCTCGAACATCAGTAATTCAAGCGCTGCGACGTTCAAGAACTGGATCGGCCGCGAGCCGGTCATGTGGTGGAACTATCCGGTAAACGACAACGTGGACAACGTCTATTACACGAACCCCATCGATCACTTTTATTCGCTGGATTCCAATCCTTCGAACTTAAAGGGAGTGATCTCCAACCCGATGAACTATTCAGAGTCATCGAAGGTGGCGTTCTTCGGCCTGGCAGATTACACCTGGAATCCGCAGGCTTTTGATGCGGACGAGAACTGGGAGCACTGCTTTGACGCGATCCTCCCGGATGATCCGGAGATGGCGCAGGCGCTGAAGGTCGTATACGGAAGTATGAACTATGACTATGAGCCGGCGGACCTGACCCGTCTGTACGCACAGTACGGAAGTGGAAATGACGCGGCAGCGGCAGAGCTTATGGATAAAATGTATGAGATCGTCGACTCCATTGAGATGCTGGAGACGCTCAAGGACAGCGACGATCCGGTGAAGCGTCTGATCGTGGATGAGGCGCAGGCCACCATCAACAAACTCTACGATATGGCGGCGGCCATCGGCGGAGCCATGGCGGCAGTATCTTCCGATGACCCGCTGGTACAGACACACGGATACTATCTTGCCAATGAAGCGTTCGAACGATTCAGCATTGAGAGGAACCCGAGATACCAGATCATTGCGCTGGAGGGATCCGGGGAAGATTATTACTACAGTACCTGGTATGCGAACCCGTCGGATAACCGGATGAAGAGCTTTGTGACGACTGCCATGGACGCCATCAGCGACTTCGACGTCAGCGCTCTTGACACCAGCGCGGCAGATATCCGGAGCGTTGTGATCTCCCCGTCGGACGGCGTGGAAGTACGCCAGGGCGAGAGCATGCAGTTTACCGCAGCTGTGGAAGCTGGACAGGAGAACACGGACGATGTGATCTGGACGGTGGACGGAAACACCGGAGACGGGACCGTGATCAACTGGAACGGGATCCTGACGCTGGATACAAACGAGCTCTCACCGACAGTTACAGTGAAAGCGGTTTCCGCTTATGACGATACAGTATTCGACACAGTGGAAGTGACGGTTGCGGACCGTATCTATGTGGATCCCACGATCCCGGTGAACCAGGCCTATGGTGCGAAAGTGCTGGGCGCTTCCGGAAATCCGGGAGTGGGCGGCGGACCGGAGAACCTCTTTGATGAGAGCGAGGACGGCTCCAAGTGGTGCCCGGGCGACAATACCCGTTACAATCACTGGGCAGCCTTTGACCTGGGCGCGGAGAAGACGATCTACACCTGGGAGACCGTGCATGCGGGAGTGGAGCATGAACTGGATATCTCCTCCGACTTCTCCCTTCAGATCCTTGCGGATCCGAACGCCACGGAGGAACAGCTTTCGGATTCTTCCTATCTCGGAAATGCGGCAAACTGGATTACAGTTGCCGAGTACAGGGACAATACGGAAAATATTACAGATTACGAGTTTGACGAGCCGGTCACAGCGCGGTATTTCCGCCTCTATGTGGCCGACGGATGCCAGGACGGCGTGCCCTACGCAGCGACACGTATCTATGAACTCCGCCTGTTCGGAGTGGATACCGCTACAGTGGCGCGCACCCACAGCCTGACCATCGATCCTTCCATCACAGGCGGAACGGTCTCCACAGACGCGTCCAACTATGAGGAAGGGGCAAAAGTCAATATCTATATCGAGCCGGAGGAAGGATATCAGCTTGCAGAAGGCTCGCTGAAGTACAATGATACAGTGATCGAGGGGACAAGCTTCCTGATGCCGGCGGAGGATGTGGTGCTGACCGCAGAGTTCACGGATGGATCGGAAGAGCCCGGTCCCGACCCGGATCCAGATCCGGAGCCCGGCTGGGATGACGAGAACGCCCTGGCGGCTCTGGTGAATCCGGTGGTGCAGAAGTATGAGCTTGCGAAAAAGAGCGGCACCTGGACTATGACGGCCGACACCCGTTTCGCAGTCGCTTCAGATCAGGAGAATATTGAGAATGAACGGCTCGCAGAGGTTGTCAAGCTGATCAACTCTGAATTTGCCGAGAAGGGTCTCGTCTCTTCCTCGCCTCTGGCAATGGTATACGCCAATGAAGAGGATACACAGCCGGCGGACATCCTGATCACCCTTGATAAGGACGGAGCGGTGTGCGAAGAGTCCGACAGTGAAGAAGCATACACCATCGAGATCAGCGCGGACGGAGTGAAGATCACAGGCGCCAGCGAGAATGCAGTGCTGTACGCCCTGCGCACCGTTCAGAACTACATGACGGCAAACAAGGGCCTGCCTTACGGAAAGATCACAGATTATCCGGATGTGGCGGAACGGCGCCTGCATGTGGACTGCGGAAGAAAGTATTTTACAAAAGACTGGTTCATCCGCCAGATCCGTGAGATGTCCTATATGAAGATGAACACGCTGGAGATGCATTTCTCAGAAAACCTGGGATTCGGCATCGAGTGCAAGACGGATCCGTCGATCGTATCGGAGCAGTACCTCACCCATGAGGAAGTGCGGGAGATCCTGGCAGAAGCGGCAAAATACGGGATCAAGGTTATTCCGTCATTTGACAGCCCCGGCCATGTGGACCAGATCCTGAGAGCCCATCCGGAATACGGACAGGTGAATATCAACGGCGACCACTATGCATCGGGACTGGATGTGACCAATCCGGAGGCAGTGGCATATATCCGGAGCCTCTATGACGAGTATATGGAGCTGTTTGAAGGATGTACGGATTTCCACATCGGTGGAGACGAATATATGGAATTTGACCGTGCGCCGTTCACGACCCAGTACAAGCCGGTCCTCAACGCGTATGCAGCCGAGACTCTGGGAGAGGGAGCGACCTGGAAAGACGTGATGGCGAACTATATCAATGAGCTTGCCGAGTATGTCTACTCCAAGGGATTTAAACCGCGTGTATTCAACGACGGCCTCTACTACGGCGAGACAGACTGGGAAGGCCCGCAGAAGATCGTGATGCACGATTATATCGGGATTGATTACTGGTCCAAGATGACCTGGAATCCGGCGATCGCCGGCATGCAGACCTTCATCGACAAGGGGCATGAGGACATTTATAACTTCAACTCCACGTTCTTCTATTACGTGCTGAGGAACGACATGCCGACAGACGGGCGCGAGCAGCACTCCTTCGACTATATCGATCAGGACAGAAGGATCTTTGAAGAGTGGACACCGGGACAGTTCGCATCCTACACGGCACCTGACGACGCGTCCTATATCGCGGGCGCGGCAATGGGCATCTGGTGCGACAACCCGGATCTGGTGACAGAGGATGTAGTTACAGAGGACATTGCAGACGAGATGCGCTCTCTTGCGACCAAGTCATGGAACGTAAGCAGCAGCGACAATATGGACTTTGAGCAGTTCAAGGCAAACTACGAGGTGCTTGGACATGTGGCAGGATATGAGAAAGGTTCCGTGCTTCCGGATGCCGGAGAATTCCAGAATGCGGAGAGCCTTGGAAAAGTGACTCTCTGCTACGTCAGCGATACCGGAAGCAAGCTCAGGGAAGACGTTGTGAAATACGGAAATGCAGGCGATGCATACACCTTTGAGGCAGAGGAGATCTACGGTTACCGCCTGATCTCGGAAGGAACTGTTTCAGGCATCTATACATCCGAGGGCGAGACTTATACCTTTACCTACACTCTTGATACGGATAAATCCGAACTTGAGCAGGAGATCGCGGACGGCCTGGATGCAGCATACTATATCCCGGAGACCTTCGAGGCTTACCGCCAGGCATATGCGGCGGCGGAAGAAGCAGCCGGACGGGATGATATCGAGCAGACAGAGATCGACGAAGTGCTCGGACAGCTCAGGGATGCAAAGGCACAGGCAGTTCTCCTTGTGAATTATCCACTCTACGTGGAAGTCACATACCCGCTCAGCGACATCGGATATGCGTCTGGCTACAGCGAATATGAAGCGGCAGTCGAAGAAGGACGTCAGATCCTGTACGGACAGGGAGATGATCCTGCAGCTGTGACAGCGGCGTTTGACAAGATCCGTCAGGCAGCGGACGCTCTTGAGATGCCGGGCGTGGGAATGCCTGAGATCTCGGCGGACGACGGATACTATACGACCTACTCCTACGACAAGATGCTGGATGGCAGTGAGGCTACCAAGTGCTGGTTCAATAAAGATCAGACGGCGGGACGCCAGTTCATGTTCACCTTCCCGGTGACAGTCAGCCTGTCGGGAATCCGTATTCTCCAGCCCTCAGATGTGGGAGCAGACTACATCGAGGGAGCAGAGGTTCAGATCTCAGCAGACGGAGAAAGCTGGCAGACCGTAGGGACGATCGGACCGGATGACCGGGATACAGAGCTTTTCTTTGAGGCTGTCCCGGCGAAATATGTGAGAGTTGTCCTGACAGAGACGAAGAAGAACTGGTATCAGATCGCGGAAGTCTCCTTCACTTACGAGGAGATCCCGGAGGATACAACGCTGCGCGAGCTGATCAGAGAGGCGGAAGACCTTGACATCAGCGGCAAAGATACGGAGCTTGTGAACTCGATGATCGCCGCGCTCATCGAAGCGCAGAAACTGTATGCACAGGACAGTGCGGACACAGCGGAGGCGCAGGCGGTTCTCGAAGCGGCAGTCAATGCACTGAAGGAGACACAGGAACCGGCAGAAGAGCTCTCGACCGCAGTGCTGGAATATGCCATCGAGCTTGCAGAAGGCATAGACATTGATTCCGACGTGGTCGATGCGGTGAAGGAAAACTTCGAAAATGCGCTTCAGAACGCGAAGGACATTCTTGAGAGAGTACAGGCGGGCGACGCCGAAGTGAAGCAGTCCGATGTTGACAGCGCATGGCAGAACCTGATCAGGGCGATCCAGTATCTGGAGTTCAGACAGGCGGACAAGACAGATCTTGAAAAAGTGATCGCGCTGGCGGAAGAGATGAACAGTAACCTGGATGCATATCTGGATGCAGGAAAAGAAGCGTTCACCACAGCTCTCGCAGCGGCGAAGGAAGTCTATGAGGACGTCAATGCGATGGATCAGGAAGAGGTCAATACGGCATGGCAGAATCTTCTGGACGCGATGGCGAACCTGATGCTCAGACCGGACAAGAGTCTTCTGGAAGACCTGATCGCACAGGCGGAGAGCCTCAGCGAGGCGGATTACGATGCGCAGAGCTTTGCAGTGATGCGTGCGGCTCTCGCGGCGGCGAAGGAAACAGCTGCAGACGAGACTGCACTCCAGGATGAAGTGGATGCATCCGCAGCGGCTCTCGAGGACGCGATCGCGAAGCTTACGGCATCCGGCAGCGGTGACGATCAGCAGAGCGGCGGCCAGCAGAGCGGAGACGATCAGCAGGCCGGAACCGGCGGAAGCCAGTCCGGAAACGGAAGCCAGAGCCAGGGGCAGACAGCCGGCTCTTCAGACAATAAGAGTACAGCTTCGGCTTCAGGAGCGGCGGCAGCTTCCAACACTTCCGCAGCACAGAAGTCCGTGAAATCGGGCGACAGCGGAAACTATATCCTGTGGTGCGCAGCCATGGTGCTGGCAGCAGGCGCGACAGCAGCGGCGTACAGAAGGAGAAGACAGAAGTAAAACAGAGATAAGACAGAAAAAAGCGGGGGTGCCGATACGCGGCACCTCCGCTTTTCCTGTCCGGAAGCATTCCGGACTGTCTGATAAAAAATCCTTCAGACAGGACCCTCTATTGCACATTCACATGCTTTTTGATCGCCTCAAAGCTCTCAGAGCTGATGACATGTTCGATGCGGCAGGCATCCTCTGCGGCTGTCTTCGGATCCACTCCGAGGCGCTCCAGCCAGGAGGAGAGGAGTGTGTGACGCTCATAGATCCGGTCGGCGATCTCTTTCCCGGACTCTGTCAGTGAGATATATCCTTCCGGGGAAACTACGATATGATGGTTTTCCCTCAGCTTTTTCATCGCCACGCTGACGCTGGATTTTTTGAAATTAAGTTCTGTCGCCACATCAACGGAGCGGACGACAGGGAGTTTCTGGCTCAGCATGAGGATCGTTTCCAGATAGTTTTCTGCGGATTCATTCACATGCATATAATTCACCTCAATTAAATTTGTCGTTACAGTATTTCTAAAAAGGTTACTGTGAACAGTTACCTAAAAAGTATATCATAAATCAGGGAAGAACACCAAATGCAATTCTAAAAAATTTATAAAAGTAATAACAGTTCGGGAATACGTCTCAGATCTGCTGCTTTGCATATCCCGCACTGCAGATCTGAACTGCTGCAAAATCTGGTAATTTTTATCACAAAGGGATTGACAAATCAGTTGCGTTAGTTTAGACTATCATCAGTTAGAAATAACGATTAAGAATACGATTTGAATGTATGATGAGAGGTTGAGGCAATATGAATTTACTGGATGCCAAAGAAGGAGAAGAGTATATCATAAAGGATATTGTGACAAATGATGAGGAGATGGAGGCGTTCCTCTTTTCTCTGGGCTGCTACAGCGGAGAAACGATCACCGTAGTCTCACGGGTGAGAGGCGGCTGCGTGGTTTCCATCAAAGATGGAAGATACAACATCGATACTGATTTAGCGAAAGCTATTTCAATATAAAAAAGAAAATAGTACATAGTTACTATTTTTTTTGAACAATGGTTAGTCTATGCTAATCGAAATAAAGGAGGAGATTGGAAAATGAGAATTGCTTTTGCAGGGAATCCGAACAGCGGTAAAACGACCATGTACAACGCTCTGACAGGCAGAAATGAACGTGTCGGAAACTGGGCCGGTGTTACGGTAGAGCGAAAGGAAAGCCTGATCAAGAAGGCTTATTACGATGGGGCGGAGGAGCTGGTCGCAGTAGACCTGCCCGGCGCATACTCCATGTCGCCGTTTACTTCAGAGGAAAGTATCACCAGCAGCTATGTGAAGAACGAGCATCCGGATGCGATCATCAATATCGTAGACGCGACAAACTTAAGCCGGAGCCTGTTTTTCACTACCCAGCTTCTTGAGCTGGGAGTCCCTGTTGTGGTCGCCCTGAATAAGAGTGATGTCACAGATAAGAAGCAGACGAAGATCGATGCAAAGCTTCTCTCTGAGAAACTGGGGTGTCCGGTCATCAAGACGATATCTACTTCTTCGGGGCATGAGGGGCTCAAAGAGGCTGTCGCGGCGGCTGCTTCCTTAAAGGGAAAAGGACAGAAAGCGCCGTATATTCAGGCGGATATCGACCTGCATGACAAGAATGCGGTAGAGGCAGAGGACAGAAAACGTTTTGCTTTTGTCAACGGCATTGTAAAGCAGGTGGAAAAGAGAAAAGTCTTTACCAAAGATAAGAATATGCAGGATAAGATCGACGCTGTCATTACGCACAAGATCATCGGGATCCCGATTTTCGTGGCTGTGATCTTCCTTGTGTTCTACATATCTCAGACTACGCTGGGAACCTGGATCGCCGACTGGCTTGTAGGCTGGATCGAGACATTCCAGGGCTGGGTCGGCGGATTGATGGAAAATGCAAATCCACTGTTGTATGCGATCCTGGTTGATGGTATCATTGGCGGTGTCGGAGCAGTCGTCGGTTTCCTCCCGCTGGTAATGGTGATGTATTTCCTGATCGCTCTTCTGGAGGACTGCGGATACATGGCGAGGGCGACCGTTGTGCTGGATCCGATCTTCAAGAGAGTCGGGCTTTCCGGTAAGTCCGTTATTCCTATGGTCATCGGCACCGGATGTGCGATCCCCGGTGTTATGGCTTCCCGTACGATCCGCAACGAGAGAGAGCGCAGGACGACTGCCATGCTTACACCGTTCATGCCGTGCGGCGCGAAGATCCCGGTCATCGCACTGTTCGCAGGAGCATTCTTTGCAGATGCATGGTGGGTGTCAGCCACAATGTATCTGGTAGGTATCCTTCTCGTTCTCTTAGGAGCGCTGCTCGTAAAGAGGATCACGGGACAGAAATACAGAAAATCTTTCTTCATTATCGAGCTCCCGGAGTATAAGATCCCGAGCCTGAAGAGAGCATGCGTTTCCATGCTTGAGCGTGGAAAGGCTTACATTATCAAAGCCGGAACGATCATCCTGGTCTGCAACACTGTCGTGCAGATCATGCAGAGCTTTAACTGGCAGTTCCAGCTTGTGGCAGAAGGCGCTGAGGGCACTTCCATCCTGGCGAGCATCGCTCATCCGATCTCCATCCTGTTCATTCCGATTGGATTCGGAGTATGGCAGCTTGCGGCAGCGGCAGTGACCGGATTTATCGCAAAAGAAAATGTAGTCGGTACGCTGGCTGTTGTTTACGGCGTTACAAACCTAATTGACACAGATGAGCTGGCACTGGTTGGAAGCGGAAATGAAGTCGCTGCGGTCATGGGACTTACAAAAGTGGCAGCTCTTGCATACCTGATGTTCAACCTTTATACACCGCCGTGCTTCGCGGCACTCGGAGCGATGAACTCTGAGATGAAGAGCGGCAAATGGCTGTTTGGCGGCATCTGCCTTCAGCTGGCTACCGGTTATACGGTTGCGTTCCTTGTATACCAGATCGGAACGCTGATCACGACCGGAGCTCTCGGAACGGCATTTGTTCCGGGCCTGATCGCGATCCTGGTATTTGCGGCAGTCATCATATGGCGGATCCGCAGGTCGGATCAGGAATTTGCGGCAGAATACAGCCTGCACGCACAGTCATGAATCAGAATCATCAGCGGCGGACAGGGTCTACACTTTGTCCGCCGCCTGACGTTAGGCAGGAAAGGAAATTTTTATGACAGATATTATCGTACTGATTATTCTCGCAGTTTTGGTCGGCGGCGCCGTTTCATATATTGTAAAGGCAAAGAAAAGCGGTGTGAAGTGCATCGGCTGTCCGGCAGGAGGAAGCTGTCCCGGCAGCGCCAAAATACCGAAAAAGAAACTGGAGGGCCGTGTGATCGGAAGAAAAACCATGAAGATCGCGGGAATGAACTGCGCGCACTGTGCTATGGATGTGACCAATACCCTGAATCAGATCGAAGGAGTACGGGCAGAGGTCAATCTCTCCAAGGGCATTGCGAAGATCTTCTATGACAGAGAAGTCGGAGATGATATTCTGAAGAGAGCAGTGGAAAAAGCAGGATACCAGGTTGTCAGCATATCACGGAAGCATAGTTAGATAAAAAAGAAAGAAGGATCGTTATGTCTGATGTGATCATCATACTTATTTTAATAGTAATTCTCGGCTTTGCCGTAAAAAGCTCGATCAAACATTTCAAAGGGGAAGGGGCCTGCTGCGGAGGCGGTTCCGGACAGGTAAAAACGAAGAGGCCGAAGAAAAAGAAGCTGGACGGACCGGTGATCGGAACACGTACAATAAAAATATCCGGAATGCACTGCCAGAACTGTGTAAACAGTGTCACAAGAGCGCTGAACAGCCTCGACGGCGTTTCCGCAAAGGTAAGTCTGAGAGACAACAGCGCAGAAGTGTCTTTTGACCGCAGCGTGGAGGAGGACAGACTGCGGCGCGCGGTGGAAGATGCAGGATTTGAGGTGCTGAGCATAACGTAAGAGCTGACAGGAGGGCCACTGTGAGTAAGAAGGAACAGATCATCGAAAAACTGAAGGAAAACGGATGCCGGATCACAAAGCAGCGCCGGATGCTGATCGATATCATCCTGGAAAATGAGTGCTCAAGCTGCAAGGAGATCTTTTATAAGGCCTCAAAGACAGATGAAAAGATCGGTGTTGCGACAGTCTACCGGATGATCAATGCGCTGGAGGAGATCGGGGCGATCAGCAGGAAAAACATGTATAAAGTAGAGTGCTCGGAAGACTGCCCTCCGGAATGCGGATGTGAGATCGTCCTGGACGATGACACCACATACCATTTATCACCGGGCAGCTGGAACAAGGTGATCCGGGAAGGGCTGAAGCGCTGCGGTTATCTGAAGAACCAGAAGATCGCCAGGATCAAGGTGCAGCCGGATGGAGAAAAGGAGAAGACGGACGGCAGCATGGTACAGTCCTGACACTTTGTGGAAAAGTAACAAAAAAAGAGCATAATGCAGATCATTCCTGCAGACAGTATGAGGAGACTCATTTCTGGCTGCAGGATTTTTTTGGATTAAAATGATTGAATATGACTGAATATGAAATGTTGTACAAAAACAAAGATGAATTTTTGTGAATTAATATGATTGAATATGATTGAATATGAGAATATAATAGAAGCATAAACAGACAGGAGGTAATGATCAGATGATCTACACAGTGACATTCAATCCGTCTCTGGATTATATCGTCGGAACAGAAGGATTTCAGCTGGGAAATACAAACCGGACTGTATCAGAGCTGATGCTCCCGGGAGGAAAGGGAATCAACGTATCCACTGTCCTCAAGAACCTGGGGATCGAGAGCACGGCCCTGGGATTTACGGCAGGTTTTACCGGAGAGGAGATCCGGCGCAGGGTGGGCGAGCTCGGATTCAGAAGCGAGTTCATCGATGTGGGAAACGGATTCTCAAGGATCAATGTGAAGATGAAGGAATTTGACGGAACAGAGATAAACGGCCAGGGACCGGTGATCGGAGAAGAAGCGGTCGGACGGCTGCTGGAGAGGCTGGACAGCCTGGAAGAAGGCGATACCCTGGTACTGGCGGGAAGCATTCCGTCAAGTATGCCGGATTCAATCTACAGCGACATCCTTGCAAGGCTGGAGGGAAGAGGCATTGTCTTTGTCGTGGACGCCACGAAAGACCTGCTTCTGAATGTGCTGAAGTACAGACCTTTCCTCATCAAGCCGAACCACCATGAGCTGGGAGAGATCTTCGGGGTGGAGCTTGAGAACAGGGAGGACGTGGTCCCCTATGCAGAGCGGCTGCAGGAGCAGGGGGCGCAGAATGTCCTGGTTTCCATGGGCGGAAAAGGGGCGGTGCTCCTTGATGCGGAGGGAAATGTGCACATGCTTCCGGTCCCAAAGGGGACGCTTGTAAATGCGGTCGGATCCGGCGATTCCATGGTGGCGGGATTCCTCGCCGGATGGACAGAGAAGAAGGATTATGAACATGCGTTTAAGATGGGAATCTCAGCGGGCAGCGCCAGCGCTTTCTCCGAACTGCTTGCGACGGAGGAAGAGATCCGCAGGCTTTATGAAACATTGTAAAACGGGAATGAAGGGAAGGGAATGAATATGAAGATTACAGAACTGCTTGACAGAAGAAGTATTCTGCTCAACGGCGCTCCTGCGTCGAAGAAAGACGCCCTCGACCAGATGATAGCGCTTATGGTAAAAAGCGGGAAGATCCGGGACGAGGAAGCTTACAGACAGGAAGTCTACCGGAGAGAGGAAGAAGGAACAACGGGAATCGGGGAAGGGATCGCCATCCCTCACGGCAAGTGTGACGCAGTTATAAAACCGGGACTTGCGGCCATGGTCATTCCAAATGGAGTGGACTTTGACTCGCTGGACGGACAGCCGGTCCATCTGATCTTTCTGATCGCCGCGCCGAACACGAAAGACAACATTCATCTTGATGTGCTGAGCAAGCTGTCCATGCTGCTCATGGATGAAAAATTTGTAGAGAATCTGAAGAATGCGAAGACAGTGGACGAATTTCTTGAGATCGTGGACCATGCGGATCAGGAAAAGCCGGACGTGGACGATCAGCTTGCCGCCCAGACAGAGAATGCTCCGGTACAGTATAAGTGCAGGATCCTGGCAGTCACATCCTGTCCTACCGGGATCGCGCACACGTACATGGCGGCGGAAGGGCTGGAGAAGGCTGCGAAAGCCGCAGGGTGTTTTATCAAGGTGGAGACAAGAGGCTCCGGCGGAGCGAAAAATGTGCTTACCGACCAGGAGATCAAGGACGCGGACTGCATTATCGTCGCAGCCGATGCCAAGGTTCCTATGGACCGCTTCCACGGCAAGAAGCTGATCGAATGCCAGGTGACTGACGGCATCAGCAAGGCGGATCAGCTGGTGGAGAGAGCCATCAAGGGAGACGCGCCGGTGTACCAGGCGGGAAATCCGTCCTCCGAGAGTGAGACAAAGAACTCGGGAGGAACCGCCCATAAGATCTACACGCATCTGATGAACGGTGTATCCCACATGCTGCCCTTTGTCATCGGCGGAGGCATCCTGATTGCACTTGCGTTCCTGATCGACGGACTCTGCGTGGACGTCAATTCCCTTTCCGAGGAGGCAAGGGCCAATTTCGGAACGATCACGCCGGTGGCGGCTGCTCTGAAAAATATTGGTAATCTTGCGTTCGGGTTCATGCTCCCGGTCCTTGCCGGATATATTGCATCCAGTATCGGCGACAGGCCTGCGCTGGCAGTCGGCTTTGTGGGCGGCATGGTCGCAGCGAACGGAAAGTCCGGCTTCCTTGGGGCGCTCGTCGCAGGCTTCCTCGCCGGCTATCTGATCCTGGCTCTGAAAAAGATATTTTCAAAGCTGCCGGAATCCATTGAGAAGATCACGCCGGTACTGCTGTATCCTCTGTTCGGCATCCTTCTCATCGGACTGATCATGATCTATATTGTGGAGCCGCCGATCGGAGCGCTCAATACGGGGCTGAATACGGCGCTTACCAACATGAGCGGAAGCAGCAAGATCCTGCTCGGCATTATCGTGGCGGGAATGATGTCCATCGACATGGGCGGCCCGTTCAACAAAGCGGCGTATGTGTTCGGAACAGCATCTATCGCGGCAGGAAACTATGACATCATGGCAGCAGTCATGATCGGCGGTATGGTTCCGCCCTGTGCGATCGCCCTGGCGTCCATCCTGTTCAAAAACAAATTTACGAAAGACGAGAGAAAATCTGCGCCGGTCAACTTCATCATGGGACTCGCATTTATCACTGAGGGCGCGATCCCCTATGCGGCGGCGGATCCGCTGCACGTCCTTCCCTCCTGTATCATAGGAGCGGCTGCTGCGGGCGCACTCTCCATGGCGTTCGGCTGTACGCTGATGGCGCCTCACGGTGGGATCTTCGTGTTCCCGGTGGTCGGAAATGCAGTTATGTATCTGGCCGCACTGGTCATCGGAACCGTTGTGGGAGCTGTCCTCCTTGGACTGCTGAAGAAAAAAGCGGCGTGATCTTCGGTGAGAAAACGACACGGCCTCCGGCTTGCCGAGGCAGACATTTCGTTGTAAAATAGAATAGCAAAACGGAAGAAAGCGGATTCACTGAATCCGCTTTTTCTATCAGAGAACGAAAGGATGGGGACAATGCTGACAGAGACAAGACAGGAGCAGATCCTGAGACTTTTGAGAGAAAAAGGAAGCGTAACAGTGACGGAGCTGACAGAACACTTTGGGGCTTCGGAGTCAACGATCCGGAGAGACCTCAACGCGCTCCATAAAAAGGGAGCTCTGGTGAAGGTGTTCGGCGGAGCAGTGCAGACCGAGGAAAAGCTCAGCACAAAGGAGGAGAAGGTATCACTCAGGGCAGAGCAGAACCGGGAGGAAAAGATCAGGATCGCCAGGCATGCGGCCGCTCTGGTCAGGCCGGAGGACTTCGTCTATCTGGACGCAGGCACGACGACTGGGTATATGATCCCGTTCCTTACGGAGAAGAAGGCGGTCTTTGTGACGAACGCGGTGTCCCACGCCCTGAAGCTGTCTGAGAACGGCTTCCGCGTGATCCTGATCGGGGGCGAGCTGAAGGCGGCGACGGAGGCAATCGTGGGAAATGAAGCCTATGCAGATCTCCAGAAGTACAATTTTACCAAGGGATTTTTCGGGACCAACGGCGCAGGCATCGAGGCCGGTTTCACCACTCCGGATATCAACGAGGCGATGATCAAGCAGTGTGCGATGAGTCGGTCAAGAGAGCGGTATGTGCTCTGTGACAGCAGCAAGTTTGCCCTCACCAGCCCGGTCAGCTTCGGAGAGTTCAGAGAGGCTGTGATCATAACGGACCGGCTGCCCGGAGGCGAATATGAGTCCTGTGAAAATATAGTTGAGGCAGAGAAAGAATGAGAAGTGATAAGATTTATCAGTAAAGCCTGTTAGGTTTGACTACCCTGAAATGAGATTGCTATGATGTGACCGTATCCTGATGTTTTACATATTATTAACAGAGGAAGTGGTGCACATATGAAACAGCATAAATTCTGGGCATGGGCTGCTGTGTTCTGTTTCGTGATGGTATTTTATACCGGTTACAGACACAAGTAGGATGTCAGCGACAGAAGAACAATCACAGATATTTCAGGAGGTATTCAGTATGTTAAGTGTTTCAACAATGAAAAAGATCGGACTGTTTGCAGGAGGCGTCCTGTTCGGGACAGCGGGAGTCAAGATCCTCTCCAGCAAAGACGCAAAGAAAGTGTATACGAACTGCACGGCGGCTGCCCTGAGGGCGAAGGACTGCGTGATGAAGACAGCGACGACAATGCAGGAGAATGCAGAGGATATCCTGGCGGAGGCGCAGCAGATCAACGCGGCGAGAGAGGCTGAGGAAGCTGCGGCAGTGCAGGAGTCAGCGGACGAAGAAGATGCAGGTGCGGAAAGTTCGGAAGAGAAAACTGTATAGCGGATCATGAAATTTATCATAAAGCATGAGATAAGAGGCCGTCTCCGTATTCATGTCGCCCAGGCGAGGATGACATATGCGGAGGCGGATACTCTTTCCTGGTATCTTGAGAAGCAGGAGAATATAACAGATGTCAAAGTATATGAACGCACCGCAGATGCTGTCATCTGTTATACGGGCGGGCGGGAGCCGCTGCTCCTTATGCTGAAGGAATTCAGTTACGAGAAGGCGGACGTGCCGGAGAATGTCCTGTCAGATTCCGGGAGAGAGCTGAACGCAGTTTATAAGGAAAAACTGATCACAAAGGCGCTCCTGCACTATGGATGCAGGCTGTTCGTGCCTTATCCTGTGCGGGCGGCGCTGACCTTTATCCGTTCTCTTAAGTATATCAGAGAAGGGATCGCCTGCATCAGGCGCAGGAAGATCGAAGTGCCGCTCCTGGACGCCACAGCCATCGGCGTGTCGGTGCTGCGGGGCGATTTTGACACCGCGGGTTCCGTCATGTTCCTTCTCGGCGTGGGGGAGATCCTGGAAGAATGGACGCATAAGAAGTCCGTGGGAGACCTGGCGCGGAGCATGTCGCTGAACATCAAGAAGGTATGGCTGAAGAGAGAGGACCAGGAAGTCCTTGTCAATGCGTCAAAGATCAGCGCGGGTGATGTGGTTGTCGTCCATATGGGAAATGTGATCCCCTTTGACGGAGAAGTCTCAGGCGGAGAGGGGATGGTCAACCAGTCGTCCCTGACCGGAGAGTCCATGCCTGTGCGCAGAGTGCCGGGGCAGTCCGTCTACGCCGGGACCGTGGTGGAGGAAGGCGAGCTGGAGATCCTGGTACGCGCGGTCTCAGGATCCACCCGCTTTGAAAAGATCGTAACCATGATCGAAGATTCGGAGAAGCTGAAATCATCTGTTGAGAGCAAAGCCGAGCATCTGGCGGACAGGCTTGTACCATATACACTGATCGGCACCGGCGCGGCGTGGCTTCTGACGCGCAGCGTGACGAAGGCGCTGTCTGTCCTTATGGTCGACTTCTCCTGCGCGCTGAAGCTTGCAATGCCGCTCACCGTCCTGTCCGCGATCCGGGAGGCAGGGACCAGCGGGATCACCGTGAAAGGCGGAAAATTCCTGGAAGCCGTGGCGGAGGCGGACACAGTCGTCTTTGACAAGACCGGAACGCTCACAAAAGCGAAGCCCACGGTAAAAGAAGTTGTGGTATTCGGAGACTATCCGGAGGACGAGGCGCTTCGGATCGCCGCCTGCCTGGAAGAGCATTTCCCACATTCTATGGCAAAGGCCGTGGTGGACGCGGCGAAGAAGAGAAAGCTGTACCATGAGGAAATGCACTCCAAAGTGGAATATATCGTGGCCCATGGGATCTCCTCCTATATCGAGGAGAAGAAGGTCATCATCGGCAGCAGCCATTTTGTATTCGAGGACGAGGGATGCACGGTCCGTCCGGAATATCAGCAGCGGTTTGACGATCTTCCGGCAGAGTACTCCCATCTGTATCTTGCCATCGAGAATGAGCTGACGGCAGTTATCTGTATTGAAGACCCTCTGCGGGAAGAAGCCCGGGACATGGTGAAAGCCCTGAAAAAAGAAGGGATCGGCAAGGTTGTGATGATGACCGGCGACAGTGCAAGGACCGCCGCCTCCATCGCGCGCCGGGTAGGCGTGGATGAGTATTACGCGGAAGTGCTCCCGGAGGACAAGGCGGGATTTGTCGAGCGGGAGAAAGCCGCCGGGCGCAGGGTCATCATGATCGGCGACGGCATCAACGATTCCCCCGCGCTGTCTGCAGCCGACGCGGGGATCGCCATCAGCGACGGAGCAGAGATCGCCCGGGAGATCGCGGATATCACGATCGCGGCGGACGACCTGCGGGAGCTTGTCACTCTGAAGCGCCTGGCGAACGGGATGATGAAGCGGATCCGCAGAAATTACAGAGGCATCGTGGGGATCAATTCAGGGCTCATCCTCCTCGGGGTGGCGGGACTGATCCAGCCGACTACGTCGGCGCTGCTCCACAATACATCCACGCTGGTGATCAGCCTTCGGAGCATGCGCGATATTCTGCCGGAGTAAATATTGACGGTAGTAACAGGTCAGACCGCGTCCCCTCCCTTATAGATGAACTGTTACTGCCGCTGTTCTTCGGGAGAAAATATGTTCTTGCAAAACACTCCAACATTTGCTATTGTAGTATTTTAGAGGAAGGTGATGCAGTATGACATATGTCCGGGGTGATTCCTGTTACATTTTGGACGAAGAGAACAATATCATCATGGCAAAAGTTGTCGGACGAAAAGGAAACGGCTATCTTCTGGAACGTGTCGGCATATGCGGAACTCTTTTTAAAGAAGCAAAGGATATGTTCCGTTCCGAGGAAGAAGCGGAAGTGAACAAGAAGCCGCTGCCGCCGAAGATCAAAGTGCAGCTTTCAGATTATTAAGCGGGAGGCGGAAGTTTGAAGATCCTGATCATAGACGGCCAGGGAGGCGGACTGGGACGCCAGCTGGTGAGTGCAGTGAAAGAAAAATATCCGGAGATCGAGATCCTTGCAGTGGGGACGAACAGCGCGGCAACCAACGCAATGCTTCGGGCCGGTGCGGATCAGGCAGCCACAGGAGAAAATTCCGTATCAGTGGCAGCCGGGATCGCGGATGTGATCATGGGACCGGTGGGTATCGTGATCGCGGATTCCATGCTGGGGGAGATCACTCCCCGGATGGCTCTTGCAGTAGGCCGGAGCCGGGCAAAGCGGATCCTGATCCCGGTCAACCTGTGCGACAATATTGTGGTCGGCACGTATGACGTGCCCATGTCAAAAAATGTTCAGAATGCAGTGGAGGCGCTCGGCCCGCTCATGAAGAAATAGAGATCCGGCAGGAAGCCGGACAGCCCGGCAGAAGCGGGGGAACATGAGCTCTGGATGGGCATTCCCACAGCAGTTTCAAAAAATGAGCATGGAACACAAAATGTAAAAGACGATGTAAACTGAAAAAAACAGCAGTCCGGTCATGCAGGCGCATGGCTGAACTGCTGCCGTAAATCTGATACCAGGAAGGTATCTGCTTTCAGAGGAAGGCAGGTATCTTCTTTTTCTGTCAAAAAACAATGCCGCCGGATCCCGGCGGCGGAATGGAGAGCAGTATGACTTTGGAAGAATTTTTTAAGACAGCGCCGAGAGCGGCGGCCGCCTTTTCCGGGGGAGCGGACTCCGCCTTTCTTCTCTGGGCGGCTGCCCGGTATGGGTGTGACGTCCACGCCTATTATATCAAAACAGCGTTCCAGCCGGAGTTTGAGCTGGAGGACGCGCGCAGGCTTGCCCGGCAGCTGAATGTGCCACTGACAGTGATCGAGAAGGATATCCTGTCCGTGCCCGAGGCGGCCGCCAACGGGCCTGACCGGTGCTATCACTGCAAGCGGGCGCTTTTTACCTGCCTGTGGGAAGCGGCGCGCAGCGACGGGCATACGCTTCTGCTGGACGGAACGAATGCATCCGATGACGCCGGCGACCGTCCGGGAATGCGGGCGCTGAGAGAGCTGGAGGTACGTTCGCCCCTGCGGGAGTGCGGCGTGACCAAGGCGGAGGTGAGGAGGATGTCAGAGGAAGCCGGGCTGTTCACCTGGAACAAGCCGGCCTATGCCTGCCTCGCCACCCGGGTGCCCACAGGCACTTTGATCACCCGGGAACGGCTGCAGCGCGCGGAAAAAGCAGAAAACACCTTGATGCAGATGGGATTCCGGGATTTCCGGGTGCGCCTGCTGGACGACGGCGCACGGATCCAGGTGACAGAGGATCAGATGCCCCTGGCCTTTCAGAAAAGAGAGGAGATCACTGCTGCTTTAAGACCCGTGTTCCCTATGATCCTGCTGGATCTGGAGGGACGGAAGGCTTCAGAATAGAAGGAGGAACAAGATGGACAATAAGTACGATATATTACAGCTGCTCCGCAGTGTGGCGGACGGCTCCACAGCGCCGGAGGACGCGCTGCTGAAACTGAAGGAGGCGCCTTTTGAGGATCTCGACTATGCCAAGATCGATTTCCACCGCAGTATCCGCCAGGGCGCGGCGGAGGTGATCTACGGCGCAGGAAAGACGCCGGAACAGATCGCGGGAATCGCATCCGCCATGGGAGAAAAAGGATGCCGGAATATCCTGATCACCCGGGTGGGACAGGAGACGGTGGATCTCCTTCCGGACTCGATCCCGGTGGAATATCATGCTTCTGCCCGTCTGGCAGTGGCTTACCCGGAGGAGAGGCCCGGACGGGGAAACATCGTGGTCGCCACCGGCGGCACCAGTGATATCCCGGTGGCAGAAGAAGCTGCGCTGACCGCCGAGGCGATGGGAAATCATGTCACCCGGCTCTATGATGTGGGGGTGGCCGGGCTTCACCGCCTGCTGTCCAGTCTGGATGTGCTGATGAGCGCCAGATGTATCATCGCTGTGGCAGGTATGGAGGGCGCCCTCGCGTCTGTGATCGGCGGTTTGGCGGACTGTCCGGTGATCGCCGTGCCCACCAGCGTCGGCTACGGGGCAAGCTTCGGCGGCCTGTCAGCGCTTTTGTCCATGCTGAATTCCTGTGCGTCCGGGTGCAGTGTGGTGAATATCGATAACGGATTCGGCGCGGGATATCTCGCCAGCCGGATCAATCAAATGGAAGGTCTGAAGGAGGAGTAAAAAGATGAGGACACTTTATATAGAATGTAAGATGGGAGCGGCAGGGGACATGCTTATGGCGTCCCTCTATGAACTGCTGGAGGATAAACAGGGATTTCTGGATACGATGAACGGACTCGGGCTTCCCGGCGTACGGGTGGAAGCGCAGACAAGTTCTTCCTGCGGGATCGCGGGAACGCATATGAAGGTGACCGTGAACGGAGAGGAAGAGATGGAGCCGGCAGCCGGACATGACCACGATGCAGAGCATGTCATGGAGAGCGGTCATGAGGTGGAAGAACACAGCCATGAAGCGGAGGAACAGGACTATGAGGCAGATTCCGTACATGGCGAGGAAACGGAGCAGGAACACAGTCACAGCTTGGAAAACGGAGACAGCGGTGCAGAGAACGAGCAGGAACAGAATCAGGAGCAGCATCACGATCATGACCATCAGCATTACGATCACCACCACGCCACGCCGGGGCACATTGCGGATCTGATCAACAGCCTGGATCTCCCGGAGAAAGTGAAGGGACAGGCGAGAGCCGTGTACCGCGCCATTGCAGAGGCAGAAGCGGAGGTCCACGGATGTCCTGTGGGGGACGTACATTTTCACGAAGTGGGCTCCCTGGATGCTGTGGTGGATGTGACCGGCGTGTGCTATGCCATCTACCTGCTGCACCCGGAGCGGATCGTAGTATCCCCGATCCATGTGGGGAGCGGAACAGTGCGCTGCGCACACGGGATCATGCCGGTCCCGGCGCCGGCGACGGCGGCCCTTCTGACCGGCGTGCCGATCTATGGCGGAAAGATCCAGGGAGAACTGTGCACCCCCACCGGGGCGGCGCTGCTTGCGCATTTTGCAGACTCCTTTGACGATATGCCCCTGATGGCGGTACAGAGCACGGGCATCGGGATTGGGACGAAGACCTTCGAACAGGCAAACTGCGTCCGCGCTTTCCTTGGAGATGAGAAGGAGGAGACCGAGGAATCGATCCTGGAGCTGGTGTGCAATATTGACGACATGACGCCGGAGGCTCTTGCATTTGCCTGCACGCGCCTGATGGAACTGGGGGCTCTGGATGTCTATACGGTTGCCGGGACCATGAAGAAGGGAAGAACGGGGCATGTGCTCACTGTGCTGTGCAGACCGGAGAAGGAGGAAGAGCTTGCCCTTCAGATCCTTACCCAGACGACGACTAACGGACTGCGCGTCCGCAGGTGCGGAAAATATTTCCTCACACCCGGGCTGGGAAAAGTAAGGACGCGCTGGGGCGATGTCCTCGTGAAGACGGCGAAGGGATATGGCATCACCCATATGAAGCCGGAGTATGAGGACGTCGCCAGAGTGGCAAGAGAGGAGAATGTGCCTTATCAGCGGATTGAAAAAGAAGTGATGAGGAGACTGAAATAAGTGACTGGAGGAAGTTTGCGATATATGAAGAAACGTATGATCTCATTTCTGTTAACCGTAACAATGGCCGTTGTCCTCCTGGCAGGGTGCCGAAGCGGCGGAGCGCCGGAACAGGCCGTATCGGGGCAGCCAGGGGAGGAGAAGGATTCCGTGGTCATCGCCATGGGGCCTACTTCGGAGCCGGAGGCGGGATTTGACCCTGCCTATGGATGGGGCGCCGGGGAGCATGTCCATGAGCCGCTCATCCAGAGTACACTGACAGTGACCAACACGGATCTCACCATAGGTTATGATCTTGCCACAGGGTATACCGTCAGCGAGGATGGGCTGACCTGGACCGTTACGATCCGGGATGATGTCAGATTTACCGACGGAGAGCCTCTGACTGCCGGGGATGTCGCATTTACATACAATACAGTGAAGGCGGCAAGCTCGGTAAATGATTTTACTATGCTGGACTATGCGGAAGCGGCAGACGACACCACAGCGGTATTCCATATGAACCGGCCGTTTTCCATCTGGCCCTACACTATGGCGGTGGTGGGGATCGTGCCGGAGCACGCCTATGACAGTGAGACCTATGGATCCAATCCCATCGGTTCAGGGAGATATATCCTGAAGCAGTGGGACAGAGGACAGCAGGTGATCCTTGAGGCGAACCCGGATTATTACGGCGAGGCGCCCAGGATGCAGCGCGTCACCATCCTTTTCATGGAAGAGGATGCGGCGTTCCTGGCGGCGCAGGCGGGAGAGGTGGATCTGGCCTATACTTCTGCGACCTATTCTGATCAGACGATAGACGGCTACAGCCTTGCCTCCTATGCAAGCGTGGACAACAGAGGCTTCAATCTGCCGGCCGTTCCTGCCGGGACCGATGCGGAAGGAAGGAATGTGGGGAATGATTTTACAGCGGATGTGCTTGTCCGCCGCGCCATCAACATCGGAGTGGACCGGCAGGAGATGATCGATAATGTGCTCAACGGATACGGCACGCCGGCGTACAGTATCTGCGATCAGATGCCCTGGTATAACGAGGCGTCTGAAGTGGAATATGATCCGGAGGGCGCGGCGGAGCTTCTCGATGAGGCTGGCTGGACGATGGGGGATGACGGCGTCCGGGAGAAGGACGGCGTGAAGGCAGAGCTGAACCTGCTCTATTCCACCGGCGATTCCGTGCGGCAGGCGCTGGCTGCGGATTTTGCGGACCAGCTGGGCGAGCTGGGGATCTCCTGCACCATCGAGGGAGTGGGCTGGGATACTGCCTACGACCGGGCGCTGTCCGAGCCTCTGATCTGGGGCTGGGGCGCGCACACGCCGATGGAGCTGTACAACATCTATCACACAGAGGGGGACACCGGATCCGCCCAGTATTCTCCTTATTCCAACAAGACAGTGGATGAATATATGGACCAGGCGCTGGCCGTCAGTGATCTGGAGGAGTCCTATGAACTGTGGCAGAAGGCGCAGTGGGACGGAACCACAGGCGTGACCCAGGAAGGGGATATACCCTGGGTGTGGCTTGTCAATATCGACCATCTCTACTGGGTGAGGGACGGACTCCAGGTGGCGGAACAGAAGATCCATCCTCACGGACACGGGTGGTCTGTGGTGAATAACGTGGACCAGTGGACCTGGTCCTGATATACAGTATTATTAATATTTCCTGCGCCGGACAGATGCTCCGGTGCATCTGACAGCTGTCCGCACCTGACTGCCGCTCAGTGTGAACAGCTGCCTTATCTGAGAAAAATCTGACTTGAAAGGACTGATAAGCTTGAAACACCGTCTGCAGTTTACGGCGAAAAAACTTCTGCGCATGGCGCTCCTGCTCCTGGGAGTCAGCCTGGCTGCATTTCTGCTGATGTGCGCGTCTCCGCTGGATCCGCTTCAGACGAATGTGGGGCAGACTGCCCTCGGCTCCATGAGCCGGGAGCAGGTGGAGAAGCTGGAGGAGTACTGGGGAGTGAACACCCCTCCCGCGGAGCGGTATCTGGGCTGGCTGCAGGACGTTCTGCACGGAGATTTCGGCACGTCTCTGCTCTACCGCCAGCCGGTGCTGACCGTGATCGGACAGCGGCTGGCCAATTCCTTCTGGCTGATGCTGACGGCATGGATCATCTCGGGCGTGCTGGGGCTGGCGCTGGGGGGCACAGCAGGAGCGTTCCGGGGGAGATGGCCGGACCGGCTGATCCGCGGATACTGCCTGCTCATATCAAGCACGCCTGCATTCTGGCTGGCGATCCTTCTGCTCCTCGTCTTTTCTGTCTGGCTCGGATGGCTCCCGGTGGGACTGTCTGTACCGGCAGGGGTGGATGCGGCGGCTGTCACTCTGGCGGACCGGCTCCGCCACGCAGTGCTTCCTGCCCTTACCCTGAGCATTACCGGCGTGGCGAACATTGCGCTGCACACGAGAGAAAAGATGGCGGATGTGCTGGAATCAGACTATGTGCTGTTTGCCCGCGCGCGGGGAGAGTCCGAGCGGTCCATCCTGCTGCGGCACGGGCTGAGGAACGTGGCGCTCCCGGCGATCACCCTGCAGTTCGGCTCCATCAGTGAGATCATCGGAGGCTCCGTCCTGGTGGAGCAGGTGTTCTCCTATCCGGGGCTTGGACAGGCGGCTGTCACGGCAGGGCTGGGGAGCGACCTTCCTTTGCTGCTGGGGATCACGGTCATCACCTCCGCCATCGTGTTCGGGGGAAATCTGATCGCGGACCTGCTCTACGGAGCAGTCGATCCGAAGATCCGAAGGAGGGCTGCCGGACGATGATGAGAGAAAAACAAGGTTCAGAAAAATGTCATTTGGGGAGATGTTATTCAGGGGAACAGTATTCGGAGAACCGCAGACAGAGTACGATCCTGTTCCTCATCGCAGCTGCAGCGATCCTGGCGGCTGTGACTGTATCGGGGATCCTGCTGGAGGAAAGGGGCATGGAGACTGATTTTTCAAGGACGAATCTGACCCCGTCTCTGCTGTACCTCTTCGGTACGGACTGGATGGGTAGGGACATGTTCGCCCGGACGCTGGCAGGACTGTCTCTGAGTATCCGGATCGGGCTCCTGACGGCGGCGGTGAGCGCGGCCGCGGCGCTTGTGCTCGGGACAGCGGCTGCTGTCCTCGGGAGAAAGGCGGACGCTGTGATCTCCTGGCTGATCGACCTGGTGATGGGGATCCCCCACATTCTCCTCGTCATGCTGATCTCCATCGCCTGCGGGCGGGGATTCGCCGGAGTGGTGGCGGGAGTGTCGCTGGGCCACTGGCCGTCGCTTGCCAGGGTGATCCGTGGAGAAGTACTTCAGCTGAGAGCAGCGCCCTATATCCTGGCGGCGGAGAAGCTGGGCGTCGGCAGGCTTCGGATCATAGCAGGGCATATGGTGCCTCATATCCTGCCCCAGTTCCTGACGGGGATGATCCTCCTGTTCCCTCATGCGATCCTGCATGAGGCCAGCGTGACCTTCCTCGGGTTCGGACTGTCATCGGAGCAGCCTGCGATCGGAGTGATCCTGTCAGAGAGCATGCGCTATCTGACGACCGGGAAGTGGTGGCTTGCCCTGTTCCCGGGACTTGCGCTGGTGCTGGTGGTCATCCTGTTCGCCATGCTGGGAGAACGTCTGCGCCGCCTGCTGGATCCGGCGAGCGTACACGAATAAGGAGGGAAGGTTTTGGAACCGATCTTACAGATAGAACATGTATCCATTGACTTTATACAATACGACCGCGGGATCCGGAGAAGACGTCTGCCGGTCATCCGTGATCTGTGCCTGGACATCCTTCCGGGGCAGATCACGGCCGTGGTGGGAGCCAGCGGCTCGGGAAAGAGCCTGCTCGCGCACAGCATTCTCGGGATCCTGCCGTACAACAGCAGGATGGATGGGAAGATCCTGTATGACGGGGAACTGCTGACTCCGAAGAGAGCAGAACGGCTCAGAGGCAAGGAGATCGCCCTGATCCCCCAGGGAGTGACTTGGCTGGATCCGCTCATGAAAGTCGGCGCGCAGCTTACGAAGGGCAGAAGAGATGCGGAGACGAAGGAGAAGTGCCGGCAGGCGCTCAAGCGGTACGGGCTGGGAGAGGAGACAGAGGAGCTCTATCCATTCGAACTCTCCGGCGGGATGGCGCGAAGAGTCCTGATCGCCTCCGCGGTGATCGAAAAGCCCCGTCTGATCATTGCCGACGAGCCCACTCCGGGTCTGGACGCACGGGCGGCGGCGCGGATCCTGGGGCACTTCAGGGAGCTTGCCGGAGAAGGGGCAGGGGTACTCTTTATCACCCATGATCTGGAGCTGGCCCTGACTGTGGCTGACCGGGTGGCGGTCTTCTATGCGGGAGAGACGATCGAGGAGGCGGATGCAGCTGACTTCTCGGATGAAGCGCGTCTGCGGCATCCGTTTACCAGAGCTCTCTGGAATGCTGTCCCCTCCCGGGGATTCCGCCCGCTTCCGGGGGCACAGCCCTATCCCGGCACAGTGCCTGAAGGATGTCCTTTTGCCGGACAGTGCGGAAAATGCAGAGAGGAGTGCAGGCGTGCAGAAGAGATTCCGCTGGAGCCCTTTGAGGGCGGCATGGTGCGTTGCCTGTATCCTGAGAAAGGGGTGGAGTTATGATCCTTGAAGCGCGCGATGTGACATTTTATTATCGGGGGAGAAGACACACTCCGGTGCTGGAGAACTTCAGCATATCTGTCTCCTCGGGAGAACGGGTGGGACTGAAGGCACCAAGCGGGAGGGGGAAGACGACCCTGTGCAGGCTGCTGGCAGGATATGAGAAGCCGGCGAAGGGTCAGGTTCTGCTGGATGGCAGGCCGGTCAGGGAATACCGCGGCGTCTGCCCCGTGCAGATGGTCTGGCAGCATCCGGAGACCGTTGTGGATCCCCTGCTCACTCTGGGAAAGACTCTCAATGAGGCGGGAGCAGTGGAACAGCGCCTTCTGGATGCCCTGCACATAGAACCGGGCTGGCTCACCCGCTACCCGTCGGAGCTCTCCGGCGGAGAACTGCAGCGGTTCTGTCTGGCACGGGCGCTGAATCCGGAAGTCCGATTCCTGCTGTGCGATGAGATCTCCGCTATGCTTGATCTGGTGACCCAGGCGCAGATCTGGAAATTCCTGCTGGAGGAGGCGCAGAGGCGGGGACTGGGAATGCTGGTCGTCAGCCATGACGAAGCCCTCCTGGAAAAGGTATGCACGCGCGTGGAGACCATGCCGTGGCAGATATAAAAAAGCAGATATGATGAAAGAGAAACGGAGGGGCATGCCTAGTCAGGCAGCCCCTCCTGTGTTATCTGTGAAGTTCTGTGAAATGTCATATCCTGCACCCGGTCGATCAGAAACGACGACAGCGTGACCGTGATCAGCGAGAAAAAGATGCGCTGAAGCGGGATGTAGCTCAGTGACAGCACCAGGACGACGAGATCCGTGAAGAGATATGCGCGGGACAGCCGCCAGTGTGTCACATGGGAAATGGTGAGCGCCAGGGCATCGTCCCCTCCGCTGGATCCGCCCTGACGGACGATCAGGCCTACGCCGACTCCGACAAAGATGCCGCCCAGAACGGCAGCCGCGAGCGGATACGCCGACAGGTCCGGCAGCATGGGCGGGAACATCTCCCAGAAATCATAGAACAGGGAGACGCTTAAGGTGGAGATCACGGAGATCTTGATGAACTGTCCGCCCAGATAACGGAAGGCAAGCACATAGCATGTAATGTCCAGCACAGGCGTGATGACAGCAGGCGGAAGCCCCAGCCATCGGTCGATGAGCAGCATCATTCCGATCACGCCGCCCTCGGTGATGGCGGTGCGCTGGTGGATGTTGTGTATGCCAAAAGAGCAGACCGCCGCGCCCAGAATGATGAGCAGAACCTTTTTTAAGGTCAGTCCCTCCAGAAGTTTTTTTGTCAGTTTTGTAAACAGATCTTTGAACATAGATCTTCCTCCTTTACATGGCATCATAAACCCTGGTACAATACCAGGGTCAATATATTTATTGAAAAAATTACTGTGTCATGCAGGAGCTGTGCGGGCATGACGCAGCAGTTTCCTATCCACGAGTACAGTGATCTGGAAAGAAAGATGGTGCATAATATGAAAGATTATTATAAGATTAACGAGATTGCCCGCCTCTACGGCATCGGGCCGGACTCGCTGCGGTACTATGAGAAGCTGGGGCTTTTAAGTCCCCGCAGGGATACGAACGGATACCGATTGTATAACCTGAAGGACATGTATAAGCTGACAGTGATCCGTGATCTGAGAAAGCTGGACTTTTCTATGGCGCAGATCCGGGAATTTCTTGAGGGACAGTGCATTGACAATACGCTTGCCCAGCTCCGCCGGGAGCAGTCGATCCTGGAAGAAAAGCTTCAGGAGATGAAAAGGAGGAAATCTCTCATCGAAAAAAGGATCGAGGGACTTGAGGCCGCAGAGAAGATCGAGACAGGGACGATCACACTGCTGGAGATGCCCGAGAGGCGGTGTGTCCTTCTGGAGCAGTATATCACGAAGGATGAGGAGATGGACCTTGTCATCAAGAAGCTTCACAGACAGCATGAGGACAGGATACAGGATCTGGGGACTCAGACCATAGGTGCTTTTTTCTCAGAGGATGTGATCCGTGAGGGAATTCCGAACAGTTATGACTCTGTATTTTTTGTTCTTGAAGACGGGACCGGGGAATCGGATTTCGTACTTCCGGCGGGGCGCTATGCCTCCTGCTTCTATCGAGGAGGCTATGAGCAGAATGCAGAGCAGGTACACAGGATGCTGGATTATCTGGAAGAAGCGGGGGTTCGTGCTTCCGGCGGCGCATTCGAGCTGTACCGGATCGACAACAGGGATACCATACGGGAGGAAGAGTTCCTGACGGAGATCCAGATCCCGGTGAAAGTGGGAGAGGGGAAGAACGGAGAGTAAGGATTTTTTACAACAGCCAGGCAAAAAATTCAGCGGATTCTGCCGAAGAGATTGACAGGACAGGTTTATTGTTATAGACTAAAAGAAAAAAGGTCTATAATAATAAACCTTTTTCGGTGGGAGGGAAACAGAATGGATGGCCTGAAGTTATGTGACAGCGAGTACCGTTTTATGCTGCTTGTGTGGGAGTCGTCGCCGGTGCGTTCCGGCGAGCTTGTCCGGCTGGCTGCCGACAGGCTTGGGTGGAAGAAGTCTACGACCTACACTGTGATACGGAAGCTTGCAGAGCGCGGATTCCTGAAAAACGAGGATGCCCTGGTCACTCCGCTCGTGTCAAAGGATGCATGTCAGGCAGTGGAGTCAGACTATTTTGTAGAGCGCACGTTCGGCGGATCTCTGCCCAAGTTTCTGGCGGCGTTTCTGGGAGACAAGAAGATATCGGAGGAAGAAGCAGAGGAGATCCGAAGGCTGATCGATTCACACAGGGAGGGGTAAGTATGGCATGGATCAGGGAAGTGTTTTTGACAATACTGAATATGTCCGTGACGGCGGGGATCACGATCCTTGTCATTCTCGCCGTGCGGGCAGTGTTCCGGAGGGCTCCGAGAAAATATCTGTATGTCCTGTGGCTTGTGGCGGCGTTCCGTCTTGTGTGCCCGTGGGCGCCGGAGAGCGGCGTGAGCCTGTTCAATCTGACCCTGCTCCAGCCGGCAGAGTCGGCAGGCGGCGTCCAGGTGTGGTACGCCCCTGCGGAAGCTGGGATCTCCGGCGGAGACACCGGGGAAGCTGCGGCGGGCGGAGGCCAAAGCCCCGGAGCCGCCGCAGGCAGCCCGGATTCGGAAGGCATACAGCAGGCAGAGGGGACAGGGGACGGCAGCGGGACTGCCGGAACGGCACCCTCGTATGAACCGCAGGGGCAGCAGGCTCAGGAGAGCCGGTCCCTGCAGCAGACAGCAGGGCAGCAGAACCAGCCGCAGGAGGACCAGGCGCAGCAGGACAGCTCTGCCGCCACTGCAGGACAGGGAACTGTCAGGAGGATGTTTCCCGGCGGGTTTACGGTCCTCTGCAGAGTCTGGCTTATCGGGATCGCAGTCTCTCTTCTGTATCAGATCCTCTGCTGGAGAAGGGTCAGGAGAGTGACCTGCCAGGCTGTGCTCCTGGAGGAAAATATCTATGAGTGCGACAGCATCGGCTCTCCCTTTGTCATGGGGATCAGGAAGCCGAAGATCTACATCCCGTTCCGGCTTACGGCGGAAGAGAGGATGATGATCCTCCTCCATGAACAGTGCCATATCCGCAGGAAGGATCACCTGGTGAAGTTCCTTGCAGTGCTGATCCTCTCTGTCTACTGGTTCCATCCCCTTGTCTGGATCGCGTTCCGGTGCATGTCGGCGGACATGGAGATGAGCTGCGACGAGATGGTGCTGGAGAGGCTGGGGAGCGGCGGAAAGGAAGACTACAGCAGATGCCTTCTGGGATTTGCTGTACAGAGGCATACGGCGCCGGGGATCCTGGCGTTCGGTGAGTCGTCGGTGAAGTCCAGAGTGAAGAATATCCTGAAGTTCCGGAAGCGGGGCGCTCTGTTCGGCACAGCGGCAGTCCTTGTCTGCGCTGTGCTGGCAGTGCTCCTTCTGACAAATGGGACCGGGCGGCAGCCGTCGCTTACATACACCGGGGAGTACACTGCAGGCTCCCGCCAAGAGGCGGACTGGGAAGCGCACGGGATGGGATACAGTCTGGACGGGCGGACGAGGACTGTCGCATTCTACAGGGAACTGTGGCTGGACGGCTCTCTGGCAGGTTACCAGCTCCTGGATGTCCGGGAGGTGGGAGAGGAGGCATTCCCCGGGAACGGCAGCCTGACCCTGGAAAGCTGGACCGCAGGCGGCGCGGGCGATACTGACGCAGAGGGAGAGGACGGCGTCTGGACGCTGGAGATCAGTCTGTATCAGACGGACAGCGGGGGGAATGTACACTGGCAGACCTCGGACCGATTCAGCCTGTCTGACAGCGGAATCGATTCTTTTCTGGGAAACTTCCGTGTAGAGGCGGATGGAGAAGAGAAAATTCTCTCGGCAGAGGAAGATTTTGTCCTCGCCGCGTTCCATCTCGGGAGAGAAAAAGACGGCGAAGTGATGATCTTCCACACTCCATGTGAGGATCTTGATGACAGAGACAGTACAGCTTACAGCATTCCCTTAAGCGATGCTGACGATATAAACGCCGGCGAACTGATCTACCGGATGGCAGTGTCGGAGAAGTCTGCGGAGGAGCTGGAGCAGGAGTACAGCGTATCTCCCGACGTCCGGGACATGCTGGCAGCGAGGAACCCGTACATCGGGGATGCGTCTGCCAACGGGGAAGTGCTCGGCGCGGTGAGAATGGGATATATGGGCATGTTTGAGACGGAACTTCAGACGTCTCAGGAGCCTTATGTTTTGACACTTCATTTTGAGGATGAGCCGGAGGATCCCGCTGCGTGGAATATACAGATGCAGAAGAAGGCAGTCCTGATACTCGCCCTGATCGACAATGCCGGAGCAGTAGAATGGACCCATCCGATGGAGAACGGGACGGAGACATACCGGTGGAGAATGGATCTGGAACAGGCGGAACGGATGGTCGGGATACAGGATATCAAGGCCTGCGCGGAGGATCCCGCTAAGTTCCAGTCCTTGTGTGAAAGCGTGGCAGCGATGAGAGAAAATGTGGAGACCGCACAGGCACAGAGGACAGAAGGGGGATGGCAGGCGCCGGACGGAAGGGTATACCGGTACCGCTGCACTCTTGCTGGAATGCTGCCCAATGCCGCCTATGCTTCGATCGCGGATTTCCTCACGGACGAGGAGGGGCTGTCCTACAGCGACGCAGTGATGACGCTGTTATCCAGCCAGTATCCGCCGCCGCATGACGTGTATATCCTGGGAATATGGTGATCTGCGGGTGCCTGCCTGCGCTTCAGTCATAAGCAGCTTCTCAGGCATACAGTGTGGAACAGGAGCGATCCCGGCGCTGGCTTACAGTGCTGATTTCAGAAAGACAAAACAGCTTGATAAATGATCCGGACTTCATTATAATGAAGTCTGGATTCTTTTATTCTGCGGGGAAAGGCATCGGTACTCCCCGGAAGGATAAAGATGTATGAGAGTGGAAGTTCCGGAGGGGGAGCGGCACTGCAGCCAGATGAGAAATAGAGAAAAGGAGAGTCTTACATGCTTCAGATCAGGCAGCTTCGCAAAGAGTACAGAACCGGAAACCTTGTTCAGAAAGCTCTTGACGGCGTAAGTTTGAACTTAAGAGACAATGAATTCGTCGCCATCCTCGGCCCCAGCGGTTCGGGGAAGACGACGCTTTTGAATATTATAGGAGGATTGGACCGCTATGACAGCGGGGATGTGATCATCAACGGCATCTCCACGAAGAAATATAAGGACAGGGACTGGGATTCTTACCGGAACCACACGATCGGGTTCGTATTCCAGAGCTACAACCTGATCCCGCACCAGACGGTCCTTGCGAATGTGGAGCTGGCGCTGACCATCTCCGGCATCGGGAAGGCGGAGCGCCGGGAGCGGGCTGTGAAGGCGCTGGAGGAAGTGGGGCTTGGAAATCAGCTTCATAAAAAGCCGAACCAGATGTCCGGCGGGCAGATGCAGAGGGTGGCGATCGCCCGGGCTCTGGTGAACGACCCGGATATCCTGCTGGCGGATGAGCCCACCGGAGCGCTGGACAGCGATACCAGCGTGCAGGTCATGGACCTTTTAAGAGAGGTGGCGAAGGACCGTCTTGTCGTCATGGTCACCCACAACCCGGAACTGGCGGAACAGTACGCGACCCGTATCGTGAAGCTGCGGGACGGGAAGATCCGGTCGGATTCCGACCCGTTCCTGATCGAGGAAGGAACGCAGGAAGAGCCGCAGCACAAGAACATGGGAAAATCTTCCATGTCCTTCCTTACGGCACTGTCCCTCAGTTTTAATAACCTGAAGACAAAGAAGGCCAGGACACTGCTGACGTCATTCGCAGGTTCCATCGGGATCATCGGCATCGCATTGATCCTGTCCCTGTCTACGGGAGTGAACGCGTATATCCAGACTGTGGAGGAAGAGACACTGTCGGAGTATCCGCTGCAGATCCAGAGCACAGGCTTTGATTTTACTTCCATGATGTCTGATGGGAGCGGCGCAGGGACGGAAGAAGAGGAGGGAGAGATCAATGTCGTCCAGATGGTGTCGAATATGTTCTCCACGATGGACTCCAATGACCTGGAGTCGCTGAAGACCTATCTTGACAGCGGGGACAGCGGCATCGAGCAGTATACGAATGCCATCGAGTATTCCTACAATGTAACGCCTCAGATCTACCGGCAGGATGGAGACGGGATACGTCAGGTCAATCCGGATAAGTCATTTGAAGCGCTGGGGCTCGGATCTGCATCCGGGTCAAACAGCCTGATGTCCTCCATGATGAGCACGGATGTGTTCTATGAGATGCCGGAGAATTCCGGGCTGTATCAGAGCCAGTACGACGTGAAGGCAGGGCACTGGCCGGAGAACTATAATGAGTGTGTCCTTGTGCTCACCTCGGGCGGAGGGATCAGCGATTTCATGCTCTATACACTGGGACTCCGTGATTCTATGGAGCTGGACGAGATGATCCAGCAGTTTATCGACGAGGAGAATGTAGAAACGCCGGAGAATATGGGATCCTATTCCTGCGAAGATATCATCGGCATCACATTTAAACTCGTCAACAGTTCGGATTACTACGAGTATGACAGCCAGTACCAGGTGTGGCGGGATAAGACCGACGACGAGGACTACATGAAGAACCTCGTAGAGAACGGGGAAGATATCACCATCGTGGGTGTGGTGCAGCCGTCAGACGATGCGAACGGACTGCTCCTTAATACCGGGATCGGCTATCCGGCTTCCCTGACAAAGCATGTGGCAGATGCAGCGGAGAACAGCGGGATCGTTCAGAAGCAGCTGGCGGATAAGAGCACCAATGTGTTTACCAATGAGCCCTTTGGAGAACAGGGAGATGACAGTGAATTTGATACGGATTCGCTTTTTACTGTCGATGCGGAGAAGCTGCAGAACGCATTTTCTTTTGATCCCGGCAGTCTTATGGAGGGACTCGACGGAGCCTTCAGCCTGTCGTCTCTCGGAGGAACATCCGGAAGCTCTCTGGATCTTTCTGGAATGATCGACCTTAGCGGTATTCAGATGGATCTTTCGCAGGCGCCGTCCCTGAGCATGGGCGATATCATGGACAGTATCGAGATCACTGCGTCCCAGGATGACATCAGCCGGATGGTGTCAGGGCTTCTTGCAGGCTATCAGGAATATGCTGCCCAGAACCCGCAGGCGGACTACTCCAGGCTGGGAGAATATTTTCTCCAGTATCTCCAGACTCCGGAGGCACAGCAGATCCTCTCGGACAATATCCGGGATATCATCCAGTCCGGAGCAGACCTGACTGTCTCGACAGAAGAACTGCAGCAGCTCGTACAGGATGTGATGGCGGGCTATCAGGAGTATGCGGCGGCGAATGGATATACGGATCCTGACCGGTTCGACGAGTATCTGATCGAATACCTGCAGACTCCGGAAGCACAGGCGGTCCTGTCGCAGTGGGCGTCGAATGCCTTCGGGGACGTGGGGGACGTGACGATCACACAGGAGCAGCTTGAGAAGCTTGCGTCGGAACTTGCTGCAGGCTACCAGAGCTATGCGGCGTCAAACGGCCTGCCGGATCCGTCCAGGATGGGAGAATATTTCCTTGATTATCTGGGTACGGACGACGCGAAGCAGAAGCTTGCGGCAGGGATCGCAGGCATGGTGGACACCGGCAGGCTGGAATCTCAGATCTCCGGGGCGGTCCAGAGTTATATGGGGCAGGTGATGTCCTCTCTGTCGGGAGAGATGGCGCAGAGCCTTGAGACACAGATCACCTCAGCCGTGACGCAGGTCATGGGGCAGATCAGTACGGGCATGGAGAGCGCCATGGAGCAGGCGGCGGCAAGGCTGGGCGAGAATATGCAAAATGCCATGAGCATTGATCCTGATGCGTTTGCCGGAGCATTTACCATGAACATGTCCGGCGAAGAGCTGACAGAGCTGATGATGTCCATGAGCTCTACGGAGAACGCCACCTATGAGAACAATCTGAGGACACTGGGCTATGTGGACTTTGATGTGCCGAGCGGCATCGATATCTATCCCACCGATTTTGAGAGCAAGGAACAGGTGGTGCAGATCCTCGATGATTACAACAGCCGCATGGAGGCGGAGGGGAAGGATGAGCAGGTCATCACCTATACGGATATGGTAGGAACACTGATGTCTTCGGTCACTGATATCATTGATATCATCAGCTATGTGCTGATCGCCTTTGTCGCCATCTCCCTGGTCGTCTCATCTATCATGATCGGTGTTATCACCTACATCAGTGTGCTGGAGCGAAAGAAAGAGATCGGCATCCTGCGCGCGATCGGGGCGTCTAAGGGGAACATCTCCCAGGTGTTCAACGCAGAGACGTTCATCATCGGACTGTGTGCGGGAGTCATCGGTATCGGCCTGAGCCTGCTGTTCCTGATCCCGGGCAATGCACTGATCCATTACCTGGCGGGAACAGACGATGTGAGCGCGGTGCTCCCGGTCGTCCCGGCGATCGTGCTGATCCTGCTGAGCGTGGTGCTGACTCTGATCGGAGGCATCATCCCGTCGAGGAAAGCGGCGAAGAGCGATCCGGTAGCCGCGCTGAGGACAGAGTAGCGGAGAATGGATTTCTCATATAACGGTTGGAAAAATACAAAAAAAGACAGAATCAGGGGCAGGAGTTTGATCCTGCCCCTGATTCTGTCTGTCCCATGCGTGGGAACTGACGGGGAAAAGCCCCGGATATGTCCTGACGGAGGGAAAGCAGACAGCAGCCTGTCCTGTCTATAAGATGACTTCCATCCCGACTTTCTGCGGCTTCAGGCCGCAGGCCTGGTAGAACTTCATGGCGCTCTCGTTGCAGCTCCATACGTTCAGCGTTACGTTGTAGCATCCGTGCTCCCGGGCAAAGTCCAGGACGGCTTCATAAAGCGTCTTTCCGATGTGCATGCCGCGCCTGTTCTCGTCCACGCACAGATCATCGATGTAGAGTGTCTTGATATCTGTCAGTATATTGTCATTCAGATGCTGCTGGAAAATACAGAAGGCGTAGCCCAGCAGGCAGTCGTCCTCATCCACGGCGGCAAAGATCGGCCTGCCCTCGTCTTTCAGGATCTCACGCAGCTGTTCGTCCGTATACTTTCTCTGACCGTATTTGAACAGATCTGGCCGGCCTTTGTGGTGGACCAGGGCGACCTGCGACAGCAGTTCGTGGATCCTTTCGATATCTTTTTCCGATGCCATTCGTACTTTCATTTTCATCTCTCCTTTTCTCTCGTTTCAGTCATTAAGATTCTATCACACTTTACCGCGGTAAGCAAAGAAAGCGATTGACTTTTTCTGGAAAAGAGGAATATAATGTCTCACGGGGATACGAATGAACTGCCGATGGAGGCAGAACAGGAGTATCCCTGAGTGTTTTATTGTCAATGCTTAGAATACAGGCCTGCAAAATCCTTACAACTGTGCCTGCACAAAATGAAAGGAATGATGAAAAATGATAGTAGAACATGGACTGATCTCTTTTCTGCAGAAATTTGCCGAGCAGCCTTTCCTTGTAAAAATGGGAGGAAAGGAGTATAAGATCGGCGAGGGAGAACCGACCTTTACGGTAAAATTCAATAAATCGATTCCTCTGAGCAATCTTATGACAAGCACCTCTATCGCCCTGGGAGAGGCGTATATGGACGGCAGTCTGGAGATCGAAGGAGATCTGTATAAGGCCCTGGACCATTTCCTTGGTCAGATGGGCAAGTTCTCTACAGATCAGAACGCGCTGAAGAAGCTGATATTTACATCTTCATCGAAGAAAAACCAGGAGAAGGAAGTGAGGAGCCACTACGATATCGGAAACGACTTCTACAAGCTGTGGCTGGATGAGACAATGAGCTACTCCTGCGGCTACTTCAAGCATGAGGACGATACACTTTATCAGGCTCAGGTCAACAAGGTCGATTATATCCTGGAGAAGCTTTACCTGAAAGAGGGGATGACTCTTCTGGATATCGGCTGCGGCTGGGGATTCCTTCTGATCGAGGCGGCGAAAAAGTACAAGGTGTACGGAACCGGCATCACGCTGAGCGAGGAGCAGTACAAGGAGTGCCAGAAGAGGATCAAAGAGGAAGGCCTTGAGGACTACGTGAAGGTAGAACTAATGGACTACCGTGATCTGCCGAAGCTGGGAGAGCAGTTTGACCGCGTTGTGAGCGTCGGCATGGTCGAGCACGTGGGACGTGACAACTATAATCTCTTCCTGGAATGCGCGAACAAAGTGATGAAGAAGGGCGGTCTTTTCCTTCTCCACTTTATCAGCGCCCTGAAGGAGCATCCGGGAGACGCCTGGATCAAGAAATACATCTTCCCGGGCGGAGTTGTGCCGAGCCTGCGTGAGATGGTGACGGCGATGGCTGAGTATGATTTCCACACAATGGACGTCGAGAATCTCCGTCTCCACTATAACCGCACGCTCCGCTGCTGGAGAAAGAATTACCTGGAACATCTGGACGAAGTGAAAAAGATGTTTGACGAGAGGTTCATCCGCATGTGGGATCTGTACCTTGCGGCATGCGCGGCTACCTTCCACAACGGCATTATCGACATCCATCAGATCCTTATGACAAAAGGGATCAACAATGATCTGCCGATGGTGAGATGGTACTGATGTGCTGGAATACTGCAGTGACTGCGGAGGATGGCTGAGGAGAAACTGAGGACCGGACGCCTCGCATGAGGCGGCGGTCCTTTTTCTGTCATCCCGGCAGCGCGTGCCGCGGCAGCCTCAGGTGCGGGAGGAACGCCTGCCGGAGCTGATCTGCCTGTTAACATTTATAATACCCATTGGCCTGCTTATGGATATCAAAGATACAGAAATAAAATCGAACAAATGTTCTTGCATATTCTGCGGGAAGGGAGTAGAATCTATATATAACCGGGACAAGAAAGGAATCTTTGACAGGGAGCTGAGGCTGATGAGTGGAAAAACCTATGTATGTATTGACCTGAAATCTTTTTACGCCTCTGTGGAGTGCAGAGAGCGGGGGCTTGACCCGCTGACCACGAATCTCGTGGTCGCGGATCCGGAGCGCACGGAGAAGACGATCTGCCTTGCCGTGTCGCCGGCCATGAAAGCGCTGGGAGTTCCCGGCAGGTGCAGAGTGTTCGAGATCCCGGCGGGAATCGATTATATCATGGCGCCGCCGAGGATGCAGCTCTATATCAACTATTCTGCGGAGATCTATGCTGTCTATCTGAAGTACATTTCGAAGGAAGATATCCATGTCTACAGTATCGACGAGGTGTTCATGGATGTGACAGAGTATCTGGGGATGTATCAGATGACCGCAAAGGAGCTGAGCATAAGGATTATGGATGACATTCTGCAGACGACGGGGATCACTGCCACGGCGGGGATCGGATCCAACCTGTATCTTGCCAAGGTGGCGCTGGACATTACCGCGAAGCACGTGGAGGACCACATCGGGATTCTGGATGAGGAGACTTACAGGAGGACCCTGTGGGACCATAAGCCGCTGACGGATTTCTGGCGGATCGGAAGAGGGATATCGAACCGCCTCGCCAGGGCGGGGATCACCACCATGGGAGAGATCGCGCAGACAGAGGAAGACCTGCTCTATCAGATGTTCGGCATCGATGCGGAGCTCCTGATCGATCATGCCTGGGGACGGGAGCCTGTGACGATGGCGGACATCAAGGCATATAAGCCGAAGTCCAATTCGATCTCCAGCGGGCAGGTGCTCGGGTGTGACTATAACTATGAGGACGCCAGGCTGGTGGTGAAGGAGATGGCTGATATGCTCTGCCTGGAGCTGGTGGACAAGGGTCTGGTCACAGACTCCATCAGCCTGTACGTGGGATACACGAACCGGATGGCGAGAAAGGCGGACCACGGAACGATCGGCATGACGGTCACCACAAGCTCTGCCCGCCAGATCATCGCTTATACAGTGAAGCTGTATGAGAGGATCACGGATAAGCACACCCCGGTCCACAGGCTCAATCTCTCGTTTAACAATGTGGTGGACGAGGCGTACCGGCAGTACGACCTGTTCACAGACCCGGAGGAGCTGGAGAAGGAGCACCGGATGCAGAAGGCAATGCTGGATATCAAGGAGAAGTTCGGAAAGAACGCGATCTTAAAAGGGATGGACCTGCAGAAAGGGGCGACAGCGATGGAGAGGAACCGTCAGATCGGAGGACATAAAAGTGGCGTATAGGGCGAAGATGAGCAGAGAGGAGAGGGCGAAGCAGTTCATGCCGTTCGCGGCGCTGAAAGGCTACCCGGACGCTCTGCGGAAGAAAGAGAAGATCGTAGTGCCGAAGATGGAGCTCTCTGAGGATTATGAAGAAGAGCTGGACCGGAGACTGCGGCAGGTAAGAAAGAACGATATTGTTGCAGCGGTGTATTTTCACAGAGGGGAGTATCTGAAGACCACGGGCATGGTGTCCAGGATCGATCCTACGGCGCGGGTGCTCAAGATCGTGAACACGAAGGTTGCCTTCGGGGATCTGTATGATATCGAGGTGCTTCAGAGCGGGGACAGGTGATCCCCGCTGTTACAGGAGTGAAAAAAGCTGTTCCAGCCCGAACTTTTTTTCGTCCCCCAGCAGCTCCTCCATCCGGCACTTGTTGAAGTCCGAGTGCTCCACTTCGCGGGCATACCGTGACGCGGCGCTGACCGCGTACTCAGGAGAGAGACAGCCGTTTCTGCTGATCCACTCTGCGCGGACCAGCTCCCGGATCAGGAGTGTGGACGCGACGGAGAATTTCATCTTTCCATAAGCGCTCCCATTGTAGACTGCGCCGCAGAAATAAGTGAATACAAAGTAGATAAGAAGCTGTTCAGCCATTGTGTCTGTGAATACCTCATGAAAAGGGCGCTCCGGTTCCCGGCGGATACGGCCTGTATCCCTGAGTGTACGGCGGACGTCTCTGAGGTAATCCTTCCAGTCCGCGCGGAGCACCTCGAGCTGATCAAGGATCACGAAGAGACTGCCTGCCGTGCGGCCTTTCTCGTCCTTTGAGACGTCCAGACTGTCCAGGCGGTCAGTGAACCAGTCGCGGACTTTGGGCGAGGAATAGCGGTCCAGGAGACTGTCCACTTCAAAAAGCGCGTTTTTGTCAATCCTCTGCTGGAGATCGTGTGCGAGAGCAAGAACGATAGCCGCTCTGACCCTGAAAGGGCTCCTGCGGTCCTGAAGGATCTGGAGCATCAGGTCCCGGGCGTCTTCCAGCTTGGTGAACAGGAAGAAGTCGAACTCCGGATCCTCTTCATCCTCCCGGTCATCTTCCGCCCGGAGAAAGCGGACCGGTGATTTTTCGAGCAGGATCAGCTCCGCAGCGGCAGGACAGGAGAGCGACAGAGAGATCTCCCGAAGCCCTTCGAATTCCTCGATGTGTCTCGGGTAGGTGCGGCATGTCCTGCAGAAAGCGCTCTCCCCGCCGCCTTCCAGATACAGGTCGCAGAGATTCTCCTCATTCAGAAAGGCGCACCGTCCGCTGTACTGCTGGAAGCACTTCTCCTCCCAGTCGATCTCATTTCTGAGACGGTTCCCCAGGGGTCCTTTCATATGACGGTATTTCCTGAGAGATGCGGGATCGATCTGGATCTGCCATCCGGCGCAGCAGGTGTCCGGACAGGCGCCTCCGATGCATCTGAATTTTTTATAATAATGGGGAGCTGTATACTGCATGTCTGATCCCGTTCCTTTCTTATCTTCTTATGATCCGGTCTGTGATTCCCGGTCAATGTCAGGACATATTATAGCCGCAAAGGAAAGGGCATGCAACCCTTCTGGTTCGGAAAAGAGGGCGCCGGGGGATTGTGAGGCAGCTGTAAAAGCGGAAAGCGTTCTGAACGCAGTATTGGGGAAGGCGATAATAAATAGAACGGACGGATAAAAATCCTAATGAGAAAAAACCAGCGATAACTCGATTGACAGAATATGGAAGCATATGGTACCATCTTATTGGTTAGATAAAGCTAACTCACATGTGAAACAAGATTTCCGTGTGAGTTAATTTTTATGGCATAAGTTAGATAAAACTAACCAAAAAGATATATGACGGAGCTGAAGATTATGAACAGAAAAAAGAAGATCACGATCCTGGTCGTTATCCTCGTGCTGGCAGCCGCAGCCGCGGGCATTTACTGGTATACAAGACCGAAGGAGGTCACCAATTATGATGCTGAATTCGAGGAAGACCAGGAGAGACCGGACAGTACGGACCAGGAGGGCTCTGTGGCTGACGGGATCCAGATCCCGGGCTACAAGTCGATCACGATCCCGGCGGGGACAAAGGATGTGTCGGTAGAACTTATGAATCCGGAGGAGAATCAGGTTTATTTCCAGATTTCTTTCTATCTGCCGGACACAGAGGAGACGATCTATACCTCCAGGATGATCAAACCGGGACAGCACCTGTATGAGATCACGCTTGACAAGGAGATGGCGGCGGGAGAGTACCCGCTTACAGTCAGATACGACACGTTCAGCGCAGACGAGGAGATGACACCGAGAAACGGAGCTGAAGTCAACTGTACGCTGATCGTAGAATAACGGTGTTACAGCGCTCTGGCGCTTAGCATAAATACAAATAAATCCATAGAAGGGAGAATCAGTTATGAAGCTGAAGAAAATTTTATCAGGCGCCCTTGTGGCGGCAATGATGGGAACAATGATGTGCGGCACTGCATTTGCGGCTGAGCCGGCGGACGGAGATTACACGGGAGAGATCCACTTCCTCAATGCCAACGGCTCGGGAAACAACAGCATGTGCGATCCGATCTTCGTACATGAGGCGGATGTAAAGCTCACGGCAGACGCGGCGGAGCTGACATTCTACGTGGCGTATCCGATCCCGGCGTTCCCGGATCAGGGAACAGACGGAACAGTCCGTGACGTGGTGTTCACAGTGGACGGGACGGAATACGAGGCAGAGTCCGACATCACGACAAAGCCGGAGAAAGAGTTTGACACCACGGCGGCTCTGTTCGGGGTGAAAGCTGGAGACGTTCTCCCGACACAGGTGCTCACCGTGACGCTTCCCCGCGACGCCGTAGACGACCTGGAGGCGGGAACAGTCGCTGCAAGCGCATATGTAAACGTTGTGATGAATTCAACACAGAACTTCTTCGTAAAAGTATCGGATCTGCAGTCTGTGGGCGGAACAGAGACTCCGGATGAGGATACGCAGGACATGCAGATCACTGCAGATGTAGAGGAGAAGATCTCTGCGCCGTCCTACACGGTGACGGTTCCGTCTTCCGTCTCACTGGGAACGCTGAGTGCAGACCGGGACAACGCGATGGTCTATGCAGTGGATGTAAAGGCATCCGACCTCAACGGAACTCTGGCAGTGACAGCGCCGGGAGCGGGAAACCTGGTAAACGGAGAGAATACGCTTGCATTTGCCAACAGCTTCAGTACACAGACAGTGAACGCAGACACAGCCGGAACAAAGCTGAGCGGAAAGATCAGCGTTTCAGCTGAGGATGTGGCGGCAGCAGCGGCCGGAAACTACTCCGGTACAACAACGTTCTCCATTACATACGCAGCAAATTAGAAAGAGGCGTCAGCATCAGATTCGGGAAATCCTCAGGCAGTCAGTCCGTGAGGATTTCCTGCTTTCTTAAGAGACGCTGTTTGACGGAGGAAGCAATGGGAAGAAACAGAGTGAAGAAAAGACTGGGAGTCCTGCTCCTGTCAGGGACTCTGGCGGGAGTCCTGGCCGCGGCTCCGGCGGTACAGTATGTCCGGGCGGAGGAGGCCCCGTCGGAGAAGACGCCGGGGTCCTATACGAAGAGCGGCACTTTTCATATCGATCAGTTCGGAGAATATGACATTGACGTTACCGTGACGGTGACAGACGGAACGGTCACGGATATCGAGATCACGGGCAATAATTTCGGCGGCACTTACGCGGAGATCAATAAGACGAAGCTTGCCTCTGCCATCGAGGGGATTGCCGGGCGGTTTCTCGGTCTTGCGGATACAGACGCAGACGGACTGAAGGGGATCGACGGAGTGTCCGGAGCCACCTATTCGTCCAACGGGATCAAAGAGGCGGTGGCGGATGCTCTTGGGCTGGACCTGTCGGGAGAAGTGCTTCCCGGCGTGCCGGCGGAAGTGCCTGAGCCGGGGACATATGATGTGACCGTGGCGGTGCGGAGCGATGTGGTGGATCACAGTCTGGTACAGACAGAGACAGCAGATGCTGTTCTCACGGTAGACGAGGCGGGACAGATGAGCCTATCCTACCGCATGGTATCCGGCACAGAACAGGAACCGATGTATATTCTCGGATTTAACGGATACTACGAGGACAACGACGCTGCCCGGGAGCTTACCATGGAAGGCGTGACTTATGAAACGGAAGAAAGGAACGGCTATACTGTCGTGACAGACGTCACATTTCCGCTGTCGGGCCTGAGCCAGTATTATTACAACAATACTTATATCTACGTGCCGGCAATGAGCAATCTGAACGGCGAGATCAGCGGCATCCTGTTTGAAAACGGAAGATTCAGTGTGAAGACGATCGTCACCATGTACTGGGATACGCTGAAGCGGCAGGATGATGCCGCGGCGGACAGTGAGGAGAGTATGGAGATCACGGCGGATGTGGAGGAAGAGACGTCTTCGCCTTCCTGTATTGTATCCGTTCCGTCCTCTATCTCCATGGGAAAACTGAGTGAAAGCGGGGACAACATACAGGAGTACGAGATCAGAGTGTCGGCTGAAAACAGAGACGGCACGGTCACCGTGAGCGCTCCGGATACAGGGGTGCTGTACAGCGGGAGCAATGAACTGGCGTTTACGAATGATTTCGGCGTTCAGTCCTTCCGTGCAGACGATGTATCCGGTCAGGGGGCGGACGGTGAGGAGGCAGTGCTCTCAGGAAGGATCATCATATCCGGAGAGGATACAGCCGCCGCTGCCCCGGGAAATTATTCAGGCGTGACGACATTTACAATAACCTGCGGAGACGCCGGCACGGATCCGGGAAATCCCGGCGGGGGCACAGACCCGGAAGAGCCGGGAGGCAGCACGGATCCGGAAGAGCCGGGAGGCGGTACAGACCCGGAGGATCCGGGCAGTACAGGTGACCCGGATGACACTGAGGACCCGGGAAGCGGATCGCTTGACGTACATGATCTGGAAGATGGAGTGTATTCCGTGACAGGCAGGATGGTGAAAACAGATAAGACCACACTTTCTATGGCGGACAATGCGATCAACCATACGGTCAAGCTGACTGTGAGCGACGGCAGATACTACGTTACCCTTGATATGAAGGGACTCAATATCAGCGGACAGCTGGGGTATCTGGGAGGCCTGAAATATTTCTGCACAGGTTATACGCAGGATCATCAGTACGGAAATCCTCAGGGCGAGCTTGCAGACGCTGTGATCGAATCTTATCAGCTGAATGAGGACGGCACCCGTGTGAGTGATGAATATGGAACGGATTATCCGGACCAGGTGACATTTGAGCTGATACCGGAGGCACTGGACGACGGATATGCTCCCCTTCAGGTGTTCGTGCCGCTTATGGAATCCATTGCCGAGGGCGTGGGGACACAGCCGGTATTCCTGGCTCTTGACTGGGATACGCTGAAGGCAGCGGCGGAGGATGATCCGGCCTTTACAGACGACAATGAACCCGGCAGCGATCCGGGGAACAGCGGAGACGGCGGAAGCGGACTGAACGGAGGCAGCAGCCTGACCGGCGGATCCTCCCTTCCGGGAGGAAGCTCTCTTGGAAGCAGTTCTCTGGGCGGGGCATCCCTTGGTGGAAGCTCTCTCGGCAGCTCTTCCCTGGGAGGAAGCCTGACGTCTGCCGCAAAGACGGGAGATGCTTCCGGTGCTGTCAGAGGCTGGACGGCGGTGCTTGTCATCAGCGCGGGAGTTCTCTGCGCCGGCGCAGCGGAGAGAAGCCTGCGGAAGAAAGATACAGATTGATATCCCTCAGAGAGCGGGGGATCGCATGGATTAGACAGGGGGAAGGAATTGCCCCCTGTCTGATCTGTAAAAGAAAAGTTAGGACAGGAGAGAAGGATGAAAACAGTAAAGAGAGTGAGAAAAGCTTTCGCCGTGCTGGCGGCGGCGCTGATATCCGCCTTTTTGAGCGCGGGTCTCATCAGTGCCCCTGTGCAGGCGGCAGGTGGAAATGTGTATACCTGTGTGATCCATCCCTGCTATGCCCATCCGGTGACCGGAGTGATCGAGGATTCCGGCGGAGAGGCGTCCTATGCCACCGGACAGGGAATGGTGGAGGGCGCAGTCTATACGACGGGCATCCTGGAGGTAACAGACAGCGGAGAATACTACCTGACGATCCGTCTGAGCCTGATGAGCTACACGTCGAACCACAGCTTCTGGGTGCAGAATGTAGGCGATTCGGGGTGGTCCAGCCCGGCGCTCGGAGTGACCGGGAACGGGACAGATAATAATGGAGAGACAGCGGACGTCTGCATCCAGGTGCCAAGTGAGAACTGTGTGGTAAGAGGCTCCATGTATGTAGAGCCTATGGGGAGAGACGTCATCTTCTATCTCTACCCAAGCGATTACACAGCGGGGAACAGCACGGATATGAACGCCACGATCGTTACCTCGGCATCCGGAAGCGGCACTTCCGCGTCAGGCGCTGCGGCAGCCGGCGGGACCGGAAGCACGGGGAGCGGAAGTTCAGGAAGCGGCACCGGCACAGCGGGAACCGGGGCGTCGCTGCAGGGCAGCAGCGGACTGAGTACCTCGGGTTCGTCAGATTCAGACAGCAGTATAGAGGAGACGGCTGGAAGCGATGCGCCTGCGCTGTCCAGCTCCATTGAGGAAGCTGCGGCGCCGGCCGCGGATTCTGCCTCAGACGCGGAACTCAGCGACGCCCAGGGGTTAAGCCTGTCTACGGCGGGAGATGCCTCCGGAGCGGAAGAAGCGGGAAGCTCCGGCGGAAGCGGCGCTTTTGCCGTCGGGGCGGCGGTCACGGTATCCGGTCTGATCCTGATGGGCGCCGCGGCGCTGATCGTATACTTTTTCCGGAAAAACTGGAGAAGATGGGGCGGGGGATATGACGATGAGGAGGGGTAGGATGACAGGAGAAAAGCGAAGAGCCGCCGGCGGTCTGTTCTGCGCCCTTCTGACCGGCGCGCTCCTTGCCGGATGCGTGGATCAGAGCGGCGGAGGCACCACCGGAAATTCAGATGCGTCAGGCAGCCAGGCGGAAAGTGTGGAGACGCTTCTTGAGATCACGGATCCGGAGGAAAAGGCGGCGGTGGAAGCTGCCAGGGCGAAGGTGGCGGCCATGGAAGAAGAACCTAGGATCATCGCAACCTCGCCGGCAGCTGCAGATATCTGTGACCGGCTTGAACTGGATCTGGTAGGCGTGTGTTCCAGTTCGATCTCTTCCATGCCGGAGCGGTATGCAGACGTGGAGGAGGTGGGGACGTCCATGAGCCCGGATATGGAGATCGTGGCGTCCCTCGATCCGGACTGGATCTTAAGTCCGTCCAGCCTTCAGTCGGATCTGCAGCCCAAGTATGAGGCGATCGATACGGACTGGGCTTTCCTGAACTTAAGAAGTGTGCCGGGAATGTACCGGTCCATCCAGGAGCTGGGGGTGATCTTTGACAGGGAGGAGCAGGCGCAGGAGCTGGTGGATGAGTTCACGGCTTTTTATGAGGACTATGTCACCCGGAATGAAGGAAAGGAGAGCCCCAAGGTGCTGATCCTGATGGGACTTCCGGGAAGCTATATCATCGCTACGGAGAACTCCTATGTGGGAAGCCTTGTGGAGCTTGCCGGCGGCGAGAACGTATACGCCGGGACAGACCAGGAGTTTCTGACAGTCAACACAGAGGACATGCAGTCCAGGGAACCGGATGTGATCTTAAGGGCGGCACACGCGCTCCCGGATCAGGTCATCGAGATGTTTAACGAGGACTTTGAGACCAACGATATCTGGCAGCATTTTACCGCGGTGCAGGAGGGCAGAGTCTATGACCTGACCTATGAGCTGTTCGGCATGAGCGCTAAGTTCAATTATCCGGAGGCGCTGGAGGAGCTGCAGCCCATGCTCTACCCGGAGAATGAGGAAGACGCGGCAAAGGCAAAGGAAAACAGTGACAACGCGGCAAAGGCGGCGGAGGACAGCGGGGCGTCGGAGAAGATCGATGAAGAGACGCTCCAGGAGATCACAAAGTAGAAGGAGGGATGAGAGATGAGTGAAGAGAGAAAGAAAAAGACGGCGAGAGCAGCAGCCTCTTTTCTTGTTATGGCAGTGCTGCTTGTCATCCTGATCTTTGCCTCCGTCAATATCGGGAGCCTTCAGGTGTCGCCGTCAGAGCTGTTCCGGGGACTGTTCATCGAGCGGATCGAGAATGTGGCGGCGATCTATGACCTGCGTTTCCCGAGGATCGTCATCTCCCTGTCTGCAGGGGCAGCGGTAGCGGTCTCGGGTGTACTGTTCCAGGCGGTCCTGAAAAACCCGCTGGCAGACCCCGGGATCATCGGGATCTCCGGAGGAGCCGGCTTCGCGGCGGTGCTGGTCACAGCGTTCTTTCCTGCGCTGTATTTCTTTACACCGCTGGCGGCATTCGGTGGAGGCGTTCTTGCCTTTTTCCTCGTATACAGTCTTTCCTGGAAGGGAGGCTTGAGCCCGCTTCGGATCATCCTGACCGGCGTGGCGGTGAGCGCCATGTTCACCGGGCTTACGGAAGCGCTCAACTCCATGACCGGAGGGAATTCCTCCGGCGTGGCGTCCATTGTCGAGGGAAATATCACGCAGAAGACATGGGACGACGTACACACGCTCCTGCCCTATGTTGTGATCGGCCTGATCCTTGCCGTTCTCTCTGCGAAAATGTGTAATCTGATGTCGCTGGAGGATAAGACTGCAAGGGGACTGGGAGTCAATGTGAATCTGATGCGGATCCTGATCTCACTGGCGGCGGTGCTCCTGGCGGGCATTTCGACGGCGGTGGCGGGAGCGGTCAGCTTTCTGGGGCTGATCGTGCCCCATATCGGACGGCTCCTGGTGGGGAGCGATCACCGGGCGCTGATCCCGTTTTCCATGCTTGCAGGGGCGTTCACCTTCCTGCTGGCAGATACCATCGGCAGGACGATAGCGGCGCCATACGAGGTGTCAGCGTCCATCATCATGAGCGTGTCAGGCGGACCGTTCTTTATCATTCTGTTGAGGAGGTCAAAGAAGTATGCAGCATGAAGATAATAAGAAGAAGCCGGCGATGGAGGTGAGAAACCTGTCCTTCTCTTACGGGAAAAACAGGGTGCTCAAGGATACTTCATTCAAGATCGAGGAGGGGAAGATCACGACCATCCTGGGTGCCAACGGATGCGGCAAATCTACGCTGTTCAACCTGATGACCAAGAACCTGTATCCGGGCAGGGGGAATATTTTCCTTTACGGGAAAAACATCCAGAACCTTACGCTGAAAGAATTTGCCAGGAAAGTCTCCATTGTGCATCAGTACAATACTTCGGCGGACGACATTACAGTGGAGCGCCTTGTGTCTTTCGGCAGGACGCCCCACATGAAGCTGATGCAGGGGCGCAGCGAAGAGGATGAAAGACTGATCACCTGGGCGATGGAAGTGACGAACGTGGAGAAATACCGGGAGCGGGAGGTGAGCCGCCTCTCGGGCGGACAGCGGCAGCGTGTCTGGATCGCTATGGCGCTTGCGCAGAATACGAAGATCCTGTTCCTGGACGAACCGACCACATATCTGGATATACGCTATCAGATCGAGATCCTTAAGTTAGTCCGGAAGCTGAACCGGGAGTATGGGATCACGATCATTATGGTGCTCCACGACATCAATCAGGCGATCCATTACTCTGACCGGATCATCGGACTGAAGGACGGACAAGTGGCTGCTGAGGGGAGCCCGGATGAGATCATTACGGCAGAATGTATCCGGGAGCTCTACGGAGTCTCCCTCGGAGTGACTGCTTTCGAGGGAAAGAAATTCGTGCTGACTGTGTGAGACAGGCTGCGGCCGGCGTGAAAGAGAAGTGATAAGAAAGGGGTGACAAAAATGAATAAGAATAATCCACTGCGCATTTTCTGGATCCTGCTGGGATTCCTCTGTCTGGGACTCGGTTCGGCGGGCATTGTGCTGCCGATCCTTCCGACAGTGCCCTTCTATATGGCGACTGTATTCTGCTTTGCAAAAAGCTCCAGAAGACTTCATGACTGGTTTGTCGGGACAGGGCTTTACAGAAAGCATCTGGACAGCTTTGTGAAGCAGCGGGCAATGACAATGGGGACAAAGCTGCGGATCGTTGGAATGGTGACTGTCGTGATGGCGGTGGGATTCATTCTGATGAGCAGGGTGCCGGCGGGCCGGATCTGTCTTGCAGTTGTCTGGATCTGCCATCTGTTTTATTTTTTTGGCAGAGTGAAAACAGTAAAACCAGGGAAAGATTGAAAAGATAAAATGAGAAAAATTATCAAATATACATTCTTTTTGAGAATTATTATTGACAACTGACATGGAATCATGGTATATCAGTTATGCTCAAAGTTAGTAAAGGCTAACCAAACGGAGGCTTATACCTGCCTGCCGTGAAGAAACTGATCATCTCAAGAAAGGAATGTATCTATGAAAGAACGAAAGAATCCCCTGCGTGTCATATGGCTCATCCTCGGATTTCTGTCCATGGGGATCGGGGCTGTGGGAGTCGTGCTCCCGGTGCTGCCAACCACACCCTTCCTTCTGCTGGCGTCCTTCTGCCTGGCAAAGGGCTCTGAGCGGTTTCACAGATGGTTTACAGGAACAAAATTGTATAAGAGGCATCTGGAGAGCTTTGTGAAGAACCGGTCAATGACATTGAAGACCAAGTTCAGTCTGCTGATCCCGGCGTCCTGCATGCTGCTTCTGGCATTTCTTGCGATGCAGAATGTGTACGGAAGGGCGTTCATCATCTTTCTGATCATCTTCAAGTACGTGTATTTCTTTACAAAGATACGCACGGTCCCTGCAGGCGGGAGCGTCCTGCCGGAGGCGGAAGGATAAGACGATGAAAGATATTGAGAAGAAACGGAAGAAAGAGCAGTATGTGTCGGAGGAGATGATCCGTCTGTACTGCAGAAAGAACCATGAGGGATATGACAGAAAGACAGGACGGATGTGCCCGGACTGTCAGGCGCTTTCCGAATATGCGAAGCTTCGGAGCGAGAAATGTCCTTTTATGGAAAACAAGACCTTCTGCAGCAACTGCAGAGTGCACTGCTACAAGCCCAAGATGCGGGAGAAGATCCGGGAAGTGATGCGCTTTTCCGGTCCGCGGATGCTCCTCTGCCATCCGATACTGGCGGTCTGGCATGTAGTCTGCAGCGTGGCGGAAAAGAAAAAGCAGAAGAGGGAAGGAAACATATGATCAAGAAAAGACTTGTGGGGCTTCTGTCCCATGCGAAAAAATATATTGTCTATCAGGTGCTCTGGCAGTGGTTTTCCCTGCTCTGTCAGATCCTGATGATCTACAGCGCGTCCATGCTGCTGGAACAGGCGCTTTTTGCAGAGGTGACTCTCAGGACAGGGATTTTCTACGGCGCCCTCGTGCTCGCGGCGATGGCGCTGCGCTTTGTCTGTGACAGACGGGCGTCCCATGCGTCCTACTGCGCCAGTGTGGATGTGAAACGGATCCTAAGAGACAGGATATACAGGAAACTGCTCCGCCTGGGAGCCTCATACAGGGAGAAGACAGCGACTTCAGAGGTCGTTCAGATGGCGGCAGAAGGAGTGGAACAGCTGGAGACCTATTTCGGAAAATATCTCTCTCAGCTTTTCTACAGCCTGCTTGCGCCGGTGACGCTGTTTGTCATACTGTCGTTCGTGAGCTGGAAGGCCAGCCTTGTGCTCCTCATCTGCGTGCCCCTGATCCCGCTCTCGATCGTGGCAGTGCAGAAGATCGCGAAGAAACTGCTGAATAAGTACTGGGGGATCTACACGGAGCTGGGAGACAGTTTCCTTGAGAATCTGCAGGGACTGACCACTTTGAAGATTTACCGCTCGGATGAGCAGAAAGCGCAGGAGATGGACGAAGAGTCTCAGCGGTTCCGCAGGATCACAATGAAGGTCCTCACCATGCAGCTGAACTCCACAAGCGTGATGGATATCATCGCCTACGGAGGAGCCGCCGTGGGGATGATTGTGACCCTCTCCCAGTTCATGAAGGGAAGCTTGAGCGTCCACGGAGCGCTGATGCTGATCCTGCTGTCGGCGGAATTTTTCATTCCGCTCCGCCTTCTGGGATCCTTCTTCCACATCGCCATGAACGGAATGGCTGCGAGCGACAAGATCTTTGCGCTCCTTGACCTGCCGGAACCGGAGGAAAAAACGGAGCGCCTGGATGGAAGAGAGATGGATATTTCATTCTCATCCGTGCACTTCTCCTATGAAGCAGACCGGGAGATCCTAAAGGGCGTCGACATGGAATTCCCTGCAGGGAGCTTTACCTCCATCGCAGGCACCTCGGGATGCGGCAAGAGTACGGCGGCGGCCGTGCTCATGGGACGAAACCAGGGATATTCGGGAAGCGTGACTGTGGAAGGAAAGGAACTCTGCAGGATCCGTGAGGACAGTCTGATGGACCAGATCACTCTGGTCAGCCACAACAGCTATCTGTTCAAGGGAACCGTAGAAGAGAATCTCCGGATGGGGAAACCGGATGCGTCAGAGGAGGAGATGAGAGACGCCCTGAGAAAAGTCAATCTGTGGGGCTTCCTCAAGGCACAGCAGGGGCTCGCCACGCCGATCCTTGAGAGGGGAAGCAATTTTTCAGGCGGCCAGTGCCAGCGTCTCGCCATTGCCCGGGCGCTGCTTCATGACACCCCGGTCTACATTTTTGACGAGGCTACATCCAATATCGACGCGGAGAGTGAAGAGATGATCATGGAAGTGATCCGGCGTCTGGCAGAGACGAAGACGATCATCCTGATCTCCCACCGTCTCGCCAACGTGGTTGGCTCAGACCGGATCTATATGTTAAAGGACGGCCTTGTGGCGGAAAATGGAACTCATGAACAGCTGATGAAAAAGAACGGTGAGTATGCAAAGCTGTACCGTTCACAGATGGAACTGGAACAGTACGGAAAGGAGGCGGCAGTATGAATACAGAGAAAAGAAGAAGCGGCATACGGATCATGGGACAGCTCATCGGTCTGGTAAAGCCCCTTCTGCCGGTGATGCTGCTCGCCATCGTACTTGGGACGATCGGCTATCTGTGCGCGATCTTTCTCACGATCCTGGCGGGATACGGACTGATGCACATCCTTCTGGAGCCGCTGCAGGAGTCTCTCGGGATTACGCTGAATCCGGAAAATGCGGGCCTTCTTCTCGGCGCGGAGCTTAGGAACCTCTTTCTCGCCCTGATCGTGATGGCGGTGATGAGAGGAATCCTCCACTATGGAGAACAGTACTGCAATCACTTTATCGCCTTCAAGCTTCTGGCGATCATACGCCACAAGGTGTTCGCGGCGCTGCGGAAGCTCTGCCCTGCGAAGCTGGAAGGAAGAGACAAGGGAAATCTGATTTCGGTGATCACCTCGGACATTGAGCTTCTGGAAGTGTTCTATGCCCACACGATCTCGCCGATCGCCATTGCCGTGCTGACGTCCCTTGTGATGGTGCTCTTTATCGGGCGGTTTTCCCTGCCCGCGGCAGTGCTCGCGCTGGCGGGGTATCTTACGGTGGGTGCGGTGATCCCGCTCTATTTCGGGAGCAGGGGAGCCGGCCGGGGAATGGAGTTCCGGAACGGGTTCGGGGAGCTGAACAGCTTTATCCTTGACTCTCTCCGCGGGCTGGATGAGACGATCCAGTACGGGCAGGGAGAAAAGAGGAGAAGAGAGATGGAAGAGCGCTCGGACCGCCTTGGCGGAGTGCAGAAGGGACTGAACCGTCTGGAAGCGTCCCAGCGGTCCGTGACGAATCTTGTGATCCTTGTATTTTCCTTTGCCATGCTCTTCCTGATGATCGTTCTCAGGCAGGAGGGAAGCGTCAGCTATACAGGCATGCTGGTCGGTACGATTGCCATGATGGGCTCCTTCGGGCCGGTGACGGCTCTTGCCAGCCTGTCCAACAACCTGAACCAGACACTGGCGAGCGGAGAGAGAGTCCTCTCGATCCTGGAGGAAGCGCCCCAGGTGGAAGAAGTGGAAGGAGCGGAGAAGGTTTCGTTTACCGACGCAGAGGCGGACAGCGTGGATTTCTCCTACGAAGAGGAACAGATCTTGAAAGACTATTCGATCAAGATCCCGAAAGGGAAGGTGGTGGGCATCCATGGCGCCAGCGGCTCAGGAAAGTCCACTCTTCTGAAGCTCCTGATGCGCTTCTGGGATGTACAGGGCGGACAGGTTCGGATCTCAGGGCGGGACGTGCGGGGAATCAATACATCTGATCTGCGCAGCATGGAAGCCTATGTGACCCAGGAGACCTGTCTGTTCCACGACTCGATCGCCAACAACATCGCGGTCGGGAAGCCCGGAGCCTCCAGGGAAGAGATCATGGAGGCGGCAGAGAAAGCTTCCATCCACGACTTCATCATGACGCTCCCGAAGGGATACGATACGGAAGTCGGCGAGCTGGGAGACACCCTCTCAGGCGGCGAGAAGCAGCGGATCGGGATCGCCCGGGCATTCCTCCACGACGCACCCTTTGTCCTGCTGGATGAACCGACCAGCAATCTGGATTCCCTAAACGAGGGCATCATCCTGAAATCTCTGAAAGAGGGAAAAGGAGATAAGACAGTGCTGCTGGTGTCCCACAGGAAATCGACAATGAACCTGGCGGATATCGTGTATGAGATGGATAACGGAAGAATTTCCTGACGGGATTTCTTTGACAACAGGGAAGGCGGGGACTATAATGTAAACAGAGGTCAGCGCAGGCTGATCATCAACAAAAAGAAAGAGGGCCTGTGGAATGGGAACGGGACGATACTATCGGTTGTCAAAAAAGATCACAGAGGAGATGGCGTCTGAGATATTGACGGAGACGCTGGGGATCGAAGATGTGCAGAAGGCGGAATTTCTGGAGGAAAACGCAAAGATCCTTGTGGTAACGGAAAAAGATAAGTATCCGGAGGTCATGACCCGGATCGTTAATATCTTCAGCCGCATCGGAAAGGGCTGTGAGCTGTCATTTGCAGGATTTAAATATTGAGAGCAGACGGATAGAGATCAGATTTCTCTATCCGTTTTTTTAGGGGAGATTTTTAGTGGCTTTCGATCTGCACGGATCTATAGCTGTAAGGTATGGGAGTGTATTTAATCTAAGTATTTGCTGTCTTCTAAATGCAGTACTATACTGTAAATGAAAAAAATAGAATCTGCAGTCTTCTATCAGTTCAGTCGTCAGAATCTAGAATTGTAAGGAGGAATTTGAAATGAAAATAATTGAAGATCAGACATTTGATATGGAGCGTGCACTCTACGGGAGCAGGGGAGTGTACCTGAAAAACTGCGCTTTTGACGGTCCTGCGGACGGGGAGAGCGCACTGAAAGAGAGCAGTGATATCACGGTGGAGCATACGTTCTGCAATCTGAGATACCCGTTCTGGCATGATCACGGACTGAGGATCATTGATTCAGAGATGACAGAACTCTGCCGCGCGGCTCTGTGGTATTCGGATCACATTGAGATCACCGGGACAAAAATGCACGGGATCAAGGCACTGCGTGAGTGCAGCGACGTTGTGGTCGATCACTGTGATATTATTTCACCTGAATTCGGCTGGTCAGTGAAGAATATAACGATGAAGGACAGCAGGGCGGAGAGCGAGTATTTCATGATGCGTTCTGAGAACCTGAATTTTTCGAACGTGGAATTCAAGGGAAAATATTCTTTTCAGTATATCCATGATGCAGTTTTTGAAAACTGTATTTTTGACACAAAGGATGCATTCTGGCACGGAAAAAATATTACAGTGAAGGACAGCGTTGTGAAAGGAGAGTATCTCGCATGGTATTCAGACGGACTTACGTTGATCAACTGCCGGATCATCGGGACCCAGCCGTTCTGTTACTGCAGGAATCTGAAACTGATCGACTGTGAGATGGTCGACACGGATCTCTGCTTTGAAAAATCAGAGGTGGATGCTGTGATCACTACTCCGGTCATCAGCATCAAGAATCCGCGTTCCGGCTGTATCCGGGTGCCGTCTGTGGATGAGATCATCCTGGATGATGAAGAAGCAAAGGGACAGATCATCACAGGGGAAACTGCTGAGAAGCAGAGCGGAAATGTCTGCTGCTGTGCATAGATCACAGTTCCGGCGGGAAACGGGCGAACAGGAGAATAGGACTGGAGAAAACAGATTTAAAACCAGAACTCCGGACATAAACAGGCTGAACGGCCGGCTTATGTCCGGAGCTTTTTATATTCTGAGCTTTTTTATACTGCACATCAGAATCGAATATTCCTGCCCGTCATAGAGACAGCGTCCCCGGCAGCCTGTGGCAAATGATAATGAAAAAATATTTCGATAATCTATATTGATATTGGTTCTCATTTATTGTATTATATCAGTATGAGTTAGATAAAACTAACTAACAAGGGGTTATATTATCATATATCACAGGAGGTCAGATATGAGTGTTGTCATTATAGGAGGTCATGACAGGATGGTCTGCCAGTATAAGAAAATATGCAGGCAGTTCAACTGCAAAGCAAAGGTGTTTACCCAGATGTCCGCAAACTTAAGCAAACAGATCGGGAGTCCGGATCTGATCGTACTCTTCACAAACACCGTGTCCCACAAAATGGTGCGCTGCGCAGTGGAAGAGGCAGGAAGATGCAATGCAGACGTTATCCGCTGCCATACAAGCAGCAAGAATGCGCTTGAAGAGATCCTCGGAAGCGTCTGTGCATAAACTTCGGGTTTGGCGGCGCAGGTTTCTGATCTGACTTATATCCGAAACTGGCAGGTGTGAGTATGACGAAGTCATATTCTGCGATGAGGGTCGGGGATTCAGGGGAATTTTTATCTGTTCTTATTCATACACTATTCGCGTACGGTTAACAGAAAGAAATAGAAATTTATGACCGTAAAAATGTCGGTCCAAATACGGTTACCCTGATAAATCAGGGGCTTGTAACCGTAAGAATTCCGGTAAACTACGGATATAAATCCAATAACTATAAATTTAACCGTAGTATTGTCACTGAAGAACTGCCTGGAAATACATTGCCATCTATGCTTTAAATCCCCGGGTTTGTACGGAAAGTCCTGTCTGGAATGTAGCAGAAAACGGGCAAAGCTGTTGGGATTCTCCCAACAGCTTTCCCTGTTTTCGGATGATATTCTCAGATAAAACTTATCTTGCAAACCCGAATTTACAGCTTCAGGTTTTTGAAGAGGTCTCCAAGGTTTGTCCCGATGTTCTCGCTCTTCGGGATAACAACCTTCTCCTCCGGTTCTTCCTTGACTTCCTCGAGCGCCTTCATACTGAGGCTGACCTTGCCGTCCTTGATTCCGATGACTTTGACAGTCACTTTGTCGCCAACGCTCAGCACATCTGACGGAAGTTTGACGCGCTTCTGGGAGATCTGGGACACGTGCACCAGACCGGACAGCCCGTTCTCAAGTTTGACGAACGCGCCGTAATTCTGGAGCGTCTCTACAGTTCCTTCCAGCACTGTGCCGACCTTCAGGTTTGCGATCTGCTCCTCACGCGCTTTTTTCTCCTTCTCTTTCAGGATCTCGCGTGCGGAGAGAACGAGACGGTTGCTCGCCTGATCTACGTCGATGACGCGCACTTCGATGTCCTTGAGCAGATAAGTCTCAAGATCCTCGATGTAGGAGAGGGACAGCTTGGAAGCGGGAACGAATCCTCTCAACCCTTCCACCATGACGATAACGCCGCCGTTTACGACACCTTCAACTTTTACAGGGAGAATTGTCTGGTTGTCCATATATTCTTTAACCCTGTTCCAGGGATTGGCGTCATCAAAATGTTCCTCATAGTCAGCCATTGTCTCGGCTGCTTCCGGCTCTGCCTTCTCAGCCTCAGCCGCTTCGTTTGTCTGAATTTCTTCTTTCATTTCTTCGCTCATTGTACAGCACCTCAACTTAATTTCTATTTGTTCAACGAAAACAGTATATCATAAATACGACAGAAAAAACAACCAATCTGTGCAATCCCGGGAGAAAAATCATAACGGCTCAGCCCGTGCCATTTGCAAAGCCGTGCATACATGCTCCTGCGGCTTCGCCGCTTCTTTGCACATAACAGGCGCTCTGCCCCTTCCCTTACGGCTGGTCTGCTGCGAAAAATCTTTGCAGTGTCTGAGGTAAGGATGAAATAGGTTAAGTAAATAAACCCCGCCAATTCGCTGTTCCGGAAGAAAGAAAAAACAGGTTGACGAAACTGCAAAAAAATGGCAAGCTTAGAAAGACAATTACAGGAATGGAGACAGAATAATATGAGTGATAAAGATAAGAATAAAATATATGTAGTGGGACACAAGAATCCGGATACCGATTCTATCTGTTCCGCCATCGCCTATGCGGCGCTCAAGTCAAAGATCACGGGAAAGGTCTATGAGCCGCGCCGAGCCGGACAGCTGAACGAAGAGACACAGTATGTTCTGGAGCGCTTCCATGTAAAGACGCCGTCCCTGCTCTCAGATCTCCGGGAGCAGATCAAGGACACAGAACTCAAAGAAGTGGAGGGGATCAGGAGCAGCGTCTCTATCCGAACGGCATGGGAGAAGATGCAGGAGAGCAACATACATACTCTCCCGGTCACAAGAGACGGGAAGCTGGAGGGAGTTATAACGATCGGAGATATTGCCAAAACTTATATGGAAGTTTATGACAATACGATCCTTTCCAAGGCGCGCACCCAGTACAGAAATATCGCGAAAGCTGTGGAAGGTGAGATCGTCACCGGAAACGGGCACGGATATCTCCTCAAGGGAAAAGTTGCGATCGCCGCGTCCAGCAGGATCCTGATGTCTGATTTTATCGCAAAGGATGATCTGGTCATTATGGGCGACAGAAAGGACGCACAGAGATGTGCCGTCGACATGGACGCCAGCTGCATGGTCGTGTGCAACAAAGCGCACATATCTGACAGGATCATCCGGGAGGCGGAGGAGAAGGAGATCGTGATCATCAGCACAGCGCTCGATACATTTACCGCGGCCCAGCATATCAACCAGAGTATCCCGGTCAAATATTTTATGACGAAAGACAATCTGATCACGTTTAAAATGCGGGATTATGTAGATGATGTAAAGGAGGTCATGGCAAGAAAACGTTACCGTGATTTCCCGATTGTTGACAGCAAGGGGAAATTCCTGGGGCTGATCTCCAGACGGCGTCTCCTCAACGTAAGGAAAAAGCAGGTAATCCTTGTGGATCACAATGAGAAGAATCAGGCGGTCGACGGCGTGGAAGAAGCGGATGTGCTGGAAATCATCGACCACCACAGGCTGAGCAGTATCGAGACCATGGGACCGGTATTTTTCCGGAACCAGCCGGTGGGCTGCACGGCCACGATAATCTATCAGATGTATCAGGAGGCGCAGGTGGAAGTGGATCCGACCAATGCGGCGCTGCTGTGCGCGGCGATCATCTCCGACACGCTGATGTTCCGCTCCCCGACCTGTACGCCGCTGGATGAGAGCACGGCAAGGACGCTGGCAGGGATCGCGGGAATCGAGATCGAGGCGCTGGCTCAGGAGATGTTCAATGCGGGCAGCAACCTGAAAGGCAAGAGCGCGGAAGAGATCTGCTTCCTTGATTTCAAGCAGTTTACCGTAAATGATACTGTGTTCGGTGTGGGACAGGTGAATTCTATGAGTGCGGAGGAGCTCCGGGAGATCAAAAAGATCGTCCAGCCGCATCTTGAGAAGGCGCGGAAGAATCACGGCCTGAACATGATCTTTTTTATGCTGACGAATATCATCACAGAGTCCTCTGAGCTCCTCTGCGCCGGACCGGAGGCGCGGGAGAAGATCATAGGCGCCTATGACCTGGCCGAGGATACAGAGGAGCTGATGCTGCCGGGTGTTGTATCAAGGAAGAAGCAGCTCGTGCCGACGCTGGTAGGTGCGCTGCAGCAGTAAAAGACAGGAGAGAGCTATGGCAAAACAGACTTGGAAACCGGGAAACATGCTTTATCCGCTTCCGGCGGTCATGGTGAGCGTCGGCGATAAGGAAGGAAATACTAACATACTTACCATCGCGTGGACGGGAACGGTCTGTACGAATCCGCCCATGGTCTATATCTCGGTCCGTCCGGAGCGGCATTCCTATCATATGATCGAGGAGAGCGGTGAGTTTGTCATCAATCTGACGACAGAAGAGCTGGCGCGCGCGGCGGATTACTGCGGAGTGCGTTCCGGCAGAGATGTGGATAAATGGAAGGAATGCGCCCTGACACAGAGAAAGGCGGAGACGCTGAAGTACGCGCCCGTGGTCGCAGAATCGCCGGTCAATATTGAATGCCGCGTAGTCCGGAAAGAGGAGCTGGGAAGCCATCACATGTTTCTCGCGGAAGTGATGGCAGTGCAGGCAGACGACGCCTATCTTGACGAGAAGGGCAGGTTTGATCTGAACAGGACCGGCCTGATCGCTTATTCCCACGGCGAGTATCTCAGCCTGGGTGAAAAGCTGGGGACTTTCGGATACAGCGTGCGGAAAAAATCTGCTCCTTCCGGTAAATCCGGAAAGAAAGAGAAGGCTGTACAGGCGGGAAAGAAAGGGCAGGACGTGCAGAAGAGGAAGAACAGCCGCCGGCAGAACGCCCGGGAAGCTGTCCGGCAGCCTGCGGAACAGAATGAGAAGAGCAGCCGCCGGCCGCAGAATGGCAAAAAGAAATACAGCCGGCGGGCTGCCCCTGCACAAAGAGGAAAAATAGAAGATAGAAAAAATAAATAAACATAAATGAGAATCAATCTCACTAAATCACCTTGAATCCATGTTCTGATTCTGGTAAGATACATATAGTTAGTTATAACTAACTATATGTGAATAAATCATGGAAACTCCTTTGCCCCGAACTGCCTGAAACGGGGCGGAGGATGTTCTCCGGGAAAGGACGAAGAGGACATGGATTATTTAGAAATTGAGAAAGTGATCGGACGGGAGATCATCGATTCCAGAGGAAATCCGACCGTGGAGGCGGAGGTATATCTGGCGGATGGAACATCGGCAAGGGGAGCGGCGCCCAGCGGCGCGTCGACAGGCGAGTTCGAGGCTCTGGAGCTGAGAGACGGCGACAAGAGCAGATACGGAGGCAAGGGTGTCTCGAAAGCTGTGGAGAATATCAACACTGTGATCAATGACGCTCTCTGCGGCATGGACGCTTCCGATATTTATGCAGTGGACAGAGCGATGATCGAAGCGGACGGGACGAAAGACAAGTCGAATCTCGGTGCCAATGCGATCCTTGCGGTGTCGATCGCCTGCGCCCGGGCTGCGGCAGCGGCCCAGGACATCCCGCTGTACCGTTTCCTGGGCGGCGTGAACGGCAACCGGCTTCCGGTCCCGATGATGAATATTCTGAACGGCGGAGCTCATGCGGCGAACACGGTGGATGTACAGGAGTTCATGATCATGCCTGCAGGAGCCGGAAGCTTCAGAGAAGGTCTGAGATGGTGTACGGAAGTATTCCACGCGCTCCAGTCCCTTCTGAAATCCAAGGGACTGGCGACTTCCGTCGGAGATGAGGGCGGCTTCGCGCCTGACCTTGGAAGCGACGAGGAGGCGGTCGAGTATATCCTGGAGGCGGTGCGCCGGGCAGGCTACGAGCCGGGGAAAGACTTTGTGCTTGCGATGGATGCGGCGTCCAGTGAATGGAAGGGAAGCCGGAAAGGAGAGTATGTCCTCCCGAAGTGCGGGAAGAAGTTTACTTCAGCGGAACTGGTAGAGCACTGGAAAGCCCTTACAGAGAAATATCCGATCTACTCCATTGAGGACGGTCTGGATGAGGAAGACTGGGAAGGCTGGCAGATCATGACAAAGGAGCTGGGCGGCAGAGTACAGCTCGTGGGAGACGACCTGTTCGTTACGAACACAGAGCGCCTGAAGAAAGGAATTGACATGGGATGCGGTAATTCCATCCTGATCAAGCTGAATCAGATCGGTTCCGTTTCCGAGACGCTGGAGGCGATCAAGATGGCTCACAAGGCGGGATACACAGCGGTTACTTCCCACCGCTCGGGAGAGACGGAGGATACGACGATCGCTGATCTTGCCGTGGCGCTGAATACATGCCAGATCAAGACCGGAGCGCCCAGCAGAAGCGAGCGCGTGGCAAAATACAACCAGCTGATCCGCATTGAGGAAGAGCTTGGCGCAGGCGCGGTATATCCGGGATTTGGAGCGTTCAATATAACGCGAGGATGAAAAAAGAGACGGGAAAAGATCAGAGACGGCAATAACAGAGAGACCGTGGTAATAAAGAGACAGCGGTAAATCGGAGAAAAGAAAACAGAGGTCTGCGAAAACGAAGAGAGAATCTTCTTTGTTTTCACAGACCTCATTTTCTTTTGAAGGACAGAAGTGTACTCTACCGGGCCATCTCAAGCTGCGGTCCGATGTGCTTGTGCTCCCGGATGAGTGTCTCGATCTCCCGGAGGTCGGATGAAGGAAGGTCGCCCGGAACCGTGTTCTTGACAGCGCCGGCAGCATTGCCTATTTCCAGAGCCCGGCGGCAGTTCCCGGGATCGGACAGGAGACCGTAGAGAACTCCGGAGACATAGGAGTCCCCGCTTCCGATGCGGTCTACGACCTCGATATTCCGGTATGGCTCTTCCTCATAATAAGTATCACTCTGTGCATCGTAGATGATGGAGCCGAAGGTATGGATCTTCGGGCTGTGAACGATGCGCTGGGTGGAGGCGATGATACGGATCGGATATTCTTCCGTGAAGCTTTTCATGATCTCTTTGGCACTGCCTTCTTTCAGGAAGGTGAGACGGGCGGTGTCTTCCGAGCAGAAGAAGATATCTACATAGGGAAGGATCTGCTCAATGCATTCCCTGGCCTCTTCCCCGGTCCACAGATTCCCCCGGAAGTTTACGTCAAAGGAGATCAGGGCGCCCGCCTCCTTGAACCTCCGTATCATTTCCACTCCTGTTTCGCGGCACTGGCGCCCGAGGCCGAGTGTGATCCCGCTTGTGTGGAAACAGCGGGTGGATGAAAAGAGGGAGTCGTCGAAATCATGGATCGAGATAGTGTTTACAGAAGAATGCTTCCGGTCATACACAACTCCCGGTTTTCTCGGGTAAGCGCCGTTCTCATAATAGTAGATCCCGAGCCGCGCGTCCTCTGAATCGTCATACACGAGGTAATCATCGCTCACGCCGCAGAAGCGGATCCTGTTTTTCGCATAGGAGCCGATAGCATTATCAGGCAGCTTTGAGATGATCCCTGTTTTCAATCCCAGCAGCGATACCCCGGCGGCAACGTTGAGCTCTGCGCCCCCGAGTTGCCTGCGGAGGACATCTCCTCCGCAGAGACGTTCATTATCTGTCGGGGAGAGGCGGAGGAGCACCTCCCCGAGAGAAAGAAGATCGAAAGTTCTGTTTGATCTACACATGCTTTTTACCTCTGCTTTCTTTTACGATTTCTACAGCTTCTTTTACCAGAGCTCTTATCTTGTCAAATTCACCGGCTTTTACCAGATCTCCTTTTACCATCCAGCTTCCGCCGCACGCCAGGATTCTGTCGTATGCGAGATAGTCTCTTACATTTTTGGGATTAATGCCTCCTGTGGGCATGAATTTTATTCCCACATAGGGAGCCGCGATCGCCTTGATATATGCAAGCCCGCCTGCCTGTTCAGCCGGGAAGAACTTCACAACTTCGAGACCGTTCTCTATAGCCTGTTCCACGTCGCTGGGATTGGCGCAGCCCGGTGTGATCAGGATCCCTTTCTCGACACAGTACCGGACGACCTTCGGGTTGAGTCCCGGACTAACGATGAACTTTGCCCCTGCTGCGACAGCGCGGTCAACCTGCTTTGTGGTCAGTACTGTTCCCGCGCCCACCAGCATATCCGGAAATCTTTCAGACATAATGCGGATGGACTCCTCCGCGGCATCTGTGCGGAAAGTTACCTCTGCGCACGGGAGCCCGCCTTCACACAGCGCCCGGGCGAGAGGCTCCGCGTCTTTCGCGTCATCCAGGACAACAACAGGGACGATTCCGATTTCTCCGATCTGTTTTAACACTTCATTCATTTTCGATTCTCCTTAAAGTTTTATAATGTGAAACTAAGTTTTATAATATGAACTGTTCTGATTCAAAGTATACTACCTGCTTTCTAAAAGTCAAGTATAAAATTCAGATTTTCTTGGAATTTCCAAGGCTTTTATAAGATTGAATAAAAAGGAAAGATGTGATAGAATAGTTTCATATTACGAAACTAAGCTGTTTATGTGATGGAGGAATAACACTATGGAAGATAAGAATCCGATCCAGGTGGCGGACCGGCTCTTTGGAGCGCTGGAACTGCTGGCGGAGAATGGGGACGCGGGAGTAATGGAAGTGAGCACAGCCCTCGGGCTGAATAAAAGTACGGCCCACCGCGTCCTGAATTCTCTTATATATATGGGATATGCAAGGCAGAATGAAGAAACCGGGCGGTATGAGCCGTCCTTGAAGGTTGTCGATCTGGCGAATAAAGTGATGAAGCATGTGGATATTGTCCAGGCAGTGCGGCCGTATCTGAGGAAACTGATGGAGATGACAGACGAGACAGTCCATTTTGTAGAGCGGGACGGCGTGGATGCAGTTTATATAGATAAGATAGAGTCGTACCGGAACGGAATACAGATGGTATCCCGGATCGGGAGCCGGATCCCTCTTTACTGCTCGGGAGTGGGGAAAGCCATGGCAGCGGAGCTGGATGAACACGAAGTGGAAGAAATCTGGAACCGCAGCAGGATCGTCCCGCTGACGGCACATACATTCACGGACTTTGAAGAATTTAAAAAAGAGCTCGCCGTGATCAGGGAGCGGGGATATGCCTTGGATAATGAAGAAAACGAAAACGGAGTCCGCTGCATTGCGGTCAGCCTGAAGGATTACACCGGCAGGGTGAAATATGCATTCAGTATTTCTGCGCCAGTCAGCCGGATGGATGACGAGAGGATCCGTCAGCTCTCGGCGTACGCTCTGGAGATAAAGGGACAGATTTCGGAAAAATTCTGTCCGTGAATGATCCTTTGCGCGGATTTTGGAAGAGAGAGCATATCAGATTGTATGATTGAGGAAAATCATCTATACTTTGATGAATGCAGATGATTTCCTTTTCAATAGGAAATAAAATGAATGCGAAAAAAAGTATGAGTGAAAGGGAGAAACATTATCATGTCATTAAATACAATTTTGATCAAGCCTGCATCCTCACTGTGCAATATGCAGTGCCGGTACTGCTTTTACTGTGATGAGGCGGAAAAAAGGGAACAGTCGTCCTATGGAATGATGTCCGAGGAAACGCTTAGAAATATAATCAAGAAGATGATGTTCCAGGCGGATAGGGAAATGTGTTTTGCGTTTCAAGGGGGAGAACCAACACTGAGAGGAAAAGCGTTTTTTAGGAAGGTGCTTGAATTTGAGGAACGTTTTAATAGAAGTCATGTGCAGGTCCGAAATGTCCTGCAGACCAATGGCCTGCAGATCGATGAGGAGTGGTGCCGGCTTTTCCGTGAGGGGAACTTCCTTATCGGTGTTTCGGTTGACGGGACGAAGGAGATCCACGACAGTTTCCGCCGTGACAGGAGCGGAGACGGGACGTATGACAGAATCTGTGAGAATATCGGGCTTCTGGAAAAGTATGGGGTGGAATATAATATTCTTACTGTAGTTACGGCACAGGCGGCGGAAAATATCAGGGAGATCTACCGGGAATATCAGCGGAGAGGGTGGCGTTACCAGCAGTATATCATCTGTCTGGATCCGCTGGGGGAAGAGCCGGGGAAAAAAGAGTATTCCCTGACTCCAGAAAAGTACGGTACCTTTTTGGTGGAGCTGTTCGGGATGTGGTACAGAGATTGGAAGAAGGGGAGAGCCCCGTATATCCGGCAGTTTGAAAATTATATCAGTATTCTGATGGGGCGTCTGCCGGAGTCGTGCGAGCAGAGGGGAATCTGCAGTGTTCAGTGTGTGACCGAGGCGGATGGCGGCGTTTATCCCTGCGATTTTTATGTCCTGGACGAATATCGGCTCGGAAGTTTTAATGAAAATAAAGTAAAGGAATTTTTTGAAAATAGCAGGGCGGTGGGATTTATAAAAGAGTCGCGGAGGATCAGTGGCGATTGCAGAGAGTGTGAGTGGTATCGGATCTGCCGTGCCGGCTGCAGGAGACATCGCTTTCAGATTACACAGGATAGGGAATACCATAATTATTTCTGCGAGGCATACCGGTTCTTTTTTGAAAGATGCGGCAGGTATCTTCAGGAAATTGCGGACTATATCGGAAGCTGAGATTGACAAATAAGCCAATAAAGGAGAAGGATGAAAATCCATGGGCTTGTGTGATATGTTTATAAAAATGGGGAAATATTGTCAGGTGTTGTATGGAATTGACAATAATTATAAAAAAGATAACAATATAATTATTGAAAATCGATAGCGGACAGGCATATAATTTAGCTAACAAGTTCAAAGGAGGATACGAAATGAAAAAGAAAGTAATTAGTGTTTTGCTTGCAACTGCTATGGTAACAGGCCTTGTAGCAGGATGCGGAAGCAGCAGCGAAGGAGGCTCAAACTCCGGTGGCGGAGAGTATGACGGTGTAGAACTTACATACTGGTCTATGTGGTCAAGCACAGAGCCGCAGGGAAAAGTTCTTCAGGAAGCAGCTGATGCATGGGAAGAAGAGACCGGCGGTAAGGTCAATATCGAGTGGAAAGGGCGTGACGTTAAGCAGATCCTTTCATCTTCACTTGAGGCAGAAGAGGATATTGACTTATTCGAAGATGACTACAAGAGAATTGCTGAAGTCTATATCGACTATGTTTATGATCTGACAGATCTGGCAGAAGAGAATGGATATTCAGATCACAGCTTCGCTATCTTCAATGACCGCGGTACAGAGTGGGCAGGTTTCCTTCCGTGTATCACAGAGCAGCCGAACGTAGGCGGTGTGTACTACAATCAGGATCTGTTCGATGAGGCTGGCGTGGAAGCTCCGACTACTTGGGCAGAGTTCCTTGATGTATGCCAGAAATTAAAAGACAACGGCATTCAGCCGCTTGCTCTTGACAGCACATATGCACCGTTCCTGTTTGGATATCATCTTGCAAGATACATCGGAGAAGATGCAATTGCTGATATGGCAGAAAACGGTGGATGGGGACAGAACGAGCTTGTAGCTAAAGCAGCACAGGATATGATCGATTTTGTTAAAGCTGGTTATCTTGCAGATGGTGCTCCGGCTGAGTACCCGGCAAGCCAGGATTCCATCGGACTGGATGGAGACGTTGCAATGGTTGTATGTGCAAACTATGTTACAGCAGAGGTTAATTACCACAGCGGTACAGAAGTAAATTGGAACGTATTCAACTATCCTTCAGTTGAAGGCGCAGCAGAAGGTGTTGACCAGACAGCAGCTTACGTAGGAGCTAACTCTATTGCTGTTACTAAGTACAGCGAGAATCCGGAAGCAGCGTATGACTTTGCTACATTCTTAACATCTGGCGAGTATGACCAGAAGATGGCTGATACAGCTTCTCAGATTCCAGCTGATCCGAGCAACGAAGTCCCGTCTTCACAGAATGGAACAATTGAACTGCTGAATTCAACAGAGACAGCACTTAGCTGGAACATGGGATTCAATCAGAATGCTGATTTGATGTCCCCGATTGCGGAAGTTATTGTAAAACTGTATGAGGGAAGCTACGCAACAGGACAGGATTTTACAGCGGCTCTGGATGCATTATACTAGGAATTTCTATTAACCCTGGAGGTGGCGCCCACCGGCGCCACCTCATTTTGTTAGAAAGGTGACACAGGAAAATGAAAAAAAAGAAAACATTTATCATACCATTTGTTCTTCCGTGTGCTTTATCACTTATTATTATGTATCTGTATCCGGTTATTCGTACCGTGATTATGAGCTTCTTTGGAATTGAAAGTGTAACGGCGGATCTGTCTGAGTGGACATTCAATGGTTTTAATAATTACATCAAGATTTTTAACAGCCCGACTTTCCAGAGAGCAATGACCAATATGCTTCTTATTTGGCTGGTAGGAGGAATCATTGTTCTCGCATTTGCACTTCTTTTTGCTGTAATTCTTACAAGCGGAATTAGGTTTAAAAAGTTTTTCCGTGCAGCTATTTATCTTCCGAATATTATCAGTGCAGTTGCTCTGGCAACTATGTGGATCCAGTATATTTACAGTCAGAAATATGGACTCCTCAACCAGATGCTGGAGATGCTTGGATTAGAAGGGAAGAACTGGCTTGGAACGGATATGAAATTCTGGTCTATGCTCTTTGCTTTTATCTTTGGTGCAGTCGGATATTACATGCTGATCTTCATCAGTGGTATTGAGCGTATTCCGGAAGATTTATATGAAGCGGCTACAATCGATGGAGCTAATAAAGTCCAGCAGTTCTTTAGCATGACACTTCCGCTGCTTCGGAGCATCTTTAAAACCAATATCACATTCTGGAGTGTTAACTGTATTACATTCTTCCTTTGGTCAAAGATGTTCTCGCCGGTTCAGACAGAGACTTCGACGGTAGTACCGGTTGTCTACCTGTATGATACAGTGTTCGGAACAACAGGAAATGTTCAGAGAGATGCAGGAGCAGGTGCCGCTGTAGGTGTTTGTTTGGCACTCTTTGTAGCAGTTGTTTACTTTGTAATGAACAAACTGCTTAAAGATGATGATCTGGAATTCTAACCCGGGAAAGGAGGAAGAAAATGAGTAAAAAAGACAAAGTAGTATATAAAGAAAAAGTAAATTGGAAAAAAGAAGCAGCACTTCTTCCGGGGTATGTGATCGTTTTGGTCTGGGTTCTCTTCACTGCAGTATTCCTTATTTGGATCCTGGCGGCAAGTTTTTCGACTACAAGAGAGATCTTTTCAGGAAAGGTGTTTGAGTTTGCTTCGGGATTTCATTGGGAAAATTACGTAAACGCATGGACGAGTAGTAATGTATCGGTGTTCTTCGGAAACTCTCTGCTCTATTCCATCGTATCGTGTGTGGTTGTTATCCTGATCTCGGCTCCGGCGGCATATGCGCTTTCAAGATATACTTTTCTTGGTAATAAGCCGATCAAGACAGGTCTGATCCTTGCAATGAGTGTCCCTGAAGTTATGATCATCATGCCGATCTACTCATTGACAGCAGAGCTGCAGATTAAAGGAAGGATCCTCTTGATCGTGCTGTATATTTTCATCCGCGTGCCGTTTACGACAACATATCTTCTGAACTTCTTTGCCAGCTTATCAAGAAGCTATGAAGAGGCTGCTGCAATTGACGGATGCACGCCTGGAAAGACATTTTGGCAGATCATGCTTCCGCTTGTACAGCCGGCGATTGTCACAGTTACAATCTTCAATTTCCTGAGTGTATGGAATGAGTTCTTTATGGCACTTATTTTTGCAAGCTCCGCAGATATGACACCTGTTGGTGTAGGACTTCTGCAGATAGTAAATGGTATGAAGTACGGTGGAGATTACGGCGGTCTGTTCGCAGCTGTTATCATCGTTTTCCTGCCGACATTCCTGCTTTACATTTTCCTTTCAGAGAAGATCATTGCTGGTGTTACCGGCGGCGGTGTCAAAGGATAACGGAATTTTTAAGAGAAATAACAGCGGGCAGAAACACCTGCTTTATAGAAGAAAAAATATCGGGCTGGGCAGTATCTGTACCAGCCCGATCGTATAAGAGAGGAGAAATATTTTGAAAGAGCATTCTATTGGAAGAGTAACAATACCTACAGATGTAGATGTAGTACCGGAGACGCTGGAACTTTTAAAACGATGGGGAGCAGATGCAATCCGCGACTGTGATGGAACAGATTATCCGGAAGAATTGAAAAACGTAGACGCAAAGGTTTATTCTACGTATTATACGACAAGAAAAGACAACGCGTGGGCGAAAGCAAACCCGGATGAAATTCAGCAGATGTATATCATGACACCGTTTTATACAGCGGTATCAGATACGATTTCAATCCATCTTATGAATCACCTTTACCCGGATATGCTCAAGGTGAACGATCATGATGACATCACAAGGTGGTGGGAAGTGATCGACCGTACGACAGGGGAAGTGCTGTCTTCATCTGAATGGAGCTATGACAGCGCCACAGGAGACGTCACGATCCATAATGCAAAGGAATTTCATGATTATACAGTAAGTTTCCTTGCTTATATCATGTGGGATCCGGTGCATATGTACAATGCAGTGACAAACGGATGGACAAATTTTGAGAAACAGATCACTTTCGATGTGCGCCAGCCTAAGACACATAAATATTCTATGGAGCGCCTGAGAAAATTCATGGCGGATAATCCGCATGTAAATGTGATCCGTTATACGACGTTTTTCCATCAGTTCACATTGATCTTTGATGAAATGGCAAGAGAAAAGTATGTTGACTGGTACGGATATTCCGCATCTGTCAGCCCGTATATCCTCGAGCAGTTTGAGAAGGAAGTTGGTTATAAATTCCGTCCGGAGTTTATTATCGACCAGGGATATATGAACAATCCGTACCGTATTCCGTCAAAAGAGTTCAGTGACTTCCAGAATTTCCAGAGAAGAGAAGTTGCAAAGCTTGCAAAAGAAATGGTTGATATCACTCATGAAGGCGGAAAGGAAGCGATGATGTTTTTGGGCGATCACTGGATCGGCATGGAGCCATTCATGGATGAGTTCAAGGAGATCGGCATTGACGCTGTAGTAGGAAGTGTCGGCAATGGATCAACACTTCGTCTTATCAGTGATATCGAGGGCGTGAAATATACTGAGGGACGTCTTCTCCCATATTTCTTCCCGGATGTATTCCATGAAGGCGGGGATCCGGTAAAAGAGGCGAAAGTCAACTGGGTAACGGCAAGACGTGCAATCCTGAGAAAACCGATCGACAGGATCGGATACGGCGGATACTTAAAACTTGCGCTGCAGTTCCCGGAGTTTGTGGATTACGTAGAAAGTGTCTGCAATGAGTTCCGCGAGCTTTATGATAACATCAAAGGAACGACTCCTTACTGCATCAAAAAAGTAGCAGTACTGAACTGCTGGGGCAAGATGCGCGCGTGGGGTAACCATATGGTACATCATGCGATCTATCACAGAGAGACTGTTTCCTATGCAGGAATTATCGAAGCATTGAGCGGTGCACCGTTTGATGTGAAGTTTATCAGCTTTGATGATATAAGAAACAATCCGGAAATTCTGGATGATATCGATGTGCTTATGAATATAGGTGATGCTGATACAGCATATACTGGAGGCGAAAACTGGACGGATGAAACCATTTTGACAGCTGTCAAGAGATTTATCTACAATGGCGGCGGATTTATTGGAGTTGGAGAGCCGGCGGCACACCAGCATGAAGGACACTTCTTCCAGCTTGCAACAGTCATGGGAGTAGAAAAAGAGCTTGGATTTACCATGAACTATGACAAGTATAACTGGGAAGAGCATGATCACTTTATAAAGGAAGACTGTACAAAAGAGATCGATTTCGGCGAGGGTGAGAAAAATATCTATGCCTATGAGGGAACCGAGATCCTTGTTCAGCGCAATAAGGAAGTTCAGATGGCAGTGAAGGAGTTTGGCAAAGGACGCTGTGTTTATATCAGCGGACTTCCGTACAGCTTTGAAAACAGCCGAATCCTGTACCGCTCAATTATTTGGGCGTCGCATGACGAAGAGAATCTGCATAGATGGTTCAGTACGAATTTCAATGTAGAAGTTCATGCATATGTAAAGAATGGAAAGTACTGTGTTGTTAATAATACCTATGAACCACAGAGCACGACAGTCTATAGAGGTGATGGATCCAGCTTTGATCTGGATATGGATGCAAACGAGATCATCTGGTATGAAATCTGACAGCGGTATAGCTGCTAATAGGTACTGATACTGTGGAATAAAAGGAGGCAATGAAATTGAAGACAAGACCAAATATAGTTTTTATTCTGACAGATGACCAAGGAGCCTGGGCTATGGGATGCGCGGGCAATCAGGATGTGCGGACGCCGAATCTGGATTGGCTTGCTGAGAACGGCGTACGGTTTGATGAGTTTTACTGTGCATCTCCGGTGTGCTCTCCGGCACGGGCATCCTTAGTTACAGGTGAAATACCTTCCTGTCATGGAGTTCAGGATTGGATTGAAAAAGGTAACTTAGACGCTTATAAATATCCGCAGATGAGTACGACTGCTGGTTTTGATATGAATGATAGGGCAATTGACTATTTGTCAGGCCATCGTACGTATATGGAAGTTTTGGCTGAATCAGGTTATCAGTGTGCATTGAGCGGGAAATGGCATCTCGGAGACAATGCCGCGAAAAAGAAAGGATTCAGTAACTGGTATACGATTGGCCGAGGCGGCTGTTCCTATTATCATCCGGATATCTGTGACGAAGGAAATATGGAAGCGGCAGAAGGGTATATTACGGATCTGATCACAGATCGTTCTGTGCAGTACATCGATGAATTTGCGGATTCCGAAAAGCCGTTTTATCTGAGTGTTCATTATACGGCCCCCCACAGTCCATGGGGGCCGGAAGAGCATCCGGAAGAATACAGAAAGCTGTACGATGACTGCGAGTTCAAGGCAACGCCGGATCTGCCGATCCATAGAAATCAGATCAGGACCTGCCCGATAGGAGATACACCGGAAAAACGCAGGGAAAATCTGGTTGGCTATTATGCCGCAATTTCTGCGATGGATGCAGGAGTTGGAAAAATAATCGACAAGCTCAGGTCTAAAGACTTGCTAGATAATACTATTATAATTTTTACCGCGGACAACGGGATGAACATGGGGCATCATGGTATCTGGGGAAAGGGAAATGGAACCTATCCGCCTAATATGTATGATTCAGCAGTAAAAGTACCCCTGATCATCTGCGTTCCAAATAATAAAGCGAAAGGAGTGGTGTGCAGTAACATGACGAGCCAATATGACATATTCCCGACGATACTCGAATTTGCAAAATGCGAGTGGGAGCCTCAGCCAATGCAGCCGGGAAGAAGCATAGCATGGATGACCGAGAATCCGGAAAAAACTGCGGATGACAGAGTTGTAGTTTTTGATGAATACGGAAAGACAAGAATGATCAAAAACAAACAATATAAGTATATTCATCGCTACGGTGATGGAATATGCGAACTGTACGACATGGAAAAAGATCCGGATGAAACGACTAATCTATATGAAGAAAAAGAATATGCTTTCGTTGTTATGGCTATGAAAGAGGAAATGGAAAGTTGGTTTGACAAGTACACAAATGAGAAAACCGATGCAAGAAAGTATGATGTAAAAGGGAGAGGACAGCAGAAACTCTGCTGGGAGGAAGGTGCGTTTAATACCCAGATTGAGTTCTATTATCCTGAAAAAAATGAAACAATCTAATTGAGGCTAGTTGATGTTAAAAACAGGAGGATAATATGAGATTAAAAACAGTTTTGCAGAGAATGGCAGGCGGAATTTTGGCAGCAGTCATGGTTGTGGGATCAATGCAGCCTGTAACCGCGGCTGAGTCGGAATTTCCGGCAGCGTTTGAGCACCAGGAGTCAAGCTATATTGTCAATGGTAATTTTGATGGTACAGATAACTTTGTCAATACTGGTGCTGCACAGGGAGTTTGGTTTTTGTTTAACGGACAAAAAGCAACAGACATGCACCATTCGGGCAGTACATCCGTTTTGCTTCCGGCGGCAGGCAATGCCGTAGATCAGAGAGTAGAGTTAAAAGCCAATACAACTTATGAACTCTCTGCATGGATCTATGCTGAGGAAGGAAAGGGTGCCCGTTTGAGAGCATTTTTAAACGGCGGTGCAGTGCAGGAGGACAAAAAACTTCTTGACACAGATGAAAATTGTAATGGAAAGTGGTATCAATATACGAGTACTTTTACGACAGACGATGATACTACATATGCGGATATAGGAGTAGTCAGAGCTCATAACAGTTTGGGAACGGACGGAAATGTATGGGTTGATGATATAGCGATCAAGGAAGAAGGAGCTCCTGTATCGGCGCAGAGGATCGATTCAGAAACCATCCAGGTTCAATATCCTGAAACAAGGACAGAGGAACCGGGCGAAGATGATGTTACATTGCTCTATAGCATTGGCGAGGGGAATCCGGCAGTTGAGCAGCTTTCCTGCCAGATTACATGGGACGAGTCAAAGCATATCGCAACACTTACGCATAACGATGTGGCAGAATCCACGGAGATAGTAGCGAATTTTGACCTGCAGATCTCTGGAGAAACATTTGTACAGACAGTGACTCTTCCGGCAGATTCCGACTATGTTGCACCGCAGCTTAAGGCTGTGGAACAGTTGGAAAACGGATCAGCTGTCCTGATACTGGAAAGTGCACCGACAAAAGACCTTACAGCGGGTCAGATCACGATCAGCTATACTGATTATGATGGTAACCCTGCGACGGCTTCTGTGACAAAGGTGGAAAAGATTTCAGATGTTTCTTATGCTGTAGAATTTGGAAAGATTGCGCCTCGTGAGACGGATAAGACATATGAATTGGCATTTGAGGTTGGCGGAAAAACTGTAAACAGCAGTCTTACTGTTCAGACCACAAAAGGAAAAACCTTTTATCTGGACGCAACGAATGGAAACGACGAAAATGATGGAATGTCACCGGAGACAGCATGGAAAACGCTGGACAAGGTAAATGATACTGTTTTTATGGAAGGCTCATCCCTGCTACTCAAAGCTGGTGAAACATGGACTGGAACACTGGCGCCGAAGGGATCAGGAGCAGAAGGAGCTCCGATCATTCTTTCCAGCTATGGTGAGGGAGACAGACCAAGGATCCTTATGGACGAAAATGCGGCTTATGAAGAAACGATCATGAGGGTTGCGGCAATAAAAACCAGAAAAGTAAACGAAACTTTCCGTCTCCATAATCAGTCATGGTGGGAAATCAGTAATATTGAGTTACAGAATGCAGCATATGAGGAGGATCAGCCGGTAGATCCGAATCGAGCTCTCGAGAGAGGAATGTATATCACGGCAGAAGATGCAGGACAGCTGGATCATATCTATATAAGTAATGTATGGATTCATGGATTCCAGACCAGCGACAGCGGAAATACAGGAAAAGAGTCCGGCGGTATTATCTTCCTGATCAGTGCGAATGAAGATGCAGCGAAGCGTCAGCCTACGTGGTTTAATGACATAAAAATTACAAACTGCACGGTTGAGGATGTCGGAAGAAGCGGATTTTTCCTTCTGTCACCATGGAAGACGAGAGAGATGACTGCTGATGGCAGATGGGGCGGCCGCTGGGAGATGGTAAATGACGCAGGGGAAGGATCCCTTGGAGAATTTACTCCGACAACCGATGTCTATATAGGAAGCAATATCTTCAGAAATATCAGCGGTGACGGCATCATTCTCCAGTGTATGGACGGAGCTGTCGCAGAGTATAACCTGGTAGATGAAGTATGTACCGGAAATTGGTTCGCAGCGGGAATTTTCCCATATCTGGTCTCTAACGGAACTGTTCAATACAATGAACTCTGCCGTACGCACAGGGGAGCCGATGCACAGGGCGTTGAGATCGATGCTCTGAATGAAAATTTTGAGGTACTGTATAATTACAGTCATGAAAATTCGGGCGGATTTGTCCAGTTCTGTGCTTTGCAGAATCTTCCGACATTTGACTCCTACTATTCGTTTAACATCAGCGAAAATGACGGAAGCACCAGCGGTACTGGCGCGGGAAGCAATGGTCTTTTGATGCCTCTTGCGGGAACGATCAATTGTTCCGTATTCAATAATACGATATACTTTAATCCAAAGGCGTCTATACAGCCTGACGGCTATGACAAGTTTTTCATTCCTCATGATGGAAGCAGACAGTCTGTAGCAATTTATAACAACATCTTCTATCGTGCAGATGATGAATATAAGTTCAACGACGCAGAATTAGAGTATTTTAATTCTATGGGAGCTCTTGCAGAGGATAATTTTGTAGAGCAGGGTGGAAGAAGCAGATTTGCCAATAATATGTTCTATAATTTCAGTACAGAAGGTCTTGATACAGACAGCAGTTTTTATCAGGATAACACATGGGGACAGGATCCGCTGCTGGCTGATCCCGGAACTATGGGAGATGGAGATGCGGATGCTCTGATTAAAGACCATGATATCATAAGTGCATGGAATTTGGATGTCTATAAGCTGGACAGCAGTTCACCTGCGATAGATGCAGGACGGACGATCAGCTCAGAGTATGGAGAGATGAAAGATATCCTGGGCAATGAAGTGGATATGCAAAATCCAGATTTGGGTGCGATCCAGTATGAAGAAAATGTAGATCCGGCTCCGGAAGTGGACAAGACAAAACTGGAAAAACTGCTCACAAAAGCAGATGGGTATTTAAAACAGATCGATATTTATACCCCATCCACAGCAGAGGCGTTCCAGGCAGCATATGACAACGCAAAAGCGGTTTATGAAGGCAGCGCGGCGACTCAGGAAGCAGTGGATTCAGCTTATAATGTCCTTCAGCAGGCCATTTTCGGTCTCAGAGAGATCCCGAATAAAGATAAACTGGAGGATCTGATTGATGAGGCAGAGAAACTGGATCTGTCAAAATACACAGACGAGTCTGCGCAGGCTGTCAGACAGGCACTTGCAGAGGCAAAAAGCGTTCTTGCTGATGAAAATGCTCTGGCAGAAGATGTAGAGACAGCCGAAAGAAATCTGAGTGCGGCGATCGACAATTTAGTTGTTAAAGACGATACTCAGGATCCGGCTGGTCCGGAAAATCCGGGAAATAAAGATGACCAGAAGCCGGCAGCGGGAGATGACAGCAATAAAACATCTTCAAACAAAGCTGCAAAAACAGGAGATAGCACTCAGGTTTCAGCAGTATTAACACTGGCGGTTCTGGCAGCAGGTATGACTCTGATCATGCTGGCAGGCAGAAAGAAATATTTCAAGTAATAAATTAACATGCAGGCTTTCCGGAGTTACTGAAAACTTATGCCGGAAAGCCTGTTTGCATGAGGAGAAAAAGCATGAAATTTACGAGGCATATTGTTTTGGCTGTTATACTGTCTTCTGCATTTGTTCTTTCCGGATGCAGCGTGAAAAAGGAAGAGCCGGTCATAACAGTGGGAAACCACGACATCTCTCAGGAAGAATTTGATATGTACTGTGAGATCGTTAAGAAAGATATGGTAGAACGGAATGATACTGAAAAAGTACGGGAACAGGCTGCTCAGTATGCGGCAGAGTGTTACAGTCTCTTTCATATTGCCCAGGAATGTGGAGCAGAGGACGCTTTTTCATTTGAGACTTTTTGTGAAGAACTTCAGCAGAAAAATGAAGAGAATGAAGAAAAAATGTCGAACGGCGAAGCTGTAATGGGACTCGTTGAATTTGAACAAATAGATTATTTTGAATATGTTCTTGCAGAGTATCGTCAGAAAACGGCTGAAAAGCTGTGCGAGTCACCGGATGAGGAGATGATCGCGGCTGCTGAGCAGTATTATGAAGAGCATACGAACGACTATATTGCTGATGCCCAGTATGAATATCAGGTGACCAGAGTGGTTGACGGAAAGATAGAAACTGAAATAAAGACTACAGATTATCAGACGCTCACCCAATCATATCACTCGACGGATATACTTGGCGATATTCTTCTTTCGGGCAATATAGGAGAGGAATATCAGGTGGGTGATGAAACAATTATATTACTGAACAGGGATGTCACCTGCTTTACTTTTGAAGAGGCAGAAGATGTTGTAGTCCAGGACTATGTGACAAATCAATATCTTCCGGAGAAGATAGAGAAAGCTGCCGGACAGATGGAAAAAACGTTCTATGAAAGTTCAGACTGACTGCAGTTTCTCATAGGAAAAATAGTAAAAAAGAAGGAAAGCGGCTCTCTTCTGGGCCGATATCATAAGAACGGGCACACTCCGCTAAGGGGCGTACCCGTTCTTTTTCAATGAAGGCTATAAAAGAATGCAGGCATTGCAGATTTTAGGATTGAGTATTGTTCGACTGCCTGTACTTGATCGGGGTGATCCCGTATTTTTTGCGGAATATCTGTGTGAAATACGACTGCGACGAGAAACCTGTCTGAGATGAGATATCCGATACGGAATAGTCGGTCTCCTTCAGCAGGCGGCATGCGGTCTCCAGTCTCCGCTCATTGAGATACTGGATCGGAGACAGCCCTGTATATTTTGCAAATGAGTGTGCCATATAATACTTGTTCATATGCGTCAGCTGCGTAAGAGAATCAAGCGTGATATATTCTGCATAGTTTGTGTCCAGGTACTCCTTGATCTGTGCGCATTCTTTCGTCATCCGGACAGAAGTTGCCGGTACAGGGCGCAGATGCTGTGCGCGGGTGATCCGTATGATCAGGATCTCCAGGAGTTTCTGACAAATGGAGCTGGAGCCGTAATCGTTGCTGCGGACCTCGAACAGCATTTGTTCGAAAAGGTCAGTGATAAAGGATGCCGTGCTGAAGCTGCAGAAGATCTGGGTACAGGCTTCTTTTCCGTCCTCCTGGAAAGAGATTCCGTCGATGGCGAGTACATAGTATTCCAGCGGGCTTCCGGGAATAGACTGCTCGGTATGTTCAAGGTAGGGAGGAACGATGATAAGGTCTCCTGGATTGATGGAATAGGTCTCATTACGAAACAGAAAATTCCCTTTTCCTCCTATGACGTAAAACAGTTCGGTAAATGGATGTGTATGCAGTACGCTCTGCCAGTCTTTTTCATCTTTCGACATGGAAATGGACAGAAGCTTTGCATTTAATTTTTCGATGTCTGTATTTTTTACTGAGTAATGTCTGTTCCCCATATAATTACCTCCCGGTTAAAAGCAAGCCTGATGTTGAAATGTTTCATTGGACATATTATAGTACATTTTGGATGAAAAAAGCAATAATTATAAAAAAATGGTATGAAAAAATAGAAAAATCCATATAGACAAGCAGATCTGAAGAGTTGACAGAGACATTCCTGCCGCCGTATCAGTCAGTGATACGGCGGCAGGAATGGCAGGTATTAAAATGTCTGTGATATAAAACTTTTAACGGGCTGTCGCTGAGGGCAGTGTAGGCGGATAGGGGCGTCCCGGGATCAGAACGGATCCGTCCGTGAATCCCTCCAGGCGGCCTTTTAGTGAATCGATCAGATGCCCGCGCAGTTCTTTTATCCTGTCCTGACAGCCAGCATCGCCGATCCGGTTGATGAGCTCATGAGGATCCTCCTTCAGACAGAAGTATTGTTCCTCACCGGTCTCGGAATACCAGATGTATTTGTCTGTCTCGGTGACGATCCAGTGATTGGAAAATTCTCCGTAGGAGTGCTCTCCGTGAAGCCATGTGCGCGCCGTGGAGCCGGGGTCCTTGGCCAGCGGGAGCAGGCTGTGCCCGTCCACGGAAGCCGGGATCTCTGTTCCGGCGATCTCAAGAAGCGTCGGCATGATGTCGCGCAGCTCAGCGACGTCGTGGCATACGGAAGAGGATTTTATATCAGGCAGCACATTTTTTCCGGCTGAAATGAGCAGCGGGATATGACAGCTTCCCTCATACGGGCGGGATTTCCGGAACATATGATGATCGCAGAGCTCCTCGCCATGATCGGAGGTGAAGATGATGATCGAATCGTCATAGAGCTCCTGCTCGATCAAAGCCATGATGAGCCGTCCGATCTGATGATCCAGGTGCGTGATACATGCGTAATATCCGATCTGTGCCTGACGCGCCAGCTCAGGATCGACAGGACCTGTCTTGGAGTCAAAGATCCTTCCGTCCCGCTTCAGGTATTCGTCAGTCTCCCAGCTGCCGATAAATGGCGCTCGAAGCTCTTTGTCCTTGTATAGATCAAAATAGTACTGCGGTGCGTCAAACGGCGGATGGGGCCTTAAGTAAGACGCCATGAGGAAAAACGGCTTCCGAGGGTCTCGGCGGCGCAGAAAATCAAGACTGCGTTCGGTCACCCAGTTGGTCGGATGGTATTTCTCATCGTGCATCCAGGGCCGCGCAAGATAGCTGTTGCAGTCAATGCCCGTGTCCGTCACATCGGCAGTGACCCCGAGCTCCTGCTTGAGCCAGTAGAAATAGTCGTCTGCCACGAACTGCGATTCCTTATAAGGCACGCTTCCGTATCTTGCTGCGTGGAGATAACCGTCATGGAGGTCCACGTTATCAAAACCGAGATAATTTCTCAGCGGATGCACATGCATCTTTCCGACGCACTGAGTGTAATATCCAGCTTTTGTCAGTTCTCCTGCCATCGTATGTTCATAATTCCACGGAATGTTGTCCTCGTATCCCACACGACCGTGGTGGCTCTGCTCCATTCCGGTGTGCAGGGCGGCTCTGGCGGCGATACAGCTGGGACATGCGCTGTATGCATGGTCAAATACGACTCCCTTAGCGGCGAGTGTATCCAGATAAGGCGTTTTGACATCCGGGTGTCCGGCATAGCCAAGACAGTCCCAGCGAAGCTGATCGGTCATGATCAGTATGATATTAGGCTGTTTCATAGTGTTCCCACTCCTTGTCTTTTTTGTCTGTATACATCCACCATAATACAAGTCCGGAGGAAAAGCAAGGAAAGTTGCAGGAAAATTACTGCCGTTCCCATCTGGCCGCGGTCCGTATGTGCGCCCGCCGCGCTGACGCTCTCCGGTTCCGCACAGTAAGGAAAAGACAGGATATATATAAAAAAAGACAATGAAAAGCTAGAAGGAGACAGAAAAAAAGAATATAGTAAAAGGTAAGCGGAATGACAGCAGAAGTGTGCAGAAGAGAAGGGAGCGGTTTTATGGTAATGGTATGTGTGTTTTTTGCAGTGAGTATTCTGTCTTCGATCGCAGGTTCGATCTGCGGAATCGGAGGGGGCGTGATCATCAAGCCCGTGCTCGACGCAGTAGGAGTCATGAGTGTCAGCAGTATCAGTTTTCTGTCCGGGTGTACAGTGCTTGCCATGTCGGTCGTCTCGGTATATAAGAATATCCGGGCAAAATCGGCAAAGCTCAATGTGCGTACCGCAACAGGGCTGGCGATCGGTGCGGCAGCGGGAGGTGTTGCCGGAAAGAGCATGTTCCAGATGTTGAAATCTGCCGTGGGCAATGAGAATCTGGTGGGAATGACACAGGCGGTCGTTCTGATCATCATCACGCTGGGAACACTGATCTATACGATCTATAAGAAGAAGATACATACAAAGCAGTATACGCAGATCTGGCTCTGTCTTGTGATCGGAATCCTGCTGGGGATCATGTCCAGTTTTCTTGGGATCGGCGGAGGCCCCATCAACCTTGTGGTGCTGGCATATTGCTTCTCCATGAGTACCAAGGAGGCGGCCTTGAGCTCTCTGTACATCATCATGTTTTCACAGATCACGAGCCTCGTGCAGACCTGTGTGACCGGTACGATCCCGGATATTAAGATCACCTATTTCCTTGCCATGGTCATCGGCGGGATCCTGGGCGGAACGCTTGGAAGCAAAGTGAATAAGAAGATTGACGAGGAAGGCGTGAATAAGCTCTTTATCGCGCTTATGATCGTGATCGTCGGAATCAATATCTACAACGCGGTAAAATTCGGACTGGCATAGGATACGGCGTCAGGCTTCGGATGGAAGAGGCGGGCGGATAGACTGAGACGGCAGATAAAAAGGTGCATATGCAGGACTTTCATCCTGTATATGCACCTTTTTTCTGCGGATGTTTTTCTATATCAATGCCCTTTCCGGGAGTCTTTTTTTCGCGAGCCTTTCCTTTCCTGTCTCATATCACGGTCAGCCATTGCCTTGATAGATGAGGCATACTCGGAAGGCGTCATTCCGGTCAGCTTCTTGAACTGCCTGGAGAAGTAATGGATGGAAGAGTAACCCAGCTTCTCCGAGATCTGAGTAAAATTCATCTGCTCTGTGCGGATCAGCTGCTTCGCCATGTCTATCTTCATGTTTGAAAAATACTCTATGATGCCTTCTCCGCTCTTCTTCTGAAAGAGCTTCTGCAGCTGGGAGCGCCCGATCAGATTATCCCGGCAGATCTTCTCGATGGTTATGTGCTCCGAGAGATTCTGGCTCAGATAGGCAGTGATCTGATTGAACAGTTCAGTGTCATTGTTTTCTTTGATCGTCTTGTCCGGAAGCTGGTCAGATCCCTTCTGCAGACTGCCTGAGATGCCGCTGCAGCGCCGGTAGAGGCTGATCAGAAGCTGCTCCAGATAGATGCGGATGAGCTGTCCGGAAGCCGGGGAGGCGTCCTTTCTGGCTTTCAGCGTTGTCTGATACGGATCGTCCAGGCGCCCTTCCAGATAATTCCCGGCCTCCGTGATCGTCCTGGCGAGAATGCGGCGTTCCGCCTCCTCGACGTTCAGTATTTTATCGCGGAAAAAATCCATCATCGGGCTTCGACAGGAAAAGGAAATCACGATCAGATTCGGGGCAACATTTCCGTTGGCTCTGACCCAGTGAAATTCATTCGGCTTATGGAAGGCGATCTGTCCCCTTTTCAGAGTATGTACAGCCTCATCTGCCCCGATCGTCACTTCTCCCTTGTCAACGCAGATGAATTCCCAGAAGTCATGAGATTCACCCGGAAAGGAGAAGGTGCTCATATATTCAAAGTAATGAAGCGAGAACAGCTCCTCAATATGAAGGTCATCTGTGAATGTAAGTCCCTGGTACTGCATGATGTCATAAACCTCCTTTTTCCATTTGTCATAATCATACAACAAATAAAACAAAAATGCAAAATGAAAAGGCAGATTGTGCAAATGAAAAGAAATATCGGATAAAGATTTTTGTACACATTTGTCATACAATAAAATCAGCGAACAAAAAGTTCCCAACAGTCAGATTTTATGAAGAAAACAGGAGGGAGAAGAAAGATGAAGAAACCGGTTTTGGTGATTATGGCGGCAGGTATGGGAAGCAGGTACGGCGGACTGAAGCAGATCGACCCTGTGGACAAAGAAGGACATATCATTATGGATTTCTCTATTTTTGATGCAAAGAGGGCAGGATTTGAAAAGGTCATCTTTATCATCAAGAAAGAGAATGAGGCAGATTTTAAAGAGGCTGTCGGAGACAGAATGGCGAAGATCATGGATGTGGAATACGCGTTCCAGGATCTGCACAACATCCCGGAGGGATTCGAAGTGCCGGAAGGACGTGTGAAACCCTGGGGTACAGCACATGCAGTCCTCAGCGCGATCGATCTGATCGACGGACCGTTTGCTGTTATCAACGCAGATGATTATTATGGAAAGCATGCTTTCGAAGTGATCTACAATTATCTTACGACTCATGAGGATGATGACAAGTACCGCTATACAATGGTTGGCTACCGCCTGAAGAACACAGTCACAGACAACGGACATGTGGCAAGAGGAATCTGCGAGCTGAACGAGAACAAGGAACTTGTCAAAGTGACAGAGCGTACAAGGATCGAGAAACGGGACGGCGGCATCGCTTATTCCGAGGACGATGGAGAGACATGGGTGGATGTGGACGGAGACACACTGGTATCCATGAACATGTGGGGATTTACAAGAAGTATCCTTGATGAGATCCAGGCTGAGTTCCCGGCATTCCTGGAAAAAGGACTGAAGGAGAATCCGCTGAAATGTGAGTACTTCCTTCCGTCTGTTGTCAGCAGACTTCTCGAGGAAGACCGCGCGACAGTGGCAGTCCTTGAATCAGAGGATAAGTGGTACGGCGTGACATACAAGGAGGACAAGCCGGTAGTCGTTGCTGCCATGCAGGAACTGAAAGATGCAGGCGTGTATCCGCAGAAACTTTGGGAGGAATAAGAATGGGACGTGTAACAGAGGCACAGATAAATGAAGCGATCAATAACTTTGAGTACGAGGGAAAGCTGCTCAGCTGGCAGCCTTACGGAAGCGGACATATCAATGATACGTATCTGCTCGTATTCGAGATCGGAAAGATGGGAAGGCTGAAAGTCATCCTTCAGAGAATGAACAAAGAGATCTTCACAAATCCGGAAGAACTGATGGAGAACGTGGTGGGAGTGACATCCTATCTGCGCGAGAAGATCATTGAGAACGGCGGGGATCCGGACAGAGAGACACTGAACCTGATACCGGCGAAGGATGGAAAGCAGTATTTTGTGGATTCTCAGGGAGAGTACTGGAGATCCTACATATTTATAACAGATGCGACAAGCTATGATCAGGTGGAGAAACCGGAAGACTTCTATGAGAGTGCAGTCGCATTCGGACATTTCCAGAGACTTCTGGCAGACTATCCGGCAGAGACGCTTCACGAGACGATCAAGGGATTCCATGACACTAAGGCGAGATTCCAGGTGTTCAAGGAGGCTGTGGAGAAGGACGTATGCGGACGCGCGGCGGACGTACAGAAAGAGATCGATTTCGTGCTCGCTCACGAAGACGTTGCAAATGTATTTGGTGACCTGCAGGCAAAAGGGGAGATCCCGCTGCGTGTTACTCACAATGATACGAAGCTGAATAATATCATGATCGACAATATCACAGGAAAGGGAATCTGTGTGATCGACCTTGACACGGTTATGCCGGGACTGGCTATGAATGATTTCGGAGATTCCATCCGCTTTGGCGCAAGCACGGCGGCAGAGGATGAGCCGGACCTGAGTAAGGTGTCCTGCAGCATGGACCTGTTTGAGATCTATGTAAAAGGGTTCCTTGAGGGCTGCGGCGGAAGGCTGACTCAGAGAGAGGTAGAGCTTCTTCCCATGGGCGCAAAGGTGATGACCTTTGAGTGCGGCATGAGATTTTTGACAGACTATCTCGAGGGCGACCATTATTTCAAGATCCACAGAGAGGGACACAACCTCGACAGATGCCGCACCCAGTTCAAGCTGGTTGAGGACATGGAAGCAAAATGGGATACGATGCAGGAGATCGTTAAGAAATATCAGTAGCATCCGGTGTGCGTAAAAAGGGGATCATGCAACATTTTTACCATAAGATGGTCTAAAAGTATAAAGCATTCCCCCGGAGATTATGCTATACTGTGAATGTGAACGGGAGAGAAGATCCCGTGAGCTGCGCAGTGGAACAATTGAAAATCACACAGTTGAAGGAGGAAACGATATGGCAATTTTAGTAACCGGCGGCGCCGGATTCATCGGAAGCCACACATGTGTGGAACTGCTGAACGCAGGATATGAGGTTGTGGTAGTGGACAATCTTTATAATGCTTCAGAGATATCACTTGAGAGAGTGAAACAGATCACAGGAAAAGATTTAAAATTCTATAAAGTAGACATCCGCGACAGAGAGGGCCTTAACGAAGTCTTCGACAAAGAAGATGTAGAATGTGTCATCCATTTCGCAGGACTGAAGGCGGTCGGCGAGTCTGTTGCAAAGCCGCTGGAGTATTATGAGAACAATATCGGCGGAACGATCACACTCTGTGATGTGATGAGAAATCACGGCGTGAAGGATATCATTTTCAGCTCTTCAGCTACGGTTTACGGAGATCCGGCGTTCATTCCGATCACAGAGGAATGCCCGAAGGGAACCTGCACCAATCCGTACGGATGGACAAAGTGGATGCTTGAGCAGATCCTGACAGATCTTCACACAGCAGATCCGGAATGGAATGTTGTCCTGCTCCGTTACTTCAACCCGATCGGAGCACATAAGAGCGGTCTGATCGGAGAGGATCCGAAGGGAATCCCGAACAACCTGATCCCGTATATCACACAGGTTGCGATCGGAAAACTTGAGTGCCTCGGAGTATTCGGTGACGACTATGACACACCGGATGGAACAGGTGTCCGCGACTACATCCATGTAGTAGACCTTGCGATCGGCCACGTCCGCGCAGTTGAGAAACTGAAAGAGAAGGCGGGAGTATCTGTCTACAACCTGGGAACAGGAAACGGATATTCCGTACTCGATATGGTCAAGGCATTCAGCAAGGCATGCGGAAAAGAGATCCCGTATCAGATCAAACCGCGCCGCCCAGGTGATATCGCGACATGCTACTGTGACGCGACAAAGGCAAAGAACGAGCTTCACTGGGTAGCAGAGAGAGGTCTTGAGGAGATGTGCGAGGACTCCTGGAGATGGCAGAGCCAGAACCCGAACGGATACGAAGGATAATTACAGATTGTTTTTTGAGCGGCAGCCGGTTTTCCGGCTGTCGCTTTTTGCATATTATAGAAAAGTTTTTTGCATAAATATAAAGTAAACATTGCCAAAACTTTATGTTTTGTTTATAATTAGTTCCATATTGTGCCCGGGGAGAGTGCAGAGGCGTCCTTCAGATTCCAGGACCTGAGCATTCTTCAGACAAGGCATGAATAATAAAAAGCGCCGGTAATGAGCCGGTGCGGAATACAGAAAGGATAATATGGAATGGGAGACACATTGCAGATACTGGCTGCCATGATCATCTACATGGCGGCAGTCATCATTCTAGGCGTTACCTTTGCAAAAAAGGCGAACGCAAGCTCAGATGCATATTTTCTCGGGGGAAGAAGCCTGGGCCCCTGGGTGACGGCGATGAGCGCCGAGGCGTCGGACATGTCCGGCTGGCTGCTCATGGGTCTGCCGGGCGTGGCGTACTGGTGCGGTATTGCGGATGCCGCATGGACAGCGATCGGTCTGGCAGCAGGAACCTACATCAACTGGCTGATCGTTTCAAAGCGCCTGCGCAGATACAGCGAGAAGGCGGGGAATGCGATCACGCTGCCGGAGTATTTCTCCAATCGTTTTCATGAAAAGCGCAAGGTCATAATGACGATCGCTGCAGTATTTATCCTGATCTTCTTCACGGTTTATGCGGCAAGCTGTCTTGTGACCTGCGGCAAACTTTTCTCTACTCTGTTCGACATGCCGTATGTCCCGATGATGATCGTAGGCGCGGTGTTCGTGCTGATCTATACGATCATCGGAGGTTTCCTCGCTGAGAGCGCCTCAGACTTCATGCAGGCGATCGTGATGATCGTAGCACTGGGAGTGATTGTCTGTGTCGGTACTGTCTCAGCGGGAGGTCTGGGAGCAGTGATCGAGAATGCACAGTCGATTCCCGGATTCCTCGATTTCTTCGGAATCGCGACCCCGGAGACAGTGGACGGGGTACAGCAGGTGGCAGGCGGACAGCCGGTCTTCGGAGAGGCGGCCAAGTACAGCTTCCTCACGATCGCATCAGCGCTTGCATGGGGACTTGGATATTTCGGAGTGCCTCAGGTGCTGCTGCGGTTCATGGCGATCCGTCACGAGGACGAGCTGAAGCGTTCCCGCCGCATTGCAACAGTGTGGGTGCTGATCTCGCTTTTTATTGCAGTGTTCATCGGCCTGGTCGGAAGAACGCTCTATCCGACGGCGCTGACTACCTCTTCCGAGGCGGAGAACGTGTTCATCCTTCTGGCGACGAACCTGCTCCCGCCGCTCATTGCGGGATTTGTGATGGCGGGCATCCTTGCCGCGACGATCAGTTCTTCAGATTCCTATCTTCTGATCGCTGCATCGGCATTTGCTAAGAATATCTATCAGGGACTGTTCCGCAGGAAAGCTTCTGACAGAGAAGTGCTGAATGTCTCAAGGCTGACACTGCTTCTGATCGCGGTCGTTGCGATCATCATCGCCCTGGATGAGAACAGTGTCATCTTTACGATCGTAAGCTTTGCCTGGGCGGGATTCGGAGCCACCTTCGGACCGCTGATGCTATTCAGCCTGTTCTGGAAGCGCACTACGCGCGAAGGTGCGATTGCAGGAATGATCGGCGGCGCTGGCATGGTGTTCGTGTGGAATCTCCTCATCCGTCCGCTGGGCGGCATGTGGGATATCTACGAACTGCTCCCAGCGTTCGTCTTCTCATGCATCTGTATCGTGGTGGTGTCTCTGCTGACGCCTGAGCCGTCTGAACAAATAAAGAGGGAATTTGAGGAAGTGCAGAGTGGAGCTGCGAGATAGATTTTGCCGGCTTAGATGATATAAATATATGAAACTGGTGCCGTATCCGGGAATTCATTCCGGGGACGGCACCAGTTTTTGTTTCGGTGGGTACGGCATCTAAACATAATCTAAACAGATGTCAGCATAATATTATTACTCTCTTAATGAAAAAGGTACTATGATAAGGATAAGAAAAGAAGGTGATCATTATGTTGACAAACTTATTATTATTAATCGTTGTAACAGGAGGCTTCCTCTATGGTCTTCGGCTGATGCGGGGACTGGACCGGTTTCTGGCAGAGAACGGCAGAGAAACACGGCAGAGAGAGACAGAGCAGGAGTATGCAGTTATATTCGGCATCAGGCAGGAGGCGGAGCTGGAGAAATGGTTTGAGGCGGCCGGGATACAGACAGTGTTTATAACAGATGTACACATGGAAAAGGAGTGGAAGAAGGTCAGATACCTTGTGGCACTTGGAGAATCGGATGTGGATAATCTTTCTATCTGTAATCTGTTCAGAAAGACATGTCCGAAGACAGAGATATACAGCATCTGTAATGAAAAAGCGCTCAAAAAGCTGTACAGACAGGCTGGGGCGTCGGTGTTTTACAACCGGGAAGAGCTTCTTCAGCGTATGGAGCTGATCACTCTGGAGCATGAGGTGGGAGCGGCATGATAAAGAAGCTGATAAGGCGTCTTACGCAGACGCAGATGATCGTGATCGGATTTTGTCTGGTCATTCTAACAGGGACACTGCTGCTTATGCTTCCTGTGTCTACAAGAGAAGGAATTGTGACACCGCCGGTGAATGCACTGTTCACGGCGGTGTCTGCATCGTGTGTGACGGGATTGGTCATTGCGGATACATATCAGTACTGGTCTATGTTCGGGCAGTGTGTGATCCTGCTGCTGATCCAGATCGGCGGACTTGGTTTTATGACGATCGGAGTATTTTTTGCCATCGTCCTGAGGAAGAAAATAGGCCTGTGGGTGCGGGGCACGCTGCAGGAGAGTGTAAATATTATGCAGACCGGGGGCATTGTAAGGCTTGCGAAGAAGATCATCATAGGGACCGCTGTCATCGAAGGCCTGGGAGCCCTGATCCTTGCTGCAAGGTTCAGCCGTACCATGGAAGCAGGACAGGCGGTCTACTACGGGATATTTCACTCGATTTCGGCGTTCTGCAATGCTGGGTTCGATCTGATGGGGAAGAATGGGGAATACATTTCTCTGACGGAATATTCGGGAGACTGGGTCGTGAATATCGTGATCATGCTGCTCATCATCATCGGCGGCATCGGATTCTTTATCTGGAATGATCTGTCGGAGAATAAGCTTAACTTCCGGCGTTACCGGCTGCATACGAAGATCACGATACTCATGACGCTATTCCTGATCTTCGGCGGAGCTTTTCTGCTGTTCATTTTCGAGTACGGCAATACTCTTGCCGGCAGACCGCTGGACGAGCAGATCCTCTGTTCCCTGTTCGGCTCTGTGACGGCCAGGACAGCGGGATTCAACACGGTCGATACCGGAGCGCTCACGGACAGCAGCAAGCTGCTTACGACACTGCTTATGTTTATCGGGGGAAGTCCGGGATCTACAGCAGGAGGGATCAAGACAACGACAGCGGCAGTGCTGATCGCATATGTATCGGCAAGCCTGTTTCAGAAAAAAGAATGCAGCATGTTCGGACGGAGACTGGATGACGATGCGGTGCGGAAGGCGAGCACTGTACTCTGTACAAATCTTCTGCTGTCAGTGTCTGCGGTCCTGATCATTGTTACGGCTTCATCGCTTGATGTCACGGACGTGATGTTTGAAGTCGCATCCGCGATGGGAACAGTGGGCATGTCGGCGGGGATCACGCGGGATCTCGGGAATCTCTCGAAGCTTGTCCTGATCTTCCTGATGTTCTGTGGAAGGATCGGAAGTATGACATTCGCTCTGTCTCTGAAGGGACATAAGGTAGATCCGCCGGTGAAGCTGCCGGCAGAACAGGTTATGATCGGATAGAACATAAGATCGGAGGAAGAAAAATGAAATCAGTATTGATCATAGGCATGGGGCGTCTGGGACATCATCTGTGCAAAAACCTGGCAGAGATGGGAAATGAAGTCATGATCGTTGACCGGGATGAAGAGAGCATGCAGGATATCCTCTCTGTGGCAATGATGGCAAAGGTGGGAGATTGTACGAAGGAGGATGTGCTGAGGAGCCTGGGAGTAGGCAATTTTGACATCTGTTTCGTATGCATCAGCTCCGATTTCCAGAGCAGCCTTGAAATTACCAGCCTGCTGAAGGAGCTGGGGGCGGCGTATGTAGTGAGCAAGGCAAACCGTGATATCCAGGCAAAATTTCTCTTGAGGAACGGCGCAGACGAGGTAATCTATCCGGAGAGAGACGTGGCGGAACGTGCCGCGATCAAATATGGGAGCAACAAAGTGTTTGACTATATTGAGATGGCAGAGGGATACTCGATCCTGGAGATCCCGCCGATGCACGGCTGGATCGGAAAAAGCATCGGACAGCTGGCCATCCGTTCCCGTTATCACGTGAGCATCCTCGGGATCAAAGTAAACGGGCATCTCCAGTTTCTCCCCCATCCGGACCGAGTGCTGGCGGCTGAGGATCACCTGATGATCGTTGGGATGAAAAAAGATATCGAACGTATCTTGGCAACGATAGAATAAGGTGATAAGATGGCAGGGCAGAGTAATCTGAATACTCACTGAGGAAGAAGGATGCGGGATGAGAAAGATCGATAAGCTGATGAAGAGGGCGGCGTCAAGTGAAAGGCTGATATATACGCTGCGCACAGTCATTATGGTCGCGATTTCAACTTTTATATGTCTGCTCCTGAATCAGGCGGGGGTCATGAAGGAAAACGTTCTTATGGTGTTTTTGATCGGAGTCCTTCTGATCGGCGCGTTTACAGCCGGCTATGAATACGGCATTTTCGGCGCAGTGGTCAGCGTCCTGCTGTTTAATTATTTTTTCACTGTCCCGGTACATACGTTTGCGATCATGAATCCGGACGACGTGGCGCTGATGGTTTTATTTCTGGCTGCGTCCTGTATTTCATCCGGCATGACGGCAAGATTCCGGAAGCAGCTTTCCATTGCGGAAGAGAATGAACGCGCGGCGAGACGGATGTCGGAGATGTCGGAGAAGTTCATCAATGTGACCGGCAGAGACAGGATCATCGCGCTGGGAATCCGCTATATCAGGGAAAATACCGGATATGAGGCGGCTGTGCATATTTTTGATGATGTTTCCGAAAAGGAAGGATCGGAGGGCAGATATGTCATATTTCCGATCGGAGGCATCGTGCGCCAGATCGGGGAGCTGAAGGTGTTCACAGATGACCGGGGGATCGGAGCTGATCAGGAGATATTTATCAGGGCGGCCGCGGGACAGATGGGGATTGCACTGGACCGGGAAATGATCTATTCTGAGCAGGAGCAGACCAGGCTGGAGGTGGAAAGAGAGCATCTTAAGAGCAGTATGCTCCGCAGCATCTCCCATGACTTCAGAACACCTCTGACGGGGATCATCGGTGACTGTGACTTGATCCTGAAGAACAGGGGAGGAGACAGCGTGCAGAATGAGGCGCTGATAAAAGATATCAGGGAGCAGAGCCTGTGGCTTACGCGGACGATGGAAAACATTCTGAGCATGACAAAAATAGAGAACGGTACCGATTTTATAGATAAAAATCGGGAAGTCATAGAAGATCTGGTCTATGAGGCGGAAGGCCATATCACGGGTCTGCGGGAGCACCGCAGATTTTCCGATTCTATGCCGGAGGAGCTGCTCACGGCAGACGTGGACGGAAGATTGATCATACAGGTACTTGTGAATCTTCTTGACAATGCGGTAAAGAATACGGAGGAAGGCGGTTATATCCGCCTCAGTGTGTCGTTTCAGGAGGGAAAGGCATATTTTGTCGTGGAAGATGACGGGCGCGGGATCGAACCGGGAAAGGAGCAGCAGATATTCGGAGAGTTTATCTCATTTGTTGGAAAAGGCCCGGATCAGAAACACGGCATAGGTCTGGGACTGACGATCTGCAAGGAGGTCGTGGAGGCCCACGGAGGCAGGATCTGGGCAGAAAACAGGCTGGAAGGAGGGGCTCGCTTTACATTCTGGGTGAATGCGGAAGTGGCAGGATGACAGAATTATGGAAGACAGAAAGACAATACTGATCGTTGAAGATGACAAGTATATCATTCACTTTTTATCGATCAGCTTAAAAGAAGAAGACTACGGTCTCTGGGTGGCAAAAACAGTGAAGGAGGCAGTTAGCCTGTTCTATGCAAATCGGCCGGATCTTGTGATCCTGGATCTGGGACTGCCGGACGGGGACGGAATGGAAGTGATAGAGAGCATCCGGGAGATCGCGGATACCCCCGTGATCGTCGTGTCTGCAAGGCAGAATGAAGAAGAGAAGATCCGCGCGCTGGACGCAGGGGCGGATGACTATGTAACAAAACCTTTCTATATGGGAGAACTTCAGGCGAGGATCCGTGCGGCGCTGAGAAAGAGGGAGACTTATACGCCGGATAAGTCGTCCTGCTTCGAACAGGGAGACCTGTCGGTCGATTTTGAAAAAAGACAGGTGAAGGTAGCAGGAGAAGAGATCCATCTGACGCCGATCGAATACAGGATCCTGATCCTGCTTATTGCAAACCGCGGGAAAGTCCTAACCCACAATTATATCCTGAAAGAGATATGGGGATATGCAGAGGGCGTGGAGGCAGGCACTCTCCGGGTCTTCGTGGCTACACTTCGCAGAAAGATTGAAAAGAATCCGTCGCAGCCTCAGCATATTGTTACAGAAGTAGGCGTGGGCTACCGCTTCAGATGACAGAGCTTATGGACGCGAGCACATCCGCAGCATCCCTGGACCGTGCAAGGATTTGATATTCGGGTTCCAGGATATCCTCAAGATAATGTGCATCAGAGCAGCAGATGGCACGGCACCCCTCAAAGTAGGGGTGCTCTTTTTTTATCCGATGGAGATTCTCAAAATCATGGAATTCCGCACAGGCAAAGGTACTGTCAGGGGGCACAAATCCCAGGTTTGACAGGAGGCTGTTGGAAGCCTTGTCTACATGGGCGGGATATGCGATCCCTCCGTAAGACGCTGTCAGAGAAAACACATCATCGAAAGGGATAGAGGTTGCATTGATGAGAAGATTCTCCACTGTTCCGATCACGCGGTCTGTCGGATCCATGATCTGCTGCTTCCCGAAGATGTCCTCCCGGTTTGGGAAGGGCATAAGCTCTTTATATACAAGGGAGTCAAAGGCGAGGGCATTTTCCAGCGTCGGAAAGAGACAAATGACATGGACTTCCTCCCGGGTAGTGAGTTCCATGCCGGGGATCACGGTGACGCCGTGCTTCTCTCCGTGATATATGGCGGCGGGACAGTTTCTGCAGCTGTTGTGGTCGGTCAGGGCGATCACATCCAGCCCTTTGACGGCTGCCATGCCGGCGATATTTGCCGGCGTCATATCATCATCCCCGCATGGGGAAAGACAGGAATGGATATGAAGGTCGTAGAAGAGGGGAATCATATGTCCCCCGCCTCGTGGATCTTAAGCGCGATGTCGAAGACGGGGAGCTCTGTCGCGAGGATGGCGATGCCCTCCTCCCCGGCCTTGGAGAGGGTACCCTCGTCCAGGACTGTTCCCTCCGCCAGGACGACACACGCAGTATCTGTCAGCGAGGCGACAGCGAGGGTGTTCCTGTTCCCCATTACAGTGACCCATACGCCGTCTGCCGGCGCCCTGCTCATTGCAATGCTCAGCAGATCGCAGCAGAAGATCCGCGAGATTTCCCGTTCCGGCCTGCCTTCCACGAGGACGCGGCATTCCGGCAGTTCAAGTATTGTCTGAAGTTTCATTGATTCACCTCTTCTTTTCCTGTTTTTCCTGATTTTCCCGGCACTCCGAAAGAGGCAAGCTCGGTAGTGAGCTCGTGGATGTATCTGTGCAGCAGATCATCTTCCTCCGAGGTCAGCGGCTGTCCTGTGTTTTTCCCGGACGTAAGCCGCTCGATCTTCTGCGACAGGTCCGCGATATTGGAGCGGAGGACATAGATGCAGTCATTGGGCGCTGCGTCGCCCCGGACGATGTCCTCTGCCAGAGTCTGGCAGGTGGGAGCTCCGCAGGAACCGCAGTCCAGCCCCGGAAAGCGGGCGGTCAGTTCCTCCACCGTACTCATCATCTTAAGACTTTCACGGAAGGTGTTTCCCAGCCGGAAGACCGGCTCATACTCTACATTGTCTGCCCAGTATATGTCTTTTACCTCCGGATTGTCTGAGAGATGGTTCTTTGATACCGGCTGGTATTTTGAGAGCCGTTTTGTCTTAGCTGCAGCGATGTAGGCGTTCTCCACTGTGAGGGTGCCTCCGGCGCATCCGCCGCTGCAGGCGTTCAGTTCTATAAAGGTCAGGCCGTGGATCTTCTCGTCCTCCAGTTCTTCCAGTACTCGGAGGATATTGACGATGCCGTCAGCCGCGAGATAGTTTTCTACCAGAAGCCCTCCTGCCTCTCCGCCCGCGCTGCTCCAGCCGATACCGATCCTGCCGGAACTGGAGAGCGGTGTGAGCTGGCTTTCGTCATGCTTCATGTGGGGCAGAAGGAGGGGGTAAACGTCCTTGATCGCGACTACATTATCAATGCTGCTCTTCTCGATGCCGAGAGGCGCCTTGGCATAGGATACCTTGGAGGGGCAGGGAGAGATAAAGATGATCCCGATGTCCTCCGGCTTCAGCCCGGTCTTTTTCACAGCTCTCGCAAGAGCAATCTCCGCCGCCACTTCAACAGGCGCCTTGATCGGGAGAAGACGGGAGAGCAGCGCGGGAAATTTCACACGGATCAGGCGGATCACGGAAGGACAGGCAGAGCTTATGAACGGCGCCTCGTCCTTGTGCGCCTTTATGTATTCCCTGGATGCCTCGGAGACCAGCTCCGCTGCGGCGCTTACCTCATAGACGTCGTCGAACCCCAGCTTCAGCAGTGCGTTCAGCACAATATCGACGCTGCTGAGATTATTGTACTGGGCGTAGAGAGAAGGCGCGGGCAGAGCCACCGTATATTTAAAATTGTTGATGACCGACAGCGGGTCATAGGCGGGCACCTTGGCATGGTGCGGACAGTAGTGGATGCATCTTCCGCAGTCGATACAGAATTTGTCGATGATATGCGCCTTTCCGTTATGTACTCGGATCGCCTGGGTAGGACAGTATTTGATGCAGTTGATGCAGCCCTGGCAGGCGGATTCTCTGAGCCGTACAGACCGTATGAATTTATTTGTGTTCAAGATCATGCCTCCTTCCGTTTGTCGGGAGAAGAGCCGTATCCGGGGATCAGATACGGTCCCGTACTAAATATTGACTTTCATTGTAATGGTCGTCCCCTGCCCGACGACTGTGTCGATCCTCATTTCATCTGTGTACCGTTTCATATTGGGGAGCCCCATCCCTGCGCCGAAGCCGAGGGAGCGGACTTCCTCGCGGGCGGTGGAATATCCTTCCTGCATGGCCTGCTCCACATCAGGAATCCCCGGCCCGCTGTCGGAGAGGACCATGGTGATCTCGGCATCTGAGACGGTAACCGTGATCATGCCCCCGTCCGCGTGAATGACCATATTGATCTCGCCCTCATACATGGCAATCGCCACCCGGCGGATCACATCTGTGCTGAGGCCGAGCATCTTCAGTTTATTTTTGACGGAGCTGCTGGCTTCTCCTGCCCGGGTAAAATCATCTCCGTCGATCGTGTATCTGAATGTAAGCTGTCCGTCCATCTAAGCACCTCCCCGGAGCCCGTGCTCGTAGAGCATCCCGCAGGCTGTGAACATGTAGTGATCGGTCGCCAGGACCGCGATCCCTTTCCCCATGGCAAGCGCCAGCATGTTCTCGTCAGGCATTTTCCCCCGGACAAAAATGATACAGACAATGTCCAGCATCTCCGCGGTGCGGACGACCTGGGGATTGCACAGACCGGTAATGAGTACGGAACATTTGCTGCCGTATGCGAGCACATCGCTCATCATATCGGCGGAAAAAACAAATTCTACGTCCAGATCCTCAAGCTCTTCTCCATACAGGAACTTGGCATCCAGGACTTCCTGCATTTCTCTGATCGTCATAAATCCTCCTGAATAATAATATGATATAGGCGGCATAGCCCGCCGGACTATTGTCAGACCAGACGGGTGGTAAAAAACTATATTCAGTATAACACTGTGTAATAGTAAAAGTATACAAAAAATTCATAATATTCAAGTAGTATTTAGAAAATTCGTATGATATCATATAGATAATGAGCATGAAAGGATGTCATTTTTAACGATTGGCAGGACCGAACAAAAAGAAGTGGAGGCTGAAGAATGACAGTGAAAAAAGGAACTGTCCCTTTCAACGGGACAAAGGAACAGGAAGAGGCGCTCAAGAAGTCGATCGCTGAGCTGAAAAGTGAAAAGGGCGCTCTCATGCCCATCCTGCAGAAGGCGCAGGATATATATGGATATCTTCCTATGGAAGTCCAGAAAATAATCTCAGACGAAACAGGTATCCCGATGGAGAAGATCTATGGCGTGGCGACATTCTATTCTCAATTCACACTGAATCCGAAGGGCAGATACCGGATCTCTGTCTGTCTCGGAACCGCGTGTTATGTAAAGGGATCCGGCGATATCTATAACGCGCTGATGGAAAAGCTCGGGATCGCAGGCGGTGAATGCACGCCCGACGGGAAGTTTTCCCTCGACGCCTGCCGCTGCGTCGGAGCCTGCGGGCTGGCGCCGGTCATGATGATCAACGATGAAGTGTACGGCCGCCTGACAGTGGATGATCTGGACGGTATTCTGGCAAAGTACGAGTGAGCCCGTCATGATGCCGGAAATTGCTCTGAACATCCTTGATATTGCTGAAAATTCTGTGCGAGCAGGCGCTTCTCTGATCGAGATCGCAGTTTCCGTGCAGCCGGAGGAGGATAAGCTGACCGTCGTGATAAAAGATGACGGCTGCGGGATGACGCCGAAAGAGACAGAGAAGGTGCTGGATCCCTTCTATACAACAAGGACAACGAGGAAAGTGGGACTCGGGGTGCCTTTTTTCAGGCAGGCTGCAGAGAGTACAGGCGGCAGTTTCAGGATCGTTTCGGAAAAAGGAAAAGGGACTGTTGTCACGGCAGTATTCACTCTGTCACATATTGACAGGATGCCGCTGGGCAGCATCAGCGCTTCCGTCTATACGCTGGTCGTTTTCAATGAGAGGATCGACTTCCGATATACATACTGCTTCGGGGAGAAAAGCTTTGTGCTGGATACCCGCAGTATACGGGAGGTGCTTGGAGAAGGAATCTCATTTTCTGAACCCGAGGTCGCGGCTTTTATAAAAGAGTATCTGGAGGAGAACAAACGCGAGACAGACGGAGGGGCAGATATATAAGATGATAGATACGACAGTATCCGTTCCGGCGGAAGCGGGCGGACATACGGAATGATACGGATGAAATGCATGGCAGAATCTTATTTTGCATAGAAGTGGAGGGATTGAATGAAATCATTGGAAGAATTGCGCGCGATCAGGAAGAAAATGCAGGGAAAAGTGGGGGTGCGCGCCGAAAATGAGAACCAGATCCGGGTAGTCGTGGGGATGGCGACCTGCGGGATCGCGAGCGGGGCAAGACCGGTGCTCACCGCGCTTTCCGACGCGGTCCAGGAGCAGAACCTCTCAGATAAGATCAACGTGACTCAGACCGGATGCATCGGGCTGTGCCAGTATGAGCCGATCGTAGAGGTGATAGAACCGGGGAAAGAGAAAGTGACCTATGTGAAGATGACTCCGGAGAAAGCGCTGGAGGTCCTGCGCATTCATCTCATAGGAGGACAGGTGGTCGCAAAATATACCCTGAGTGCGGCGCAGAACGGCAGAGCGGATTAAGGGAAGGAGGCTGAAGACATATGTATCGATCACACGTACTCGTCTGCGGCGGGACCGGATGTACCTCGTCCGGCAGTCAGCGGATCATCGACAGGCTGGAGAAAGAGATCGCGGCAAACGGACTGTCCGAGGAAGTCGGCGTTGTCAAGACCGGATGCTTCGGGCTCTGCGCCCTCGGTCCGATCATGATCGTTTATCCTGAGGGAACATTCTATTCCATGGTACGGGAGGACGATATCCCTGAGATTGTCTCAGAGCATCTGCTCAAAGGAAGAGTCGTGACCCGGCTCCTATACGACGAGACGACCAAGGCAGACAAGATCATACCTCTGAACGAGACGAATTTTTATAAGAAGCAGCACCGGGTGGCGCTCCGCAACTGCGGCGTGATCAACCCGGAGAATATTGAGGAATACATAGGGACCGGCGGATATGAGGCGCTCGGGGTCGTGCTGACAGAGAAGACTCCTGAAGATGTGATCCAGATCCTTCTGGACAGCGGGCTGCGGGGCAGAGGCGGAGCCGGATTCCCGACCGGGCTGAAGTGGAAGTTCGCAGCCCAGAATGAGGCGGATCAGAAGTATGTCTGCTGCAATGCTGACGAGGGTGATCCGGGCGCGTTCATGGACCGTTCCATCCTGGAAGGAGATCCCCATGCAGTGCTGGAGGCGATGGCAATCGCAGGGTATGCCATCGGCGCGTCACAGGGCTATATCTATGTCCGGGCAGAATATCCCATCGCGGTAAAGCGGCTCGAGATTGCGATCGGGCAGGCGAGAGAGTATGGTCTGCTCGGAGAAAATATTTTTGACAGCGGGTTTAATTTTGACATCGAACTCAGACTTGGCGCAGGGGCCTTTGTCTGCGGCGAGGAGACGGCTCTTATGACATCCATTGAGGGGAACAGGGGAGAGCCGCGTCCGCGCCCGCCCTTCCCGGCGCTCAAGGGACTGTTCCAGAAGCCGACCATCTTAAACAATGTGGAGACCTATGCGAACATTCCGCAGATCATCGTGAACGGGCCGGAGTGGTTCGCATCCATGGGAACAGAGAAGTCCAAGGGGACGAAGGTGTTTGCCCTGGGCGGAAAGATCAACAATACCGGACTTGTGGAAGTTCCGATGGGGACCACTCTGAGAGAGATCGTGGAGGAGATCGGGGGAGGCATACCGAACGGCAAGAAGTTCAAGGCCGCCCAGACAGGAGGACCTTCCGGAGGATGTATCCCGGCGGAGCACCTGGATGTCCCGATCGACTACGACAATCTGAAGGAGATCGGCTCCATGATGGGATCCGGCGGCCTGATCGTCATGGACGAGGACACCTGCATGGTGGATATCGCCAAGTTTTTCCTGGAGTTCACAGTGGATGAGTCCTGCGGAAAATGTACGCCGTGCAGGATCGGGACAAGGCGCATGCTGGAGATCCTTGAGAAGATCACAAAAGGACAGGCGGAGATGGAAGACCTGGATAAGCTGGAAGAACTGTGCAGGCATCTTCAGTCCGCTTCCCTGTGCGCGCTGGGGCAGACGGCGCCCAATCCGGTGCTGTCGACCCTCAGGTACTTCCGGGATGAATATATCGCCCATATCGTTGACAAGAAATGTCCGGCGGGAGTCTGCAAGGATCTTCTGCACTACAGGATCGACCCGGATAAGTGCAGGGGATGTACGCTCTGTGCAAGGACCTGTCCTGCCGACGCGATCATCGGAAAGGTGAAAGAGGTCCACATGATCAACCCGGAGAAATGCGTGAAATGCGGAGCGTGTATGGAAAAATGCCGCTTCGGCGCGATCTACAAGGAATAAAGGAGGGCAGAGAAGATGGGAAATGTTAATTTGAAGATCAATGGTCTGAATGTCACTGCGCCGGAGGGAGCTACCATCCTGGAGGCGGCGCGGGCAGCAGGGATCCGCATCCCGACGCTCTGTTATCTGAAGGATATCAATGAGATCGGCGCCTGCCGCATGTGCGTGGTGGAAGTGAAGGGCGCCAGAAATCTTGTGGCAGCCTGTGTCTATCCTGTGGCTGAGGGGATGAAAGTTCATACAAATACGAAGAAACTGCTGGAATCCCGGAGAAAGACACTGCAGCTTCTGCTCTCCGTACATGAGAAAAAATGTCTCTCCTGTGTAAGAAGCGGTAAGTGCGAGCTTCAGGAGTTGTGTCAGGAGCTGGGCGTCGAGGATGAAAACTATTTCGACGGCGAGAAGCCGCACTATGAGCCTGATGCAAGCGCGGTCCATATGATACGCGACAACAATAAGTGCATCCTATGCCGGAGATGTTCGGCAGTCTGTGAGAAAGTCCAGTCTGTGGGCGTCATCGGTCCGAACAACAGAGGATTTGCAACGTTTATCGGCTGTGCGTTCGAGATGGGGCTTGGAGATACCAGCTGTGTAGGATGCGGACAGTGCATCGCCGCATGTCCGACAGGAGCGCTCTATGAAAAGGATCATATCGACGACGTCCTTGAAGCCATCGCGGATGAGACAAAGCATGTGGTCGTCCAGGCGGCTCCATCTGTCCGGGCGGCGCTGGGCGAAGAGTTCGGCTATCCCATGGGGACAGATGTGGAAGGAAAGATGGCTGCCGCCTTGAGAAGAATCGGGTTTGACAAAGTATTCGACACGGATTTCAGTGCTGATCTTACGATCATGGAGGAGGCGAATGAATTCATTGACCGCGTGCAGAGCGGAGGTGTCCTCCCGATGATGACGTCATGTTCGCCCGGATGGATCAAATACTGTGAGCACTATTATCCGGATCAGCTTGCCCATCTGTCAAGCTGCAAGTCGCCTCAGCAGATGTTCGGAGCGGTTACAAAGACTTATTATGCGGAGAAGATGGGAATCGCGCCGGAGGATATCGTCTGCGTCAGCGTGATGCCATGCACTGCGAAGAAATTTGAGATCCAGAGGGATGACCAGTACGCGGCGGGGGTGCCCGACGTAGATATCTCGATCACCACAAGAGAGCTTGCAAGGCTGATCCGCAGAGTGGGGATTGATTTCCGAAGCCTTCCGGACGAGGGATTCGACGATCCGCTGGGAGAATCCACGGGAGCTGGCGTTATTTTCGGAGCCTCCGGCGGCGTTATGGAGGCGGCATTAAGGACTGCAGTCGAGAAGCTGACAGGAGAAGAGCTTGAAAAGGTAGAGTTCACGGAGGTGCGAGGAACTGAAGGAATCAAGGAGGCGGTTTACCATGTGGCAGGTATGGATGTGAAGGTCGCGGCTGCTTCAGGTCTCGCAAACGCAAAGATCATCATGGATAAAGTCCGTGCCGGAGAAGCAGACTATCATTTCATCGAGATCATGTGCTGCCCGGGCGGCTGCGTCAACGGAGGCGGTCAGCCGCAGGTACATGCTGATGTGCGCAATTTCCAGGACGTGAAGGCGATCCGCGCCAGGGCGCTGTACGACAATGACGCGGCAAAGACGATCCGGAAGTCCCACGAGAATCCATCCGTGCAGAAGCTGTACCGGGAATACTTTGGCAAGCCCGGAAGCGAGAAGGCACATCATATACTGCATACGACCTATGTGAAGCGCACGATCAATTAAATTCGGTTTTGGCGGGCAGGCTTCTGATCTGACTCACATCCGAAACCGGCAGGCGTGCATATGCCGAAATCATATTCGGGGATGAGGGGCGGGGGATTCAGGCTCCGTTCCGAAGAATAAGAAAAACTAAAAGCTTCGAAAGATAGCTAAAAGCAATCCGAAAAACAGCACAACTCGCTGGCGCTCAGACAATACTGTTTTTCGGATTAACGCCATCTTCCGAAGCTTTAAGATTTTCTAAATCCTTCTTCAAAGTCACCAGAATCCCCCGTCCCTCATCTCCGAAAGTGCTTCGTATCCCATCCTGCCGGTTTACAACCGTAGAAATTCTGGTAAAACTACGGATGTAAATCCAATAATTCCTATATTAACCGTAATTCAACTAAATTTTCTACCGCTAAAAATCAAAAAAATCGAATAATAACCGTAATTCAGCACACATTTGTACAGCTTAAAAGAGGATTCTAAACATTTGAACCGTAACATTGCCATTGAGTACTGTCTGGAAATCCTATTGCTGTCTCCGCTTTAAATTTCTGGGGTTGTACAGAAAGTTCTGTCTGGAATTCAGCAGAAAACAGGGAAAGCCGCCCTCCTCTTATCGCAGAAAGAATTCTTCCGGCAGCTTTCCCTGTTTTCGGATGATATTCTGAGATAAAACTTACCTTACAAACCCGAATTTAATAGTAAGAGACTTTCACTGTTTTTCCCATTTCTTCGGCTGTCCGTATGAGCTGCTCCACGAGATTCTGTCTCATACTGAGGTCAAAGTTAAGCTCAGTTTCTTTGTGGGCGGCGTTCACGGCTGTTCCGACGAAAAGGTTCAGTTCCGTACATTCTTCGATCAGGAGCTTTGCCAGGCGGGAAGCGCCGTTGTCAGCGTCCAGTTCGTCGAAGAATTCGGCGTCAAATTCATCGCGGACATATTTCTTCAGGAGCTTCAGGCTCCTGCCGAGGGTGAGGACTCCTTCTGTGACAAGGTCGATTCCGTCGATCACTGCCATGGGCGGGACGTCCGGATTTCGCGTATCCACTTTTGTGACGATCTCTTTTCCCAGCACACGCGCTGCGATATTGGCGCTGGTGCCTCCAGCTACGACCTTTTTCCCCTCCGCGTTCATGAAATCATGCATCAGGCGTTCATCGTCTTCCTTTTTTGCCGGGGGTCCGGTGAAGATATTGACGATCCTCCGCTCGATGACTCTTGCCACGGCAACTGTTGTGTCGTCCCCGGGCTTTCCTTCATACAGCTCGCTGCAGGCATCACTGAGCATGACTGCCAGACGGGAGGCGGAAAGTGTCTGCTTCGTGCACTTCAGTGTATACTCTGACATCGCCTCCCAGGTCCATCCCTGCAGATCCAGTATGGCTCCTGCTCCGGCATAGATCACACCGTCGCTCATCAGGACGAAACAGTCATTCTTTTTTACTGTAAAACGGTATTCGTGGATCTTTTTTCCGCCGATCTCTCTTATCTCGTATGGGTAATTGATGATCTTTCCATCCCGGATGAATACACAGGACGGATTGTCAAACTCGACCAGGCAGGCCTCTCCGCTGTGAAAGATCTGGAGGATGCTGAATGTCGCATACGCAGTCTTCCTCACCTTACAGACCGGCAGGGTCCTTGCCACGGTCTCCACGCAGTCCTCAAGCGCCGCGCCTTCGTGGAGCATTGTCCCGAGTATCTTGGATGTCAGTGTTGCGAGGATATTTGCTTTCACTCCGCTGCCCATCCCGTCTGCCAGGATCACGATATCCGAGTCGTCCGTCTTGAGTACTTCCACTTGGTCTCCGCACAGTTCTTCTTGATCTTTGTTCAGGCTTTTCCAGGCCACATCTATGCTCACACTCATGGCGTTCCCTCCTAATAACGGACTGACAGCGGACTGCTGCAGCCCGTTTTTTTACTCTTCTTCGTTCAGGATAGAATCCCGCAGTTTTGTCAGCGTTACCTTTGTCTCCGCTGTTGTCTCTCCTAAAAGGCCTGCGATCTCCTGGGCGACTGTCATCTGTTTTTCAATAACCTTCTGCGCCATCTCCACGGTCTCAACCTTCAGGTTATAATGCTGTTCTCTGATCCGTTCTTCCCGCGTTATATCCTGGAAGGTAACGAGCACGGCGTCCAGATTGTCGATATAGACAATGGTCTCCTCAGCAATGATTCTGCCCCGGTTCAGCCGGATCTTTTTGTGAAAGACAGGTTCCCTGGTGAGCAGCGCCTGTTCGATGTCGTCTGCCTCGATAAACTCAAAAATATATCTCTGGACTGCTTCGTCATGACCGACTCCCAGAAGTTCCTGTCCCTTACGGCTGCACTCCAGGATCCGCAGATCATTTCCTATGATGAAAACCATGTTAGGAGTGGCATCAAGGACGACATTTGCCATGGATTCCGCCCGTGCGAGCGCGTATGGCATGCACATGGAAAGCTCTGCCTTGCCCTGGAAGACCGCAGCCGCTTTTTCCCGGCAGGTAGAATATCCGCAGGCGCCGCAGTTCAGCTCGTCCTCGGGGGAATATTTGCCGGTAGATCTTAAGATCCTGCGGATCTGTTCCTCGGAAGGGCGGGGATCGACAAGCCCTCTTCCGCCGAACTCTTTTGCAAGTTCTTCGGTACTCATATCCGGCAGTCCGCGCGCCGCCTGATAGGTCACCCCGTTTTCAATCTTTACCTTTGTCTTTACATAGGAGGTGTTCCAGTGTGCGGAAGCAGGTCCTCTTGCACAGCCGCCCTCACAGACATTTGCCTCGATAAAGCAGTGGTCCAGTTCGCCTCTCTGCAGACACTCCAGCATCTCCATACAGTTCTCAAGTCCGTCAACAAAAACTTTGTGATATCCGTCAGCATCTTCCTCTGTAATGACCGACTGGATCACGCCGCCGCTGACCGGATACAGCCGGTTGATCTTCGGATCCGGATTGCCCATTGGCTTGTCTGCGCAGGAGTGAAGGTCGATCCCGTCCTCCTTCAGCCAGACGGCAAGCTCCTCAAAGGTGAGGATCGCATCGACGGCTCCCGCAACACGGGAATCCCCGATGGCTTCCTGCTTCTTGGCAATGCAGGGACCGAGGAAGACGACCTTCACATCAGGTCCGAAGAGTTTTTTAATGTACCGTCCGTGGGCGATCATCGGGGAAACGACAGGCGCCATCAGGTTTGCACAGTCCGGATAATATTTCTCGATCAGATCGTTTACGCTGGGGCAGCAGGTCGTGATGATGTTCGGCATCTTTCCTGCCTTGACCAGCTTTTTGTATTCATTTGTCACAAGAGCGGCGCCTTCCGCTGTCTCACGGACTTCAGAGAAGCCCAGCCGCAGCAGTGCGTCCACGACCTGCCCCGGGCGGTCGAAATCAAGGACTCCTGCATAGGACGGCGCTATGGATATGACTGTCTTCAGACCCTGGTGCAGATAGCCTTTTACCCGTTCGAGATCACTGGAAAATGTCTTTGCATTCTGGGGACAGACCTCCAGGCAGCGCCCGCAGTTGATGCAGTGATCCACCATGATGCGCGCCTGCTCATCCCTGACGGAGATCGCCTTTACCGCACAGTGACGCACACATTTGTAGCAGTGGCGGCATTTCGCATCTTTAAAGTCAATGACTCTCATCTTGCAATCCTCCTGTTTTCTATTTCTCGCTCAGTTCTGTTAAAATTATTTTATCAGAGGAGCCGGGGAATATCTACAGAAAACCGCCCCTCAGACAGGGAAATAGAGTATAATGATCTGATGATTTTTCCATGCTGTGAAACTTTTTGACCTGCAGGTCCGTCTAATGTATGTAAAACAAAACGGCATCAGCGCACAGGTTCCATAATTTACATTACATAAGGGGCGGAAGGAGGGATAGATTCTGCTATGAAAACAACACAGAGAAGGGAGGGGATTTCGCTGGAATATCTTGTAAAAAAGGCCCGGCAGGGAGACGGACATGCGTTCATCGAACTGATGGAAGCAAACAAACAGAATATGTACAAGGTGGCGCGGAGTTACTTTTCCAACGAAGAGGGTATCGCAGACGCCATTCAGGATACAATAGAGTCCTGTTACAGATCTCTTCCTTACCTGGATAAGACAGAATATTTTCGGACATGGCTTACCCGGATCCTGATCAACAAATGTATTGATATCATTAAGAAAAACAAACGGGAAAGGCCCGTCGATGTCTTTCCCGAACAGGGAGAGATCTGTATGGATTTAAGACATTGCGAATTCGAAGAGCTGATGCGGTCGCTGGATGAAAAATACCGCACGATCCTTCTTCTTTACTATGGGGAGGGATTCAAGATCAGCGAGATCGCACAGCTTCTTGATATGGAAGAGAACACAGTAAAAACAAGACTTGCAAGAGGCAGGCAGAAGTTCCGGGAGGTATGGAGCGCCGAGAGCGCAGCCACCTGATATCTGCCGGATGCAGCATAAACAATGAAAGATTGGAAGGAGGAATTCTCTTGAAAAAAGAATACACTCAGAGCGAGATGGAACAGATCTTACGGAATGACGCCGAGATACCGGAATCCGTAGACAGAAGAATGAAAGAGACTTATGCAAAGCTCGGTCTTACCGCGTTCGCGGCTGCCAGGGCACTGAATGTGACGGTCAAAGAAGAAAACGGAAAAGCAGTGCAGCAGGTGAGCGTGGAGCCGACGAAGAAAGAAGCTCACAAGATCGAAGTGACTGCAGGATATGTCCCGGAGGGATATGTTTATCAGGAGGAGGGGCCGCATACCGGAAAATACCATAATGACGCAACGGACGGCGGCATGACGATCGTCCCTCTCAATGCCGCCGAAGTCTACTGGCACACTATGCTCGGGGATGGATGGATCGATGCGATTTATGACGAAGATGCATTCGCTGGAACGACAGAGTTCAATGGGACGACTGTAAACCTTTTTCGCGAAGAGAGTAATTATGTAGATGATAACACTGTTTCGCAGAATGCGTACCTCTTTAATGAAGAAGAGGGATATGTTGTATGGGTATATCTTGATGGCATTGATCTCCCGGAAGATGAGGCGCTTAAAGTGGCACAGAATCTGCAGGTTACGATTCTTGATGAAACAGTTGCCTATGCAGCAGATGAAGAAATCGAGGCTGCGAAAGAAGAGATAGCATCGTATGTACCGGCGCCGGCAATTATCGAGTCATCCCGTGTTCATCGGATCGGCGATGTCATTACTGCTCCTGACTCCATACAGAGTACAGAGGGGGCGGATATGGCAGATCTCCAGTATATTGTGAAGGACGCTCAGATTCTCGATACTCTTCCGCTGGATCAGTATCCGAAGGAGAATTATGTGCCTGACTATGATTCGGCAGTGGCAACGCTTCTGAATGAGGATGGAACATTAAAGCCACATACTCGTTATCCTTATACTGAATCTGCACGGGATATCAATAAAGACAGTGGCAAGGAAGTAAACGGAAAGTTCCTTGCAGTTACGGTAGATATTACCAATACTGCTGATTCCGACGGAGAATTCTATATCACTCCTACGCTGAAACTGCTCAGAAGCAGCAATAGTGGTGACGGCTCCGAATCGTATGAACAGTTTGATTATACCGAGGGGACAAAAGCATACCTGGAACTCAATACAGACGGCGCGCCGTTCTACCAGAGCGTTCAGCAGTTCACTGACAACAGAAAGAAACATGTAAGATTCGCTGAGATCGGCGCAGGCGAGACGCTGGAATGCACCTTCGTATATGTGGTTGATGAGGACTGCGTGGACAATGCGTGCCTGGAGTTCTTCAATATGGGAGGCAGCAGTGCCCTGTATCCATACGTGAAGCTTGTGAAATAAATTCGGGTTTGGCGGGCAGGCTTCTGATCTGACTCACATCCGAAACCGGCAGGCGTGAGTATATCGAAGTCATATTCGGAGATGAGGGGCGGGGGATTCAGGCTCCGTTCCGAAGAATAAGAAAAACTAAAAGCTTCGAAAGATAGCTAAAAGCAATCCGAAAAACAGCACAACTCGCTGGCGCTCAGACAATACTGTTTTTCGGATTAACGCCATCTTCCGAAGCTTTAAGATTTTCTAAATCCTTCTTTAAAGTCACCAGAATCCCCCGCCCCTCATCCCCGAAAGTTCTTCGTATCCCATCCT
>HHCFR05603__coassemble_331_pt1 | contig 93736 bp, 60 predicted proteins | sample HHCFR05603__metabat2_high_PE_041 | metagenome-assembled genome bin HHCFR05603
ACCCTGGACACCCTGATTAAGAGTCAGGTGCTCTGCCAGCTGAGCTAATCGCGCTTATTCTTTTTTCCTGTTGAGCTTTCCTCAACGCAAGTGATATTGTATAACAGCTTTTTCAGGAATGCAAGCTTTTTTTTCATTTTTCGAAAAAATTTTGTAACAGTTCAGCCCGCGTCATTCGCAAAGCCGCACATACGTGCTCCTGCGGCTGCGCCGCTCCTTTGCTCATATACGAGCGCTCCGCTCATAAGGGAAGGGACCGACTGATCTTTATGCCAGCATAAATCAGTCGGTCCCTTCCCTTATGGCTGAACTGTTACAAAAATTTTGCAGCTGCTGTCCAACAGTGCGGATGCTGTCCTTCCCTGCCATCCGGGCAGACAGCGCGAATGCAGAGAAAACCTGCGATTCAGAGGGCAGCTGCACAGACAGCAGGCCGTGCGAACCGGGTTCGTCAGCCATACAGCAGACTCCGGCTGCATGGCTGGGGCCGGCTGCATATCAGAACTCCAGTCCGTGAGTTGATCCGGCTACCGGCAGTTCATCCTCCTGCCCGCTCTCAGAAGAAATATCCGCAACAGCCTCCTCTTTTACCATGATGTCCAGCGCCTTCTTCTTGTTTGTCACAACGACGGAATCATGCACTCCTCCGAATTCTCCGTCCAGCGTCCACGGGATTTCTTCTATGGACTCAAACTTGATCGAGCCGGACCGGAAGGAGTACATGCGCTCAGGATTGATCTGTCTCATGACGATCGCTCCCAGCAGATCGTTCAGCTCAAGAGGATTCTTCGGCGTTTTGATCAGGGTAACCTCAAATTCTCCATCATCAAACTTCACATTTTTTCCGATGATCCCCTTAAATCCTCCCACAGAACGCGAATTCGTCACCATACCGTACATGAACTCGTCTTCTATCTCCTCGCCGTCATGGGTCACCTTGATGCGGTAAGACGGAATATTGAAGATACGCTTCGTCCCCTCAAGGACATACGCCAGATGACCGAGGACATTCTTCATGCTCTGTTTCGTCTCATAAGACACGTCTGTGAACAGTCCGAACGCTGCCACATAGATGAAATAATCCTTGTTAAATGTTCCCACATCGCACGAAAACGGCACGCCGTTCACCACAGTGTCCGCCGCCTCAAGAATATTTTTCGAGATATGAAGGCTGCTCGCAAAATCATTCGTCGTTCCCGCTGGGATATAACCGATCGGCACCTGCACAGTACGCATCTGCATTCCGCTCACGACTTCATCCAGCGTCCCGTCTCCGCCGCTGCATACGACGATGTCATACTGCTCTTCATATGCTTTTGTCTTTTCAAATGCATCGTGATATTTCTGTGTGGGGTACACGGTCACTTCGTACCCTCCCTTGACAAAGATATCCAGCACATCCGACAGCTTCGGCTTCAGCAGTCCCATACCGGAATTCGGATTATAGATAAACAGCATTTTTTTCATATGAACGCACCTCCATGTCTGTTATAGTGAAAAAGGCTGCACCATTGGCACAGCCTTTTCTTCATCCATTATGATTCTATATTATCCGGCCGGTCCGGCCGTTAAAATACAGCACTCTAGTTGGTTGCCTTGGCAAAAAAAGTCTTGATCCCTTCAGCGGCTTTCTTCTCATCCTCACCGTCTGTCACTACCGTGATCTCATCTCCGCCTACCAGATTCAGGCTCATCATACCCATAATGCTCTTTGCATTGATGTTCTTCTCTCCCACCTGAATGTATACCTTGCTGGCATACTGGCTTGCTTCCTGAACCAGCAATGCGATCGGTCTTCCGTCAAGGCCTTTGTCCGCTTTTACTACAACCGGTGTCTTAATCATAATAATCCTCCTTGTTCTCGCCTCACCTTATCCGCCAATTCACTCAGTTTCCGCAGTCTGTGGTTGATACCTGACTTTCCCACAGGAGGTATCAGCATTGCTCCCAGTTCCTTCAGAGTCGCATCTGGATTTTCCAGGCGTGCCGTAGCAGCTTCTACCAGTCCCTCCGGCATGTTTTCAAAACCGATCGTGTCTCTGAGATATGTAATATCCTCAACCTGTTTTACCGCCGCTGACACTGTCTTATTAATATTGGCAGTCTCGCAATTCACTTTTCTGTTAACAGAGTTTCGCATTTCTTTGAGAATCCGGACATTCTCAAGCGCCATCAGCGACACATGCGCCTCCATAATATTCAGGATATCTACTATCTGAGAGCCCTCTTTTAAATAGACTACATAGGTTTTTTTACGCTGTACAATCTTCGCGTCCATGGAAAACCCGCACATAAGATCCCGGATCTGCTCCGCCATCGGCATGGAAGAACATACGATCTCAAAATGATAGGATTTGCTCGGATCACTCATGGATCCGGACGCCTGAAAAGCACCTCGCAAAAAAGCCCGGCGACAGCACATCTGCTGCACGACCAGAGGGTTCACGGCGTGAAGCTCTTCCGCATTACTCTGATGGTCGTCCAGATATTTTGTCGCCTGAAGAATCCGCAGTGCGTCTTCATGCCGTCTCACGATGACCGCATAAGACACTGTCTGCTTTGCAATATTTCTTCTGACAGAGATATCAGTCTTTATATTAAAGGTTTTTTCTATCAATGTAAAGACTTTTCTGGCAACAAGCAGATTTTCCGTATGGATTTTTATGCTGCACATGTCAAACCGGTTGATGACGACAGTGCCGCACATCCCGACAAAGGCGGCAAGCTCCGCGATACAGCAGTGTCTGGCGGAGCTGATATTCTTCGCCAGTTCTTCTTTAACGTTTCCGGAAAATGACATCCCACTCACCTTTTATTTTGATTTATTTTCTTTTCGTGATACTGTCCTTCCCAATATCCCGATGTTCGATCCGCACCCCGTAGCTTTCCTCCTTGTCCAGGATCTGGTAAAGCGCGTTCGCAAGCGTAACGGAGCGGTGCTTTCCGCCCGTACAGCCGATGGCGATGACAAGCTGATTCTTGCCCTCCAATATATAATTCGGAATCAGAAATTCCATTAAGTCCTTCAGTTTTTCAATAAAGATACGTCCCTTGTCATTCTCCATGACATAGTCCTGCACCTCCGGGTCATTGCCCGTCTTCTCCCGCAGCGTGTCAATATAATACGGATTAGGGAGGAACCTGACGTCAAACACAAGGTCTGCGTCCTGCGGAATGCCGTATTTGAAACCGAACGACATGACCGTGATGAACAGATTGCAAAAGCTCTGTCCGTCCACAAAGATCTTTTCCAGCTCCAGCCTCAGTTCCCTTGTCAGCATCTTGCTCGTATCAAGGATATAGGTTGCTTTCATCTTCAGGAAGGCGATCTTCTCCCGTTCTTTTGCGATCCCCGTATCCACGCGGCCTGATCCGCTCAGCGGATGCTGGCGTCTTGTCTCCTTATACCGCTTTACGAGCACATCGTCATGAGCGTCCAGAAAAAGGATCTCATATCCGACCTTCTTCTCATCCAATTCCTGCAGGATCTCCTCCAGGCCGTCCAGATCCTGGCCGCTGCGGACATCCAGCCCCAGCGCCGTCTTCTTGATCTCTTCCCCCGGAGCGTTCAGCATTTCCACAAATCTGGGCAGCAGCGGGATCGGCAGATTGTCCACACAGAAGTATCCCATATCCTCAAGCATCTTCAGAGCAGTCGACTTTCCTGCTCCTGACATTCCAGTAACTATCACAAACCGCATCTTCTAAAACTCTCCTATCCTTCTTACCTCCGGTTCAAGCCTCACGCCGGAATTTTCCTCCACGCGGCGGATCACCTCTTCCATCAGCTCACGCACCTCCGCCGCCGTTGCCTTCCCCCTGTTTATGACAAAACCGCAGTGTTTCTCCGACACCTGCGCGTCGCCGATGCGGAAGCCCCTCAGTCCCGCATCCTCGATCAGCTTCCCGGCAAAATATCCCTCAGGGCGCTTGAACGTGCTTCCCGCGCTGCCGAACTCCAGCGGCTGCTTGCTCACCCGCTTCTGCTTCAGCTCATCCATCCTGGCGCGGATCTCTTCCCTGTCGCCCCTGCTCAGCGAGAGAACAGCTTCCAGCACAACATAGTCCATCCTTGACACAATGCTCGTGCGGTATCCCATCCCCATCTGCTCCACCGGAAGTGTAAGTACCTCACCCTCCGTGGTGAGGACTGTAGCGCTCTCGAGCACCTGCGCCATCTCACCGCCGTAAGCGCCCGCATTCATCCTGACCGCTCCGCCCAGCGTCCCCGGGATCCCGGAGGCGAACTCCATTCCCGTCAGCCCGGCGCTGTAAGCCGCTGCGGCGACTTTCGAGAGCAGTGCGCCCGCCTGCGCGCAGATCCGTTCCCCTTCTGTGCTGATCCCGCTCATCTTCCTGTATACCTGGATGATCACTCCCCGGTAACCTTTATCTCCGACAAGCAGATTGCTCCCGTTTCCGATGATATAATAGGGGACCGCCTGCTGCCTGCACAGCTCAATGATCCCCCTTACTTCTTCCGTCCGGGACGGCGTCACAAACCAGTCCGCCGGTCCTCCGATGCGGAAGGTGGTATGTCTTTCCATCGGCTCATTTACGGCTACTGCGTCCGCTCCTGCGATCGCGCACAACTCTTTATATAAATCCATAATACACTCCGTTTCTTTTTTCTATACCGTTCTCACGGCCGCCTTTCTTCTGCTCCCATATTATAATCCAACCCCGCCGCAAAGTAAAGCCGGACGCCGCTAATCTTGCCAAATCAGCGGAAGCAGTGTATAATGAAGCAGTATCACTAAATTTTGCGCCGTGCCGCGGCGCACTGTAATATTAAAAGGAGTGAAAAAAGTACAGTGGACTCTGGTGACACTTTTCAACTAATCATATTGATCATTCTTCTGATGCTCTCGGCCTTTTTTTCGTCTTCCGAGACAGCGCTCACGACGGTGAACAAGATCCGTCTTCGTTCGCTCGCCGACTCAGGAAACAAGCGTGCGGCCCTCGTGCTGGACGTGACCGAGAATCACACATCCAAAATGCTGAGCGCCATTTTAATAGGTAACAACATCGTCAATCTCTCGGCTTCTTCTCTCGCCACAACACTCGCATATGCTTTCGGCGGTTATATGGTCAGTATCGCGACCGCGGTGCTTACGGTTGCCATCCTCGTCTTCGGCGAGATCACCCCGAAGAACTATGCCACGCTCAACGCGGAAAAGATCGCCCTCAGATACATCAGGATCATCAAATTCTTCATGACTGTCATGACGCCCGTGATCTTTATCATCAATCTTTTTTCACGCGGGATCATGCTTCTGCTCCGGGTAGATCCGAACTCCGGCAAGCAGGGAATGACCGAGGATGAACTCCGCACGATCGTGGACGTAAGCCACGAGAACGGCGTCATCGAATCCGGCGAGAAAGAACTGATCTATAATGTGTTCGATCTGGGAGACGCCAAAGCCAAGGACATCATGGTCCCCAGAGTGCATGTGACATTTGCCAATGTGGAGAACACCTATGAAGAACTGATCGACATTTTCAGGGAAGATAAGTTCACACGTCTTCCTGTATATGAAGAAACGCAGGATAACATTGTCGGCATCATCAATATGAAGGATCTGCTCCTCTATGACAGAAACGCGCCGTTCAATATCCGGGATATCATGAGGGAGCCCCATTTCACCTATGAGTATAAGAGCATTTCCGATCTTCTTGTCGAAATGCGCGCTTCCACCTTCAACATCGCCATCGTACTTGACGAATACGGTGAGATGGCAGGTTTGATCACATTGGAAGATATCCTGGAAGAGATCGTCGGCGAGATCCATGATGAATACGATGAGACGGAAGACGAGGCGATCCAGGAGATCGGAGAGCGGGAATATATCATCGAAGGCTCCACAAGCCTCAGCGATGTGAACGACCGCATCGGCACAGAGCTCGATTCGGAGGATTACGATTCTCTCGGCGGATTCATTATCGAGCATCTGGACGACCGGCTGCCTGAGGAGGGCGATGAGGTCTGCACAGAAGACGGGATCCGGCTTGTCGTGGAGAGGCTCGACAAGACAAGGGTGGAAAGCGTTCATGTCTATCTCCCTGAACCAAAGGACAGCTCAGACGCAGACGACGCCTCATCTGAACCCGGAGAGCCGGAAGAAGCGCCGGCTGCTTCCACGGGCAATTCCGCGGAGCAGACCGCAGAAGCATGATCTTAATACCGTTCATCACGATATTTTCAGCAGGTGGCTGCCTTCCGGCAGTCACCGTTTTTTTCTGCCCGCATACACTATTATAGATCAATCGGAAAAGGAACATACTCTATGCCTTATTCAATCATGCTTGACGCCGGTCACGGAGGCCGCGATCCGGGCGCCGTATACAACGGCAGGCAGGAAAAGGACGACGCGCTCGCCCTCACCCTCGCCGTCGGAGAGATCCTTCAGGACCGGGGGATCGACGTGATGTATACGCGCACCACGGACGTCTATGAATCCCCCTATCAGAAAGCCATGGAGGCGAACGCCGCCGGCGTGGACTTCTTCATCTCCATCCACCGCAACTCCTATCCCACAGACAATGCGGTTTCCGGCGTAGAATCTCTTGTCTATGACAAATCAGGGATCAAACTGGAGATGGCCGAGAATATCAACGAGCAGCTGGAAGCCGTCGGCTTTGTAAATCTCGGAGTCAAGGCACGCCCCGGCCTGGTGGTCCTCCGGCGCACACGGATGCCCGCGGTCCTTGTGGAAGTCGGATTTATCAATTCAGATACCGACAACCAGCTATTTGACGACAACTTTGACGACATCGCCATCGCCATCGCAGAGGGGATTCTCGACACCCTTGGCGGGAACGGAGTCCCCGCTTCCTCCGGCTACACCGTACAGACCGGCGCATACCGGAACCGGGCAAATGCAGAGCGTCTCGTAAATGAACTGAAAGCGCTCGACTTTCCGGCAGATATCGCAGAGGGCGACAGACTGTTCCGCGTCACGGTGGGCGCCTTTTCCACTCTGGACGAAGCGGCTGCCATGGAGCAGAAGCTCCGGCAGGCAGGATATCAGACCGTGATCATCAGCCGTTAGGACCGGATCTGATCAGGAGCATCTTCCCGCACTGTTCCGGATCCGTCAGAACATATGCAGATACAGCAGAAGGGACAGAGAAGAACATGATCCTCTCTGTCCCTGTATTCTTTCTGTGTCAGATATTCTTGAAATTACTCTGTCAGGCCTTCAGCCTCGATGACCTTCACAACGCTGTCTACATATTTCGCGCAGATATCGTCTGAAGCCGCTTCTACCATAACGCGGATCACCGGCTCCGTGCCGCTCTCTCTTACGAGAATGCGTCCCTCTGTTCCAAGCTCTTCCGCCGCCTTGTCAACCGCTGCCTGTACAGCCGGGTTCTCCCGCGCCGTCTTCTTATCCTTCACACGGACATTCTTCAGAAGCTGCGGATAGATCTTGACCTCGTCAGCCAGCTTGCCAAGCGTCTGCTTCTTCTCAAGGATCACTTCCATGACCATCAGAGAAGTCAGGATTCCGTCTCCGGTTCTCGCATGCTTACTGAAGATAATGTGACCGGACTGCTCTCCGCCGAGAACAAAGCCGTTCTTCAGCATATTCTCATAGACATACTTGTCGCCCACTGCCGTCTGCTCATATCTCATTCCGATCTTATCGCACGCTTTGTAAAGACCAAGATTGGACATAACGGTCGTTACGATCGTATTTCCTGCAAGGCGTCCCTGCTCCATGAGATATTTTCCGCAGACATACATAATGCGGTCGCCGTCCACAACATTGCCGTTCTCATCCACTGCGATACATCTGTCCGCATCTCCGTCATAGGCGAATCCCACATCCAGCTTCTTCTCTTTCACAAACTCCTGGAGCACTTCAATGTGAGTGGAACCGCAGTTCGTGTTGATGTTCGTTCCGTCCGGTTCGTTGTTGATGACATAAGTTTTTGCTCCAAGTGCATCGAATACGCTCTTCGCGATCGCAAAAGAGCTTCCGTTTGCACAGTCAAGACCGATCCTCATATCCTTGAAGGAACGGGTCGCCAGTGAGATCAGATGTCCGATATAGCGGTTTCTTCCTGCCGCATAATCGATCGTACGTCCGATCTTCTCTTTCGTAGCCAGCGGCAGTTCCTCTGTCTCTCCGTCAATATATGCCTCGATCTTCTCCTCTACCTCTGCCTCCATCTTATGTCCGGCGCTGTTGATCACCTTGATTCCGTTGTCATAGAACGGATTGTGGCTCGCGGAGATCATAATTCCGCAGTCAAAATCCTCTGTTCTCACAACATAGGAAACACTCGGAGTGGTCGTCACGTGAAGGAGATAAGCATCCGCGCCCGAAGCAGTAAGCCCTGCTGCCAGCGCATACTCAAACATGTAGCTGCTCCTTCTCGTATCCTTGCCGATCACGATCCTTGCCTTGTGGTCCTGGCCGAAATACCAGCCCAGGTAGCGTCCTACCTTAAATGCGTGCTCAACTGTAAGAACTACATTTGCCTCACCGCGGAAACCGTCGGTCCCAAAATATTTTCCCATAATAATCGTCCTCTTATCTTCATATTCTATACTCGCACTGACAGCCGGCATCTTTTTCCAGCCCCAGCACTTTTTTATTATATATCTTTTACGATTTGGTTACAAGTGTTTCTTGAATGTTACATAAATTATCGTGATAATACTGCAGAAACTGAAGCAAATCAGGCGGCGGACATATAAAATAGGAGTTTACGCCCGTACGCTTTTACGATATACTATGCAGAGAGAACAGCTTTTATAATAGAAAAGAACAGCGGGGAAGCAGAGTAACAGCCTTGCCTTCCCCGGCTTTTCAGCACCGACAAAGATTTCAGCCGCCCGGAGCGGCAGAATGGAGATCAGAATGATAAAATTAATCGCAAGCGATCTGGACGGGACTCTGCTGCAGAACGGAGCCCAGGAACTGACGCCGAGAGCTGTCAGCCTCGTCCGAAAACTGACAGAGAAAGGAATCTATTTCGTCGCCGCCAGCGGACGGCAGTACGCGAATGAACGCCGCCTGTTCGCCCCGGTCCGGGACGACATCTCATATATCGCGGAGAACGGATCTGTCTGTATCCACAAGGGGAAAGTCATCTCCCGCGGGATCATCGAAGATGATCTGGCATTCCGGATCCTCAGAGAGATCAAACAGCAGACAAATTTCGAAGTTGTCGTCTCCAGGGAGGATACCTGCCTGATCGAGAACAATGACCCGGCCTTTGTGGATCTGATCGTGAACGTAATGAAGAATACGACAGAGATCGTAGATGACATCACCAAAATACACGGTCCCATCCTGAAGATCGCCATCGCGAGCATGGTGGACGGCCCCCATGTCGTTGATAAGTATCTGAAATATCTGCGGGACAAGTTCGGATCCGAGATCAAGGTAGTGACCTCCGGAAATATCTGGATCGACTTCATTGCCCCCGGCACCAACAAGGGGACTGCCTTGTCCGGGCTCATCAGCCTGCTCGGCGTGAAGCCGGAAGAATGCGTCGCCTTTGGCGATCAGTATAATGACGTAGAAATGCTGGAGCTGGTGGGGACAAGCTATGCCATGTCCAACGCCGCACCGGGAATCTCGATCTACGCAGACTATGTCACCGACTCCGTTGAAGATGTGCTGGAAGACATACTTGCCGGCGTCTGAAAGCCATCTGCCCCATCGCATAGGTAAAAGAAAGGAAGGACCAGCCGCCGCTTCGGCGCTGTCCTTCCTTTTTTCTGTTCCTTCTATTCTCTTGACTTCTGATTTTTCTCAGCTTTCACGTTTTCTGCCCAGAGTCAGGGTAACCCCCGCTCCTCCCGCCAGTGTGAGCATTGCGCCCCACAGAAGAAGCTCGGATGCATCCCCCGTCTTCGGAGCCTTGCTCGTCTTTGCCGTAGATGATGACGTCTGAGACGCCTGTGTCTTCCGTGTTACCGTAACTTTGGCCGCTGTGTCTTTCCCGCTGTCTGATGCAGATGAAGCCGTTTTCTGGTCTGTCTGACCGCCGGTCTCTTTCTTATCATCTGTCTGGCTGCCCGCAGCCGGGTCTTTCGTATCCGGATCCTCTGCATCTGCCGCATCCTTATCCTGCGGCTCAGCTGCCGGGTCTTCCGACTTCACAGGATCTTCAGATTCTGACGGATCTTTTGTCTCCGCGGGATCCTCTGTTTTCACCGGATCTGTCGTCTCCGTCGAATCTCCGCCCGATTCCGCAGGATCCTTTGTATCCGCGGGATCTCTTGTTCCTGCAGGATCTTGTCCCTCTCCGTCTGTTTCTTCTTCAGGCTCTGAGCCCGGCACATATGCTGCTGATGCCAGTGCAAGAACACTTTCGCCCGTTCCGTAATCCTCGATGATATTCTCATCATATCGGTACGGATAACCCATGACCTGATATCCGTTCACGATATCCCCTGTTCCTCCTGCTAGGAAGATACCGCCGTCAAGAGCCGAGAGTGTACCCTCATCGCAGTTCGTAGGATCTACAATATAATTCTTCCCGTCCGGCATTGTGACGATATTCCACATATGTACGATGCCGTTCATGGTCCCGCTCACAGTGCAGCACTCAATCTTCTGATCATCGAATTCCGTCTGATCGCAGAGATACTGAAATGCCTTGGCATATGCCTCGCACACTACTTTTGTCTCCGGATCCTGGTCAAATACATAGATGATCTGCCATGCATCTCCGTATGGGACCACACTGTTCTCTGTGATCGTATCATCATAATCCGCCAGACTGCAGATCTCATCCTTGTATCCTGACAGCTTATCATAATCGGATGCATTCCTGTACTTGTCTACAATCTCCTGTGCATAGGAAACTGACCGCTCTGCCATCATCGCCTTTACTGCGCTGACCTTATTGACATTTCCTCCCAGCTGATATGCCTGCGCGACTGCAAACTTGATATTTGCGATCTCCACAGACACAGTATCCTTATTCCGTTCCGGATTACGATAACTGTAGGAATATCCCGTTGTCTTATCGAACCAGTAGAGTTCATAAGGACACTCCGCGATCAGCGCATCTCTGACTTTGTTCAGAGATGTCCTCAGCGCCTTCAGCGCTTCAGTCCTGCAGGAACTGTCGCTGGCACTGCTGCTTAATCCCAGTTCCTCATATGACCATGACATTGTCATCTTTTTCCCGCTCAGCATATCAGAAGTGCTTCCCCCGTCAGAAGCGATCTTAATGATCTTGTCATACAGCCGGTCATAAATCTCACACTCTTCGTCCGACAGTGTGATTCCTCCCCGCTCAGATCGTTCTTCCGCCGCCTGCACCGCCGTGCATCCGGCGTATCCGAAGACTGTACCGGCTGCGAACAGCGACGCGAGTCCGACCACAAGAATCCTTTTCGGCCTTCCTGCCATATTGTGATTCCCCCTTTGTTATAAAATTCCACGTTAAAATCAGTATAGCACTACAAAATAAGTTTTGACCATGTGTTTTATTACTCACTTTTTATTTTATTTGATCTATTTTATATTATTTTGCATTTCACCCTTTATTTTTCAGAATTTTATTTTCATCTGGAGGAAGCGGATGTACCGGGCAGACAAAAATCTGCCGCACCGCCTGCATTCTGCAGACAGTGCGGCAGATATATGTGATTCAATGAGAAACTATATCAGGTGATTATCTCCTCTTTCTGCTCACGATCGTTGTTGCTGCAAGACCGATCACTGCAAGTGCTCCGATCATAGCTGCCATTGCTGTCGTTGTATTGGCTGTATCGCCTGTCTTGACTGAAGTCGTACCTGCTGTCTTCGTTCCCGCCGTGCTGCTTCCGGATGTATTATTAGAAGATGTAACGCCTGCTGTCAGAGTTCCGTCAATATCCTTGCTGTCCGTCGCTGCCGCATTGTTATCTTCTGCTGCTGTTGTGTCATCTGCTGCCGGAGCTGCCTTTACAAGTGCTGCAAGTGCGCTCTGAAGATCAGATACTGCTGTCTGTACTTCTTCTTCTGTCGCGTTCTCGTCTGCATAGACATCTTCTGCTGCTGCAAGAGCCGTTCTCATCAGCGCGAAGCTCTCTGCCTCGTATGCAGATTCATTCAATCCGGATGCGCTCTGGATCAGAGCTGCAAGAGCATCCTTATCCGGTGTCAGCCGCATCTCACTCATCTCTTTGAGGAGTGTTCTCCACGCCTGATCTACATCGTCCTGCATTGCATTCTCATCTGCATAGACGTCGTTCGCTGCTGTCAGAGCCTCTTCGAAGCCTTCTACTGTGCTCTCGATGTATTTGCCAAGATCAAGTCCTTCTGCCATATTGATCACTGCTTCAAGATCAGACTTGTCGCCCTGCTCGAATGACAGATACTGCATCATCATGAGAATGTCGTGCCAGCTCTGGTCTACCATCGCCTGTGTCACTGTGTAGTCGCCCGCATATACTCTGTCGAGAACTGCCTGTCCGTTTGCAACTGCTGCGTTGAATCTGTCAGCAACTGCCGGTACAACACCTTCTGTGTCTGCGGATGCCGCAAGCTCGAGTGCATACTCAAGGACCGCTGTATCAAGTTCAGCTACTGGCTCTTCCTCTTCCGGAGCATAGGTAAACTGGAAGTAATTAATATTAATATCCGAACAGTTAAAATACAGCCGCAAAGTGTGCTGTCCTTCTGTCAGATAGATTTCCTTCGCCTCCTGAGTCACCCAGTTCCACCATCCGCCTGTATGGCCGTGGACGAATGATGCAAGGACATCGCCGTCGCATTCCAGCTGATAGCTGTACTGTATATTTCCCGACTCATCAAGTGCTGCTGTTCGCGGCGCAAGAAGGTAGCGGCCGGATTTTTCCACATTCACTTTAAACAGGAGATAATTGCCGGTCTTCACTGTTCCGATGATCATTCCGTCTTCACCTTCCGGATCTTCCGGATCCTGGCTCGCCTCTGTAGTAAACTGTGAACCATACTTATAAATATTTGACGTCGCCTTCATCTTCGTCACGTCGCCCGGCTGGGAAGCTTTGATCGTTGTGATCTGCACTTCAGGCTGTCCCGCAGAGTTCAGATCTGTCACCTGCAGGTCTTTAACGATGACCGGTGTCTCTGTCACATCCGCCGTACTCGTTCCGTCTCTGAGAGAACCCATTCCATTCGCCGCATAAATCACAAGCTTAGGATCGTTCAATGACATGGTCTTCGTTCCCATATCAACAAAATCTGTGCCATTGACACTGAAACCAAAACTGTAGGTATCTCCCTCTTTTCTGATCTTGTAGAAGAAGTCGTGGGCCTGTCCATCATTGGTATATGGACGGAGCAGCTCCATATTCGGAGCATCCGAAGATGCTGTACCGTTTGTCTCCTGGACATTTACAATGCCTTCCCAATTCCCTGCATTCCAGTCATTGCATTCATACTTAACGCCCACATAATTGTCCGGATCATCCATGACAAGAAGCCCGAACTGCTGGTACGCCTGGCCTCCTTCTACCTCAAAATTCAATGTTGCCACCGCTTCCCAGTCACCATATGCCGGCTGAGAAAGATAATTCTTTACATAGTTATCTGCTGATGTCTGATAAAACTGTCCAACCTGGGATGTGATCTGTACATATCCGTCTCCCTTTTCAAAATGCGTCTCGTCCGGATCATTCAGCGTCCAGAAATCTTTCAGTTCCGAACCTGCGAAGTCATCACTGTGCGGACGCAGCTCCTCTGCCGGGATCTCATCCAGGTAGACCTTGTACTCTGTCGCCTGGTCATCCGACTCTGCGCGAACGACTGCATATCCGTCATACATCGTTACGGATGCACTGACGTTTTCAGGCGTCTCCGCAGTGATTTCCGTATCAGCTGCACTCTCTACCTTAACCGTATAGGATTTGATCGTCGGATAGAAGTTATAAATTTCTTCTCCGTTGACAGAAATACTGTTTACTTTCGCATAGACCGGATTCTCTCCTACCGGATCAAGATCAGCCTCGTTTGTAAAATAAATTCTGTATATTGTAGCACCGTTATCATTTGCTACACGGATTACCGCGCATCCTGACTCTGCAGTCGCCTGCGTGATCTCCACTTCACCCTCATCAGATTCTGCACTGACTTCCGGCATCCTGCTCAGGTCGCGCGTGAAAATCTTATACTCCTTTTTCAGCGGACTGAATATGTTCAGATTCTCCCCGTCGATCCGGATTTCTGACAGCACAGGCTTTTCCGGAGCTTTCACTGTATCCACAGTAAACCAGTCGCCCGTAGTTCCCAAGTATTCTTCCGCATAGGTCGGAAGCCCGTTTGTTGTGCGGAAGTTTTCTGACTTCATCACGAAAGTCAGAACTCTCTCAGCCGTCCTCTGAAGTTCACCGAGCGTAATTCCGGAATCAACCGTTCCTTCCGGACTGCCGCTGCTTACCCAATTCTCATAAGATTCTCTCAGAGACTGGTCCGCGCTGCCGGAACCATAAGGTCCCTCACCCGGCATGAGGAGATCTGTGTTTGCACGCACTCTGTACGCATTATTCCAAGTATTATCTATATAGCTGCAAGTATCTTCACGTATCCACCAATCTGTCATGAGAACACCTTCATATCCCCACTCGTCTCTCAGAATCGTCTTCATCAATTCATAATTATAGTAAGACCACTCTCCGTTCACCTTATTATAACTGGTCATTAGGTTCAGAGGCTTCGCTTCTTTAATGCAGATTTCAAATCCTTTCAAATACAGTTCCCTTTGTGCTCTCTCTGAACAGCGGGAGTCATTATAATTTCGATTTGTCTCCTGATTATTCAGCGCAAAGTGCTTCGGGCAGGCAGATACTCCCTGCGACTGGACACCTTTCACATAATTTGCTCCCATACGTCCTGTCAAAAGGGGATCTTCAGAAAAGTATTCAAAATTTCTTCCGCAGAGTGGATCTCTCTGGAGATTCATTCCCGGAGCAAGGATCACATCCGATCCGTTAAGCACCATTTCCTGTCCCACAAGCTGATAGAGTTCTTCTACAAGATCATCATTCCATGTACTGGACAGACAGGTACCGATCGGAACAAGCGATGCAGAAGCCGTCAGGCGGATTCCCGACGGTCCGTCTGTCGTAGTCACAGGCACAACGCCTTTCTCACGCAGGCTCTCCGTTATACCTCCGTAAACTGCGGCATTTCCAGGTGCTCCAAGAGAACTTCCCATTGTGTAATCTCCCCGGGTAAGTGCTTCCAGATCATCAAAATCAAGCTGCGCTACAAACTGGTCCAGTGTATATGTTCCGTTATATACATCATTAAGAGTGATCGCATCCTCCACATCGCTCTCGACCGCTGCTGGGAGTTCAGCTTCAATCCTGTCATGAAGATCAACTGTGGCAGTCGGGACCGCCTCATATTCGATCACACCATTATTGTTCACCATACGTTCAAAGCTCTGCTCAACTGCATTCGCCTCTGTACACTGCTCTGTCACTCTCAGTTCCGGCTCAGTGTAAACTCCGACTTCCTTCGCATCTCTCACTGAATTTCCCACGTAGATCGGATACTCTCCGGCTTCCATCACATATGCTGATTTATGTCCGGTCTTGCCCGCATCGTCATATGATGCCATCTGGTCTGCTTTAAACGTCAGCGTAATATCCTGCTGTTCGCCCGGTGCAAGTTCATTCGTTTTCGCATATGCAGCCAGGGACTTCTCTGCCTTGCCAAGTTCGCCCTGAGGCGCACCATAATATACCTGTACAACTTCTTTTCCCGAATAAGTATCGCCGGTATTCGTAACAGTGACATCAACGCTGATGCTGCCATCCGACTCAGTCACATCCGTTGTCACAATTGCAAAATCAGTGTATCCGAGTCCATATCCGAAAGGATACATTACGCTGTCCTTGGCAAACGTCTCAAAATAGCGGTATCCCACATAAATATCCTCTGCATAATTGTTATATTCTGTATTTCCAAAATTCGCAGCGCTCGGATAATCTTCATAAGAATCCGCAATCGTCTGAGGCAGCTTTCCCGACGGAGCGACAGAACCGCTCAGCACATCTGAAACAGCATTTCCACTCTCCATTCCGCCCTGCCATACATACAGGATACTGTCCAGATTGTCATAATCATTCACCCAGCTCATGTCGATCAGGGTTCCTACATTAAGCAGTACGATCACATTCTCAAAGTTATCATTTGCTTTAGCCAGCATATCCTTTTCCAGATCTGTCAGATACCAGCTTCCCGGTTCAAGCCTGCTTTCACGATCTTCTCCGGACGAACGCCCGATTACGACAACTGCCGTATCGCTGTACTCCGCGGCGTCTGCGACCACATCGTCATCCAGCGGCATCTCAGGATGCGACAAAGGCCAGCTTCCCCATCCGCCTGCACTCGGGACATGCTCGCCGCACCACTTCTCATATACTGCTGCCAGTTCCTCATTGACCTGGATTGCCGGATTATCCCGGAGTCCTTCGAGAAGGTTCACTGTATAAGGGACCTTTACATCTCCGCCGGAGCCATATCCGCACGGAAAATAATCAATCTGGACACGTCCGAACACAGAAACCTTCTCCACCGACGTACCGCCGCCAAGCGGAAGTACTTGGTTATCATTTTTCAGCATGACAATTCCTTCTGCCGCTGCTTCTCGCGCCGCATCGGAAAGGCCTGCCTGCAGTTCCGCCTTTGCAGGCATGGATGGGACCCCCAGTGTTGTCACAAGCATCGCAAGTCCCAGCCCCAGTGACAGTATTCTCTTTTTCTTCATAAACTTCTCTCCTTTTCTCTGTTTTACAAGATGTTTTTGATCCCTCCTTATAGCTTTATTCAGTTGGATTGAGTATACCATGGGCCCTGAATCTGTTCCCATATAAAAAATTACATACTTTTTGTAATATCTTACGATTCCAGAACCTTTTTCACACAAAAACCGGCGCGGCAGATGAGCTGTTCATCCGCCGCACCGGTTTTCATCTTATTTTACATTTTAGCAGAATGTCTGTTTAATCCGCCTTTCTTTTTCTCGCCAGGACTGCTGTCCCTGCCGCGAGGATCACTGCTGCTCCCCAGAAGATAACGGAAGTGTTATCACCTGTCTTCACAGACTTAGTCACAGATGCGCCTGTGTTTTCCGCCTTTTTGACAGTTCCGGCTCCGGTCTGGGCGCTTTCACCGCTGTTGCTCTGTGCAGTGTCTGCCGCATCCTTCGTATCATCCGTATTCTGCGTGTCAGAAGGCGTCTGCGCACTGCCGGTATCCTGGCTGTCGTCCGGATTCTGTGTATCATCCGGTTCCTGCGTGTCATCCGGGTTCAGTACGAGCTGATCCAGCGCGGCCTGAAGCGCCGTTACAGCTCCATCGATCTCCTCCTGTTCTGCCTCGCTGTCGTCATAAACAGCCTGCACATCGGCGAGCACACTCAGCATCGCCTGATATGAAGCTTCCTCATAGTTCGCAGCATCCAGTCCCTGCGCCTGGGAGATCAGATCTTCCAGCGCCGCCTTATCCGGTTTCAGCCTGAGATCACCCATCGCTTTCAGCAGATCCTTCCATGCGGGATCCACGCTGTCCTGCATTGCATTCTCATCCGCGAGGACAGTCTGTGCGGTCTCGAGAGCTGATGCAAACACATCTTTTCCTGTCTCCATGTACTTGTCCATATCAAGTCCTTCCGCCATTGCGATGACCTTTTCCAGATCAGTCTTGTCGCCCTGTCTGAAGGAGAGATATCCCATGATCGTCATCAGGTCTTTCCAGCTTGTGTCGATCATATCCTGGCTGACGGAAGCATCTCCCGCTTCCGCTCTCGCAAGGATATCCTGCGCCGAAGCATAGAGCTCGTTAAATCTGTCGGCAACTGCAGGTACGACGCCTGTTGTGTCTGCCGTAGACGCGATTTCGATCACATACGCAAGGATATTTGTATCAAGTTCGACCGGCGTCTCCGGTTCTGCTGCCATATAGATCTTTGCGTCCGCCCAGTCAACACAGTCGTCGCTGTTGGAGCTGCCTTTATCTGCAGTCATGATCAATGTCTGGACGTCCGTCACGTCAATGCTGACGAATTGCGCCTCATCCTGCTGGATGATCGCGCCGGTATCATACAGAAGATTTTCTTCTGCAACTGAATCCTTATAGAAACGGAATGTTGCTCCGTCTCTTCCTGTTTTTCCGTATTTTACATAATCAATTCCGACCCATGTCTGGAACTGCTTCTCAACTCCTGCGTATTCGCTCAGATTATAGATGATCTGTGCATCTGTATTCGCGCTGATTCCCTTGTCAAACGCGGTCTGGATACCGCCGATGTTCAGGCTGATTCCTGTCGTAGAAGCGTTGCTTCCGGTGTCTGCCCTGTTGATGTGGATACCGCCCCATCCTGATACAGAATCGGCTGTATAATCCAGCACCTGATAATCGTCTGACGCCTCCATAGCGCCTTCCACTCCGTCGCCTGTCAGATAGTAGACATCTCTGTCAAGCAGCTCTGCGCCCACTGTGATCTCTGCGGAAGCGCTTACATCAGAGCCGTCCGCCGCCGATGCCGTGATCACTGCAGTTCCGTTGGACATAGCCGTCACAGTTCCATCCTCTGATACGCGGAGCACTGACTCATCTGAACTTGTATAGACGACAGACTTATTCGTCGCATCTGCCGGCTGGACATCTGCAGTAAGGGTAAATACATCGCCTGCGCTGACTGTCTCCGGGATGCCTCCAAGTGTAATGCTCTCTACATGGATGACCTCTCCAGCCATCTGTCTTAAGAGCTGAAGGTCTGTCTCTGTCACCTGACCGTCACCGTCAATATCCGCCGCATACAGGCGAATCTGCTCGAATGTCTCTTCTCCTGACAGATGTCTCTCGAGCGCGCTGACATCATCCGGTCCGATCGTTCCGTTTGCGCTTCCGTCCACATCGCCTGTCACTGCAAGCCTTACACTGTCTTTCACATTTCCGTCCACATTCAGCTTGAGTATGTAATTAGTAGCGATCGAAGAGTCATCTCCCTCGAAGCTTGCTCCATACGGGTCTTCCAGAGTAAAGCTTCCGCCGTCTGCTTCCTCAAGCATTGCTTTCAGCTCTCCGAACGTCGTGCCTGCCGTGATGCCGTAGAGGATCTTATTGCCTGCGTCAAGCTTAACTGAAGCACCTTCTGCCGGCTGGATCGTTTCTCCGGTTTCCTCTTCTCCTGTACTCTTGATCAGCTTCGGATCACCCCAGGATACCATGTCATGTCCGTTCTTGATATTTTTATCTGCGTGGAGCATCACTTCTTTAGCTCCCTTGACATCCACGTCAAAGAAGTATGCGTCGTCCCCGTGTCCGAGAAGCGGTGAGCGCTCTACTTCTACACCGTCCACCTCTACCGCCAGATAGACGCCGTCCTGTGTCTTTGTCTTGCTGCAGTCAATGCCGCCATATACCTGCAGGCGCTCCACATCCAGATCAGAGATATCGAAATAGATCTCCGACTCGGCATTTACACCGAATCCGGTCTCAAAGGTCGTATTCTTGCCGTTTACATACAGCTCAATATTGCCGCCCTCATTGTCCTTGTTTATCTGGATATCTTTGTACTCCGAAAAGCTCTTTTCCTTGTCATAGCCCAGCTTGGACAGCAGGATCTCTCCTGTCTCTTCCATATAGATCGTGTAAGTTCTGCTGTAGCCGTTCGGCGCTGTCGCCTTTACCGTCGCAGTTCCCGGGAGCTCCGCAGCCTGTGTGATCTCCACGTTCACGCGGTCTGATGCCGGCGTCGCCGTCACCTGCGGGATATCGTCTCCTACATTAGAAAGATCCACCGCATAGTATGTCATATCCGTGCTGAAGTCTTCAATTTCTTCTCCGCCCACCTGGATTCCGGTCAGCAGATTTGTTTCATCCGTAACAGTGACCTTGCTCATCTCCATGATCTGCTCTGCGCTTTCACCGCTGAGCGCCTTGAGATGATAAGTGTATGTATAGTTCTGTGACGCAGACAGTCTGTACTGCGGCAGCGCTGCCGGTCCGCAGCTTGCTGTTCCCAGGCCCATCTGTGCATAATCGATGGTCACTACTGTATTGTCGGTTCCCTCCAGTTCATGGATATGGCCCGCCTGTTCCAGATCTTCCTGTGTATAATGGAGCGCGCTCATGCTGAGCAGATGGTCCACCGCGTCCACGAGAAGTCCGTTTCCATCCTCATCTGTCAGAGCCATGAAACGCACATCCGTCTTATTTCCCGTCTCCTGAGGATAGAGGAATTTGGTGAACTGATCACTGACGGTACTATTATACAGTCCTACGTCATAACCTGCTTTTCTGTCGCTGTAGCTGTCAGACTCGCCTCTGCCGTACCAGGTCATATTCTCCAGGCTTCCGTCCAGCTGGATCCGATTGCCCACTCTCAGTAGTTCTCCCATGCCTGTCGCCGGGATAAGCGTGCTCTTCACGAACACATCCCCGGAGGAATATACCGTATAAGTCAGGCTGTCTCTGGAGTCCGAACAGCTCGGAAGACGTCTGTCCACCGTCACATAGATCACCTTGTCAGATGCAGTCACCTGGACATTCTCCACAACAGCATCATCGTTTGCCTTCTTCCAGTTTGCGTCCACAGACTCCTTCGCGTCGTTATCTGTATAAGCTCTCAAGTAGTTCGGAAGTAGTCCCTCTGCGACCAGCTCTCTGCCGTCAGACTGGAAGGAGACCAGTGCACCTGTTTCTTTGTCGAAGGAAACTGACCAGTTATCCTGTGAGATCGTCACATCTGTATCTGTCTCCTGAAGCGCGCCGTCCTCAAAGCTGTCCATATCTTCCGTGTCCAGCGCCCGGTTCATATCCTGACCGTCAAAGGTGAGCTCAAACTGTTCTTTTGCGACCTCATATCCTTCGTCGCACCAGCTTGTCGCTTTTTTCGTGACAAAAGAAACATTTAAGAAATATTCGTCACCGATCTTTGCATCCTCCGGGATACTGTACGGGATCGTAATATCCGCGCTTGTCAGCGGTGCGATATCCACATCCGAAATCTCGCCGCTCTCCAGCACTGTCCCGTCTTTCTCAAGAGACCAGAGCATCTGATACTCGCCGGCATTCGTATCTGTATATTCATTCGTGACAGTCACGGTCTGTCCTGCCGTGTCCGCCATATCCATCTGAAGCGCCTGGTAAACCCGTTTCACCTCAAGAGCTTCCGGCTGGATCGTACGGTCCGCAGAGATGATGCCGTTCTGGCAGAAGTCTCCGTTGCCTGATTTCCAGGAAGAGAAATCTCCTGTATTCCAGTCTCCGTCATATCCCCAGTAAGTCGTCTCACCGTCCCACTCGCCGTCTTCCACGAGAGGCGTATTGAATGTCTGATCAACCCAGTCCCAGACAAAGCCGCCCTGAAGGATGCCGTAACTGCGGATCTTCTCCCAGTAGTCTGTCAGCCCGCCGCCGCTGTTCCCCATCGTGTGAAGATACTCACACATAATATACGGCTTCGTATAATTCGTCTTGATACTGTCAATGGTCGGATACATATTGGAGTAGACATCCACTCCCTCATTGTCATTCCAGCCCTGATAGTGCACGACACGGGTATCGTCATTGTCGTGGAAATAGTCGATCTCCGCCTGCAGAGAGTCTCCTGTACCCGTTTCATTTCCCGGAGACCACATGATCACGCAGGGATGGTTCTTGTCCCGCTCCACCATATTCGCCGCGCGGTCCTCCGCCGCTTCTACATATCCGTCAAGGCTGCCCGGCACCTGGTACTGGCTTCGTCCGTTATGCGACTCCACATTTGCCTCGTCCATCACATAGATCCCGTACTCGTCGCACAGCTCATAGAAAGTAGGATCGTTGGGATAATGAGAAGTTCTTACCGCATTGATATTGAGAGATTTCATCAGCTCAATCTCTTTGCGCATATCTTCTTCGGTCAGATACCACCCCGTATCCGGATCATTCTCATGCCGGTTCACACCGAACAGCGTCACGATCTGTCCGTTGACGCGGAGACGCGCATCGTTCGTCCCTTTATCCGTGATCTCTACCTCCCGGAAGCCCACACGGTTCGACGTGATCTCTGTCTGCTCGCCGTTCTTCTCCAGAACAAGGACAAGTGTATAGAGGTTCGGGTGCTCTGCCGTCCATTTTGCCGGATTCGTGATCTGGCCGGACAGCGTGACAGACGTCTCGCTTTCTCCGCCAAAAGCAGCCGCCGCACTCAGAGGCTCCTGAGTGACCAGATTTCCCTCTGCGTCATACAGGTATCCCTTCACTTCATATCCGTCTTTGTCTTCTCCGCTGAAGTTTCTCAGATCAACCTCTGCCTTGAGTTCCGCATTCTCGTAATTTTCATCCAGATCTGTGGTGACTGTAAAATCACGGATCTCCGTATCTTCTTTTGCCGTCATATAGACATCCCGGAAGATACCGGAATATCTCAGCATATCCTGGTTCTCGATGTAGCTTCCGTCGCACCACCGGTAAACCTCGACCGTGATCACATTTTCATTTCCCTCAGAGAAATCCAGAGCATCTGTGATATCGAATTCATCCCGGGTAAAACTGTCCTCGGAATATCCGATATACTCTCCGTTCACCCAGAGGTACATCGCAGATCCCACACCCTCAAAGTTCAGGAAGATCTCCTTGCCCTCCCAGGATGGGTCTACTGTAAATGTCTTGCGGTAGGTACCCACTGGATTGCACTCTTCGGGAGCCTGTCCGACTTTATACTGGGAATAGTTCTTGCCCTCTGCGTTCATCCACGGATAATTCTGATTTGAATAGATCACCGGATCATACTTAAAGGATCCGTCCTCATTTACATATGTCTGCCAGCTTCTCGGAACACTGATATCATCCCAGCCGCTGTCATCATAATCTACCTGATTGAAGTCTGCGTCTTTCTCCGCGATCCTCTCAGACGGCTTCACAGCCCAGCTGAACTTCCAGTCATCCCCGTTGAGCAGCTGGTAGCAGGATGAATCTTCCTTGTCCGCCGCAAGCGCCTGTTCTACGCTGTCATACCTGTAGAAGGTGGAACGGGCCCGCTCTCTGTTCACCTGGAAGATCCCCGGATTGTTCGTCCATTCTCTTGTATCCTCCGCAGCAAACACATTCGCCATGTCCTGTGCCGCCCCGGGAAGATACGGCAGTATGCTTCCCGCCGCAAGTGCGCCTGTCAGCAGGAAGGCAAGCAGCCTTTTTCTCTTCATAATACTTCTTCCTCCCTTTCCGGTATGCCGGCAGACTCACTGCCGGCCCCTATTTTATTAAATACAGACAAATTATAGTCGTTCACAAGAGAGGTTTCTATAGAATATTTTTAGTTTTCCGTCATTTCAGATATCTTTTTCATCGTTTTTGACATTTATTTGTCAAAAGAAAATAAAAGTCTCTGGCTTTCATCATCATACATATTTTCTTTTGTCACGATCATCAGAGAGGTACCGATCTCCTTTTCCTCTATGGACTGGCCGTTGAGAAGATTGTACGCCTTTTCCACGCCGAGATATCCCATCGCGTAAGGATTCTGCACGATCAGGGCGTCTACCTCCCCTGTCTCCAGCATCCCCACAGAGACCACATTGCAGTCGAATGCCACCACGCGGGTCCTGTCCCCCAGGTTCTGCTCCTGGATTGCATAGCCTACCCCCAGGCTTGTCCATTCATTGAAGGTAGCGATCACATTGATCTGCGGATTTCTCTCAAGCATGGCAAGCGTTCCCTCCTTTGCCTCCTCCGTTGTGGAATTGACATTGATCGCATCCACGATCACCGCGCGGCTGTCCTTCGCCACAGTATCCCGGAAGCCCGCCTCCCTGGTCTGTCCATTCTCAGAGTTCTTGTCATAGTTCACGATCCCGATATTGAGCACGGGGTCCTGGCAGTCAAGGACCGCCTCTCCAGCCAGGCAGCCCGCTTCATAATTGTCCGTTCCAATATAGCATTCTACCGCGCTGCTGTTCACCTCACTGTCTATGGATACGATCTTCACACCCTCGGCCGCAGCCTCGTCCACCGCATCAGCGTTCGCCTCGAAGTCCACAGCGGAAAACACGATCGCATCAGCGCCGTCCCTGACTACATTTTCAATCATTCTGTTCTGGGCAGCATAATCCTCCTCCGCCAAAGGCGCCTCAAATGTCAGGTCAAGGTTATACTCCGTACTCGCCGCATTCGCCCCGGCCCTGACCGTTTTCCAGAAGGCGGATTCTGCCGACTTGGCGACAAGGGCTACGCTCTTCTTTCCTCCCGGGAGCTGCTGCGCATTCATCGTTCCGGTACGCTGCAGCCGGCATGCTGTCAAAGCGGTCACAAGAAAGAAACACATAACGGCCGGCAGCCGGTACCATCTACTTCTCATACTTGTCCTCCTTTATCTTCGGCATCCGTATCGTGACACAGGTTCCTTCATCCAGTTCGCTCGCGATGGTGATTCCGTACTCTTCTCCAAAATAAATCTTGATCCGGTCATTGACGTTCTTGATCCCGATCCCTGTCCGGTCTCCGGATTCTCTCTGAAGGATCTCCCGGCACATCTCTTCCGTCATTCCGACACCATTGTCTTCGATCTGGAAAATAATGTCGTCTTCCTTTGAAAAGATGCGGATGTCTATCTTTCCTTCATCCGGCATCTGATTGACGCCGTGATAGATCGCGTTCTCAATGATCGGCTGCAGCGTGATCTTGTTGCAGAGGTATCCCAGACAGGACTCGTCAACATCAAAATGATAGGTAAACTGGTCTTTGTACCGTATCTTCTCAATCTTCAGGTAGCTCCGCGCATGCTGCAGCTCTTTCTCGATAGGGATCATCTCATGTCCCTTGCTGATGCTGATCCGGAAAAGATTGGCAAGCGACGTCACCATCTCCTCCGCCTCTTTATTTTGTCCGTCCTCGCACAGCCACGCGATAGCATCCAGAGTATTATAGAGGAAATGCGGATTGATCTGTGCCTGAAGCGCTTTCAGCTCTGTCTTTCTCAGACTGATCTCCTCCTGCCTCACCTTCTCCATCAGGCTCTGGATCCGGAGCACCATATGCCCGAAAGATTCTGACAGCGTTGTGATCTCAGAAGTGCCGCCTCGGATACTGTATTCAAAATTCTCCGCATCCTTCTCAAAATCCTCCATAGCTTTTGCCAGCTTTTCTGCCGGACTGGAAAAAAGCCTTGAGAGGATCCATCCGAGTACTGACGTGACCATCAGGATCACCAGGAGCATAGCAAGCAGCCGGTATACAGCGCTTTTTACCTGGGCAGTGATCATCTCATCCACATAGCATACGCCGACGATCCTCCAGCCGCTGTGCTCCATCGTATGTATCGTATAGATCGCGTCCGCGCTGATATGCGTCCCGTCCTCCTCCAGGTTCTCCGTATACTCTTCCCTCAGACCCGCGTTGATCAGCTGCTGCTGGGGGTGATATACGATATTCCCGTCGAGATCTGTCAGGAAGCAGTATCCTCTCTGCCCGATCCCCACCTCGTCAATATAATTTGCAATGTTGGAAAAACGGATATCGAGGGCGAGATGGCGGATCTCTCCCCTGCCGTCCTCGACGTCTTCATAAATAGTGACGACCCATGGATACTGATTTATAAAGATTGATTCAACATGCGGCCTGGAAATATTCAAGCTGCCTTCCGCGCCCTCCGTGTATGCTTCATACGACAGATTTGTCATATAAGAAGGCTTCAGCTTCAGTCCTGCGGTCCAGCACTGCAGCAGATTTCCGTCGTCGTCATATGTAGTCACTGCGGCGATATCCGTCCTCACCTCGACAAGATTCTGCATAAAATCATTCTCATCCGGGGTATCCAGATTCTCCTTGATCAGCCCCAGCGTTGTCTCGATCTCACTGGTATAATTTTCGAGCGTGTTCTGCACCTGCACGACCGACTGCTCGCTGCTTGTGACCGCGCTCTGCTCCATGGCGTCCCGGTAGATCTGCACAAAGATCAGTATGGCGCAGACTGCGCTCACCAGCACCATGGCCATGGACAGAGCGACGAACATCTCTGAGATCGAGATCTTCTTCCAGTTTCTTCTACTCCTGCTTCTGTTCATTTGCTCTCCTGCATTCCTTGGGCGACATTCCCGTGATCTTCTTAAAACAATGGCTGAAATAGAACTGATCCCTGTACCCGCACGCCTCCGTGATCTCGCGGATCTTCATCGTCGTCCCGAGGAGCAGTTCCCGCGCTTTCCGGATCCTCCTGTCTGTCAGGAGTTCCACAAAGGTCCTTCCTGTATTCTTCTTGATCAGAGTGCTGAGATAATTGGGGGACACTCCGATCTCGCCGCTGACAGAAAGAAGGGACAGTTCCTGGTCCGCATACTTATTTTCAATGATTTCCAGCGCCTTTTCACAGATGATCTCACTGCTCTTTTTCTTCTGCGTAGAGATCAGTGATTTTGCCGCAAGACACATCTTCCGGATCGTCCTGAAACCTTCCGTCATCCGCTCTACAAGCCGCACGTCGTTGAGGGGATAGTCCTTCTGAAGCTGCTTCAGCGCTTCCTCCCCTGCCGCCACATAGACTGCGCCGTGGACCGCCGCCGCCATCTGAAAGATCAGGACACCGAAGTACATGACAGTAAAATTCCAGGACCTCACATCCTGTTCCACTTTATCCAGATAGCGCTCCAGTTCTTCTGTGCTCCCGCTTTTGAGCAGTCCCTCCAGGTGTTCCGTGATCTCATGGATCCGCTCCTGTCCCACATTCTGTTCCGGCTCTTCATCAGAAATAAAATAGATACGGCTTCCGCCTTCCCCGGAGTAGCTGACCGCATTCACCGCCTCCAGATAACATTCCCGGCAGTCCGTCAATCTCCTCACACTGCGGCTGATCCCCACAAGACAGTTCAGCTTCAGCATACGTTCCACACTCTGGACGATCTCCTCGGAAAGGATATGAAGGTATTTATTGAAGCCGGACGCCGTCGCCGCCAGAATGGAGATGACCTCCCCCTTCAGATAACAGCTGACATGCCGCACATATTTCCCCAGTATCATATCTACCGCATCCGCGGTGGCTCGGGTAGTCCGGTCAGTCCCGTCCGCATCCTGTATCCGGGTCACCACCACCGCAAAGCTTAAGCTGGGGGATTCCGCGTTCCGCAGCAGCCCCACTGACACTGCCATTTCCCGCAGCTCTTTTTCTGCATCATCATTTTTCTCTATTGTGTCCAGGAGCAGCGGGAGAAGGAATTCCGACTTCTCCATCTCCTTTTTCACCCGGTCCGTCCTGGAGAACATCTCAAACTGCCTGTCCAGCTTCTTCTTCACCTTGGCAAGCTCTTTTTCCAGGTCTTCTGCGGAGATCGGCTTCAGCAGATAACTGATGATATTGTACTGGATCGCCTCCTGAGCATAGGAGAAATCATCGTATCCACTCAGAAACATGATCTGTACTGCCGGGCGCACCTCCCGGATCTGCCTTGCCAGCTCGATCCCGTTGATGAACGGCATCCGGATATCCGTGATCAGGAGATCCGGTTCCAGCTGTTCCACCATTTCAAGCGCATCCGCACCGTTTTCCGCCTCTCCGATCACGCGGAATCCCACGGACTCCCATTTTACATTCCTGACGATCCCCCTCCTGATCCGCTCTTCATCTTCTGCAACGATTACTGTATACATGCGCCATTCCTTTCCGTAAACAAACGATCACTTCAGTTCCACAACCGCGTAAGGCCTTCCTTCTCCATCGCAGAGTTCTACTACGATGCGCCCGTCCTCTGCTGACATCTTCGGAAAGATCATATCCCCGAGCACCGCCGACTTCTTATAATCCACGCGGAGCTGCTTCACCACCGTCTCCTGAGGCACTGACTCCAGCGCCATCTGAACATACTGGCAGTTGTTGACATGTTCATTCGTATCGATGTGATATCTTCGCACCGGGAACGGCGGCAGGCTCTCACACTTCTCCGGCATGGCGATCTTGCGCCCCTCATAGGGCATGGAGAGCGGAGGACATGTCCCGTACGGTTCGATCTGCTCCGGCTCCGGACGCGCGGGGCGCCCCTTTGCCAGATCCATGAATACCCAGATAGAATTCGCACAGGCAAGACGGCTGCCGCTGCTGTCGTTCATGTAGAAATTACGGTTGCCGTACAGGCCTTTGAACTCTGTCGCAAACGTCCCCACCGTGATCTCTTCCCCCAGCTTCGGATACCGCTCCACGATGACCTGCCAGTAGGACAGGACCCACGCCTTCTGCTTCTCTCTGAGATATTCCATTCCCAGCCCAACCGCCTCTGAATGAAAGGTGCTGCTGTCCTGGAAATAGTTGATCAGCGCGGGCAGGGTCATGGTCCCTCTGTGATCGATCTCGCTGTACCTCACTCTGCTCTTAAACTCATACATCGCTCTACCTTCTTTCTGTCTGCTGCTCTTCTTCTGTCTTCGCCACAAAATCATAATCCACCGTGATCACGCACTGATATCTCGGATCCACTTCTTTCATCTTCTCCGCCAGGCGTTTCGGCAGTTCTTCTCTCGTCTTTTCATCATATTCTATCGGGATCACCATATCAAAGATCAGGTTGCTCTGCCCTTCCCCCGGGACTGCCCGGAAATCATGAAGGCTGCACTCCGGATCAATCGCCTTCAGTGTATCAACTGTCTTCTGCCGAATCTTCAGCACACTCTCGTCTCTCGTCTCGATCGGATCCATGTGGATGACAAGGAAGATTCCCAGCTCTTTTCCCGCATCCCGCTCGATCCGGTCAATGATCTCGTGGGACTGTTCGATATCCACGTCGTTCGGGACCTCTGCATGGATGGATGCCATGCTCCGGCCCGGTCCGTAATTATGTACGATCAGATCATGCGTCCCCTCGATCCCGTCGTAGCTCTCGACGAACTTCTTGATCTTCCTGTATACCTCCGGATCGATCGCCTCTCCGATCAGCGGCTCCAGCGTATCCCTTGCGATGCCGACGCCTGCCCACATGACGACGAGAGCCACTCCCGCTCCCACGATTCCGTCGATATTAATCCCTGTCACACCCAGGAACACAAGGGAGAGCACTGTCGCGCCGGTCGTGATCACATCTCCCATGGAATCCGCGAACACAGCCTTCATCACCTTTGAGTCGATCCGTTCTCCCAGCTTCCTGTTGAACAGACCCAGCCACAGCTTGACCGCGATGGACAAAAGAAGGATGAGCACAGAGATCAGGCTGAACGTCATTTCCTCCGGATTTCTGATCTTACCCACAGAATCCTTGAGGAACGTAAATCCCACCTCGATCACCAGGAAGGAGACCACCAGCGCAGCGATGTACTCCATCCTTCCGTGTCCGAAGGGATGATCCGCATCCGCAGGCTTCTCCGCCATCTTCACTCCCACAAACCCGATGATGGACGAGCCTGCGTCAGATAAGTTGTTGAACGCATCCGCCGTAACAGATACACTGTTCAGGACTAGTCCCACTGTAAATTTTACTGCAAATAAAAAGACATTGCAGAAGATGCCCACGATACTGGCGAGCACTCCGTACGCCGTTCTCACAGACACCTTCTCCACGTCCTGATAGTCTTTTATAAAATGCTTTACAAGAAATTCTGTCATTACTATTCATTTCCTTTCCAGAAATACCAGCTTATCTTAAAGTCAGACGTCGCTGTCACACCGGAATATTCCTCCTCTGTAAGCAGGCTCTTCATCTTCCCGCTCCCGCCGCCGGGAGTCACCACATTGACTGCTCCGTCAAAGCAGAGCCCCGGGTAGAGCACGCACCACCAGTTTCGGCCTGCCGCCGCCCCGATCTCAACTCTTAGTGCTTCATAGTTCCCGGCAGGAAAAAGCATCTCCCCGATCGTCCTGTCGGAGAAATAGCAGGTGGTCACCGCCGCGTTCACCGGATCCTCAGAACCCTCTGCGCGGAGCGCCTCCCTTCCCGCCGCCTCGATCTCGTCCGTATGCCTGCGGATCCAGTCCGCCTGGCTTACGGCGTCCGGCTCTGAAGGCATCGCTTCCTCCAGGTAGAGAAGGACCGCATCCCGCACCTTCAGCTTCAGTCTCTGGTCTTCCGCGCTGTCGCTGTTGGCCAGCACATGGAATCTGAGCACTTCCCCCGCCAGCTCCCGCTGGGCTTTTTCCTCGGCGGCTGCATCTGTCCTGTACAGGACCGCCCCGAGGATCAGCGCTGCTGACAGAAGAGCCAGAAGAAGGATCATCCTGTCTTTATATTTTTCTACTGTATATCTGTCCATATGTAATACCTCCATATTCATTCCTGCTGATATATGGAGTATGGACACTTTCTCCCCCTTTATTCAAAAAAACCGAGCCGGGCCGCATGTTCTCCCGAGAGCCCGCTTTCCCCTGCCGCGCCGGCAGGGCTATTCCTTGTGGCGCAGCGTCCCCACCACGGTATCTACCTGGTTGTTGATATGCTGTCCTGTGATCCGGGTTGCCAGATCCTTGTCTCCCGCGGCGATCGCCTCAATAATGGTCCTGTGTTCTTCCAGAAGCTGGGGATAACATTCCTTCTTTTTCAGATACTCGATCCGGTACCGGTACATCTGCTCCCGGAGATTGTTCAGAAGCTGAATGAGCCTGCGGTTGTCCGTCGCCGTGAAGATCACGTCGTGGAACGCCACGTCCGCCTCCGCGATCTTCGTAATATCGTCACTGTCAAGGACATCTCGGAAATGCTCTGCCGCCGCGCGCAGTTCCCGTACGCCTTCCTCATCGATACGGTCGCAGGCGAGCTGAACGGCCAGCTCTTCCAGGGCACATCTGACTTCCAGCACATCCCTTAAGTTCTTCTCCGTGATCTCTGCGACTTCCGCGCCCTTTCTCGGGATCATCAGCACCAGGCCTTCCAGCTCCAGCTTGCGGATCGCCTCCCGGATCGGCGTGCGGCTCACTCCCAGCTTGTTGGCGAGCTGGATCTCCATCAGCCTCTCCCCCGGCTTCAGCTCTCCTCTGAGGATTGCCTGCCTCAGAGTATTGAACACCACATCCCTGAGCGGAAGGTATTCATTCATCGTAACTTCAAAATCTGTTCCCATATCATTTCCTCCTGACGCTGTGTATGTTCGTGATATACACCTGCTTTGTAAGTGCTTTCTCTCTGATCTTTCTCTGTGCGGTCTTCGCCGCAGCCCGGTTCTCGAAGAGTCCGAACACGGTCGGCCCGCTGCCGCTCATCATGGCTCCAAGCGCCCCCGCGGCCATCATCTCCTTCTTGATCTCGTCGATCACGGGATACACGGGGACGGTCACATCCTCAAGCACATTTCCCATGGAGGCTGCAACCGCCCTTACATCCCCCTGCTTCAGGCCTTCGATGATCCCGTCTATATCCGGATGCTCCGTGATCGCCTTCGCGTCCAGCGCCTCATACACAGTCTTTGTGGAAACGCTGACCGGAGGCTTGGCGATAAGGACTGTACACTTCGGCATGGGCGGAAGCACGCTCAGCTCCTCGCCGATCCCTTCCGCCAGCACGGTCCCCCGCATGATGCAGTAGGGCACATCCGCTCCCAGCTTCACGCCCCGGTCCATCAGCTCCTTCTGCGTGAGCCGCAGCCTGAACAGCCTGTTCATGCCGAAAAGAACTGCCGCTGCATCCGAGCTGCCGCCGGCAAGCCCTGCCGCCACCGGGATATGCTTGTCCAGCATGATCTCAACCCCCTGGTCCAGCTGAAATTCTTCCGTGAGCATCTGCGCCGCCTTATATGCAATATTGCCTTCTCCAACAGGAAGGAAGCCGAGATTCGTGGCAAGCCTGATCCCCGGTTCCTTCCTTTTTATGATCTTCACTTCGTCGTACAGATAGATCGACTGCATGATCATGCGCACGTCATGATATCCGTTCTCTCTTCTCCCCAGCACATCAAGCCCCAGATTGATCTTGGCAAGCGCTCTCAATTCGATCTGATTCATCCTTCTTTCTCCGCTCCTTTTCTCTTATGTACAGAAGCCTGTTCCGGGTTCCCCGGCGCCTCCTTGTATCTTGTATACATTATACTCACAGTATACTCATATTTTCCTTAAAAATCAACAGCTTATCGCCTGGTTTTACCGTGTCGCCTTCCAGGCTGTTCACCTCCCGGATCCCTGCTTCCGTAGTCATATATTTCTTTGCAAGGCTCCACAGATCTTCCCCTTTCTGCACAATATGGCCGACGATCCCCGGCCTTTTCTCCAGTTCTTCCAGGTCAAGCGGATGCATCTCCACCTCTGTGATCACCTCCGTGGGAACCGCTCTGCGGATAAACGTGTCGAACGTCAGGACCGCCTTGATCTCCACCGCTTCACCTCCTGCCAGGCTCACCATGAGCTGCTCCACATGGCACGCCATGCTGCTCAGGACATTTTCGGACATATCCTGGCACTCCACAAGGTGGGAGAACGGCACCATCCCCTGCCAGCTCCCGTAGGGCTCCATATCGTCCGCCCGCAGGTACAGGAACGCGACATGAAGGATCCCCTCGATCCGGATCCCTTCGTCCGTCTCCTCCGTGTGTTCCACCTGGATGCTCCCGCGGCTGTAAATGATCTGAAGCACATCCTCTTTCAGCTCCGGCAGGGTAAGGCGCTCGGACACCTTGCACTTGGACTGGTTCTGCATCAGCAGCTCCTCATAGACCGCGCTCCGCGTGGTAAAGCTGCAGTTCTGCTCCAGGGAGTAGAGGTCTTCGAGGATCTCCATCTCTTCCTCTTCATAGATATTCATCCTCAGGTTCAGAGTGCCCTCGATCCCGAGGACGCGCATTTCTCCGTCCTCGTCCATACGGATGTCAACAAGGGTATCGTCCAGAGCGTGGTGAACATAATAATACATTTCCTCCGAGACGCCGTCACAGGAGATCCTGCCTTCATAAGGAACGCTCTGGGCGATCCAGTCCGCCTTTTCCTCCTCCGAAAGATACATACAGAAGACAAGGAGCTCTCCCCGCAGGATCAGTTCATCCTGACCCAGCCGGATCTCCAGCTTCCTGCTGTCCACATCCGTGAGAAGGATCTGTCCGATACTCTCCTTGGTCCCCGGCAGTGTGATCTCCTCCTTGATCCGGTATGTATCCTTTTTGGAGACCGCCAGCTTCAGAAGATCGATCTTCTTCCTCTTTCTGTAGACCGGCACATCACTCTCAATGTCCACCGTAGTCTCTTCGTCCTCCAGTCTCTCCCTTCCGATCTCCATCTCCACCATGACGCGCAGGCTCAGCTTCCTTGAGTGCACCACCGACGCGGTAAATTCTGTGCGCACATTCTGGATGAACCAGGTCTCGTCCCCGCCTCCCTCTGTGTAAACCATCTCCTCAAAAGGGAGCTTTCCTTCCAGCACCGCCGGTTTCGGGTCTCCCGTGGCAGTGACATAGAGGATCTGAAAGTAGACTTTGCCGGTGATGCGGACATAATTCTCCACCAGCCGGATCTCCTCTGTCTTCACCCTGGCATTTCCCATTACAATACGCTGCACGTCGTCTTTGGCGTCCGGCACATTATAATCCTCATCAAGGTAAAACTGGTCAAATATCCTCTTCCCTTCTTTTGTATAATGAATCGGCTTCCTGATCAATTCCATGGCTGTCCTCCTTATTCAAATATGACATTCTTGTCAGATGCTTCAAGCTGTACTACGAGACAGGGAAATGTTGTGATCTCCTTTATCTCCTCCCCTTTCTCCGGTCCCAGAAGATTCGTATGGATCCGGATCTCATCCTCCGTCTCGTAGAGTTCGGTCACCTGGACACTGTATCCCGTCGTGAGCTGCGCTCCGTATCCCTCCGCAATGAAAAGCTTTCCCTGATCCGCATAGGTCATCCTGAACGGCTCCGCCTTCTCTTCCTCGATCATCTGTCCCAGCTCCCGCGGCACATCTGCCTGATCCAGTACGATGAACTCCAGGTCCCTCAGCTTCTCCTGCCGCCCGCTGCGCGAGATGCAGCCGGTGAGCAGCAGGACCGCCGTCAGACAGACTGCGCACAGGAAGAAGCGGCGGCTTCTGGATCGTCTCATGCCCGAATTCCCCGCTGTATTTTTCCCTATCATCATATGTAGGTTCCAGGGCGATTATGCGTTATATTCCCACTCATTCGGCGTTCTCCGGGCATTACTGTTCTCACCTGACCGCCGCTCTCATGCGCGCTCCAGTTCCGCACTTCATGCCATGACTGCTTATGCGGGCGGCGGTTACGAGTTCCACTCGCACTCAGGGAGAGTAACCAGCTTTTGCCGGAGATGTTAAAACTTGTGTCTATTATCTTGTTTTTTCCAGTACTGTACTGTATAATTAAAAAAGATGCGCTTCCGCGCAGGATCCGGCGGCTCCATTCCCATTTCGGAGCCCCCTATACTTTTAGAAAAAGAGGCTTTCAAGATGTTTCGTTTTATCGGTGTCGTAATATTTTTAATTACCTATCTGATCCTCTCGATCCCCGTGTTCGGAGTCGAATGGATCATCGGGAAGTTCAATCCCTATGCACGGGATATCAGCTCACTGCGCATCGTCCAGTGGGGATTCAAAAGCATACTGAAGATCACAGGAGTCCGGGCCACTGTCATCGGAGAAGAAAATATTCCCGATGAACCGGTCCTTTTTATCGGAAATCATCGGAGTTATTTTGACATCCTGCTCACCTACAGCAGATGCAGAAGACTGACCGGCTATATTGCAAAAAAAGAGATGGAACATATCCCCTCTCTGTCCACCTGGATGCGCCGCCTCTACTGTCTCTTCCTCGACAGGAAGGATCCGAAGCAGGGACTCAAGACGATCCTGCAGGCCATTGATTATGTGAAGAACGGGATTTCCATCTGCGTTTTCCCCGAAGGGACGAGAAACAGCGGTGAAGAACTGAGCATGCTGCCCTTCAAGGACGGCGCCTTCAAGATTGCCACAAAGACAGGCTGCGCGATCATCCCGATCTCCATGAACAATACGGCGGACATCTGGGAAGCCCATATGCCGAAGATCAGAAAGACCCATGTAGTCATTGAATACGGAAAGCCGATCTATCCCGATCAGCTGGATAAAGACACGAAGCGCCACATCGGCGACTATGTAGAGAATATCATAAGAGAGACGATCCATAAAAATGCGGAACTGGTGTGATCACCGGTTCCGCATTTTTTCGAGGAAGCTCTCTCCGTCCCCGTCATATTTCATCTCAAAAATGTCCGCCACTGTCGCCGCGATATCCGCGTAACTGTCTCTCGTTCCCAGGTTCACCCCGTCACGGATCCCCGAGCCGCAGCAGAGGAAGGGCACATACTCCCTGGTATGATCCGTTCCCGGGAATCCCGGATCACATCCGTGGTCCGCAGTGATCATGAGCACATCTCCCTCCCTCATCTTCGGAAGAAACTCACCGAGCCTTACGTCGAACGCATTGAGCGCGTCCGTATAGCCCTTCACATCGTTCCGGTGTCCGTACAGCATGTCAAAGTCCACCAGATTGACAAAGCAGAGCCCCTCAAAGTCTTCTTCCAGAAGAGACATCGTCACATCCATGTTCTTCTCATTTCCCTCATTCGGGTAAGTCCTCGTCAGCCCCCGTCCTGCAAAGATGTCGTAGATCTTTCCCACGCCGATCACATCGTGCCCTGCCGCCTTCATCCGGTCAAGAATGGTAGCCTTCGGCGGCTCCAGAGAAAAATCATGACGGTGCACCGTTCTCGTAAAATCAGGCGCCGTGCCGATATAGGGCCTCGCGATCACCCGTCCAACCGCATTCTCTCCGGTGAGCAGCGCTCTCGCGGTCCTGCAGCCGGCATACAGTTCTTCCAGCGGGATGACGTCCTCATGGGCCGCGATCTGGAAAACACTGTCCGCCGAGGTATAGACGATCCATTTTCCCGTGGCGATCTGTTCAGCACCGTATTTCTTAATGATCTCCGTCCCTGAGCCGACTTCATTGCAGATCACGCCTCTTCCGGTCTTCTCAGCAAATTCATCCAGCAGCTCCTTCGGAAATCCGTTTGGATATGTGGGCATTGGTTTCGGCGAGATCACGCCTCCGATCTCCCAGTGTCCCATTGTCGTGTCCTTGCCCGCGGACTGCTCCCGCAGCCTGCCGCAGCAGCCAAGCCCGGGAACGCCCGGCCGTTCAAACGAGGTGCCCTCGATCCGAAAGAGGCCCATCCGTTCCATGTTCGGCACATGGAGCCTACCGCTCCGGATACATGTACCGAATGTATCACTCCCCACGTCGCCGAACCGGTCCGCGTCCGGCTCCCATCCGACTCCCGCGCTGTCAAGCACGATCAGAAATACTCTTTTTCCCATTGTGGTCTCCTTTCCATCCGTTTTTCAATCGATTTTTCTGTCCTCTTTTTCCCTGCCGTCCGGCCTGTGCCCCGGCCTCGCATCCGGCGCTCCGCCCGCTTCCTGCCTTTTCCCGCCGGGAGCAGATGTCTGCATGAGCCGGACGCTCTCCTTTCTTTGCCGGCGCAGATATTTTTAAGCTGAGCGTCAGGCACTTTTCTCCAGGGCGGCCCTCAGCCGGGAGAAATCCGTTTCTTAATATAAGTATGTCACAGGAGATACAGAAATTCAAACTTTACTTTTAAAGCACATATGCTATAATTTTAGGGAAAAACCTGGGGAAATTGAAGAGAGGAAAATATTATGAGTGCACAGAACCTAACTTTGCTGACGGACCTGTATGAGCTTACCATGATGCAGGGATATTTTGAGACACAGGAAAATGAGACCGTCATATTCGACGTGTTTTTCCGCGAGAACCCGAACAAGGGCGGATATTCCGTCATGGCAGGGCTGGAGCAGGTGATCGACTACATCAAGAACCTGAATTTTTCATATGATGATGTAGACTATCTGCGCGGCCTTGGTATCTTCAGCGAAGACTTCCTCCAGTATCTGAGCGGCTTTCACTTCAGTGGAAATATCTACGCGATTCCGGAGGGCAGCGTGATCTTCCCGAAGGAACCTCTTGTGAAAGTGATCGCTCCGATCATGGAGGCGCAGCTTGTTGAGACCGCGATCCTGAACATTATCAACCATCAGTGTCTGATCGCGACGAAAGCGTCCCGTGTCGTCCACGCAGCGCAGGGCGACGGGGTCATGGAATTCGGACTCCGCAGAGCCCAGGGACCGGACGCAGGTCTTTACGGAGCCAGAGCTGCCATGATCGGCGGATGTGTGGGAACCTCCAACGTCCTGGCCGGCCAGATGTTCGACGTCCCGGTGCTCGGAACGCACGCTCACAGCTGGATCATGAGCTTCAAGGATGAATATACTGCGTTCAAAGAATACGCAAGGCTCTATCCGGACTCCTGCACACTTCTGGTGGACACTTACGATACATTAAAATCCGGCGTTCCCAACGCGATCCGTGTTTTCCAGGAGATGCGCGACGCAGGGATCAAGCCGAAGAGCTACGGCATCCGTCTGGATTCCGGCGACCTGGCATACCTCTCCAAAAAAGCGAGAAAGATGCTGGACGCGGCAGGATTTACCGACGCGGTCATCGCCGCATCCAATGATCTGGACGAACTGCTGATCAACGACCTGAAGATCCAGGGTGCCGCCATCACGTCCTGGGGCGTGGGGACCAACCTGATCACTTCCAAGGACTGCCCGTCCTTCGGCGGCGTGTACAAGCTCGCAGCGATCCAGGACAAGGACGGTAATTTCGTGCCGAAGATCAAGATCTCCGAGAACACTGAGAAGATCACTAATCCCGGCAACAAGACGATCTACCGGATCTACGACAAGGAGACCGGCAAGATCCGCGCCGATCTGATCTGTTTTGTGGACGAAGAGTACGATACCTCCAAGGACCTGCTTCTGTTCGATCCCAATGCGACATGGAAGAAGACGAAGCTTGCCGGAGGCACATATACAATGAAAGAGATCCTGAAGCCGATCTTCATCAACGGAGAGTGCAAGTATTCCTCCCCGTCCGTGAACGAGATCGCCGCCTTCTGCCGCCAGGAGAAAGACACCCTTTGGGATGAGACCAAGCGTCTCTTCAATCCTCATAAAGTCTATGTGGATCTCTCCAGAAAGCTCTATGACACGAAGACGGAACTGCTGAACAGCGTGAATGTCTGACCGGGATATTCGGTCCAGGATATTCTGACCTGCATATTCTGATCGGTATAGAAGTTAAATCTAAAAATCAAAGGAGTATAAATATCATGAAGATCATAGTATTAGCCGGAGGACTGAGCACGGAGCGTGATGTTTCCCTCTCATCCGCCGCAGGAATCTGCCGAACACTGCTTGAAAAAGGACACGATGCTTATCTGCTGGATGTGTTTCTCGGACTGGAAAATCCGCCGGAACATCTTGAGGATGTCTTTACACTTCCGGGACACGGTCTTGAGATCGCGCGGAACATCGGAACCGAGGAGCCGGATCTGGAAACAGTCAGGGCTTCCCGCCCGGACCAGTCCGACTGTTTTCTCGGCCCGAATGTCATCGAGCTGTGCCGCATGGCGGATATCACATTTCTCGGACTCCACGGAGGCGAAGGCGAGAACGGAAAGCTGCAGGCGACCTTCGACCTTCTGGGAATCCGCTACACCGGTCCCGACTCACTGGGCTGCGCTGTGGCAATGGACAAAGGGCTCACCAAACAGGTATTCCTTCAGTCCGGCGTAGACACGCCTGACGGCGTATGCCTGCACAAAGATGCCGCGGACAGGTCACTGTCCGCCCTCGGGCTCTCTCTTCCGGTCGTGGTAAAACCCTGTTCCGGCGGATCAAGCATCGGCGTGTATATCGTAAATACAGAGGATGAATATAAGGAAGCGCTGGAGAACTCTTTCCGCTATGAGGATGAAGTGGTCATCGAGACGTACATCAAAGGCCGTGAGTTTGCCTGCGGTATCATTGACGGCGAGGCTCTTCCGCCGATCGAGATCATCCCCAAGACCGGCTTCTTCGACTATGCCAACAAATATCAGGACGGCGCCACCATGGAAGTCTGCCCTGCAGACATTCCGGAGGAAGTCTCCGACCGCATGAAAGCACTTACCGTAAAAGCCTACCGTGCGCTGAAGCTGAACGTCTACAGCCGCGCCGATTTTCTTCTGGACGCCGAAGGGAATCTGTACTGCCTTGAGATGAATACCCTGCCCGGCATGACAGCCGCAAGCCTGCTGCCGAAGGAAGCCAGGGCCGTCGGCATCGAATACGGAGATCTGTGCGAGCTGATCATCCGCAAATCGCTGGAAGCGCGGTATCAATAGTCTCAGACTCCGGAACCGGAGCGTTCTGATGAAGATAAGGTAAAGCAGATTGAGAAAAAAGAAAGGATTTTCTGACTTATGAAAAATATGTCTTTACAGAAAATTGCCGCCGCCTGCGGCGGTACATACTGCGGAAGCGCTGACCTCTCAGAGCGGGAAGTCTCAAGCGTCGTGATCGACAGCCGGAAGGCTGAAAAAGACAGCCTCTTCGTCGCCATCAAAGGCGCACGCGTGGACGGCCACTCTTTCATCCCGCAGGTAATGGAAAAAGGAGCGCTCTGCGCGGTCTCCGAGCAGGACCTCGGCGATGTCCCCTACCCATACATCAAGGTAGGCTCCTGCGAACAGGCGCTCAAGGATATCGCAGAACACTACCGCCGTTCACTGGATATCCGTGTCGTCGGCATCTCCGGCAGCGTAGGCAAGACGAGTACAAAGGAGATGATCGCCTCCGTGCTCGGCCAGAAATTCAACGTACTTAAGACCGAGGGAAACTTCAACAATGAGATCGGACTCCCTCTTACCGTCTTCAATATCAGGGAGGAGCATGAGATCGCCGTCCTGGAGATGGGGATCAGCCATTTCGGCGAGATGACCAGACTGGCGAAGATCGCGCGCCCCGACATCTGCGTGATCACCAATATCGGAGTGGCGCATATCGAAAGCCTCGGTTCCCGCGACGGGATCCTCAAGGCAAAGACTGAGATGTTCAAGTACATGAATCCAGAGGGAACGATCATCCTCAACGGAGACGATGACAAGCTGCGTGGATTCGTCCCGGAAAACGGAGTCTCTCCCGTCTATTTCGGACTGGATCCTTCCTGTCCTTATCACGCAGAGAAAACGGAAAACAAAGGGCTCCGGGGAACAGATGCAGAGTTCGTCACCCCGGATTCCCGCTTCCGCGCACATATCTCCATCCCGGGCGGCCATATGGTGTACAACGCGCTTGCCGGGATCGCCGTCGGCACTGCTCTTGGCATGACGCCCGATGAGATGGCCCGCGGCATCGAAGCGCTCGTTCCTATCGCCGGACGCAACAACCTGATCGAGACAGAGCGCTGGTCCATCATCGACGACTGCTACAACGCCAACCCGGCTTCCATGAAGTCTTCTCTCGACGTGCTCGCCTGCGCTGACACAAGGACCGTGGCAATCCTCGGCGATATGTTCGAGCTGGGCGCATCCGAAAAGGAGATGCACTATGAAGTCGGCGCCTATGCTGCCGAAAAAGGCATCAGCGTTTTGATCTGCATCGGAGGCCTTTCCGCCGAGACCGCGCGTGGCGCACGGGAATCCGCGGACGGCGCGGCGATGGAGATCCTGCATTACAGTACAAAAGAAGATTTCTTCAAAGAGATGAATGATGTCCTGAAAAAGGATGATACAATACTTGTAAAGGCTTCACACGGGATGGAGTTCACAGAGATCGTAAACTTTCTGGGACGTAGTTAAATTCACATTCACTACGTCCCTAACTGCAGGCAGCCCCGTCCCTTTTTGAAAACACCCCTGTCCCCTATAGTAAAATCACACAATCCAGATTGAATTTTTACTTGATTTTCATCAGTATATTGTGCAATTTTTCATCGGGGACAGGGCAAAATTCAAAAAGGGACGGGGCTGTTGTCAATTGGGGACGTAGTCAACTTCAATTTCACTACGTCCCCGATTCCTAATAATGCATCACCACCGGCGTGTACATCTCCAACATCTCGTACAGTCTCCCCGCATCCGACAACGACATATTGATACACCCATGCGATCCTGCCGTCTTGTAGCGTTCCCCGCCGAAAGCAGTCTGCCACGTCGCATCATGGAAACCGATCCCGGTCCATGTCACCCGCATCCAGTATGCGACCAGCGTTTCATACTCTCGCTGTCCGTTCGCCTTGATGTCCCCCAGGAGCACTTTATCCCGTTTCATCTCCAGAATAGAGTAGACTCCCTGGGGCGTCTCCTTATCCGGCGTCGGCTTTCCCGTAACGACATCCGCTTCCATAACCACGGATCCATCTTTCACATACCACATATGCTGCCTGGTCAGATCCACCTCCACATACGTGCTGCCCCAGTCCTGCGGTCCGTGCACGGCCGCCGTCCCGTTCTCGCAGTACGCCGGAGCTCTCGTGACCGACGCGCCGTTCTCGATATCTGCAGTCAGCGCCGCAAGCTCTGCCTCCTCGTCGATCTCCCATCCATAGGTCCCGCCAGACACCTCTGCGCTCAATCCGTCCGCCGTCGTGAACGTCCTTGTCTTCCCGACAGTGTCATACTGCTTGCCAAGCTCTGCCAGCCATTGTCTCACTGCTTCTGTATTTAATGAGACCTCCATGTTCTCATCTACTGTAAGCCACCCGGATATCAAAGCCTTATCCACCACGACAGGCTGGTCCATCTCGTATATGATGCTCGCCCGGCAGTATTGATTCATCGCATCACAGGCCGCCTGCACCTCCGGAGATTCATATGTATACTTTGGTTCTTTATAACAGCCCTCTTCTTCCAGCTCCAGCTCGGTATCAAGCTCCGATATGCTCTTCCTGACCTGTTCTGTCAGGCTCTCTGTGTCCACCGCAGTTCCCTCCTGCTCCTGTCCCGGGACGAACTGGCTGCCGTCAAACTGAGGCGCCGCAGATATCGGTTCTGTCTGTTCACCGGTCACTGCCTTGAGCGTCCGGATCTTTTCATCCAGAAGAGCTTCGTCATACTTTACGCCCGTCTCGATCCTTGAAACGCTGTCTGAAAAGAAGGCTCCTGGCCAGAGAAATGCGTTCTGTTCCTCCATCAGCTCTTCCGCCTCAGCATTTCCCTCATAGGACAGAGCGATCTCGCTCCCCCGGATCAAGTCTGTATCCCCTGTTTTTCCGGAAACCGTCAGCTCATATCCTTCCACCTCTTCTCTCAGATAACTCTCCAGCGTCTCTGCAGACCTGGCGGAAAAGTCTCTGCCGTTTACCGTGGTATTGGGCAGGAAATGGAACTGGAAGAACAGCGCGCCGCCCAGATAAGCCGCGGCCAGGATCCCTGCCGCCGCGCCTGCGGTCAGCGCCGCCTTCTTCCCAGCCCCAGACGCTCTGCCTGTCCCTCCTGTCTCATTTTTTTCTATTTCTGCATTGTTATCCTCGTTTGTCTTTCTCAGTCTCTTCCTCTGGTATCTTCTCATTTTCTTCCTCCCCATGCCGCCTGGAATACGCTCAGATATTCCGAATCAAAGTGGACCTCCGTACTGTACAGCGCGCACTCCTTCAGCGACTGCATCCATTCCGCCGCACTGTTTCCCCGTCTCTCCTCTGCCAGGTAGTCTTCTGCAGCCGCCTCGTACTCCGCTCTCCTGTACAGAAAGATATATACTGTACTGATATCCCGGTTCTCCGTCCTGCAGTACGCCCCGGTCCTGTTCAGAGGTGCTCCGGAAGCATCGCACATGACTGCAGTATACTCGTCCTCCGCTGCCCCCTCCGGCAGAAGGATCTGCGCAAAAATGTCATCCGCTGTCTTTATAACACATCCGATCCCCTCGCCCGAAGGATTTGTGCCGTTGATCTCCTGCACCTCTGTATGCCCCGTATCCGCAGGCGCCGCGATCTGGAACTCCCATTCTCCGTCAAATGCAGCTCGCTCTTCTCCTTCTCCCGCAAAGAAAGAGCATATCGACCAGTCATAGACAAAATCATCGCCTATCACGCCGTCCGCCCCAAGCGGCACGCGCACCGTCCCAAGGAATGTCCTGTCGTCAAGAAAGCTGCCATCCATATACTCCGGCTCCGCTTCTAATTCATTCCCCGACGCCCGCGCGTCCTGAAGATCCGCAATACCTTGAGACTCGATGCCGATCCTGCACAGCCCTCCTGAGAGATCCGCGCGAAACTCCGCCGGAAACGGTTCCTCGCTTCTCACGGTCACCGTCATATACAGCGTATACCCATTGTGATGCACATTGGCCGCCGTCACCGAAATGCCTTCGGACTCCTGCATATACAGGCAGTTTTCTCTGCCTGTGCGGTTCTCCTCTGCCGGTTCTTCCTTCACCAGGAGCGTCTGCACGCCGTCAACGGACGCCTCTCCCTCAGTCCCTTGTCCGGTCACCCCCGCCGGTTCTCCGTCAGGCAGCAGCCGATCCGCCGCCAGTCCGAGACATCCGGCACAGACAAGCAGCCCGGCCGCCATACCGGCAAATGTCCTGAAGCGCTGTCTCCGCCTCTCTCTTTTTAATTCCTCCATACTTTCCGCGATCACTTCGTCCAGTTTCTCCGGCACCGGGATCTTTTCCGTCCATTTATTCATTAAGATACCCCTCCTTCAGACTGTTCCTGAGTTCCTGTCTTGCCCTGGTCAGCCAGGCCGATACTGTCCCCCTCGGAATCCCTGTGATATATGCGATCTCATCCAGCTTAAGCTCGTCAAAATATCTGAGGATCACGACTGTCCTGTATTTCTCCGGGAGACTGCCAATGGCCCTGTACAGATCCAGACGCTCCTCTGCAGAAACGCCGTTCTCCTCCTGCGGAGCCTCTGTCTCCGCCGCAGCCTCATAGCGCATTTCCCGTTTATAATAATCCTTTGACACATTGATCAGGATCCGCGTGATCCAACTCCTAAACAGGCCGGGCTCCCGCAGCTTCCTGATCGAACGGAACGCGCGCAGCACTGTCTCCTGGACGATCTCCAGCGCCGCATCCTCGTTCCCCGCATACAGATATGCCATGCGATAGAGATATTCCTTCTGTTTTTCGATCAAAATGCCGTATGCCTCCACACTTCCGCGCATAGCCCGCCTGACAGTCCTCTCATCCGCGGACGCCGCTGTATCCGATGCCTCCCTCATGTCTTTCCCCCTGGTTTGTATGATCTGATGTGCTTCCTTCTGCACATTCTGATATGCTTCTACTTATTAGACTATCTTTTTCCGCAGAATGCTACAAGTTTTTCAAATTTTGTCGTAAAATCGAAGTAACATTTCCGCATACAGCTCGGATCCGGCGCAAGGCTGAAATACCACAAAGCAAAAAGACGCCGGAGCATCTGCATGACTCATACTGTCTGCATCTGCCCCGGCGTCCTGCCGCCAAAACTCTTTGTCCTCTATTCAGCTTTATTCCGAAAAGAATTTTTCCTTCACTTCCGCTGCCGGCATCTCCTGTCCCGTGAACAGCTCAAATGCCGCCGCTCCCTGCCAGAGAAGCATCCCGATCCCGCCTACCGCAGCGCGGCATCCTGCCTCTTTTGCTTTGCGGACAAGCAGTGTCTCTCTCGGATTGTATACCACATCTGCCACTGCAAGCTCCGGGCGCAGTACATCCTCCGGAACAGGTATCACATCCTCCAGTGGACTCATTCCCGCCCGTGTCGCATTGACCAGGATATCTGCATTCTTGACAGCTTCTCTCAGCAGTTCCGTGTCTCCAAGATCGTTGATGCTCACACTGCTGATCCCCGGGACCGCTTTGCGGAGCTTCTCGACCGTCTTCTCTCCGTTCGCATAGAACTCATCCTTCTGATTGAAAATAGCGATCTCCGCCGCGCCGTCCAATGCCGCCTGGACCGCGATCGCCGTAGCCGCTCCTCCGGTTCCCAGCAGGACGATCTTCTGCCCTTTCACCTCGACGCCGTGCTCCTTCAGATTACGGACGAAGCCCACACCGTCAGTGTTATGGCCTGTCATAGTGCCGTCTTCTTCCACAACTACGGTATTGCAGGCGCCGATCAGCTCTGCTGCCGGAGACAGATGTTCTACAAGCCGCGCCACCTCCGTTTTGCACGGCATAGTCACATTGAATCCGCCCACGTGCAGGGTGCGGAATGCATCAAGCGCGTCCTTCGTCTTCTCCAGTGGAATATCAAAAGCAAGATAAGCGCAGTCCAGACCGAGCTTCTCAAAGCTGTAATTCTGCATGGCAGGGGAACCGGAATGTCCCACAGGAGAACCGATCAAAGCGTATAATTTCGTGTGTCCGTTAATTCTTTTTTCCATTGGTAGTCTCCTCCTGAAAGTAAAAGTGTAGATAAAGTATAGCACTTACTCTTTTTTACTGCAATACTTTAACGTGCGAAATTTCACTTTAGTCAATGCAGTTCAGCTATGCTCTAAAAGAAACAGCCGAACTGCTGCCTTTATTCTCCTCCTGCCTGCATATTTACTATTCTGTGATCGTAAATGTTCTTGTGATCGGCGCCGCCAGATAATTTCCGCCCAGCGTCACGGCTGTCACAATATAGCTTCCCGGCTCTGTCGGAGGCGTCGTCGTGCTGGAGTAGATCCCCCAGGAGCTTGTAAAGCCTGAGTACAGGAAATGCACATTGCTCTGTGAGATCGTCACATCGCCATTGTAAGATAACATCACACCAAAATCAAATGTCTTCGCCTGGTCCGCTGTCAGCTTTCCTCCTGGGATTTCCTGATTCCATGTCAGCTTCACACCCGATGCACGCATTTTTACAAGCACCATTCCAATACCGACGCCAGTCTCATAGTTGACATTGTCCGTGATCGCTGTAACTGTATAGAGTCCTGCCCGGTTCGGAGTCCCGAAGGCAATCCTCACAGAATCGACGAGTGACGGCATATTATTGATCACCTTAAGAATCTGGCCAAATGTCCCTGTGTCAATATTCAGCTTATCCATAAGCTCCAGAAGCTCCTGCGTGCTGAACAGCTCACGGAGTTCACCTACGGTAACGCCGTCATTGAGCATCTGCGTAAATGATTTTCCTGTAACCGCCTCCACGATCGGATCGAGAAGCTTCAGGAAAGCATTGTCTGTATAGCGCTCGGGCAGGTTCAGATAAACAGCGGAAGAGATATCGCTGGTCGCTCCCACGAACAATGTATACACATCAAAATCATCCGCCGGATCCGTTGTCACAAATCCCGCCGGCAGCTCCTCATCCGCAAAAATATTTGCAGAGCTTACCTTTACCGATACCTTTGCCTTATTGACAGAAAGCGTTCCCTCAACGCCTGAAACCGGTTTGTACTCTGTGTTTCCATTGAAGGAAATACGGATCTGCTGCTCCCCTGCTCCCATAGCCGGATATTTCAGCAGCGACGCGGTGCCTCCTTCGATTGGGACCCAGTCCTTCCCAAGCTCACCCAGAGAGCCTGAGGATGCAGTTCCATAGTACTCCATCGTGAAATCATCTGTATCCACAGAATCACGTCCCGGCAGAACGGAATTCTCCCAGTTGATCGCACTGTCAAGGATTGCCTGCTTCATCACCGCAGGATCCATATTGTATGTAATGGAAGCGCCATCCTTATAAACGATCGTACTTGCATATCTTCCATCAGCCACAGTTACCTGTGTCTCCGCCGATGTACCATAGTACTGATCGTTCTCTCCATAGGATATACGGATGCTCCACGTTCCCTCCGACATTGCCGGATATCTCAGTGCATTGAATGTACCGCCCTCCAGCGGGACCCAGGCTTTTCCAAGACCTCCCAAAGAACCGGTGACTGCCGTCGCATAATACTCGATCGTCACATCGTCCGCCGTGAGCTGCGGTTCAGAGGATGCCACGACTGCGCTGAAAATATTCTCTCGCATCCTGTCATAATCGATGGACAGATCCTCGTTGTATGCCAGGTTCACAGAACATCCTTCGTTCAGAACGATGGACGAGGAATTTTTAGCAGCTTTCGTCAGTGTGACTTCAGCGTCCGTTCCTGCCAGCCTGACCTGGTAGCTGCCGTCAGAATTGTCCGCCAGAGCAGGATGAGTATAAGTCGTAGTCACAAACACTCCTTTTTTCTCACTTGTAAATCCATTGACAGACCCCCATGCTTCATTCGTTGTCCAGCCTGTTGAAGTATCCTTTCCCTCACAATAGTACTCCCACTCCAGGCTCTGCAGATCCACTTCGTCTGCATTTGCCACCAGAGCCTGTCCCAGGATCTCCTTAACTGCCGCTGCATCAGCTCCTGCCGGGATAACCGCAGTTCCGTTCTGAAGCTGCGGAACAGCTGCTTCTTCCTGAACTTCTGCCTGAACTTCTGCCTGAACATTTTCCTGCGGATCTGTCTCCTGCGCGTATACAGCATACTGCGGGACGGCAGCCTGCACAAGCATAACTGCAGCCAGCGAAGCCGCCAGCCATTTCACAAGTTTCTTTCGTTCCATATTCAGAGTCCTCCCTCTTTTTTTCTTTTCGGCTCCTTCTTCTGTCGCTGCAAAACAGCAGAAAAGAAAAGAGCCGCAATTATTTTATCACAACTGCTGCTCTCTGTTAAATATTTCTTTGTTAATATGTGGTAAAATTGCTCGACAGCTTTTTTCGCCTATCCCCGAAAGGAAATGGCAAAGACATTCCCTGCCAAACGCCTTCAGCGCTCAGCTGCGTTTCTTCCTCTGAAGGACGATCACTGCTGCCGCCATCGCCATTACTGCCGCGCTTCCTGCGATCGGGAACATGCTGTCGCCTGTCTTCACCGCTTTACTTCCCGAAGCAGCTGTCTTGCTTCCGTTTGATCCGCTGTTCTGGCTTCCGCTGGAATTTACATTTCCTGTTCCTGTCTTGCCGCTGCCGTCCGTATTTCCATCCGAGCCGCCCGGCTGAGACGGATTCTCTGTACTTCCGCCTGTCGATGCAAGCATCTGATCGATTGCTGACTGCAGCTCTTTCTCTGCCGAAGCCACCTCAGCTTCTGTCGCCTGATCGTCTTCAAATACGCCCATTGCTCTTGCAAGCGCGCTGCGGAATACAGAAACAGTCTCTTCATCCGCGCCTTCTGTGCTCAGGCTTTCTGCCGAAGCGATCAGGTCTTCCAGAGCGTCCTTGCTCGGTTTCAGGCGAAGCTCGCTCATAGCCTTCAGGAGTGCTTTCCAAGCCTGGTCTGCCTCATCCTGCATTGCATTGCCGTCTGCCAGCACTGCTTCCGCCGCGGCAAGTGCATCGTTGAATGCCTGCTGCCCTTCATCCAGATACTGGCTCAGATCCAGTGAGTCCGCCAGGCCGATGACTTTCTGGAGGTCCGTCTTGTCTCCCTGCTTAAAGCTCAGGTACTGCATTGCCTTGATCAGGTTCTGCCAGCTCTCGTCTACCATATCCTGAGTGACGGACGCATCGCCTGCCTGTACTTTTTCCAGGATATCCTGTGCTGATGCTTTGGCGTCGTTGAAGATTTCTACTACAGAATCAAGCACGCCTTCCGTGTCTGCTGTCTGTGCAAGCGATAATGCATACTCAAGGACTGCCGTGGAGATTTCCTCCATTTCTTTTGCGGGCTCCAGCCCCTCCTTCGCTTCAACGAGCGCTGTGTAGTGCTTGTACAACTCGCGCATCGGGTTCTGCGGCAGCCCTAAACTGTCATAGTATTCCTTTGCCTCTGTATAGACCGTCTCCAGGCTGCTCCATGACTCACTCGTATACAGAGCTTCATTGTCGGGAGAAGCGATAAAGTCACCAATCTCTGCCAGCAGATCACGCAGCATATGCTTAATATTGTCAGGTATCTTGTTTGCCAGCAGATATTCTTCCGCTGCCTTCAGATCTTCAATCGCTTTATCGATCGCTTCCTGGGTAGTATCCGTATCCTGCTCAACCAGTTCCGCCTCGTCCAATACCTCCTGAAGGTTGTCATATGCCTCTTTCGTATAACCTGATTGACTGAACATATATTCATCACAATGCTCGATCAGGGCACGTAATTCCGTTTTATCAAATTTTGCCCGCAGGCTGTCTTTTGCATTTTGAAGCTCTGCCTTTGCCGTATCCACCTGTTCCTGGGTGATCTGTTCTGTAGAGCTCAGGATCGCCTCTGCCTCTTCCAGCGCTTCTGTAAACGCCGGCCACTCTGCAGCCTCATAATCATCCTCGACCAGTTCTGAGCATTCATTTACAAGCGCCTGAAGAGCTGACAGGTCAAGATTGTATCTCAGTCCGTCAATCGCATTTTCAATAGCTTGTATCGCCGCTTCTACCTTTTCATAGGTCCTGCCTGAGCCGATAAGGAGCTCTGTGGCTGCTGACAAACTATTCTGCAGCTTCGCCCACGTTGATCCGGTATAGTTATCATTCGTTATCTTGCCCGCTTCGTCATAGATTCTCTGCAATTCTGCCAGATTGACCGGCTCCGCCAGATCAACGGCATTGTTCAGGCTCTTTATGGCATTTTGGATATCTTCCAGAGATGCATCCGGATCATTTCTTACAGCCTCTGCCTTTTCCAGCTCTGACCGAATGTCTGAAATACTTTCCTCTGTGTAATTCTCGCCGTTTTCTATAAAGCTTTTCGCATTCTCAACGGCCGCATCCAGTTCTTCATATTTTTTGTCTTCCTTTCTGAAGAAATCAATTTCAGAAGCCGCTGCATGTGACCCGCTGCCTTCTGTAACGACCAGCTGGATATATTTCGCGTCGATCGGCTCAAATGAAACAAACCGCATTTCACTATCGGATGTCCCATCGAATGTCACGTCCTGTGCCAGCGTCCACTCATCCTCTTCATTCACTTTATAATTGATCTGGAAATGAATAAAGTTTCCTTTTCCTCCATCTCTTCTCTGCAGGTAAGCCATCTGATGGATATCCTTCATTACCTCGCTGAATTCAATGGTCACCACTGCCGGCTGATCCTTTGAAACGGTATATTCCGGATTCCACTCCGTATGATAAAACGTAGACCGATCGTCATCAAATGCATATTCTGCAGGACCTTGTGAAGAGTCATTCGGTACATGATTATTATCCGTTACACTGACAACCGCACCCTCTTCATTCGTGACTAATACATTGTCATATTCGTCAGGCTCACGCCGCCTTGCATATTCCTTCACTCCGTCTTTTTCAATATAGACCGAAGCTCCGTCCAGATTTTCAATAAAAGTTCCATCAAACGACAACAGATTCAAAGGATAACTGATATCCGAGGAAATGCTCTTGCTGTATGTATTTCCATTCTTTTCAACATATAAAGTGACCTCTTCGGTAATGCCTCTGATATCAATGGCATTACCTGCATCATTGATGATCACTTCTCCAAAGCTCTCCGGATCCGGCTCTTCCGGGATCTCATCCTTGTATACGATACGAAATGCCGCATCAGAGGAATCTGCTTCAAAGTGGTCGATCGTATCTAAAGCAATCTGTATTACAGCAACTGTGTTGACCGGATCATCGAGATCTGCGGTCCCTACCTCATGGTTTGATCCGAAAAACCTTGCCGTCAATACATGATATGACAAGGTCGGGCGCGGACTTCTTGTATAAAATGACAGCGGCCGCGCAAGCCAGTAATCCGAACTAAATACCAAAGACCCGGAAGCATTTTCTTCCGTGGAGCTGCCTACAAGAAATTTCAAAGGGCCGTTCCTGTCTTTATCCTGAAATTCGTGGCTGCCTGCTGACGGCAGATATACTTTATCAACAGTTTTATATATAACACTGTTCAGCGTATCCGTTGTTCCGACAGTACTTTCCATCAGCATATCCTGTTCTGACTGTGTAAAATGGGCGGATAAAGATTCTTCTCCATTGAGCACAGAACGGAGATCGCTTGTCCCGTAATGATTGTAGTATACCTGTGCAGGATCACCGCTTTCATACAGTATGGCAGGATCACTTACATAATCTTTGGGGCGGTTCGGTCCTTCGCTGTTGAATATTAGCGCCGTTTCATATGGTTCTGCGCTTACCAGGACCAGACCGCCTCCGGCCGGGTCCTGACCGGCAATATACCACTCCAAAGAAGCTCCCGTCGCGTCTTTTCCGAAAATCACTTTCTTTGCAGTCTTATCCGTTGTTGCCGAATCGGTGTCAAAACTCGTGAGCGCCTGTTCCGGCGTCGCATACCGGGTGACCGGGAGCTGATCCTCGGCATAGACATTCGACTGCATAGCCGGCATCAGTATCAGCCCGCAAGCCAAAGATAACGCCAAAACTCTTTGTAAACCCTTCGTTCTTTTCATCCTTTTCACTCCTCTTTCCCACATTTTTACCAGGGTTGACAAGTACTATTGGAATTTATGATAGCATATATGACAAAGAATTAAAACAACGAAGAATTTTTTTGTGCATTTCCATCACCCGCCTGCTACTGTTCACACCGTACTCCGGAATAGGGAACTGCATCGTCATGCTTGTATGTAAGAGGCAGTTTCCTATTCCGGAGTGCGAGCAGAACTCGTAACCGCCACTCTCATAAGCAGTCTTAACACGAAGTGCGGAACTGGAGCGCAGCAGTGCGGCGTGTGCGCATGCGGGCGGCGGTTAGGTGTGAGCAGTAACTCCAGCAGTCTTTCGCGTCCACTCATAATGCGCTGTCCTGGCAGCGCTCTCAAGAAACCTCAGCAGTTCCTCTCTGTCAAACACTTTCAGGTGTTCCGCCGCTTCCTCCGGCACGCCTCTGTATCCGCGCAGTTCCTCGAGCACTTTCTCCAGATCCCGGTAATCCACTTCCTCAATCCCCGGATCCTCCACTGGTTCCAGCACATCCGGGAGCCGGTACCGCTTAAGAAGCCAAGTGTTCAGCCGAGTGTAATCTCCATAATAATATTCCTCCGACAGATACTGCGATACCGCCACCTTCTCCCCGCTCTTCTTCAAAAGTACATACGCAGCCTTGTCTCTTCTGTCAGTGTCTGCCCCGTTCTCGTCCAGGAACTCCGCCGCCGTGGGAATATAGTCTCTGAAAAATCTCCGGTCAATATAGAGATGGAACCAGTATCCGCGGCAGCCTGCATTCCCCGTAAGATCCCTGTATTTCTCCAGAAACCGGTCCGGATGCGGCCACTCGATCATGCGGTCTATGTATGCCGGGTCCCGAAAATGAGACCGGCTCTTGTCACGGACCGAATCCGGGATGAGATTCCCTGCGAAGAAATCATTTTGCTGCTTCGGATCACAGCGGAGAGGATCATCAGGCGGGAGCTGATCGAGGTACATTCGTGCGGCAGTCAGGTGAAGGATATAACCAGGCATGAGAAACACTCCTTTTCATTTTCTGCTCCTATTTTATCCCTGTCATAGCCGGAAAGCAACTAACGGAAATTAACCAATTTTTTTCAAAGCTTTAACCAGACCAGGGGCTTTCTTTTTACATACAGCCCCTACCATAAAGACAGACTAATGATCAGGAGTATATTGAAAATGCTGTCAACACCAAAAAGAAAAGCCATCTTTATTATCCTCGCCGCAGTCATTCTGGCTGCAGCTGTTTTTCTCGGCTGGATACTTGCCGGAAACAGCACTCCCACGGAAGAGGGAACACCGTCTTACAGCACCGAGGCCGTTGACTGGAATGAAGAGCTGGAGGGAGACGAGCCGGAGACAGGTTATATTACAATGCCCGGATATGACACGATTCCCCTCAAGGCAGGAAATACGACGGCAGAAGTCGCACTCGCCAATCCGGAATCAAATACCTGCTATTTTCAGTTTCAGCTCATACTGCAGGATACAGAGGAGGTTCTCTACACTTCCGATCTCGTGGCTCCTGGAAAGGCGATCCTAAGCGAAGAGCTGAGCCGTTCCTTTGAAGCCGGAGATTATCCTCTGATCGTACGGATCAATACATTTTCACAAGACGGGAAAACTTCCTACAACGGCTCCGATATTGTAACCACACTCCACGTATTTGAGGCGTAAATGCCTTGAATAATATATTTTACTCATTAATTTTACAAGGAACAGGAGGAAAGATAATGAAAAAAACTACAGCAGCAGGCATACTCGCACTGACACTGGCGGCTGTCTCTTTAACGCCCGCGGTCACCGCAGGAGCAAAAGAGCCGGGTATCCAGCCGGGATCCGTGACATTTAATCAGGACAGCTTTGGAAACGGGAAGTTTTCCCTCGATCTTGAGTACGACGCTGTCGTAAAACCAACCTACACGATCAAAGTTCCACAGTCACTGGTTATGGAAAAAGAGGGGACTGACGTATATGTAGAAGCCAGCAATGTAGAAAACCTTGCCGAAAACGGAAAATATATCTCCGTCAAAGTCCGCGATACATGGTCATACTATTTCCCCAAAGCATACCGCGACGACGAGCACAAATTCAATCTCTATCACGGATATGAATTCATGAGCTATACAGTCCAGCCGAAAAACGAGGACGGTACATACGGCGATGCACTGACCGATTTCGGACAGGAGCTGTTGTCCTTTACGGGAGACGGGACAAAATATTACCGCGTGACGCCGGGCGATGACAACACCCTCACAGGAAAATACTGGGGCGCGATCAATTTCCAGATCGAGCTCGCAGATCTGCCGGCAGAATAACATACGCGCAGAGTGATATATACTCTCATAAATAAAATCCCTGAAAAAAGCGCAGCACGACAGCCGTGGTGAGTATCACCCAACGGCCGGGCTGCGCTTTTTTCTGCTCTGTCTGCTTCAAGTCTGTTCTGATTATCCTATTACCGGCTGCCTGCTCTTGCATGTATGCCCACTCGCTCCTGTCTCACTCTACCGACTGGCTGCCAGCTCTCCCGCGCCTGACTTACTCTGCCGGCCGCCCGTCCGCTTCTGCGGCGCCCAGTATCTCTCTCGCCGCCTGCTCTGCCGTGACGACACGCTCCTCAGTGATGCAGCTGCGCAGAACGATCAGAGCTGCTTCATGCTCCCGGATCCCTGAAGTAGATCCGCAGAGATCCTCTATGACCGAGCAGTCTGCCAGGTCATTGTAGAAATCAAACGCACTGTGGAGCACACAGCAGCCTGTATTTACTCCTGCAAAGTAAACTTTATCAATCTTATTATTACGAATAAATTGCTTCATTTCATCATTCCAGCAGCTGTATTTGTCCTTGTCAAATACTCTCTCCATGTGTCCACGGAGCGTCGGGAGGATCTCTGCTTCCTCCGTACCTTCCATGCACGCCTTCCATCCCTCGAACACATAGCAAGCCGTGTTCTCGTTATTGACATAGCGGGTGCCCGCCACGATTGCTCTGCCTTTGATCTGTTCAAGGAAATCCAGGATCCTTTCATCAATCCCCTGCGTGTTCTGGTTGATAAAGCCGTTCTGCATGTCAATGATCAAAAATAGTATATTCTTCATGTAACTCTCCATTCCGCCGCCGGACCGGCGGCATGCATACTTCTTCCGATGTACTATATTCTTTCCGCTTTTCTCCATTTAATGAGCGTGCAGCAAAGTTCATCACTCAGTACGCTCAGTGAACATCTGTCGAAGTCCTGCGCGCTAAGCCGCATTCTGTCTGCGGAACGTCCTCTGCCTCAGATGCCCTGACAGATAGCCGAACGCCATAGTAATAAAGAAAAATTTCACTGCTGTATTTCCATAATAAAGTAAGTAATCACCCAGACTGCATAGCTTAAATCCCTCTGGGAGCTCTCCCATAAGCCCCGGCTGCAGCGCCTGGAGGAATGTCATTCCCTCCGTTCTGTATTGCAGGAAATATAAACATGCTGCCTCGATCGACACCTCCACATAATTCAGCAGGAGAAGCAGCATGGAGCGGATCACGTTAGCGGAAGGCTTCTGGATATCAGCCATGAGGATCAGCGAGATCAGATAGGTAATGGTGTCTGCGAGGTTGTAGTAAAGGATAAAACGCAGACAGAATTCCATCTCTCCTTTCCCCGCCTGACTGCAATTCACCAGTAAATATCCAATAAGAACAGCAATGCCTATCTTCACTGCAACAGTCATCTCAACCCAGAATCTTCTTCTCTGCCAGTTTCTCCTGCCCGCTGCATCCTTCAGATATGTATACACCGAAAACAAACGAAAAATTGATAATATAATTCGTGTCATTCTGGCAATACAGAAATATCCTCTTTTCCTGTCATATTTTATAAGCTCCGTAATATACTGCAGCTGGGACTGCAGGGAATTCTGCGTGACTACCTGCGCCTTTTTTTGATATACTTCTTTATACTTTTCCAAAACATCTGAAGCTTCCTTATATTTCTTATCCAAACGCGAGGCTTCCGAATCCCAGACAAAGAAGACAATATTCTGAAGTCCCTCGGATGTATTATTGAAGAATTCGCTGTCATCCTGCTGCCATTCTGACAGCGCATTCCCAATACCGGCTATCGCAGTCTTAACTGCCATTTTAAAAGGAAATCCGTATTCTCCCGAACCGACGATCGGTACGGCGACATTCTTTATATCCGGATGTTCCCGAATGATTCTGACAATCTCCCGGTAACAGGACTCCAGCGTCCGCACCCTGGAGCTGGAACAGATATTGTACTTTTTCATCCACTTTCCCAGAAACTGAGGTGTTTTCCCTGTCTCTGCGTCAAAAACAGAGCCGACCACATGTATCACATAATCACACAGTCCATATGCTTTTGTCAGCACTGCCTGCCCTCTGTGACACCTGATCCGCTCATTCTCCCCTGATGTCTTTCCATCCAGTTCTTTACGGATCTTCTCTTTAAAGGTCTTCGGCTTTTTCTTCCCTGAATTCTCTGCAAGAATTGCATCGATGGCTTTATGTATGGCATAATCCACACTTTGTTCCCTGTCACTGCCCATCAGAGTCGGTTTCGCCGCATTGACAATCGTATCAATTTTCACTACCTCGCCCGTCTCTAACTCGCAGCCATCCAGCTGTGGTTTTACACCTATATTTCCACGGACCACATGAAGCATATCACTGATCGATCTTTCCATGTTCTTCTGGCTTTCTTTTTTACTCCCGGTCATAAACTGCTCATCTCCGATATCAATCTTATTTCTTTAAGTTCAATCATATCACCTCCTACCCGTACATTAAAGTATAAAAACAGACAACCCGCCATAAAAATGACACATTTTGCGATAAATCTGATATAATAAGTCTCATAGTCACGGACTGAAAAATATAGAAAGGGAATGGCAGGCGGCGCACCGCCCCTGCAGGAAAGAACAATGAAAAGTTTACTGATTTTAGGCGCCGGCGGCTTCGGGCACATGATCCAGGAGACAGCCCTGATGCTGGGATATGAGAAAGCCTTTTTTCTCGACGACGCAGTAAAGGAAACAGATGTCATCGGAAAATGCTGTGATTACGAAAGCTTTCTGAAAGAATACGACACAGCTGTAGCAGCATTAGGCGACAACAATATGCGCCTGTACTGGACCGAAAAACTGATGGAGGCAGGTTACCAGGTGCCGGCGATCATCCATCCGTCCGCAGTGGTAAGCCCAAGCGCAGTGATCGGAAACGGCAGCTTTATCATGCAGAATGCCGTCGTCAACACACATACGACAGTGGAGCACGGCGTGCTGATCAACAGCGGAGCCGTCGTGGATCACGACTCCTTCATCGGACGCGGCGCACATATCGGACTGGGAAGCGTAGTCAAATCCAACTGTAAGATTGCTCCGAAGCAGAAGGTAGAGGCCGGCGAAGTGATCTTCTCTACAAGACGGAAGATCGACGGTGTGACCGACCGCAATCTGGAAGACGCGATCTACGCATTCGGTTTTGGACCGAGATGTAGCTATGTGAAGCCTTTCGGCGCCGGACATATCAACGAGACATACGCTGTCTATATGCCGGGCGAGGACGGGGACGAGCTCTCCTATGTCCTCCAGCGTGTGAACAGCAATGTATTCAAGGATCCCGCAGGCGTGATGAACAACATTTTCGGAGTGACAGAATACCTGAGAAATGTCATCCGCGAAGAAGGTGGCGACCCGGACCGGGAGACGCTCTCCTACATCAAGACAAAGTCCGGATGCAATTATTTTGAGGACAGCGAGGGAGAGCCGTGGAGATGCTACAACTTCATCCCGGATTCCGTCTGCTATCAGCTCGTGGAAGATCCGGAGCAGTTCTACCAGTCAGGAAACAGCTTCGGCCATTTCCTGAAACAGCTGAGCGACTACCCGGCGTCCAAGCTGAATGAGACCATCCCGGATTTCCATAACACGGTAAAACGCTTCGGCGCTTTCAAGTTCGCCCTGAAGCGCGACCTAAAGAACCGCGCGGCGACCTGCCGTCCGGAGATCGATTTCGTCCTTGCAAGAGAGGACGACTGCGGCGTACTTGTAAAACAGCAGGAAGAAGGACTCCTTCCGCTCCGCGTCACACACAATGACACAAAGCTGAACAACATCCTGTTTGACGAGAAAACCGGAAAAGGACTCTGCATCATCGATCTCGACACCATCATGCCCGGCCTGGCGGCCAACGACTTCGGCGATTCCATCCGCTTCGGCGCAGCAACAGCCGAGGAGGACGAGCCGAATCTGGACCTGATGCATTTCGACATTAACTTATATGAGCTGTATGTGAAGGGATATCTTGAGGAGACCCGCGACGTGCTGACAGAGGCGGAGATCATGAGCCTGCCCTGGGGAGCCCGCCTTATGACACTGGAGTGCGGCATCCGCTTCCTGACAGATTACCTTGAGGGAGATACTTATTTCAAGACAGAGTATCCGGAGCACAACCTGATCCGGGCGAGGACGCAGTTCAGGCTGGTGGATGAGATGGAGCAGAAGTTTGATGAGATGAATGAGATCATTAGGAAATATATGTAACCTTTGTCATAAGAAGTTTCTTAAAGTTTATGTAAACCTTCAAACTGATGCAAGATATACTCACCAGTTTGGAGGTTTATTTTATGATAAGGGAAAAGACTCCCCTCAAGTAATCAAAGGATTTAACCGTCCCCTGCGGGAAATCACAAAATCCAGAATGGTATTCCATCGGATGATGTTCTCGAAAAATGCTGCATCTGTCTATGCCAGATATCACGAAAAAACAGTCCCCAGAACTGGGGGACATATCCATTTGCAGCTGAAACCCTTTTTGAAGAAAGGTTATTCGTATTATGGCCAGCTGCCAACCTAGGAAGGCCTGCTAATCATATCCCAAATTGCAATATAATACAAAAAGGACAGAACCAAATTAGCTCTGCCCAAAATAACTAATGACATATCTTATTTTCATTTTTTCAGTTTACACAAAACTTGAAACGGGCTCTTATACGAATCATGCCTCCCACTGATCAGAACTGTTTATTTCCCAACATCCTCTTCTTTGCTGAACAAAAGCATAAAAATCTCTATCGTATTTTTAATACTTATGATTTTCAATCAAGTTCTTTGGATTCTAACCGAAGACACTCTTCATATTTTTGTGCATCTTTTTCCCTCCGTTCATCATGGGCAAGTACTGTAAGGCTTTCATATGCTTCTGCGCGTCTCTCATTATCGCTTTCTGTACGGAGCACTCCATAGCTGCATCTTTTAATCTCTTCTCTAAGTGTAAGAAGTTCTTCTGGACCAGCCTGTGCCTTTCTTTGAACATAGACAGACATGTAATATCGATTTATATCTCCCAATCTGGCAATTATACACTCGCCTTCCTTCGCCACGATCCCATGAATAGTAATCCCCTGAGGACCACACCATGAACCACTGACAATATCACCTATATGAGCCACTACCTGCACATCCGACTGTACATAATCCGGTGCAACTCTGCCAAGCCCTTTTTTTTCATTTACTTCCACGATCATATCGTCTACTTCCTGAAGGTTTGCAGCCCCCGGTGCTTTTGTTTTGAGCGGCACCAAAGCCGGATGCAGTTTGATCATATAATTCTGATTTTTAAATTGTGTACAATAGTCCTCATAGCATTCTCGAATATTATCAATGCTGTCGCTGCCTTTCGATGCCAGACGCCAGCCCTCAGTGCGGATATACGCCATCCATCTTTCATGTTCCAGATTATAGTATGGATTCAGTTTTCCTTCAGTTTCCATTGCAAAATCCACTGGATGGATGCACTGGTCAAATAGCTGCCTTAATTTTTTATCATGCGGCACACGCATAATTCCAAGCCCAAGTTCCCATAATTTAGTGCCTATATGAATCCCGCTGGCAATACTTGACCGTCTGTTGCTCTGTTTATCGTAGAAATTCTTGACCGCCTCTCTCCGTTCTTCTTCACCAGACTCTCTGGTCAGCCGCCAATAATGAGCCTGTACACCAAGTCCCAGATATTCCATGGTAAACGCAGCGTCTGACCGGTCGCCAAAACACATCCCCCTTCGTCCGAATGGTATAATATTATAATACAGACGTTCTTTTGTTCGAGTATTCTCATATAGATTCCACAACGCTGCTCTTTTCCTGCTGCTTTCTAGATATGCACAGATATGCGGCTGTGATGCATTTCTTCTCATATAGTAAAACTTTCTCAGCCAGATAGACGCACGGATATTATCCTCATCTTCTCCAAGACATACTACGCAGTAATTTATATCATCCAGCATATTCAGATATTTTTCAGCCATGCTGCTGAAAATATTGCCCTTATGAATATCTATACTGTATCCGGATCTTTCCATGAAGAGCTCCGGGCATTCTTCCTCCAGTTTTTTCCTGATCAGATTCCCCTTAACATCGATCAAATGAATATCCAAGTCAAAATTTTGCATCTGACCGCACCATACAGCAGCTTTCAAAAATTTAATTCCTGTATTTCCGCCCCCGGCAATCAAAAGTGATATCTTTCCTTTCCCTTCCATATTGTCCAGCAGGTCCATTCCGGTATACAACGGATGTTTGTAGAGATGCTCATACACTGCATCCCTCACTTCATCCATCAGTACAACCCTTATCTCTTCCTTATCCTTAGAATCAAGAAGTACCTCTGCCTCTTCACTGGTCGCATAGCAGTATATAGATGTGTTGCGCTGATTCAATCTTCCCGAGGTAACCCAGGATGAATTTCCGGTCATATTTTCAATCATCTGAAGTGTATCATCAATATTCTTATCTTCATCCTCCGATATCAGGAAATATGCAATATTCCTCTTTTTATTCTGAAGACGCAGATGCAGTATCTCCCTTGATACAAATATAGCGTTTAATTCTCTTGCATTATCTTCCAGCTCAGTATTCAGATCATCTTTTTCACTGGACCGGCAGAAAATGATCTCCGTCCATTTTCTCCCGCTTCCTGCAGTTTTCCTTAATTCCGCTGCAATCTCAAGAGACCGTGTATTCAAATCCGAAAAAACATATAGACTGCTTCTCCTCTTGGTCAGCAGACGGAACCTCTCAAAAAAATTAGAAAAATACCTCAGTACAACGCTCAGTGTAAATACCGGTGCAAGAAGATAGAGCAGACAGATAAGTGTTTTATACGGATAAAATAAATTTCCAAGCACATCAGCGTTCAGGTCTTTCAATATATCCGACACGCCTGTATCCACTACAAACATACGGATACCCTGCGAGACGCTCATTGCGGCAGCAAATCCCACCTGTTCTGACAGACGCATTACCGGATAACACGCTGTCACGGATGCAAGGAATACACCTGCGCCAAGATATCTCACCTCATTTTTCCCTTGTTTTCTCCTAATGAAAAAACAAACTGCCCCTGCTGCAATAAAACCTGCAGATAGTCCAAAACTTACTAGCCAAATCATCTGCTGTCTTCCCCCTCTTCTACGATCTGCCTGATAGTCTCGCCAAGTCTGCCTTCATCGATCACAGTTCTATTAATATATTTTACTCCCATCATCCGGCTCCGCTCTGCTTTACTGCCGTGCCTTATAATATATTCATCTGCCGTCCTACTGTTTGAAGTGACCAGAACTGCCTGGCCGTCAATCCCGAAATGATCTGCAAAATATTTAATCTCCATAAGATGCGAAGCCTCGGGCACCGTCATCTTAGCAGAGATAAAATACGTCTTTAGATTCTTGATGCCTATAATATCTATTTCATTGTTTACTGTACTCTCATCTACTGCCGCCTCCTCTTTCGTACCCCAGCTAAACTCGGAATTGATATTCAAGTCATCAAAGATTCCCATTTCCAGGCATGTGAAGTAAATCATAGCTTCTAATATATTTCCTTCCCGATGGAGACATGTTTTCACAGCGTCAGATGCATATTTAAAAGAGAAACTGATTCCATTATCAGTACAGTTTATCTTTAAATCCTGAATCAAATTTTGGCGTCCTCCGCTTCCGAAAAGCCCATATTTTTCCAGCGTCCTCAGCCCTTCCTCCATGATAGAGACAAGATCTGTACTTTTTCCTGAAGGAGCTGTCAGTAACTTTTTCATCCTGTATCCGCTGACATAAAGGGTCCTGTCTCTGATCAGATATTCATCCTGTTTCCCCTGCTGCCCGGATACTTCCTTTTTCCTTGGCAAAAATATATACTTATGCTTCAAAGGCTCTCTATCCGCACATAGGGTCAGCTTTTCCAATATCTTCGCTAGATTTTCACTGTCACATGTAAATTCAGCCGGAAGTTCGTCATCTTCTCCCGGGAGCCAGTATGACTTAATCAGTTTCTTCTCCGCACATTTGGCAAACACCATATCCATTTTTGTCAGCAGCAGCGCGCGTCCACTGACAGACGGGGTTTTATATGCTTTACATGCCTTCCGATCTGTGTTGACAAGCAAAGTCATATTACTCCCTTCCATGCTCACGAGCTGTTCAATAAGCTGTTTCCATTTCCATGCGCCTAACTCGCAGTAAGAACTCCAGATCCCCCTGTAACGGGAACGCAGACCTAAAATTGCATTTTCTTTCTTTTCGGAATCCATATACGCTCCGAACAGATAGAATGTTTCTTCAACCGTCAGATGAATATCTCTTACGTACATTTCTATAAATGGGTCGTCCAATGACAGCAGCTTTCTATTCTTAATCATAACCCGCCGTTTGCTGTTAAATCCATGATAATTCTGAAGCAGGCCCAATTCTTCTGCGTCCAGCCCTGTCACGTCGATCACTGCATCGTCATCCTTATACGCCACATCTCCAAGACCACACACAGATATCCTCGAACTGCAGCCTCGAAGGCGAAGAAATTCTCTATAAAAATCCAGATCAATATCTGATTTGTCCATAGGAACAAGCAGGACTTCCTCAGGATCCAGAAAAACAGCAGACAGAATATTCTTCCAGCTGTTTTCTCTCCCTGAAACAAACGGTTTTATAATAGTATGAACTGCTTCGTCCGAAAGAATTCTGGGAATGCCGCGCACGATATCCATATCAGACTTCTTATAGTCCCGATATGCATTGTACTCATGTATAACCGATATCTCTCTATCCAGTTTTTCCAGATACTCCTGGATACTCCTATCAAGAACGCACATCTTTTTGCAGCAGGCCTTCAGCTCATCCATAGCATATTTCCAGACAAGCTCCGCATTGCTTTCACCTGTATACACTCTGTTTTTGACTATACTAAGCCAGCTGAACGCCCCATTTAGTTCTTCATTATGAAAACGGCTGATCTTTCTTTCAAATTTTAGCATATCGCTTTCTATCTCAGGCTTTATAGTCCCGGATTTTTTCTTTGCGATGAGATGAAGCTTCAGGTTCATTAGTTCAAGGTCATCGAAATCCTCTGTCTTTTTTTTGTTCAGCTTCTGTTTATCCCAATCTTTCTTTTCCAGCTGTTTCATCCTATTTCCCGGACGGCTTGCCACGAGACAGGGGTGGAGTTTTCTCTCTCTATCCTTGGAATCATTCCTGCCAGTAAATGCGTACTGCTCCAGCTCCTCATCTGACGGTCGGTCCCAGCCGTTAACTGCCATGTATGCGCACCAGCTGATATGCTCCAGATCACTGATTATATCAAGCAGTGCTCTGTTACTGCACTCCGGCGCAAGCACTCTGCGGTAAAACTCCCTTGCCGGATCGCTGCACTCTGTTCTGATTCCTGCTGCCCCCAGTTTATAGCATATTGACAGTGCACTGCGCATTGATGAATTTAAATTATAAATATCATTTTCAAAAGACTGTCTGATCTCCTCTTTTGATGCCCGCTCATGTGTCCCGCGATAGTAAAATGCATGAAGATTCAGCGCCCACCGCATAATCCTGGTTTCAAACAATTTTTCATCGTAATATAAACATTTTTTTACCGAAGATACTGGTGGCACAGCTCTTCCTTCATCTGTCAGTTCTTTTACCAAAGGTTCATCCCCGCTGTCATTCCAAAGCAGCATGAGATATCGCGATTCCATATTTCTGATCATTGCGGCATTGTCAGACAGCATCTCTTCCCTGCTTTTCTCATACAGCCGAATCTCTGCCACAGGTTGGTCACAGACAGGCCGTTCTGCTGCAGCCCGCTCTTCTTCCCCCCATATACATTCGTCTTCCAGATAGATGTGGACCATCTTTTCAAGTGCTGGATTCTCTTTCCGCATTTTTTCCATAAAGTCACGCGCATCTTCGGAATACAGCCTGATCCTCAGCAGCATCCCCGGCATATGAACACATGAGAATACGGCCTTAAAAAACGGCTCCCTTATGGACTGATCTCCGCAGACCGCAACATCCAGAATCTCTTTTCCCTCTTCTTTTACCGTATACTCATATACCGGCCATTTTTCCAGAATATGATACGATTCCATCATATAATTTGCCTGTGCGTATTCTTTCTTCGGAATAAACTCCTGTGCATCCAGAAGCATCTTAAGATGGTTCAGATCCTGACACATTTCCTTTGCAGACGGATAACGCATACGAAACTTTCTGCTGAGAGCCCTCGTCAGGATCTTTTTCATCAAAGCCGCCGCTTCCGGATCGTCACATCCATGCTGCCGGCAGATCTGATCCGTCTTATATTCATTTTCCTGCCATGTTTTCAGGGCCTCTGCCGTAGGGATCTCTCCTGTAAGGAGCTCGGAGAAGATTAGTCCGAGGCAGTACACGTCCCATGAAGGTTTCAAAAATACGGACTTATTTACGTCAAACCACTCGATCAGTTCCTCCACTTCCGGCGGCGTATATGGATATGTGACACGGATTTTATGTACCTTGTTCAGATCATGCAGCGGGATGATACTGTCTACATCAAACAGCTTTACTGCTTTCTGTGATGGAATCCAGAGAATATTGGATGGATTCAAATCTATATACAGATATCCCTGTTCATTGAGCAGTTGAACCGCCTCTGCTGTCCTGTACATCAGCCAAAGCTTATCCGAAAGACTCGTCACCAGAGAACGCGAAAGGACCGTTCCCAGATGCATATCGCTCAAAATATAAACCGAATCTCCATACTCCGCCATATGGTACGGACGAACCATAACCTCCATAGCTCTGCTGTCCGACAGCTCTGCCTGAATATGGAATGCACGCCTGAAACCATCCAGCATATTCTGATATATTCTGCTGCCCGCAGTTTCTTCTGAAATCCTCAGCCTGGTCCCATCTCTTTTTATCTCGAACTCTTCCCGGTCTGATACAGGATAGAACTCTTTCATGATCATTCTGGAACTGTTATATTCATCAGTAAAAAGCCGGACAATATATGTCAGGCAGGATGCACCGCTTCCGATCTGCTCCTCCACGACCGCCTTCTGTATATATTTCTGTCCTTCCCGGGCACGAAACTCCAGTTCCAGCTCTTCTCCCTTATTAAGAGAGATTCTGTCTTTTTGTTCAGTCATCTACACCTTCCTTTCTTGCACTTACGATCTTCCACATATTCCTGAGCGATTCCGCCGGACTGTCAGTCTGTATCAGATAGGCCAGCAGACACTCATATGGATTCTGCAGATAAAATGGCATCATGCCGCATTTTCTTAGATACTTATTCACTTCTAGCACGAAATCCTGATAAACATATTCCGCATTCTCTTCCACTACCTGTTCTTCTATCGGCTGAAAATCCTCATCCATGCAGAAATTCAGAAATACCAGTGTTATAATATCGCACCTGCGCACTTCAGAATGCTGCATCTTCTTCCGTTCCATGGGATCCTTTTCTCCAGCCTGTTTCTGGATGTTTGTAAACCTGGTGTCTGTAATTTCCGTTTCTGTAAACCATGGTCCAAGCAGAGAGCTGTCGATGTTCCGTTCATTTTTGTCCATCCGCTGTGCATCCTTTACATACAGAAAGTCCCGGAAAAGCGCTATTGAAATACCGTCCTTATCCAGCATCTCCTTTCTATAAACCGGCTTACTGTTGCTTATAGAAAGAATTCCCTCCGGTTCATTTTCCATATACCGTACTTCTCCGGTTTCGGCAAGCTTCTTACCTTTCTTGCTCGGTTCCATCGCACGTACTCCGATCATTTCCGAAGCATACGCCTTACAGCTTTTCAAAGTTTTATATGTATATCCGTCTGCTGAAAATACAGTTCCCTCCGGTATCTCTGTTCCCGGCAGGCATACCGCACGGATATTTCCCTCAGCATATTTCTCTTCTCCCGGGTTTCCGGAATACCTGAGGGTCGTATCAGTCCGAACGCTGAGCACGCCTGCGCGGTCAGCATTTTCATCCGGATTCAGCTCCGTCCCTTTTCCTGCATATCCCGGCGTCTTCTTCTTTTCAGCACAGACAGCATAGGGCTGTATCCCCCGCACCGGTATCACGACTTCTATCGCCTCTCTCTGAGGCAGCGACGCTGCTTTCTCCAGAATAAACTTTACATGTCTCTTCTGTTTATTTTCATATTTTACTGCATAGAATACAGATCCTTTCGGAAGCATGATTTCATGCCGGGCGTCATACTCCACTTTCAGAACAGTCTCCGCATATTCCTCCGCAACGCGTTCAGTCTGTTTAAATGCAAGGATACTCCCTCTATGCTCTTTTATAAATTTCTTCAGAAGATCCATGAATACGACTGCCGCTGTCCTTGTTTTCACTGCCGCGGCCTTATGCTTCGCAAAAAATTGTTCTAGCTCAGGATTCATCGTTCCCGGGCTGAAGTCTTTCGTGCTGTACAGCCCTTTTTCCCGCGCACTCTTTTCCACTGCCTCAACGATCTGATCTCTCACTTCTGTCGTACTGGAAAATACCTCCTCTCCTTCTTGTTTGTCCGAAGCGATCTTCTCATAATCCCTTCTAAGCGCCTGACAGCACCTGTAATGATTCTCTTTGCAGAATTGGAGCGCACAATAAACTGCCAGTTCTTCCGGATCGTAATAATTAAATCCCGCTCTTTTCGCTGCCTTCTGCAGCAGCATCTCCACATCTTGTACAGGAAGCCCAAGTCCCAGGCCAAGTTCAAAAATACGGACGCTTGCTTTTTTCTCAAAACTGTCCCATTTCCTGCTCCATTCTGTCGACAGCATACTGCGGACATAAACCTCCGAACACTTTTTTTCCGGCATACCGTTAGCGCGGAAGGCTTTCGAAACCCGTTCAGTCAATTCATTGACTGCTGTTTCGAACGGGATTTCTTCCAAATCTTTTCCTTCCCATACGGACAGCAGATAATTCACAAGGTATCGGTATAAAGGGACGTTGCCCAGCATTCTCAGCAGATCATTCGTAGACTCTGCGCCGGCAAGGTCCTCCCACTCCAGTTTCTCTTCCCCAAGCTTTTCATACCAATCCTTCCTCTGTTCATCAATAACTTTAGTATATCCGGAAGACACACGACTGTATTCCATCTGTTTCTCCTTTCTTCTACGAATCTAATTATACATAGTATCATTTTTTTTATTTTTTCATCCTAGCGCTGAAAGAGTACTCATTCTGAGATAAAATACTGTCTTTTTTCAGCGTCGGATAAAATTTCTCCGTCGATCAGCTGTTCCGCACGGGCGCGGAGTTCATCGTATGTATACAGCTGACCATACCTGCCGCCTCTGTTTCCTGCAAAGATCTCATCTGCTTCAAAACTCACATACCCATACGGTACATCTGCAAAATGATAAAACCTTCCGCTGTCATCTACATAATAGATCCTCAGCTGCGATGTGCTCAGTCCGCTGTTATCCGCTTCATATCCATAAAAGCCGGCTGCAAAATAATCCTCGTTACTATCTGTATAGAGACTGCTCAGCGGAACAGAACTGTCTTCGTTCTCCATCAGCATCTCTCCTTTCTCTGTGTCCCACAGTGTCAGACGGTTATCGTCACCACAGCATATCAGGTATCTGTCATGATTCATAAACGCAAAATTCACCTGCTCATAATCACCATAGGGGAGGGAACACAGAATCTCTCCTTCTAAAAGATCCAGAATCTCGATCGTACCATCTTCTCCCAAGACCGCCGCTTTATCCGTTTCATGTCCGACAGCGGCTGTTCCCGACTTCAAGGCAAGTGCCTGCAGACAGCTCATCTCAGTCCAGCTCTCATTTTCAATATCCCAAATTCTAATTCCATATTCTTCCCCATAGGAACTCTCTCCATAACTTCTGACAATAAGCACAGCATATCTGTCATCCGCTGTAAGCAGGATTTCTTCAATCCTGCTTGTTTCATCAGACAGAGAAATGCTGTCAGCTTCTGCATCCGGCACGCTCAGCCCATGTTCCGTAATATCAGCCACTGCAAATTTACTGCTGTCATACACAATCGCTTTCGACGCAGTTTTAAAATAGTTGATCTCGAAATAATTCCACATAGAACTGTCTGTAAAATCCTGCTCTTCCGCTGAAAGTTCCGAAGTCACCTCTCCTGTCTTAAGGTTCCCTGACACAGGACGCCTGAGCGCACCGGATCCACTGAATAGTACATAAGGCTCTCCGTCAATATTCATAATATTCACATCAAAAATAGAATCTGCTTCTGAATCCAAACGGTAATCAAACAGTCTTTCTGAACTTCCCGCCTTATATACTGCTAGTCCGCCGGCTCCATATCCAGATGTCTGATACAATACACATCGATATGTGGTCTGCCTGCCGGAACCGTCATCTACAGTAAAATACTCTACATCGGATATTGTTTCTTCCAGAGACAGATCCTTCATATTCTCATCCTCAAAGATCTTTCCGAATACAATTCTGTGACTGTCATTCACAGTCCATATCACCCGGCCGTATTTAGGGCTGTAAAGAAAATCACCGATTTCCGCGGAAATCGCTCCTCCTGAATAGTTTGTAAGCATCTCCCCCGCTATGCAGATCATAATTTGTCCATTGCTCAGACCTGCGAGGAACCGATTTTCGTCAAAAATGCTGACCCCTTCAATATCTGATGGAAAGCTCCTATCCTGGATCACACTGCCATCATCCGCGTCAAAAATGCTTATCCTATCCTTGATCGACGATGCCAGGATTTCCTGCGGTTCCCCGTTCACTTTCATCGTCTCCGCCGCAAGAGTGCAGGGCACTCCGATCGCCTGAGTACGGTAAACCTCTGACGCCCAGATCTGTTCACCTGCTTCAGTATCATATACTACAGTATGGAAAAATCTTTCCGGAGAATCTGACAGCTCGCTCATTCCCTCTGGGTAGGAATATTGTATCGCTGCTATTCTTCCGTCTTCCAAGAATACCATCTTTTCTGTATTTTCCTCCGATATCATACGTATGCTTCCGTCATCCATAGAAAGAAGGAATAAACCGGCATTCTCCTCCACATTAAAATAATCATCCCCAACGCCAAGCGCCAGCATGCTCCCATCATCCTGAAACGAAAGTAATTTTGGCTCATATCCTGACGTTCCTTCGCCGGCATATCGGCTCTGATACAGACACTCACCGCTCTCCAGATCATAGACCCAGATTTTCTCCCCATCTGCAGCCGCTGCACGGGTTCCCCAAACGTCAAAAATACAATTCACAAGATATCCGGGACTTTCGTCCGCATCCGCGCTGATCACGTTAAGCACACGCTGCTCCTTCCAGTCTATATAAATAATATCACAGGCTGTAATAAGAACTGCTTTGTCTTCCGACGCCGGATAGAAATACAGGGAGCCGCTGTATTTAGCTCCTTCCAGATCCCCCGGAGCTATCTTCCACATACATTGCCCATCTTCCGGATCCAGGATGTATGCATTCCCCTGCTGATCTACACAGAAATAGCCGGTCTCATCCGGGCTCAGCGTTCCATTTTCATTTGCAGAGCCGCTCCTTGTCTTCCCTGTCAGCTCAAACGAATTCTCCGCCTTAAAGTCGATTCTCGCTCCTGTATTGTAAGAATACAGCGCATTATTCAGCGCATACATCTGCTCCGGCACTACCGCTTCCGTCTCTTCACTCTCTTCCGGCTGTATCGCTAACACAGTCTGAATCGCCCCTTTCCTATCTCCGCTGGCAAGAAGCTCGCCGGATATCTCTGAGAGATATCTGGCCTGATTGCGGCGTGCCTCCTGATAGCGGCTTTCTGATACTGAAGCCTGGTGAAACGCATATAAAGTAAACAGGACCGCCAAAACAGCGGCGGTCCCCGTCATAGCCATAGCTCTCTGAAAAAAATACTCCCTGTGCCTCTGCCGAAGTGTGTCATAAGTACAGGAAAGCATCGGGGCAAGAATACGAAGAAATTCTTCTTTTAGTTTCTTCCTGATTTCTCTTTTCGTACTGCCTCGGATATCCGCTGCCATGGGCTCTACCGATTTCCTGACAATCTTCTCTTCTCTATCTTCACCGATCAATTTCTCTTCGCTATAACATAGTATTTCCGGAAAGGACTCCTCCGGTTCACCGTCGACAAGCAGTGTAAGAATCTTGTTCTTTTCGTGTGTTTCAAGAAAAATCTCTATCTCCCGCTGGACCCACTCCGATTTCACAGCACGTGGAGAACATACCACAATCAGATATTCCGAATTTTTCAGTGCCTGACAGATATTTGCCCCCAAATCAGACGACAGGGGGAGCTCCTCCCGATCACGAAAAACTCGGCTGATCTTCTTTTTCCCGGAAATCTCCTGCAGTTTTTTGGATATATGGTAGTGCTCCAGCATAGAATGAAGCTTTTCGGCAACAAAAGAATCCGGTTCACTGTGACTATAGCTGATAAAAGCATCGTAAGTAATCTTTTCCATCTCTGTCTCCTCGCTGTAATAATCAGAAATCCCTGTATCAAAAATCTTTGTCGTCTTCCTGAAGCAGCTCATAGGTTTTTTCAAACTCATCTCCCGCCACAAAATTGAACTCCGCATCACAAATCTTTCCTTCTTCATCCTTATCGATCCGGTAAAAAACAATCACTGCATCTTTCGCCGCCGACAGCTCGGTCCCCCAGAGCGGCGCCTGAAAATATCTGGCCGGATCATCCTCATGCAGGGTAAGCCGTTTATTTTCTATGAGATACTGTATTTCCGCTCCCATAGGGTCGCCATACATCCACACCGATACCGCATTTGACCTCTGCTCATAAAATTCCCCTGCAATATGACGGTGATTCTCTTCGAAAAACTCAGCACTGTTTGGATATGGTGTTCCTGAAGAATCCAATTTGATATAATCTCCCGTATGGGCGATTTCCCCCGCTGTTCCCTTCGCCTCCTGCGAGAACACTTCAAAACTTCCATCTCCCCTCAGCCTGATTTCTCCTTCTGCCGTCAGTCCGTCCACAACATTGCTCTTGTCGCCAAGTCGATATGCCTGAACGACCCTTGGTCTTTTTCTTGCTTTTCTCATATACCTATACCATACTCCTCCCGTAAGACAAATCTGTGATATTCTCTGCGCCCATTGAAGCTGCAGTTTCAGCCCCTATCAACTCTTTGTATTGTTTCTACTCCAGATAATTTTTCAGTTCCTCAAACTCCGGATCCAGCGTAACCTTTTTTATATCAAGCTCTATCCCCTGTATACGAGGAATATCTTCTATATCTTCAGGCAGCTCCTTCGGAAACTTAAATTCATCTGCCATTACTGTGACAATCTTTTTTTTCTGATTCAAAGCGTACGCAATCTCATATCTCATCCAATCTTCCTGATCTTCCACACATTCTTCCAAACAGCCTGGGGTAAGGATCACGATCACATACTCACTCTGGCTGATTGCCTTTCGGATCTGTGCCGGATATTCTCCCTGCCTCATGCTGTGTACATCGAAAAATGTCCTTTCTCCTCTCCTCTTCAATGCATCAAAGATCAGCTTTGCAATATAACCTCCATATTTTCTCCTGTAACTGATAAAATTATCATATTTCATCTCTTTCTTTTCCGCAAAGCCTTGAAGATCCTTATCTAACTTTTCCAGCAGCTCGTACAGATTATATGTATTTCGAAGAAGGTATTCAGAAAAGAGCTTTTGAACATGCGGACATCGCTCTATATTTATAATCTCATCTTCTGCCTGTCTTCGAAGTCCGCTAATGTCCTGCCTGCCCTCTTCTGGCCTCATCCTTTCTTCTTCACGTCGAACAGCATCAGCCTTCTCCTTATACTGCCTCTGCAGGCTCAGATAATAGAGATAGAGCATCAAATATCCTCCCGGAAGAGAAGCTCCGGACATACCACCTATAACAGAATCCATGAGCCCCGACCGCACAAACTCTCCGTTTCCGGTATGATCCGCGCAGTCCAAATCCACAACCGCGTCCATACTGCTCCGTGAGACAGCCCAGTAAATATACTCGTATGGTCTGTATAAGACATTCTCATCGGAGGCAGCAGTAATCCCCTCATTGCTCTTCCTGCTGCCTCGCAGCTTTTCCATAAAAAAAGGAATAGCGTCTGCATTGACGCCGGCCGCCTGTCCAAGTGTAAGGGAATAGACTTCTGTGGAAAGATTTTTCGGAAACACCAGACGTACAGCTTCCGGCAGAAATGACATTCTGCCCGGAATGTCTCTTATCCGCAAATGACAGGGAATAGCTTCATTTTTCAGCTCATAACTGATCCCTGTCTCATTCACATGAACAAGAGCATTTTTAAAATCCAAAACCTGGCCGCCAGAAATGTCCTCGGCACTGACTGTCAATGTCAGGAATCCTTTCCCTGATTCCAAAAACCATAGAAAAATCTTCGGAATACTGAATCTGTACTCACACCTGTTCTCTCCACGTCCGGCTTTCAGACAGTAAAAGCCTCCCGCCCGTTTCTGCAGTCCCATCTTCATCCTTGCCCCGCAATCTGCCTCCATACATACCATCTGAGTCCTCTCCTCTGCGGCCAGCAGATAGATTCCGTACTCGCTTAAAATATCTTGCCTCAGCTTCTTTATCTTAAAATCATTTCCATTCACCAATTCTCCGGAACTCACTTTGAGGAAAGCCGCGCGGTCAAAATCAAAAGGGAAAATCAGGCAGCAAATAAAACGGTCAAACTGCATAAAAAAACCTCCATTTATACGATAAAACTGTCACAATCATACCACAGACATATTTTATCATATGGATGAAGTTTTTTCCATAAAGAAGCCCAGATACATATTTCCTTATCACTAGACGTTCTATTACATCTCTCTAGTCTTAAAATCACAAAATCCTGGTCGTTTTCGACCAGGATCTCCTGCATAGGAACATGAAGTATTTTCCCAAGCGCAAATAAATTATCCACCGACGGAAGGCATCTGCCCCACTGCCACTTGTATATTGCCTGCGGCTGCTCAAAGCCGAAATACGCCTGCAGTTCTCTGACTGAGATCCCCCTCTCTTTGCGCAGGCGTTCAATGTTTTTACCGGTTTTCATAAGATTGATCGTCGGAAAGGAAACAGCTTCCATTCTCCATACCTCCTCATAATGCAGAACCATTTATAAGTGACATTACAGCAGTGGCGGTGATGCCGTATGAAAATACAGCATAGAATATTTTTCCTCCAAAGTCAACAGTTGCCGAAATCATTCCGCCTGAATATATCTCTGTCACGCCTTACTGCTTTACGCAGTTACAGTTTAACGCCTCTGCTTAAAATTATTTTTTCACTTAATTATGAAAGTGTTTTCATTATAGAAGAAGTATCTTATTTAGCGGACCAGCTTCATTTTCCTTTCCCATTGTAGCTCTCCGGCAGGCGCAGACCCGCGAAAATACGTGTTATCTTCCCGCATGCGCCTCTACGGACATCAGCCTGCGGAAAGATTCAAAATCCACTGCCTGATCCAGCAGCCCCAGACGGCTCAGAGCAGTAAACACTGCTCCTCCCCGCGCCGCTCCAAAAGGCTTTTTCCCTGGACTGCAGCTGATATCTGAAAAGGCGTCGTATCTGATCACCTGCTCTGCCAGCTCTTGGTTTTCAAGCAGGGCATTCACGTAGAGCCAGTAATAAAATGCAGCACGTGGTCTTTTTGGATATTCCGTTCCCTCAAAGTAATAATGTGTCAGCGCCCCACTTTCTCGCAGTCTTTTGTCGCTCTTTGCTGCCTGCGGGGACATTTCAAATATTTCCGGATAGGGTCCCCCGTCCTCAAACACGCAGCTGCCGCGAAATACATTCTCCACCGGCGCGCTGATATCAAGGGAAGGAATTTTCTTATTCAGGATCTCGGAGCGCAGCAGCCTTCCTGTGTCTTCATCTGATGCACTGGATATCTCCAGCACCTTCTTATCCGGATAAATATGGCTGAACCGTTCATGAAGGCTGTCTACTTTACTCTTTACTGTACTTTTCACTTCCGAAGATGCTTTCACAGTTTCAAACGGCACCAACACCGTATAAAAATAAGGGAATCTTTCTTCTGATACAAAAACCGGCTTCTGCTGCATGGCGCTTCCTCCTTCGATCAAAAACCTGCTGTCTTTTGTTTACTGTTTTAATATAGCACTTTACCGCTTTCTTTTCACTAAACTTATAGTTTACGGCCGGGATACAGGCTTTTCTTCTTTTTTTCCTTATTCTCCAAAAGCATATTGCTCCTTCCATATAACTTTTGCCAACAGACAGAGCACGATCGTCTCGACCCCCAGCATGGCTGTAATATCCTGTATTGCTGCCATTATACATATCCAGTAGGGATAGTCTGCTATCAGAGCATAATGAAACTCAAAAAAGATTCTTAGATTCACTGGAATACACGCCGGTACAGCCAGTACAAATACCCACAGACACTCCCTCTTTCTGCAAAACGGAAGCCTTGCTGCAAGAATATAGATCAGCGCCACAGCAGCGAGCAGCCACAGCACTGATCCTCTGACCGCGGCAAAAAGCGCCGGTATCAATGGTATCAGCATTAAAACCATCATACACGTTTTCTTCAATTCATTTCCCCCTTATTCAATAAGAAAAACTGCTATATTTGTAATAATAGAACATACAAACGCCAGATGAAATAACAGAACTGCAACAGACGCTGCTTTGAGCGCACAGCCGTTTATTCCCCGGACGGATCCCTGGCTGTGCTCACTGTCGGGTATTAGGACATCAAGAACTGTTCCCAGGAGGTCCCGGTTTCCCATCACCTCGCTGAAGATCTTCATCCCGTCCAGTCCGCCCATCACCGAAAGATTAAATACTGCCAGAAATCCATTGCATAAAGCCGCCTGTGAAAACATCCAGAACAGAGACGGGACAGCGACCGCCAGAAGCAGGCATATCCCAGTCAGCACAAAATTGGCCTCCACACCGGCAGCATAAATCTGAATACGCTGCACAGATCTTTTCACATTTTTCTCATCCATAATGACGTATGCTCCGGGAAGAAGGAGATACAGCATCAGGCCAAATTCACAGACATGCGCCCCATACGCGATCCCCGCCGCTGCATGCGCGGCTTCATGAAAAAAAAGTCCTGCCGCGAGCCCGAACAAAAGCCCTGCCGTTATCAGCTCCCCGTAATCCCATGCGGCTGCCATCGCATCAGAATAATTATTAATATAAATTAACCCGCCTCCAACAAGGATTGGCAGCGCCAGCAGGAACAGTATCCGATTCACGGCTGCAGCCGCTTTCCTCGGATATCTGCGTCCTGGTATCCACAGGGTAAATCTCCAGGAGAACAGCCCTTCCATATGGATCCTCTCTGCATTCTTTATTAAGCCTTCTGTTTTCAGCTCGTGAATAAATTCCCTTCTTTCCATCGGAGACATTTCCGGGCAGATAAAGGAAGGCGGAGTTTTCCCGTCCAGCCTGCGAAGGAAGCTCACGGTAGAAGCATCCAGTTCCCATTCTTCATTTGATACAATATCTTCCGCCAGATATGTCCCGCCCCCGGTTTTTGAATAAATCAGGCAGTTATTCGCCCTGGGATATTTTTTCTTCAACCTTCATCCCCCTTTTCATACTTCCGTTTATTATATTATACAGCAGAGGGGTAGGAATTTTTTTCCGGCAGAATTCTTATTTTCAGGTATAAAGACAGCAGGGGCGATATACACGTCCCTGCCTTCTGCCTAATTCTCAAAATATATCGGGCTTAGAATATACTTCCGTCCCATTCCTCATATATCCGCCAAACACCCCCTCCAGTTCGAATGGCTCGATTGTCCGGAACTTCAGAAATCTGGTGTCATAGGGTCTTCCACCCTCTCCGACAGAAATCGTAATATGAGGAATTTCTATACGCTCGATCATATCGGCAAGTACCCTGTTTTCAGAATACAGCTTTACACTAAGGCCTTCATTCCTTCCGTTGTTTCCGTAGCCCGTTGCTTCTACTCTGATCTTCTCTCCAAACAATGACTCGTCTACATCGTCCGGTTCAAAAACAAACGTAACATGAGGTATTGTAATAATTCGGGAAAGATGCCCTGTGCTGACACCGTCAGCATAGGAAAGCACCTCCTTCTGCGATAAAAAGCACCCTATATATTGATATTTGCTGTTCATAAACATTCCCTTCTATTTTCTTCACTATTTCTTTCTAAACCCAAACAAAACCGCAGCCACATAAATCAGGACGAGCAATATGGCCACCGCGCAGCCTTCCTGTGCCGCCTCGACTGCAGTGCGGCTCCAGAACTCGCCGAAAAACTTCTCTATAATCTGAGAACTGTCCACCACTGCAGAGAATGCTCCCATAAGAGAGAGGATAAACAGTGCCTGATTCATTTTATTCTCTCTGATTTTCTGCTGCTTTTCCAGCTCTGCTCTGCGCACTTCCGACAAAGCCAAAAGAGGTTCCCTTACATCCTCATACATATCCCGCAAGGCAAAAGCATCTGACATCCTGTCGTACAGATTCTGATACTGCGGCACTTCAGTCACCCGCGAATACACAAAATCAGTCTCAAATTTATAGAGCTTTTTTCTGTATTCCTCCAACACATCAAAATCTTCATATAGTTCTGCATCGATCATAGTTTGAAATAAATATAGCACATATTTCTGATGCAGAAGAAGTACATACATAAACAAGTACTGATTCTTAAAATTATTGAAAAATCTCGTATGCAAAAATTCTTCTCCGCCTTTTTCCGGGCACACAATACATACTGCCGCCTCCGGGGAAAGCCCCCAGATTATATTTTCAGAGGCAGTATAAATCTCACGTTCATCCTGTCTCTCATCCGGATGATACAGATAATCTTCTCTGTAACATCTTCTCAGATAAAACAATTCACGCTGAAAGCTGTCGCTGAAATCCGCCTCTAAATATGTGAGCAGATTCGCTCTCTCGGTTCCCCGGTTTGCATAAAAGAAAAAATCTAATCCGCCGTCAAGACCAAGCGGCTTTATCAGCATCTGCGCAAGCTCAAGAAGCGTAGTTTCTCGGATTCCCTTCTTCCCGCACTGATGTATATGTTCACGCGATACTTTTTTCAGATAATATTGCGCAGAAGAGATTCTGAGCAGCTCCTGTGAAGACAGGCTGCCGGATGCGCCCGGTGTATTTTCAAAATGCAGTTGAAATATCAAAAGCGACACAGAGGTACTGAAATAATATATCTGAACCCCTGCGATTTCGAAAGCATAGTCTGTTTCAATCCCGTTCAGCAAATGTTTCTCCGTATAAAATGTATTTTTCTCTCCCGCAAATCCGTATGACTCCATTGCCTGGTCTGTAAGGACAAAATGAGCGCATCTGCTCTTTCCGGATTCTTTATTTTCTATCTTATCCGCTACATATTTCAGCATGTACTTGATCTTATCATCTGCTCTCTGCCATTGGCGGTCAAGCTCCAGCGCAGTAAAAATCGATTTTGTATTCTGGTTTTCCTTGTAACGGAAAGGAATGAATATGTATGAAATATTGTTAATCATTTTAGTTGCACTTCCCCGATATTTCGTTTTCTTAACTCAAATCCGTGACCTGATCTGGTTCATCTCCGGTATCCAGGCATCAGGAAGCTTCTTACCTGTACGCTTCATCCGCAGAAGCCGGATACACAGCTTCGTCCCATACCCTGCTCTGTCTCATAAAATCATCTGTCACAAGAAGGTATGCGCTGCGCGCGTCTTTATCCCATTCTGCTCCGCCGTCATTCCACGTCACGTCCATGTGGTACCATTCTCCATCCAGTCTCACAAGGTTCCATGCATGGCCTCCGTCAGGAATACATTCACCTACCACGAGGTCACATTCAATCCCATAATCATTCAGCAGCAGCTTCGCCGCTCTGGCATAACCGTCACATACAGCGCTTCCATTTTTAAACGCGCTGTATGCTGTATGCGTCTCTTCTGCATAAGGCTCCGACTCAGGATAGACAATCGTATCGCAGAGATAATCATTTACCTCGCATACAATCTCGTAATCCGACATTCCTTCTATATTGATCTCACTTTCCGCCTGTTCAAGGAGCGTCCGGGTCTCTTCTTTCATCTGTTTCAGCATATCTGTCTCCAGATTATATTCATAAAAAACAGTCATATTATCCGGCCCCCCGCCGATCCCGTACCGCCCCAGACAGATTACATCAAACGCATCTTCCCGCTCCAGCTCAAGATAGACTTCTGTAAGTTCATCAATATCCGGAAGATAATTTCCCTCACATCGAAAATTCAATACTTCCTTAGTCTCATCAAACATCTGGTGCATAGCCTGCTTCAGTTCCTGACGCGAAGCAATCACAAGCGTTTCCTGTGCGTCAGATCCATCTGTGCTGCTTCCACCCGTACCGCCATCGGTTCCGCCATTTCCACCGATCACAGAATCCGGATCCGCGCTGTCCAAAATAGCATCTGCATCATCATCCGGGATCTGTTCTCCCTCCGGCTCACTGTGAGATCCCGAGAATTCATCGATCAGCCGGTTCATGATCTCATCGCTTGAGAGCAGGGCAAAATCCTGCTCCTGTTTTCCCTCGCCAAAATCCGCAGCGCCGTCACTAAGAATAGAATTCACATCCGGGGAGCTGCTGCAGGCAGATGAGGAAAGCGTCATCAGAACCAGCACCGCCGCCGTAATATTTCTTATTATTCTCTTTCTCATGTTTCTCAATGCACCTCCCCCGGTCACAGATTTTTTGCAATCTCCGTCATTATCGCAAATGGAGTATTATGGCTGCCTTCCGCTGCCTTCTCCTCTATAATCTTTTTAATCATGCGATATCCCTTCCCGTATTCATCGTCGCGCTGTTCAAACTGCCGGTCAAGGAACTCAGCATATTCCTCTTCCCCAAGTTTCCGCATGATATCAACTTCCATATAACACGCATGCCCTTCCAGATAGAGGAGATATTCCTCTGGTTTTTTTCTTTGAATTCTCTTCACATCCAGTTCCGCGAACTGCCACGCATGGGTCAGCTCATGTATCATGGTGTCCTGCACTGCATTTCTCGGTCCGCGGCTTTCAATCCAGAGTTCACGGCTCTTGTCATTATAAAAGCCAAGCACTCGCCCGCCGCCGGATATCTGGCAGCGTTTTCGGATCGCTTCTGCTGATTTTAATCTAAGATGAATATTCTTCTTAAAACTGATATGATATCCCTTCGTCATGAAATCTACGGTATTCAGATACAGGTCCTTTATTTCTTCCCTCATGCTCACCTGCTGCTGTTTACAGCTGCGGCACATGCTTCTTCCATCGCTCATCTTATAGATAAACAGTGCCGGTTTTCCGCAGAATGAACATACATGATCCGGATTCACATCCAATTCAGGCTTATCCCCCTTTTCTTCCTCATCTGTTGTTTTCTCATAGGACGGAAGTACTCTGCGGCAGAAGTCCAGCAGCTCCTTCGGCGCAAAACATTCCGGCGTCTCCGCTCCTCCCAGTTTCAGCCAGGATGCTCCTGAATCTGCCCTGAGATACCATTCCAGATAAGATGCTGTCATCTGAAACAGACGCATTCTTCCAGTATACAGGCTCGAAATCATACCCATCTCCAGACTGCTGAACTCAATAATATACAGACTGGCAAATTCATCCTCTTCGTGCCTTCCGTCCCTGCGCACAAACGGCACAAGACTGTGAACCTTTTCTTCCAGGGGAACTGCCGAGCTGTCTCCAAGCAGACACTCCCAGTATCGCTCCTTCGGAGCATATTCTGTTACTGCATACAGGTTCATATAATTTTCAGGAAACAGCGTACGGAATAATTCACGGAACATAAAGCCTGCGAGCAGGACAGCACGTTCGCCTCCGTCTGAAAAACAGGATTTCCTCATGCGCACTTCCATGATCTGTACGTTTCTGTTTCTGACCATAAGAGGATTCCCATAACTGTCGCAGATACCGTTAAATTTCATTGCCCCGGCTTTCTGCAGCGCAGCTTCACATGTAGAACTCCAGTATCCATAGACCATACGGCTGACGTCAGCTGTGTAAATGTTAAAATCCAGCACATCAAAATCCACACATTCATCAGTCTTAACCAGATTTTCCAGGATAAACTCCCCTGACTGGAAATACTCCTCTTTATCTGCAGTCATCGTCTGCTCTGTAAAGATAATTCCGTCGTTTACGCTGAGTATGCGGTGCAGATGCCCGCGAAGCGGAATAACCTGATCACGAAGATAATAGTTATGCAGATTTCCTTTTAAGATCGGAAGTCTTCTTTCCTCGCTCCCCCGCGTCATCTGCTTTGCAAACACAAGCTGTCCCTGTATTCTTTTTCTTATATTCTCATCTGTCAGGCGCACAAGGGTGCGATGGACAAACCGGTCTTCCGACTCCTGGAATGAACAGTATTCCTCAAAACGGAAACACTCATAGATGTTGTGAAACTCTTGTACATGCAGTACGTTTATCAGACAGGCAGACAGAAAATCCCTGACATTTGCATATTCCCAGCCATATTCCTGGTTCTTCCGCATCAGCTCTTCTTCATCCACTCCGGCGTTGCACAGCTGCAGAAGCAGCTCCAGTAAACGGGTATGCTGCATACCCGACCGATAACTGATCAGAGCGTCAAACTCATTGTTCCGCATAATATTCTGCTTGAGGCTGGCAGCAAAATATTCCCTCAGCATATAGGACGGCGATACGATGTGGACGAGTGTCTGATCCTTACCGCCGTATTTCATCCATGCCCAGATAAGGTTATAAAAATTGTATTCTCTGTCATAGAGAACCATTACTTCCAGATCCGAACGCTTCTCGCCCGGGAAATGGTTATACCGAATGACATTATCAAGATCCACATTGGTACCAAGATACATCATCACTTCCTGATGGCTCATTTTCATGGCATCCCGATAAGTATAGTATCCCTTTCCGCCATCAGCAAAAATCAGAACTCTGGGCATATCATATTTCACAGCTGTCAGAGCAAGAGGGAGCGATACTCCGAGATAAGGAGATTCCGCACTGCCGATCCCCATCCTCCTCTGTATCTTGAAGCCGCTGTCTTCCGCCCAGATCATGACATACATGCTCCCCGGCAGCCTGTCGTTCTTATACGGGATCAATTCTCGCCCTGTAAAATGCTCAAACGCGGTCCTGAGTGAATCGCTGTCTGTCTGCGAAAGAAGGACATACTGGAGCCTCTGACGTACCTTTCCGAGCTCCGAAAAAATCATTTCCTTCTGCACATTGCCCTGAGCACAGAATGATGCACCGTCTGTCAGGACCACACCCTGAAGCGTCCGAAAGAAATCCTGCCGCTTTTCCACCAGCCTATGGATCGCCAGATCATAATAGGAACAGACAAGGATATTCATTTCTTCATTACTGTCAGCGTTATTAATATCTGCGATCTTCCATATACTGTATATCTTGTTGATCTTATTCAGCTCATCCGACAGCGCTCCGCGAAGCTTCTCTGCTGAGCGTCTGCTGCCGCACAGTATAAGAAATGTTTTTTCCTGCGATACAAAAAAGTTCATATATGCAGCCAGATAGACAAGGAATTCACCCTCCGCATAGTCTCTTACGTTGATCGACCTTCCGTTGAGCATTGCCGCGAGAGCATTCTGATATGCCGTATTCTGATTTACTCCCGCCTCTTTGAGCTGATTGTTCAGAATGTTCAGAACCTGGGGCTGCCTGCAGGCCTCGATCTGATCCTGATCCAGGCTGTTGTGCATCAGCCCGTCCCGCAATACCCGGATGTCCTTAGACGCATAATCAGCGAGAAGCGCTCCTGATGATTTCAGCTCATTTTTGTACAGCTGAACCAGTACTTCCATATCACCTTCCAAATGCTCCGAAATATCCTCCGTCCCAAAAGAACCGGCTTCATAGTCTACTGCGTCTTCCAGATAATACTGGATCTGCTCAAACAAGAGAAAGCCTGCTGCCGGCAGGAGATACCAACCCTGAACCAGAGTGACCGCATGCTCTATGTAGAACTCTGACGACGAAAAAATCCCCACTGTCAGAAAAATGATCTCTGCCATTCCAAGCAAAAAGAAAGCATACTTCATCCATTTTGCCCAGAGACTCATGGTAAAACCTTTCTCCGTCACCCGGAATACTCCCTCATCTTCATCTTCCCTGTAAAAACAGGAAGTCGCTGCCCACGGCAGGTGACGAAGACGTTCCGGCAGATCCATTTCCCGCACATCAATATACTGAGTGCTTCTGCGAAACAAAAATCTCACGGCCAGAAACAAAATTCCTGTTATAACGATGAGCAGCAGATTGCTGAGAATAAAACTTAAGACAAGATATACCAGCTCGAATCTTCTCATCGGAAGGACCACATTCCAGAACCCCTGAAACGGCTCAAAATTGATCACCTGATCGAGCAGCAGCAGAATATAGGAAAATGTATAACGGTTATACAGCACTGCCAGCAGGATAAAATACGCGGCAAGATATCTGCAGTGGAGATACCGCTCTCCAAGATCATATCTGCCGGCCCGGACCACTCTGTGGCAGAGCCATGCGAGACCGCATACAGCCAGAAGAAAGATAATATAAATCATTAATTTAAGCATATTTACCCTCCTGTTCTCCCTGCGGCCAGTACAGTCTGTTGTGAATTACATCCTGCTTCTCGTCCAGTTCAACTGATTCGTGTCTGCTCCGATAGTCTCCGGAATAATCCAGAGAATACATCAGGCTGTCAAAATACCCGCTTTTGCGCAGATGCTCCCGAATCTGGACTGTATGCCACAGCTGTCTTCTGGATGTCACGGATGCACTTTCTTTTATAGCCTGCAGTCTGTCAATATATGCAGTTACCGCATCCAGTTCATTGATCGTATTGATATAATCCTGAAAATTTTCCGCTTTCTCAAAATATCCGCGGATAAAAACTTCCATTTTTTTCTTCAGTTCATCCAACGCACGCTTGATCTTTTTCTTAAAGTAACAGTACGGCGCCCCCCAGGAAGTCAAAAATAATATAAATGCTGCTCCGATATACAGAAGAAATGCCGACAGCTTCTCCACATCCGAGAAAAGATATCCCTGCATGATGATATAGTGAAGACAGAAGATCCCTCCTCCGATCAGTATCAGAAGAAGAAAATTCAGAAGCTTTACCATCTTGTGACATTTCACAAAAAAGCTCACCTCAAGATTACACTGCTCCAGTGTATGCTCAAAATTCAGCTGGTCCTGAAATGTCAGCGAAGGATTCATCTGAGGTTTTTTCAGTTTGTCCAGAAGCTTCGTCCGCCGCTGTTTATAGGCCTCGATCTTGTCATCCACATCTTCCTGCGAATAGTCCGCCCCCTTATCCTCTCTGTATACTTTTTTTGTCTTCCTGTCTTCCAGCTGGCTCTTATACCTTGCACTGAGGTCCCGGGCATACAGCTGCAGTTCTTCATCCATACGTTCAAGTTTATCCTTCATGCCCTGATACGTTTTCTTCCAGCTTGACTCAGCCAGTTTCCTGTTGATGCTGTCTTTGAGGAACTGCTGCAGTATCTCATCAAATTCTTTTCGATATATTTCCTGATCTTTTGGTTTCAATCCCCTCGAACCCTGCAATCTTTCCGGCGGAGAGTATGATGGAGCCGGCATATCTCCTCCTGATTTTCCTCCCCTGCGTGTCATCTCTCTTAATGCAGTCTGAAGTCTCGACTTATATTCCGTAATCATCATGCCGTAGCGCTGCTGAATTCCCGTATCATTATTGGCCCGCGCCCAATTCTTCCTGCTCTGTTCCCGCAGTGTCTTATTCGTACACAGGCTTCCGTCCTCTTTCTCCAAGTGGAGATCCGATGTAATGTAATCCACAATGCTGAGGAGCGCAAGAAGATTCTGATCAAGGCTGTATCTGCTGATTTCTTTCGTAAATACACAGTAATGCCCGACGCACTCAGAGGTAAACATAATCAATGTAAACAATATATTATGTACATTACTCTTCGTCCCGCTTTGACCGCCGGCTCTCCTCTCTTCCTCTTCAATTGCTGCCAGCAGCTCCTCCATATCATCCGTTCCCGCTGTTCCTCTCCCTCTCTTTGATATTTCGCGCCTGTCCGCCCATTTAATATATTCTTCTGCAAAGCGGCGTGTCACGGCGTCTCTGCAAAGCTCCGATTCTTTACTGCCAAGAAATGTCTGAAATCCTTCTATGATTCCTTCATCTGTAAGCTCATTCTTAATCTCAACCCCAATATACTCCATAAGAAGCGCCAGATCCCTGACCGGATTATATTTCAGTTCATCCGGATCATCTGAACCAACTGTAAAATCCGTATCATAGAGCATAATGACGCTTACATTTTTATCCGCCGCGTCTCTGGATTTAATATAAATATTCGCGTCTTTCAGACCATAATAAATTTTCAGAAGCCGATAGAGAATCGTCTTTTTCCACGATATCTCTCTGCGGAACGTCTCTCTCATTCCAAAAATCAGACGGTAATCCTGTACAAGAAAAGGCATCTTATCCATATAGCTCCGTATTTCATAAAAAGCTGATTTAAGGGACTGCTTTCCCTTATCATCGAAAAACTGTACATTTGACAGATGAAATTTCTGCTCGCTCTGAAGCTTATAGAAGAACATATCAAAATTCGACATATTCAGACATTGATCGACGTTAATATAAAAATTAAAGCTTCCCATCGGATGCCTCCTTCCATCTCACTCCTTCATTTAAGGAAAAAACGTAACAGCTTCAAAACGGTACAGCCCGCCGGATGCGCGCTGCACCGTTCATGCTCTGCTCTCTTTAGATATATTTCTGCTTCAGCAGATCAAGAATATGACTTCTCACTTTGCTCTCCGCTATTGTAAGCTCGAATTCCTGGGGGATGCTTTCGCCCTGCTGCAGAAGCTGTTTTTTTGTTCTTTCCTTTATACCTGCTTTACTGTAGCCGTAAACACGCTTCAGTATAAGCTGATATGCCTCGTTGATCCTCCGCTTATTATCATCAAACATAAACTCCAGAAATTCGAACAGCACGAGCTGAAGCCCCTCAAACAGTTTTTCCCATTCTCCCTTATCCATATTCGGATACATTTTAAGAAAGATGTCAAGAATATTTTCATCTTCATCATCATCGGCACTGCGGGCTGACTGAACAAGATCCTCAATAAACCATGTATCCTGTATCATATCCAGCATCTCATCACCATCCAGATATCCCTTGATATCTCTCATCGTTACACGGGAGCGATTTAGTATATATCGTTTTATCCTCCGGTTAAAACGCAGTGATGAGAAAAGATCTTCGTATCCGTTTCCGATCAGGCGTCCTTTGCTCCGTACCGGTATCATCTTTGAGCCGGAGGTAAAATACCAGAGGATCCTGTTATCCAGTTCTTCTTCCGGTTCTCTTACGAAGGTATCCATTCCCATTGCATAGACAAATGCTTTCAGGATATCTTTTCTCTCCTTTTCTCTTTCTTTCGCTCCAAGTTCCGGAACAAAACCTTCTTCATGCCAATATCTGTCAATATGTGGATTTACCACTGTTTTATAAGCGTCTACGCCCTCCGCCACAGGCTCTTTGCCCAGATTATTGATTCGCTCCTCATATGCTCTTGCATATTCAGAATTTTTGCCATACTTTACAAGATCTTCTATCATATATTTATGCTTTGCTTTCAGACAGACGATTTCATATTTCGAGAACTCCGGTTCCATCAGGACATTAACTGGTTGATTGTCTGTAGCCTCATTCCTTTCCGGTACAAGTTTGTCCTTTGTCGCGCCCCTGTCCGCTTTTCCCTCTTTCAGCTCAGCCGCCGCCGGATTCAGCGCTATATAGATTGTCTCTGTAAAGTCTTTCTTCGGAACTACAGCAAACATTGGAGCCGCTATGCGGAGAGCCTTTTCTATCAGTTCGCGTTCATAGGCGATCCTCCTATTTTCATATTCTTTATCAGCTATTGGGCGCAGACCTTCCTTCAGCTGAAGTTCTTTTTCAATTGCCTGTTTGATGGACATGTCCACCACCCCTGAACCTTTAGTCTCCACGATCGTCCTCAGAGAATCTACGACGCCTGTATCGAACAGATCATGCAGGCGCCTCTTCATATGTGCCGCGTTCTGCACTTTCTCAACTTCTGTTTTTTCAATCTCCTTATCCGAAAGAGAGATACATACTTCATCAAATACACCCCTGAAGATTGCCTGTTCGGCGCTCTCCGGAAGTTCGAACTCGGCTTTAACTTTAAATTCCTGATACATATGATTGAAAGCATCTGGCGATGCATATACACAGATCTGGCCAAAAGGATTATCTACAAAGCTTTTCTCCAGAATCCCAAGCCGTGTATTATTGATTTGAATCTGCGACTGAATATCGCTGAAAAACTCCGCATAATATTCAGCCATCTTCCCAAACCGCTCTCTCAGCAGACGGTAGGTAGAAAGCTTTAATGAGTTCCTGCCGAATTCATCCAGCGTCTGCACCTGCGTAGACGCCATCTGCTGAAACTTGCTGACCAGAATACGAAGCGGTTTCTTCCCGGACTTAATAACCGGCATTTTGTTGTTCCTGATCAGAGATATTGCCTCTGCCGCATCCTGAATGCCGTCTTCCGCATCTCCATAGAAATCGATATTCTCATATTCTCTCAGATCAACTCCCGCCTGAGCCCTTTCAAGATTGCGGATCCTTTTGTCCAGCTCCAGAATCAGATGATAACAGAGAAACCGGGCGGCCACAGGATGGATATTTGAAAATATCCGGTATATGCACAATGAGCTGTCCCGCTTCATGTCCAGAGACTCAAGACTGACAGGGAACACCTCATTGGCAATCTGGTATCTGCTTTCCTCTATGATATTACTCATAGTCTTTTCAAGATTTTCCAGCTCGTCGTAAACCCGGTTAATCTCCTTGTCTGCCAGATCCAGACTTGCTGTCAGCTTCATATTGATTTTACATTCTTTTTTTGCCAGATCGACTGCATCCTGGGTAAGGATTCTCTCCACCTCTCCATCAATCCTCTTTAAAAGCATCGCTGATTTACAGACAGCTTCAGATGCAGCGTCCTTGCCTTCTATATAGGCGTGACTTCTGAGATTGGCAAGACGGCACCCCTCTCCGCCGCGGGATTCTTTGTCAAAAAGACGGACATAAGTCTCTTCCATCCGCGGGATCTTAACTGTCGGATCTGATTTCAGCCGATCCTGCGCTTCTCTGCGCTCTGCCTCGTACAGTTTATCAAGAAGGAGCCATTCCTGCTGTACCAGATCTTTGACCCATCTCAATGTCACATACTCCCTTGCCTGCTCAAACGGGTACTTCAGCACGCACATACCAGCGCTGGAATAACGGTTCATGCCGCCCCCCTCCATATCAGCCAGAACCCCGTTATCCAAAGTGCCTTCATCCACCGCCTTCACCGGGGTAAACAGCAGCGTATAGATTATCTTGGCTATCTGTTCTTTGATGGAATCCAAAGAAGCATTGCCTACTCCTCCCTGATTGTCTGTACCCTCAATCAGATAGAATGCATCATATGGAATATTCGCACCATCGGATGCAATATCATCTGCATCGGCATCTAATTCTTCCATATCAAGATCTTCAAAAAGATCAAACCCAAACTCATCCTCCAGCCTGGATTTCATAATGCCTTTTCTTATTTCCCTCTTCTTTTCCTTACGGTCACTTTTCTCATAATACTCCATATCAAGAAGGTTTTCCTCATCTTTGATGATCTGTGTCAAGTTAAAGGCATTCAGCTCTTTCATACACGCATAGGCATTGACCATCACAGCGTCTCTATTGATTTTAGACGGCTGAATATCTTTTGTAATATCTGCACTGACAAACATTCCACGAATACGGATATTGTTAATAGCATACTCCGTTTTCAGCAGCCGGCGGATATAGAATGGCATCTGGAGAAACAGGCCTGCTCCTGTACCGCCTGTGATAGATCCCACCAGAAATACATTGAATGCTGTATTGTCTTTATCTCCGGTATGTTTCAAAATCCTTTTTATCTCTTCGGCCATAGGGATAAATCGCCCGGCTTCCTGCGACGCCAGACCGGCGAGACGTGAAATGGCACGGATCTGTCCGGCTCCCGTCTGCATTCCTCTGTTCACAATAAATTTACTCACGGGGAACCATTTCCTGTATTCAGGCTGTTCAATCAAATAATCTTTCACCAGTCTCTCATCACTGGTACAGATATCCTTGATCTTCAGCTTTTTCAGATCCTCCACATTCGTATCCATTCCAATAACCCCTACATACTCCCGGTCTTCCGCGCTTAACAGGGTTGACGCCATCTCTGCAATGGAGCATCCAATTCCTCCCAATCCCACCAATAGTGTCGGAACTTTGTTCATCGGCATAATCATTTCCTCCTTTGTCTCTCATTCTTATTTTGATATTACCGCTTTTGTTCTTTTTTATTTATTTCATTGTAATCCGGTACAGACGCTTCTTCTGCTTAAGATAAAAGGCCTGCGACCCGAGCGAAATAATCTGGGGCACATCTCCCTCTTTTCCTTTTACCGGCTTAAGGCCGGACGCAATATCTTCGTAAAATTCTTCCGGATTTGCACCCGAGTTGCCATAAGCATCATAGGTCAGAATCGTATTCTTTTTAATATATGCTCCTCCGCTGCCATCCGCAATTACTCGGATTCCATCGACCAGTCTGGTACAGGCGCTTGTTGGCAGGAACAGATCTTTGCCGTATTTTTTGAGTACCGCCTGTGTGCACTGAGAGGACAGCTTCTTTCCCTCGCCCATACTGCCCGCCGGTGCGAAAACATCAATGTAGAGCGTCTGTCCCTCAAACTTAGCCTTAAAACAGAAAATATAAATCAAATATATGATAATCAAAAGCAATATGATCAGCGGCACCAGCCCAAGCCAGTCAGAAGGATTTCCCTGCAGCGTATAGCTTCCCTGGGCACTGACATCCTGCCCTTCTGCCGGCTCTCCTTTCAGATCAACTGCAATCGTATAGTCCCCATTTTTCATGAAAAATGCAGGAAGCAGGGATGATTTCGGATACAAAGTATATGACCCGTCGTCATTCTGCTTAATGTCCGGCGTAGCATTTATAAAGCCAATCTTATTCAGGATTCCCTGTACCCCGCTGCTGTCAAGACTAATATCGCCGGGCTCCAAAGACAGACCCTGGGTCTCTTCCTTTGAGAGCCGCTCCCCATCACCGGTGATCCAGAAAGTCACGGATCCGCCCTTGCTGCCGTCAATACCGAGGCTGCCTCTGTCATAGACCGTATCATCCGGCTGAATTACTTCAATACCATATTCCGGCGCAGTAACGGGAGTAAAAGAAATCGTCTGCGCCTGGGGTACATATTCGGGTATCTGCATGGTACATATAATCTGATTTTCTCCTTCTCCCACCTCTGCTCCGGTCAGTATCTTTCCTTCAGCAGAATCTGTTTCCTGACCATCCACGCTGTAGCTGACTTTCCACGTAATGCCCTCCGGGAGACTGCTGTCAGGAATCGGGTCTCCGCTTTCCGGATCTGTTGGAATAATCTCGATATCAATCACATCCCCGACGCGAAGCGTATCAGGATCATCCACAACAACGCCGTCCTTCTTGATCTCTGCTCTCATCTCAACGGCAGGCTGATACATAACGACCAGATTTTCAAGGACTATATCCTCCGAAAAGGTAATCGTATAGTCTCCCGCCGGGATCACCTTATCGCCGTTTGTAATCAATGCCGCATTTCCAAAAAGTGAGGTGTCTGAAGCAGCCGTATCTACCTCCGGGTACTTCAAGGGTATATTCCGCTCCACCGTCAGATCTGTTTCAGAAGATGCTCCTGTCACCTGCGCGTTTGAACTCTGAGAAAAAACAGAAATTGTATATAAAGGAATATCAGAATGTACTTTTAATGTCCTGCCATCCGTTTGAGAAATCTGATCCCCGGTAAATTCCATTCGTCCTGAAATCCGGTTCGCTATATCAGAAAGAACCGGAACGATATCAGTCCCAGCCTGAACAGCATCCAGCCCCTTTGCCGAATCTCCCTGGATGTCTACCGCAGCAGAACCAATGCCCATATAATTAATATAGACCTGGCTGCCGTTGCTCATAGCTGTACCCGCATAATCATTCAACAGCTCCTGCAGATCTGAATCCAAATATCCTTCAATATCCGAAGACATTGACCCATCCGTCAGTATGACCAGCCAGAACTGCGTATTCGGATCATCCTCCTGTATAGATTTCAGCTTGTCCATGGCGATCTGTACAGACCGCATAGGAGTACCGCCTGAATGTCCGACTTTTTCTCCTTCCCGTATCCACTTTACTGCACTGTCCACATCAGACAGGTCTATATCAACGGCGCCTTCTGTCTCATATCCCACGTCAGACATATATGTAATATACATCTCATCCTCTTCGTTAAGAAGCGCCGCAAATGCCTGCATCGCATAATTCGCAGCCGACCAGCTGGAATTAGCGTCATACATGCTGCCGGAATCATCGTATACCACAGATATGATCTTCTTTGCAGGAGAGATTTCACCATCCGCAGCACGGACCTTTGACATTCCCGTAACGCCAGTCAAAAGCAGCAGGGAAAAAAGCAGACAAACTACTGTGCAGATTGAAAAAAGCCGTACTCTTCTCATAACATTCCCTCCTCATAAGTATTCCATTTCCTGTCGAATATTGCATTTTTATGCACTAACACTATAATACCATATTTCTCAGCCGTCGAACAGATAAATCTCTTGCCTATTCACCCACAGCATTCAGCCGACCGTCCGGCTGTACAACTACACGGATCCAGCCGAATCCTCCTGTCAGGAAGTCAAGACAGTAATCCTCGCCTATATAATGTGCCACAAAGCAGCAGTCAAGATCGTCCATCCTTCCAAGTCTGAGCTTCTCCAGCTGCTTCAAAATCCTGTCCTCAAGCTTTACCCGCCTGTTCGCCGGCATCTCTGCATAATGCATATACATCCGTTCAACCAGAAATCCGTTCATGTTTCTCGTACGATGGAAGAAGCTTCCCGCCATCATATATACGCAGTATGCTGTGGCCTGCTGCAGATCATAACTTTTTGTTTTTTCAGAAGAAAGACTATACATATTCGCACTCCTTTCCAGACACATAAAAACTACAGACTTATTGTATCGTCCCTCTGAGCATCGAACATTAAACCTGTAGTTCAACTTTAGTGTTCTTTTGCCGGGATCTCATCCGAGTAACATAACATCCTGTATTGAATTTATATCATACAAAGCCGATTTATTTTTTTCATAAAATATTGTCTCAAGAGGCAAATTTTCTGCTGCTTAAATCAATCCTGAAAAAAATTATAAAAAAACACCATGTGGATTTGCCGCATAGTGTCTTTTTACAATTAATTCGGGTCGCTTCTGCTTCCCACTTACATTCTATCATTTTTCACATATATCGCTAAACAGACGGATTGCAATGCAAAAGACGGGAAATGAACTCACCTATGACTATGATTTTTACGCCCTAAACGGGCTTCTTTCATTTCTACTCATTTTCACCGCAGTACTTCTGGTCGCCAACATGTTGTGTCAACGCCCTAAACGGGCTTCTTTCATTTCTACTTTAGAATTGCTCGCCACCATTAATGTGCTAACTATAAGTGTCAACGCCCTAAACGGGCTTCTTTCATTTCTACCGACTTGTGTTCGCGTCATTTCAAGGCCGACTTCGTGTGTCAACGCCCTAAACGGGCTTCTTTCATTTCTACAGCTGGTAGCTGTCATTACCCCTAAGGTAGCAGGCAGGTGTCAACGCCCTAAACGGGCTTCTTTCATTTCTACAAACTAATAAACAGCCCCGATTGGGAAAGGAGTGACAGGTGTCAACGCCCTAAACGGGCTTCTTTCATTTCTACGGAAAAGCAACAAATAGCGAGTTTCTGGCTACTCTTGTTGGTGTCAACGCCCTAAACGGGCTTCTTTCATTTCTACCTTCCCCAGAGAAGAAGGCACAGAAAATAACAACTCCGATGTGTCAACGCCCTAAACGGGCTTCTTTCATTTCTACGATGCTACTATTAGCGGCGTTTCCTGGCTTACTGTGTGTCAACGCCCTAAACGGGCTTCTTTCATTTCTACGGAAAGATTGATCTGGATCATCTGACCGGAAACCTTCTTGTGTCAACGCCCTAAACGGGCTTCTTTCATTTCTACAAAAAATACTCTGATGGCAAATGTGAACTATTATTGTGTCAACGCCCTAAACGGGCTTCTTTCATTTCTACGAAGCCGAAGAGAAGCTTAAGGACCTTCAGACCATGTGTCAACGCCCTAAACGGGCTTCTTTCATTTCTACGCACCATCGTTATCGTCGATGATGCTCAATCGCTCGAGAGGTGTCAACGCCCTAAACGGGCTTCTTTCATTTCTACGGTACCCTCTGGAACCCCGCGTAAACACTGGCTTTCCAGCTCCATTTTTGCAGGTATTTGTCTGAATTTTCTGATAATAACCGTTTTTCGGGAGTTTTTTGGCATGTTCACACTTTGTTCATATTTTCCCCATATAATTATCCTCTCTCATGCAGCTTGATTCACGTTCAGCTGTCAGAAATGGAAGCACCGCTCAAGCAGAATTTTTTCGTTTACATGAGCGAATCCGAATCGCATGTATCCATAGCTATTATACCTCAATCCTGCTTTTGATAAAAGCGTTTTAATAGAATATTCTCAGAGTATTGCGAACAGCTGTTACAGGCTTAATTTCCCAATATGTAATGTACATTCAAAGTCGATCAGCTGCCGAAAAAGGTTCTTCCTCTCTTCCTCTGAAAGCTCTGTATACATGCCTGTCTTCCAAAGTATAAGCATATCCTGATTGCTGTCCCATAATTTTCTTCCTCTAACACTGTTGCCGAACTTGCTGCAGGTTCATCTGCCGTTTCCATTCTGGTGAGACAATATCCTGACATACCTGTATTTGTGAGGAATAAATCCCGAAAAAGCCACCGCTGTGAATTTCGTCCGCCAAATAAAATATCCAAATATAAAACGTTTCATTAACATACAGACAATGACCACGATCGCCATCATATCGAATGGGAATACGATGGCGCTGAATGTATTCTCCGCAAATAACAGACCCTTGATTTTTCTCACTGGGCTTTTCTCAGAGCGAAGAAATTCGCTCCATCTTTCCGAATCTCCATAAGTTCCGCCTTCTCTTCAATTCCAGCCCTGTAAAGCATGTTTTCAGGCAAATACAGCCTTCCATTCTCCAACTGTTCCTGAACCGATGCTGCAAGGAAACTACGGAGAATGATTTCCCCGGATTTTCCTTTTCCGGAAATATCCTGTCTGAGCTTCTCTATTACTTTTTCCCATTCAGACAGAAAATAGATATTCAATATCCCTTTATTTCCTCCTGGCATAACGACTATATCTTTTCCTTCAAACAGTTTGACCCACGATTTTGGGAATTCGATATAATGCGATTTGACAACTGCCACTTTTCTACTGACAATATCCTGCTCTGTAAATATAATACTCAATATATAATTCCCCTTCCTTCTGTAGTAAACATTAACGAAAACTATACACTCATTCTTCTTTCCCGTTCTTTGAACTGTAAATGCACTCCCCGGTATCAAAACAGTATGCCCCCAGCTGTCCGCCGTACACACACCCACAGTCTATTGCGATATGGCGATTTTTCCTGTATATTTTCCCGTCATATTCTGCACCGATTTTGAAGGTCGGAGTATGTCCTGTAACCAAATAGTAAGAATCACTGTACACTTTATCATAGTCTGCCCGGGTAAAGATAAGATCCTCTATTCCATATTGATCAAGCGGTCTGTCCTTTACACTTCCGGCAATATCGGCATGCACCAGGACATATCTGTTTCCATCTAATAAAAATTCTTCATACAATTGGAATTCTTCCAGATAATCCAGCAGGAACTCTCGGTCATCTGCACCTAATGTTCTGAACTGATCCAAAGTGACCTGCCCTCCATCTGAAAGCCAGTGACTGTATTTTTCCATAAACTCCTGATTCAGCACTTTGTTATAATTATCTTCTGTTATCTCTTTCATAAGACTCTTCAGTACAGTTAAAGCCATATATTCATGATTGCCTATGATCGGAATAACATTATATCTCCCAGCCATATCTTCCAGAACGCGCAGCGGTTCCGGTCCTCTGTCAAGCACGTCTCCCAAAACATACAGCGTATCTTCATCAGAAAAAGCAATCTTCTCTAAAACTTCTTTATACTGCCTGTAACATCCGTGTATATCACTTACTGCATAGATCATATAGCTCTCTTTCTGACATTTTTTTGCAGCTTAATCAACGAATTCTTTTCTTATTACTGCTTCACCACATTTCAAAATACTGCTGCCCCCAATTCATACCGCCGAAAAAAGTTATAAAAAAATGCCGCGAATTTT
>HHCFR05603__coassemble_332_pt1 | contig 92217 bp, 74 predicted proteins | sample HHCFR05603__metabat2_high_PE_041 | metagenome-assembled genome bin HHCFR05603
CACCATAAATACTGGAATAGAGAGAGCAAACGGAAAATATTTCAGGGTGCTCGACAGTGATGACTGGTTTAATACCGCAGAATTTGTTGAGTATGTAGAGAGACTGAAGAATGAAGATGCTGATCTGGTAGTCACTGATTACCGGAAGGAACATACCTATAACAGCGAATCCGAGTATTTTGAATATAAAGATCTTGAAGATGGCCGATGCTACAGGCTGGATGACATTGATCTGAAAATACTCAACGGTGAATACTTTGTTATGGCAACATCAGCCTATAAAACAGAGATACTTCGAAAATCAGGCCTGAAACTGCTTGAAAATACTTTTTATGTTGATATGCAGTACAATGTTGTCCCGATCACGAGAGTGGAGACATTTGTATATTACAGGCTGGATATTTACCGCTACTTTATCGGGAGAAAAGAACAGAGCATGAATATGGACAATTTTGTCCGCAACCAGGAGCATCATAAGAAAATGATCAAATGGCTGATCGAATACTATACAGCGATTTCGAGTAAGCTGTCTCCAAATAAAAGGGAATATATAGAAATCATTCTTACCTACACATTAAATACACATTATTCTATTTACTGCGAGTATGACAAAAATCATAAGAGAGCGTATACGGAGATCATTAATTTCGATAATTATCTTTTGAAGAAAAATAAGCACCTCTACGAGAGACTGAACTGCATGGCTTATGTAAGATATAACAGGAAGACAAAGTTTAAATTTGTCAGGATAAACGGAAGCAAGTGGTATGGAGTAATGGCACTGGCAAGGCGCCTGAAAGGAAATTAAACATATGAAAAAGATATTAGTCATCAGCTGGTTTTATCCGCCGATCAATTCTTCTGAGGGACTGGTAACCTATAAACTGCTGAGAAATTCAAAACTGCAGTATGATGTATGCATGCAGGAGTCGAATGCATCCTGGTCGTATGGGAAAAATGAGAAACTTCCGGAAGCTGCGAATGTAACAAGGATACCGGTCGCGGCAGATGATCTGGAAATGTGGAAAGAAGCGGCGGTAGAATATTTCAGGAAAAACAAAGAAAAATATGATATTGTTATGACTCGGTCCATGCCTCCGGAATCTCATATGATCGGCCTTAAGATCAAGGAGATAAAACCGGAAATCATATGGATCGCTTCCTTCGGCGACCCGATCGCAAATAATCCGTTTGTCCTGAAGGATATGAATACTTTATCTCCATATTCACACAAATTCCGCAGAATGGGTATCAGAGAACTGATATCACCAAAGCGTATATTGAAAAATGCATTGTGGAAGAAGCGTACAAATGACAGTCTTGAGCCCTTCCGCAGGGAACAGAAGCTTGAGGAAGAAATATTAAAGCAGTGTGATCATGTTATTTTAAATAACAAGTATCAGGAAGTCTATATGCTCGGCAGTTATGACGAGAGTATCAAAGGCAAGGCACTCGTGCTGCCTCACAGCTATGACAGCACACTGTATCCTGAAACTGCAGGAGAGAGCAAAGAGAACAAAAAGATCAGGATGGTCTATATAGGTCATCTTAATGATGTACGAACGCCGCATCTGCTGTTTGAGGCCGTAAAGCAGCTCAAAGAGATGAAAGCTGATCTTGCCGACCGGCTTGAGATTCAGCTTTATGGAAATATGTCTGATAAAGAAAAAGTTTATCTGCTGGACAATGAACTTCTCGATATTATACAGATAAAGAAACCGGTAGATTACAGGACAAGCCTTGCTATTATGAAGGAGAGCGACTGGCTGATCCACATTGATGCCAACTTGAGCGGTGTTCTGGATGAGAATATATTCTTTGCGGCAAAGCTTGCAGATTATATCGGCGCCGGAAAGCCAATCTTTGGTATTACAATGTTTGACGGTGCAGGCGCTGATGTGATCAGAGATGTGAATGGGCTGACTGTCTCTTATACAGCGGATGAGATAAGAAATTATCTCTATCTGATCGTTTATAAAAATTACACAATACAGATGGAAAGTGGAAAGAATAAAGAGCAGTACAATGCAGTTAACGTGGCGGCGCGTTTTGATGAATTTGTAAAAAAAAGAGTTCTGCAGTAACGGCAGCTATTGAGGAGTAGAAGATGAGAAAGATAAAAGTAATGACTGTATTCGGGACAAGGCCGGAAGCGATAAAAATGGCTCCTGTCGTGAAAGAACTGCAGTCACGTGATGAGATTGAGGAAATAACATGTGTTACAGCACAGCACCGGCAGATGCTGGATCAGGTCCTTGAGACATTTAAGATCACGCCGGATTATGATCTGGACATCATGAAGCAGGGACAGACGTTAAATGATGTGGTACAGAGAGTGCTGGGAAAGATCGGAGAAGTGCTCGAGAAGGAAAGACCGGATATTGTGCTTGTACATGGCGATACGACGACAACGTTTGCAGGAGCGCTGGCAGCCTTCCACAGCCAGATTGCGATCGGGCACGTTGAGGCAGGACTTCGTACATGGAACAAGTATTCTCCATATCCGGAAGAAATGAACCGTCAGATGGTAGGATGTCTTGCAGATATGCATTTTGCTCCGACAAAAGTCAGCGCACAGAATCTTCTCCGTGAAGGCAAAGATGAAAAGAATATCTATATTACCGGCAATACGGCGATTGATGCAATGTCTACTACTGTGGACAGTGATTATAAGAATCCTATTTTTGACTGGATCGGAGAGGACCGCATGATTCTTCTCACGGCGCACAGGAGAGAAAACCTTGGTGATCCCATGTATCACATTTTCCGTGCGATCCGCAGGATAGTAGACGAGTTTGATGATGTAAAAGTTATTTATCCGATACACTTGAATCCGCGCGTAAGAGAGATTGCAAATGACGTTTTTGAAGGCTGCGACAGAGTCCGCCTGATCGAGCCGCTGGAAGTGTTTGATTTCCACAATTTCCAGAATAAGAGTTATCTTATAATGACAGACAGCGGCGGAATTCAGGAAGAGGCACCTTCGCTTGGAAAACCGGTACTTGTCCTTAGAGATACAACGGAAAGACCGGAAGGGATTGAGGCGGGTACGCTGAAACTGACCGGAACGGACGAAGAAGTGATCTACCGGGAGACAAAACGGCTGCTTACGGATCCGGCAGAATATAATTCAATGAGTCATGCGAGCAATCCCTATGGAGACGGCCATGCAAGTGAGAGAATTGTAGATGCTATCATAGAGAGATTCAGCTATCTTTTAAAATAAAGGAGACAGATTATGGACAGAAATGTGAAGTATTTGATCATTGGAGCGGGTATTTCAGGTCTTACCTTTGCAAATTACGCGAAGGGAGATTATCTCATCATTGAGAAAGAAGATGAAGTCGGCGGATACTGCCGTACGATAAAGAAAAAGGATTATGTCTGGGATTATGCAGGGCATTTTTTCCATTTCAGCACAGAAGAATTCAAAAAAAAGTTTCTTGACAGTGTTGATCCGGACGAGATTAAGTACAAGGATAAGAATACAAAGATTATGTATAAAGGAAAACTGATCGACTATCCGTTCCAGACGAATATTCATCAGCTTGATAAACAGGAGTTCATTGACTGCCTTTACGATCTTTTTCACAGAAATGAGAAGAAAGAATACAGCAGTTTTTTGGATATGCTGTATGGAAGATTTGGTAAATCTATCGTAGAAAAATTCCTCAAACCATACAACGAGAAGCTGTATGCGATCGATCTGACAACATTGGACAAAGATGCAATGGGCAGATTTTTCCCATATGCGGATATTCCGGCGATCATTGACAATATGAAAGCAAATAAGGACAGTACTTCTTACAATAATACCTTTTTGTATCCGAAATCAGGAGCAGGTTCCTTTATCCAGATTCTTTATGATGCGCTGGATAAGTCGAAAGTGCTGCTGGGGCACAGAGTGACAAAAATTAATAATGACGAGAAAACAGCTGAACTTGATGATGGAAGCAGGATCAGATATGAGTACCTGATCAATACTTCACCTCTGAATGAGTTCCTTACCTATTTTGACGGCGAAGAGTTCAGAAAACTGAGAGATTCGCTCTCTTATAATAAGGTGCTGGTATTCAATCTCGGGTTTAACAAGAAATCTAAATTTACAAAGGAACACTGGTTCTATATCCCGGATAAAAATGTTAATTTTTACCGTATCGGTTTCTATGACAATATACTTGATGCTGACAAGCTCAGCATGTATATAGAGATCGGCTATAATAAGGATGATGTGATCGATGCGGACAAACAGCTGGAGCTGACTCTTGAAAATCTCAGAAAGCTGGGAATCACAGATGAAGATATGAAACTGGAAGAGCACTCTACGATCATAATGGATCCTGCTTATGTTCATATCAATACTGAGACAGAGAAGAAGGTACAGGAATTTAAGGACAGAGAGGCGCAGAATAATATCTATACGATCGGAAGATACGGAGCATGGACATACTGTTCAATGGAAGATTGTATGGTAGCTGCTAAGAAACTTGCAGAAAAGCTGCAGTGAGAGCCAGGCAGGAAGTATGACAGAAAACATAAAACAGTTAAGAAAGAGACAACATCTGACAACAGCCTTGAGTTTCCTCTTAGGATTTCTGGGGACATGCGGCATTGCTTTTTATGGAAAGACAGGGTCTGAAATTAGTGTTTATCAGGAAAACTTTACGAACAGTGTCCTGTATCTTGCACTGTTTTATCTGTTGACAAAAGGCTGGAAGAGCGTCTTAAATACAGCAGAAAAGAGAGTATCTGCAGCAGCTGCCATAAGCGGGTTTATATGTGCAGCGCTGCTTGTACTTGGCGCTCAGCTGGATTATGACAGCTCGATTCAATGGAATTACGCTACAGTAGTAAAGATCATCCTGCTGGCACCTGTGCTCCAGATGCTGATCTGCTTATTGTTTTTATATGTTGAAAGACATAAAGAACGCGTTCTGGAATTGAATATCAGTGCCGGAATGCAGAAGGTTATTGTATATTTTGTTATTTTAGCAGTATGGGGAATTACCTATCTTGCACTTTTTCCCGGAGTTTACGGATATGACGCTCCATACCAGATCCTGCAGGCATTAGGAGAAATGGAAGTTACTACTTATCAGCCTGTTCTGCACACTTTTATTATGGGAAAATGCGTGCAGCTTGGGTATATTCTGTTTGGAAGCTATGAAATCGGCCTTGGTATCTATTCATTTCTTCAGATGGCATTTCTTGCCTATGCAGCGATGAAAGTATGCATGTATGCATGTTCGAGAACAAGAAATTATTTATGGCTTCTCGGGACAGTTCTGTTTTTTGTACTGTTTCCCTTACATGGCGTGCTGGCGGTATCTTCTACGAAGGATATAATATTTACCGGTATCTTTGCATTGATCTTCATCAAGGTTTTGAGGTTGACGGAGAATCCGGAAGGCTTCTGTGATTCAAAGAAAGATATTATTGAGTACTGCATTCTGCTGTTCTTTCTATTTTGGTTCAGGAGCAATGGAATTTACATTTTAATTTTTATGATTCCATTCCTTATTATCCTGCTGAGAAAGCATAGAAGAATATGGAAACGGATGCTGCTGTTCACTGTCCTGCCAATAGCGGCTTTTCTCATCACAGAGAATGCTGTTATGACAGTTTTTGACATTGCTCCGGGACCGGGAATCAGAGAGATGCTCAGCATTCCGTGTCAGCAGCTGGCAAGGGCTTATGATTATCATTATGATACTTTTACGGATGAAGAAAAGAAAACTCTATTAGAAATCATTCCGGAAGAAAATTTGGAATATCATACCTCCAGGCAGATGATATCTGACAGCATTAAAGTGGGGCTGGATACTGAAAAACTGATGGAAGACCCGCTGAAATATATTTCCTTGTATTTCAAGATTGGATTAAAAAATCCTAAAAGCTACATTGAGGGTGCCATGCTCAGCTGTCTGGCTACGTGGTATCCTGATAAATACTATCAGGATGACCGCCAGTATCATCCCTATATTGAAATTGATATGATAGACGCGAAAGCCTATGATCCAGACTATCTCGAACTTGAAAGATACAGTGCCATTCCCGCGTACGAGAAAGCACTGACAGATTTATTTCAGGAAGCGCAGTGGATGCGGATCCCGATCATATCTTCATTGTTTACTCTGGGGACATACGTGTGGAGCCTGTTCCTTTGTTTTGTGTATATTTTGGTCAGGAAGGCATACAAATATCTGCTTCCGATCAGTCTCCTGATCGGATTGATCATCACGATTATCCTGGGGCCGGTATCGCTGATCAGATACGGGTATCCGCTTATATTTGTAATACCGTTAGTGCTTACGCTATTCAGGATAAAAACAGTGAACAATAGTGGTGATGAAAGAATTGAGAGATAAATATGGAGGAACTGAAAATGGATAAGATAGCAGTCCTGATTCCGTGTTATAACGAGAGTCAGACGATTGAAAAAGTAGTAACAGACTGGAAAAAGGAGCTTCCGGAGGCTGTCATCTATGTTTATGACAACAATTCTACCGATAACACGGCAGAGATTGCCAGAAATGCCGGAGCGGTAGTGCGTTACGAGTATCAGCAGGGAAAAGGAAATGTCATCCGGAGAATGTTCCGTGAGATTGATGCGGAATGTTACGTCATGGTGGACGGGGATGATACCTATCCGGCAGAATTCGGACGTGAAATGGTTTCTAAAGTACTTGACAGAAAGGTTGACATGGTTGTGGGCGACAGGCTTTCTTCCACTTATTTTGAAGAAAATAAACGCCCTTTCCATAATTTCGGAAACAGCCTTGTGAGAGGAACGATCAATCGGCTTTTCAAGAGTAATATCCGGGATATTATGACAGGTTACAGAGCGTTCAGCTATCTGTTTGTAAAGACATTTCCGGTGCTCTCCAAAGGATTTGAAATCGAGACAGAGATGAGTATTCATGCGGTTGAGAAAAATATGCTGGTGGAGAATGTGATCATTGAATACAGAGACCGTCCGGAGGGCAGCGAGTCCAAATTGAATACTTATTCCGATGGAGCGAAGGTCCTCGGAACAATCGCGCGCCTGTACAAAAATTACAGACCGTTCCGGTTTTTCGGTATCGTGGCACTGCTTCTCATGATTATTTCAGCGGTTATGTTTGTACCGGTGTTAGTGACGTATATTCAGACGGGTCTTGTGCCGAATTTCCCGACACTGATCGTGAGCGGATTTGTGGCTCTGGCTGCGATCCAGTCGTTTTTCGCAGGACTGATCCTGACTACTCTGGTAGAGAAGGACAGACAGGACTTTGAGTTCAAACTCCAGATGGCAAGTAACGGAAGGAACAGGGAAAACGATGAAGAGAAATAGCAGGAATCTGTTTCAGCAGATCATCAAATTCGGATTTGTCGGAGGAACTGCTTTCTTTATTGATGCGGGTGTACTGTTTATACTGACAGAATTCTTTAATATTCATTATCTGATTTCCGGTGCGATCTCGTTTACCGCGTCTGTGATATATAATTATATTCTCAGTGTCAGATGGGTATTTGACGCCAGAACAGATGTGAATAAAGCACAGGAACTGACAGTATTTATCGGTCTCAGCGTGATCGGTCTCGGACTGAATCAGGTGTTGATGTGGATCTTTGTTGACAAGCTGAATATTTATTATATGCTGTCAAAGATCATCGCGACAGCGATTGTGATGGTATATAACTTTATTACAAGAAAACTGTTTATTGAACGAAAGAATTGAATTTTTGTCAGGACTCAGACGATTTTCGATGAGAAAACAAAACGGGAGAATAAAATGAAAGATCGGAGAAGAATGCATCGAAGATATTATCAGAAACGTTTAAAACACAGAAAACATAAGCTTCGAAAAACAGTCTTTGCAGTACTTATCCTTCTGTTTGCACTGCTGATCGGATTATTGGTGAAAGTCGTGTTGTTCCCGAAGGAAGATGGAAAAGAAAAGAATCGGCACGAAGACAATACTTCCGCAGATTTGACAGGGGATGATCAGAAGGAACAGAAGAGCACGGCGGTTATTACCCTGAATGGTGAGAATTCGATTGAGATTAAACTGGGAGAAGAATACATTGATCCCGGATATTCTGCAGCTGATAAAGACGGGACTGATCTGACAGCTCAGGTCCAGGTAGACAGCAGTGCGCTGAATCGTGCAGGAGAACAGCAGATTATTTACAGCGTGAAGGACAGTAAGGGACGGGAGGCACAGGCGGTCAGAAAAGTGACGGTGCTTCCGAATACAGAATATGATACGCCGGGACTGCCTATATGTATGTATCATTATGTGTATGACCCGGCAAGCCCTCCGGACAATCTGGACAGCAACTTTATCTCCACGGATTCTCTGGCGGAGGAGATGAAGTATCTCCATGATAATGGATATTATTTTCCGACCTGGCAGGAAGTGCGGGATTATGTGGATGGGAAACTGATCCTTCCGGAGAAAAGTATTGTTCTCACTTTTGATGATGGGCCGAATTATATGTATCTGGGGATTCCGATCCTGGAGCAGTACCAGACTCCGGCGACATCTTTTGTGATCACAAGTTACTGGAATGACCGGGAGATGCTCTATGGATATGCGAGTGATTATCTGACTTTTGAATCTCATTCTCATAAGATGCACCAGGGCGGCGGCAGTATCGGACATGGCGGGATTTACACAGCGATGACCAGGGAGGAAGTACTCGCTGATCTGGAACAGTCTTTTGAAATCTGCGGAAACAGAGATGCTTTTGCTTACCCGTTCGGGGATTATACGGAAGAAGGCTGCAGCACTCTGGAGGAGGCAGGGCTGCTCTGTGCTGTGACTACGGAGAATGCAAAATGTTATCCGGGGGATAACCCATATATTCTCCCGAGGGTGAGGATGCTTGGCACGCAGACACTGGATTCCTTTATTTCAGCAGTCAATTGACAAGGAAGATAAAATGCAGATGCAGAGATGCGTCTGCATTTTTTAATAAATTGTAACATATTTAACATTTGAGTCATAGAAATCTTGAAAAATGAAAAGATATATAATATAATTTGTTTCAGTTCACACATGTCAAAATGTCTAAGAGTGTGTAAAGTCAGCCATAATCTGGCTCATGTAATAGATTCGAAAGAAGAAAGGACATGACATTTATGGAATCGAAGGGATTGGAACAGTATAAACGACTGATCCGTTTTGCATTTAATATTATTCTGTTGATCTGTCTTATGGGGATATTCATCCATGTCTGGGATATGAACTACAATGATGAGATCGTGTTTCCTTTCTATTATAAAGGTTATCTGATGATGGGGGCGTTTTATGCCTTTTTCTTTGTCATTTTTTCTTATATCCTCGGGGGTATGAAGATCGGTTATCTGAAGAGCAGCAGCCTCCTGCTGTCGCAGACGATCGCTCTGTTCGCGACAAATGTGTCCATCTATCTTGAGACAGTGCTCCTGTCGGCGAGATTTGTTAAGGTCGTTCCCATGATCGAACTTACAGTGGTGGACATTTTCATCATAGTTCTGTGGACATTTGTGGTCAACCGCATTTTCAGAAAGCTTTTTCCGCCCCATTCCATTATCCTGCTGTATGAGGAATATGACCCGACGCCGCTTCTCAAGAAGGTCAATTCGAGAAGAGACCGGTATATTATCAAGAAATCCATGAATGTGGAAGAGGGCTGGGAGAAGGTTACCGAGGAAATCATGAATTATGATGCGGTGTTCCTGTGCGATATCCATTCTCCGCTGCGTAACAGGTATGTAAAATTCTGTTATTCAAAAGGCATCCGTTCCTATATCACTCCGAAGATATCTGATATTATTATCAGGAGTTCAGAGAATATACATCTTTTTGACACGCCTCTCCTGCTTTCGCGCAATCAGGGGTTCAGTTTTGAGGAAAAATTTGTCAAGAGACTGATGGATATCATCATCGCATCACTGGCGCTGATCATCACCTCTCCGATCATGCTCATCATCGCAGCGGCGATCAAGCTGTACGACGGCGGTCCGGTCTTTTTCCGTCAGGACAGATGCACGATCAACGGGAAAGTGTTCTCCATCCATAAGTTCCGCAGTATGATCGAGAATGCGGAAAAAGAAGGAGAGGTCATTCCGACGACGGAGGATGACCAGAGGATCACTCCGGTCGGTAAATTTATCAGGAAGACCCGTCTGGACGAACTTCCGCAGTTCATCGATATCCTGAAAGGCGATATGAGCGTAGTCGGCCCGCGGCCGGAGAGAGTGGAGCATGTACGCCAGTATACTGCGGAAATTCCGGAGTTTGAATACAGACTTAAGGTGAAGGGCGGTCTGACCGGCTATGCACAGATTTACGGAAAGTATAATACAAGTGCGTATGACAAGCTGAAGCTTGACCTGATGTATATACAGAACTATTCGATCCTGCTGGATCTGAAGCTGATCATTATGACAGGGAAGATCGTGTTCATGAAGGAAAGTACGGAAGGATTTGAGGAGAAAAAATAGATGGCAGTCCGGATGAGAACCTATTACGATAAGGCATATAAAGGAAAAAAGAAGGATTTCCTGAACCTTCTGAAAGAGAGGATCGACAGCGGGAGAAGGACGTTTGTGGTCACCGCAAATCCTGAGATCTTCATGCTGGGAAGAAAACTGCCGGAGATGAATGAAGCGCTCAGTGATGAGGAGACGCTGATCGTCCCGGACGGAATCGGCGTTATCCGCGGCGGAAAGCAGCTGGGGTACGAGTTCGAAGAGCGGATCCCCGGAGTGGAGATCTGTGAGGAGCTGTTCGCCTATGCAGATCAAAAAGGGCGTTCTCTCTATCTGTTCGGCGCAGAGAAAAGTGTGCTGGAAGATCTTGCGGCACGGGTCCACAGGGAATATCCCAATGCGGTACTGGCAGGCTGTACGGACGGCTACGTGCAGGATAAGGAGAAGGTGTTCCGTGAGATCGTGGAAATGCAGCCGGATATTGTCCTTGTGGCTCTGGGAGCCCCGAAGCAGGAGCTGCTGATCCACAGATATTACCGCCGGGGAGAAAAAGGGGTTTTTATCGGAGTCGGCGGAAGCTTTGACGTGCTGAGCGGACGGAAGAAGCGCGCGCCGTCTTTTTTTATCAGACATAACCTGGAGTGGCTTTACCGCATTGCGAGCGAACCGAAGCGGCTGAAAAGGTTCTGGGACAGCAACATTAAATTTTTGTTCGAGTTAAGGAAAGAAAAACATGGGAATCGGTGATAAGCTGAAGAAAGTACGGCAGCTCGGCGCTGCCGGCAGCATGAAGATGGCGGCTGTAAAGTGGAAGAAGATGGAACTGACGGAGGGAGGTCCGACAGCTCCGGGGCGAAGGGCCATACTAGATAAAATATTCAGCCGGGATTACAAAAGGATCGTTATTTTTGAAAATCATTTCGGATATCGGAATATCATGATGCAGAGGCCTCAGCATCTCCTGAAAAATATGGGAGACAGCGATACTCTGGTCCTGTACAATTCCTATTATGATATTGATTTTGAGGACAGAGGCAGGATCACGCGGATCGACCGCTCGGTCTACGTTCTTGACCTGTTCTATTTCAGAAGATATCTTCTGGAAGCGGCAGAGAAGATAGAGCACAGGTATCTGATGGTATATTCTACGGATACGGTTCCCGTTTCGCGGATCACCCAGTATCTCAAGCTGGGTTTCAGAGTGATTTATGAATATGTGGATGACATCAACCCGGATCTGATCTCTCCGCGCAGGATAGGAAAGATCATGGAGCGCCACCGCTTCCTGATCGGAAGTGAAGACGCGCTGGTCGTTGCGACTGCAGACAAGCTGTACGATAATGTGAGGAAAATGAACGGGGCGGCAGAGGCGGTGCTGATCCCAAACGGGGCGGAGTGCGGCAGGTTCCTGCCGGAGTCCGTGACTGATGACAGGGAATACCTCTCATGGCTGAGGCCTGATAGCATCCATGCAGGATATTATGGAGCCCTGGCAAGCTGGGTAGATTATGACCTGCTGGCAGAGCTTGCGGAAGATGAACGGATCCAGATCATTCTGATTGGTATCGAGCACGATGATTCTCTGGCGAAGAGCGGCCTGACGGAAAGAGAGGATGTCAGGTATTTCGGCAGGAAAGAATATGCGTCCCTTGCAGGTTACGTTCATTATTTTGATGTGTGCATCATCCCGTTCCTTGTCAATGAGATCACCATGGCGACTTCTCCGGTCAAACTGTTTGAATATATGGCGATGGGAAAACCGGTGGTGACCACAGACCTTCCGGAGTGCAGAAAATATAATGTGGTAAAAACTGCCGGTACGAACGAAGAATTTAAAAAGGCGGTTTATGAATGTTATGAACAGCGGGAAAATAATGAGATTAAGGAAGGGCTGAGAGAGTGCGCCTGGGAAAACGACTGGTCCGCAAGGGCAGAAGAACTGAAGCGGCGGCTGTCTCAGTGGGAGAACGATGAGAGATAAGATTAGTAAATTAAAGAATCTGATAAAAAAATACGGCTTTGCCGGAACCGTGAAGAAAGCAGCCGACTATATCCGTTCCAATTATCTGGTAAGGATTTCTCTGAGAGAGCGGATCATCATCGCGCTGCATAAGAAGAAGATCGCGGCGAAGATCGACCGGATCCTTGAGAGGGATTCTTATGACCGGATCGTGGTATGGCGCAGTTCCTTCGGATGGAACGTGCCGCTGTATCAGCGCCCGCAGCATATCTTCAGCAATTTTGCAAAACAGAGGACCCTTGTTTTTTATGAAGTGACAAGATTCACAGACGATGTGAAGCGGATGAAAAAGCAGGCGGACAATCTCTATCTTGTGAATTATGCGAACAGCGCGTTTTCAAAGATCCTTCATGAGGAGATCGAGAAGAGGAAGGAGCCGAGATATCTGCAGTTTTATTCCACAGACTGGACCATGCCTGCGAAGAAAGTCAGAGAATATATGGATCGGGGATACAAAGTGGTGTATGAATACATTGATGATCTGAATCCTCATCTGGCGGGAACAGACCAGCTTCCGGTCAACGTGAAGGAGAAGTATGAAATGGCGATGAGCACGCCGGAGATCTTTGTTGTAGTGACCGCGGGCGCTCTGGAGAGAGACGTACTGGAAAAGAGAGGCCCCGGGAGACTTGTCTATTCCAGCAACGGTGTGGACTATGATCATTTTCACGACAACTGTGATGAGAATTTCAGGCTGGACAGGGAGTTTGAGTCGATCCTGGAGAAAGACCAGCCGGTCATCGGCTACTACGGTGCTCTGGCAAAATGGTTTGATTATGATCTTCTGAAGAAGATCGATGCCTGCGGCAGATACCAGGTGGTGCTGTTCGGCATTAAATACGATGATTCCTATGACAAGTCCGGCGTGGACAAGTGCAGGAATATTCATTTCTGCGGCGCGAAGGACTATGCGGTGCTGCAGAATTATGCATCCAGGATTGATGTCCTGACGATCCCGTTCCTGATCAATGACATAACGAGGGCCACATCTCCTGTAAAACTGTTTGAATATATGGCTCTGCACAAGCCCATCGTGACGACAGATATGGATGAATGCAGAAAATATGAGTCGGTGCTCATCGGCCATGACCACGATGAGTTCCTCGCACAGCTCGACCATGCTCTTGAACTGAGATCAGATCCACAGTATCTTGAGCTGCTGGACAGAGAAGCTCTTGCCAATACGTGGAAGGAAAAGGCAAAATGCATTCTGGACGAGCTGGCAAAATATGAATAGATTTGGGTGAAACGGTTGAATCCTGCTGAAGATTGTTGTACTATTTAATGCAGGTAAAAAATAATATTCCGGTAAAGGTGTGTGGTTATGTCGAAAAACGTGAGAAGGCGCGGCAGATGGCGTGCCCGTAGAAAACAGGGAAACTGGTTCACCAGAATGAAGGTGTGGCAGAGAGTGCTGGTCTGCTTTGCGGGAGTGCTGGTCTGTCTTTCAGCATCAGCCGCAGTCTATGTGGCTGCCCAGTGGGGCAAGATCGATACACGGGAGATCCAGGCAGAAGATCTCATCATCAATCAGGATCTCCAGCAGAATGCGGATATCGATCTCGGCGAGGGGTACACGAACGTGGCTCTCTTCGGTGTAGACTCCAGGGACGGTAATCTGGGAGAGGGAAACCGGACTGACTGCATAATTGTGGCGAGCCTGAACAATGAAACGAAAGAGATCAAAATGGTCTCGGTATACAGGGACACGCTTCTGGATCTTTCGGACGGGACATTTCAGAAGTGCAATGCGGCATACAGCTACGGCGGTCCGGTCATGGCGATCAATATGCTGAACAAAAACCTGGATCTTGACATTCAGGACTATGTGACAGTGGACTTCGGCGCGATCGCCGACGCGATCGATCTTCTCGGAGGTGTAGAGATCGAAGTTACGGAGGCTGAACTTCCCTACATCAATCAGTACATCCCGGAGACAGCGGCTTCGGCGGGAAAAGAAGCGCACTATGTTGAAAGTGCAGGGCTGCAGCTCCTGGACGGAACACAGGCCACCACATATGCAAGGATCCGGTCAACGGCAGGCGGAGATTTTACCAGGACAGAGCGCCAGCGCACAGTGATCGAAAAGATGGTGGAAAAAGCAAAGAGTGCGGATCTTCTCACAATTAATAGTATCATCAATAAAGTTTTTCCGCAGATCTCTACAAGTTTTACTCTGGCTGAGATCCTGAATTACGCATCTGCTTACAGTGAATATAAACTGACGGGAAATATGGGATTCCCGGCTGACAAGTCTACGGATACGATCTCCGGATTCGGAAGCATCGTGATTCCGGAGAATCTGACATCCAATGTTGCGCAGGTCCATGACTTCCTTTTCGGCACGACGGGTTATCAGCCGTCATCCACAGTCACACAGCTGAGTGCGGATATTGCGTATACTGTCAGCTCGGCGGGGGCATCCTCAGGGGACAGCAGCGGCGACAGCTATTATGACAGCTCTGCTTCCGACGGGTATGATGATTATGACAGTTCCGGCTACAGTGACAGCTATGATTATTCTTCAGAAGAGGAAACAGAATATACACCACCTTCATGGGAAACGCAGTCTCCGGAACAGCCAGAGCCGGCTCCCGGAGGTGAGAAGGACACAGGCGGAACTGGAACAGGCAGCAGTGATGGGACCGACAGCGGCGGTTCAGACGGAGGAGAATCTTCCGGAATGGATACCACACCGGTCGAATAATGTCGGAATATTCAGAGATGGGGATAATTCTGGACAAACTTTTGCAAAACGTGTATGATAGTAAGCAGATATGCCTGAAGTATTCAGCTTTCAGGCAGAGAAGAATAAAGACAAAAGAGAGGGAGCTTACATGAAATTGATGAAGAAATTAACCGCGGTTCTGCTGGCAGTTTTTCTTGCTGTTCCGATGTTCGGGATCATCGCAAATGCAGCGGAAGGCACATTGATGTTCTCAGACCCGGAGACACAGGTAGGGGAAACAGTGAGCGTCGATCTTGTCATAAGAACGCAGGGAGAGGCGATCGGTGATGCAGACATTACAATGAATTATGACACGACTGCGCTGGAGTTCATAAGCGGAGACGGCGTGGAGTCTGACGGAGCAGGAACGCTTTCCTATTTCGGAAGCGGAACGGGAAGTGAGACAGAACTTCGGACGACCATGCAGTTCAGAGCGCTGAAAGCAGGCGAGACTTCCATCACAGTCACCGGCAGTACTGCATATCTCTATTCCGATGAAACTCTGAATCTGGATGAAGGATCATCTGCGATCCAGATCGCAGCGGCAGCTGACGGAAGCACATCGGTGGATCCTGCAGCCGGCACGGCAGCAGAGCAGCCGGCAGTGAGCACACCGGGCGAGACGACAGATATTATTGTCGAGGTTGCCGGACAGCAGTACAATTTTTCGGAAGCATTTACCAGCTCGGATCTGCCGTCAGGTTATACAGAGACGACTCTGACATTTAACGGAGCTGAGAGAAAGTTCGGAGTAAATGATGCGGGAGTGTATCTCGGATATCTTGTGGATTCTTCGGGAACAGGAAGATTTTTCCTTTACAATCAGGATGACGCTACATTTGCTCCGTATGTTGAACTGAGCATTTCAGATACGACCTCCATTGTTCCGCTGGATGAGCCGGATGCGGTATCCCTTCCGAGCAGCTATCAGGAAGTGGAGATGACCATCCTGGATCAGAAATTCCCGGTATGGTCCAAGTCCGGGGAGGAGCGCTTCTATGTCATGTATGCGCTCAATACAAGGACCGGTGAGAAGGGACTTTATCGGTATGATACGGATGATGGGACATATCAGAGTATTGAGACACCGGCCCAGGAGGAAAATCAGCCTGCAGAGACATCGCTGCTTGACAGGATCGGAAGGATCATGAGCGACTATACTATCGTCGTTCTCATTGCAGCGGGCGGTGTGCTTCTCCTGCTTCTTATCCTTATGATCGTGTTTGCGGTCAAACTTGTGCATCGGAATCAGGAGCTGGATGACCTCTATGATGAGTATGATATTCCTTTTGAAGATGAGGAAGATGATGTCAGAGACGAGGCACCGGCTGTACAGAAGAAGTCGAGAAGCCAGTTTGCTGTCCGAAAAGATGAGGAACAGGCTGAGGCGGAGCCGGAAGAAGAAATATCTGAAGGCGAGGCTGAGGAGTACTATGACGAGGACGGCGGCTACTACGATGAAGATGAAGAAGACGAGTTTTATGACGCCGACGATGAATATGATGATGACTACGACGATGAGTATGACGATGAATATGATGATGACTACGAGGATGAGGAGATAGAAGACAATTTCCCGGACGATGCGGAAGATATCGGAAAGAGGAAGAAATCTCCGGAGAACGATGAGGATAATTTCGACATCGATTTCATCGACGTGTAAGATTCGAATATAACTGTTAATAAAATGAGGCAAGGAAGCGTAGTTACAGCGCTGATTGTCTCATTTTATAAATTTGAAGGGAGAAAATCATTATGTGTGGTATTGTAGGTTATGTTGGAGAAAAACAGGCAGCGCCGATTCTGCTGGACGGCCTGTCCAAATTGGAATACAGGGGTTATGATTCCGCCGGGATCGCTGTGTTTGACGGAGAGAAGATCAATATGACAAAGTCAAAGGGCCGTCTCAAGGTTCTGGAGGAGATCACTCATGACGGCGCGACCATGCCGGGAGTACTGGGAATCGGGCATACAAGATGGGCAACCCACGGGGAGCCGTCAGACGTAAATGCGCATCCTCATCTGAATAAGGATGGCACCATTGCTGTGGTGCACAATGGTATTATAGAAAATTATCTGAAGCTGAAGAAAAAGCTGGTCAATAAGGGATATGAGTTTGTCTCTGATACAGATACCGAGGTCATAGCTCATCTGCTTGACTACTATTACGACGGAAATCCGCTGCGTGCGATCACAAAGGTCATGCACCGTATGGAGGGGTCTTACGCGCTGGGGATTATCTTTAAAGATTTCCCGGATGAACTGTATGCGGTGAGGAAGGACAGCCCGTTGATCGTGGGACATACTGAAACAGGGAGCATCATCGCATCAGATGTGCCGGCAGTCCTGAAGTATACACGTGATGTCTACTTTATCGAGAACGAAGAGATCGTGCGCATGGAGAAAGACTCCATGGAGTTTTTCAACGTGGATGAAGAGCAGATAGAGAAAGAATCCGTCCATATTGACTGGGATGTGGATGCAGCAGAAAAAGGCGGATATGAGCACTTTATGCTCAAAGAGATGTATGAACAGCCGAAAGCTATTACGGATACATTTTCACCGCGCATCAAGGGAAATGACATTGTGATCGAAGAGTTGAACATGACTGACGACGATATCAGGGCGGTTAAGAAGCTGATGATCGTTGCATGTGGGTCAGCTTATCATGCCGGCGTGACCGGAAAATATGTGTTTGAGGGCATGGCGAGGATCCCGGTAGAAGTAGATCTGGCAAGTGAGTTCAGATACCGCGACCCCATCCTCGAGGAGGGAACCCTTGTGATCGTGATCAGCCAGTCCGGTGAGACGGCTGATTCGCTTGCCGCGCTGAGAGAATCCCACGAAAGAGGAGTAAAGGTGCTTGGTATTGTGAATGTAGTGGGAAGCTCGATCGCCAGAGAAGCAGATAACGTGATGTATACCTGGGCCGGACCGGAGATCGCGGTGGCGACTACAAAAGCGTATTCCTGCCAGCTTATCGCATTGTATCTTCTTGCTATCAAGTTCGCAAAAGCAAGAGGGCAGATCACAGATACAGAGGTAAAGAACTATATTGAGGATCTGAAAAGACTGCCGGATCAGGTAGAGCTCCTTCTGAATAACAAGAACAGGATACAGAAATTTGCAAACCGCTACCTTGCGGCAAAGGATGTATTCTTTATCGGAAGAGGGATCGATTACGCGATCTCACTGGAGGGATCGCTCAAGCTGAAAGAGATCTCCTATATCCATTCCGAGGCTTATGCCGCAGGCGAGCTGAAACATGGCACCATCTCGCTGATCGAGGAGGGAACGCTTGTGACCGCGGTGCTCACCCAGGATGATCTGTTTAAGAAGATGATAAGCAATATCGTTGAAGTGCGCACACGCGGAGCTTTCGTGCTCGCTGTGACAACGGAGGGAAATGATGAGGTGAAGAAAGCGGCAGACTATGTAATCTATATCCCGCGTACAAATAAGTACTTCACGAATTCGCTTGCAATCATTCCTCTGCAGCTTTTCGGATATTATATTTCTGTCGGAAGAGGCTGCGATGTGGATAAACCGCGAAATCTTGCGAAGTCGGTAACTGTAGAGTAAAAACATGAAAGATTAATTGAATGAACACAATTTCATCACAATACGACAGTATTATTATATACGTAAGATGAAATACAGAAAAAGGCAGGTAATCTTTTATGGAAAATCAGTATAATTATTATAATAATGAGGATAACACAGGCAGCAGTTATCAGTACGGGGGACAGTACTCGCAGCAGGATCCGCAGCCACATAAAGAAAAGAAGCCGCGGAAGAAAATGCCGAAGGCTGTTGCAGTGACAGGACTGGCGCTTCTGTTCGGCGTTGTGTCGAGCGCAGCGTTCCTGACTTCGAATATAATCGGAGAGAGAATCCTGGGACTTGACGATTCTTCACAGAGCACATCGACCTCGTCAAAGACAGTGAACAGCAATGCGACCTTGTCTCAGACGTCGAGTGTTATCACATCGGATGTATCGGACATCGTTGACAAAGTGATGCCGTCCATCGTCTCGATCACAAACATGAGTGTCGAGGAAGTGCAGAGCTTCTTCGGCGGAGTGACACAGCAGACGAGCGAGAGCGCAGGAACCGGAATTATCATTTCACAGAATGATACGGAGCTGCTGATCGTGACAAACAACCATGTTGTTGAGGGAAGCGATACACTGACAGTTACTTTTGATGACGCGACAAGCGTTGAGGCGAACATCAAAGGAACAAATTCAGAATATGATGTCGCCGTGATCGCTGTCCCGCTTGACTCCATCCCGAATGATACAATGGATGCGATCTCAGTCGCGGCACTCGGCGATTCAACGAGCCTCAAGGTTGGCGAGCCGGCGATCGCTATCGGAAATGCACTTGGATATGGACAGTCCGTAACAACAGGCGTGATCAGTGCTCTGAATCGTTCTGTATCTGAGACAGATCAGCAGACCGGCCAGACTGTGGAGAGCAGTGCAAAACTGATCCAGACAGACGCGGCCATCAATCCTGGAAACAGCGGCGGCGCACTTGTCAATGTGAACGGCGAAGTGATCGGAATCAATTCATCTAAGTTAGTCGGCGAGACAGTAGAAGGCGTCGGATACGCGATCCCGATCTCAGATGTCTCTGATCTGATCCAGGAACTGATGAACCAGGAGACAAAGACAAAAGTAGATTCAGCTGACCAGGGCGTGATCGGTATCACGGGAATGGATGTGCCGGCTGAGTATTCACAGCAGCTTAACATGCCGAACGGTGTCTATGTGACAGAAGTCAGCCCCAACGGAGGCGCAGATGCAGCAGGAATGACAAGAGGATGCATTATTACTGCGATCAATGGAACCTCTGTTGACAGCATGTCAGCTCTTCAGGAGCAGCTCCAGTATTACGCAAAGGGAGAGACTGTGACTCTGACGATTCAGGTACCGCAGACGAACGGTGAGTATGCGGAGCAGAATGTGGAGGTCACTCTCGGGGCAAAAGAATAGTGCAGAAAAGAATGCATATAAAGAGAGAAACATGAATTAATAAAAAGCCATGAACAGACGCGCGGACAGGAAATCATTCCTGTCCGCGCGCCCCTGTTTATGGCTTTTTCTGCGGGAGCGCCTTCTGTTATGCGACACTTCCCGGCAGATCTCTCCGGACCGGTTCGCTCCAGACCGGTTCGCTCCGGAGAAAAGCTTATTTATCGAACTCGGGGTTAAATGCATAGAAGTTCCGGCTGTCGAGTTTATCTTGGACAAGACGGAGACTTTCGCCGAACCTCTGATAGTGGACGATCTCCCGCTGTCTCAGGAAACGGATCGGGTCGCACACCTCAGGGTCTTTTACAAGCCGGAGGATATTGTCATAGGTGGTACGCGCTTTCTGCTCCGCGGCGAGATCCTCATGGAGATCTGTGATCGGGTCGCCTTTGGACTGGAAGACCGTTGCGGTCCAGGGCATTCCGCTGGCTGCCTGGGGCCAGAGGGCGAGTGTGTGGTCTACATAGTAGGGGGCGAAGCCGGACTTCTCGATCTCTTCCGGAGTAAGGTTCTTGGTAAGCTGATAGACGATCGCGCAGATCATCTCCATGTGCGCCAGTTCTTCTGTCCCGATATCGGTCAATGTCCCGGTCACTTCCTTATACGGCATGGTATACCGCTGGGAGAGATAACGCATGGAGGCGGCAAGTTCCCCGTCCGGTCCGCCGAACTGGGAAATGATGACCTGGGCCAGTTTCGGGTTGGTCTGTGTGATCTTTACCGGATACTGCAGTCTTTTTTCATAATTCCACATCGATCAGCATCCTCCTTCCTGCCACGGCCACGGTTCGTTGACCCAGTTCCATTTGTCTTCACAGGAGACATCGGCTGTGTCGACCGTAAGCGGTCCGTAGTTCTCTGAATACTCCTTCAAGGCGCGGTTCCGCTGGCGGCTGTAGTCTTTGAAATAAGCCAGAGCTTCAGTGTCGCAAGGGTGTGTGTCCAGATAGAGTTTTACCTCGTCGACCGCGAAGCTGACTTGATTGATGTGAGAGAGAAGCTCTCTGCGGTTCATTCGGCTGTTCACTGGCAGCGTCCTCCTTTCCCGAGAAACGGTTTGTCAAGGTCTTCAAAAATCGTACCGCGCTCAAGTGCTCTGCAGGGTTCATAGAGATTCTGCCACAGCTGCCAGGGAACATAGGCCATTGCAGGAGGCATTCCGCGAAGGGAATCACTGCGGCAGCTCCCGCAGTCATCCTGTCTGTATCTGGAAGAAGCGCTGCTCTGAGGTACGGGGACAGAGCGTCGGACGTTACCGCGGTTCCCACAGAAACCTGCGTTTCGAGCCGGCTGTGCAGTGCGGGAGACGGAATTTCCGGTCTGCCGGGCAGAACACATATTATTCTGACAATTTTGCATTTTGGATTTTCCTTTCATAATATTTTACACAATTATAGTATGGAGAAAAAATAAAAAATGTTACGCTTTACTTTTCGGCGGAAATTATATATAATGTATTAGTCAGCGGGGTATGGCTCAGTTTGGTTAGAGCGCACGGCTGGGGGCCGTGAGGTCGCAGGTTCGAATCCTGTTACCCCGATTATCCCTAAAAGCAATGATATGAATATGCGAGGAGGTGTATTCGTATCATTGCTTTTACCGTTTCTGGCTTAAGTGCGGGCAGGGAGTTGTTTTTGAGGATAAAAGAGGATATAATAATTAAGATTTGACGGAAAGAAGGAGAAATGGCTATATGTGTGGATTTGCAGGTTTTGTCGGCAGTGTGGAAGACAGAGAGCAGGTTCTTGTAAATATGATGAATACGATCATCCACAGAGGTCCTGACAGTGAGGGCAGATACGTGGATGAGGATGCAGCGCTGGGATTTCGCCGTCTGAGCATCATTGACCTTTCCTCAGTGGGCGATCAGCCGCTCTACAACGAGGACAGGAGCATGGTCCTTGTCTTTAACGGTGAGATATACAATTATCAGGAGCTCCGTGCGGAACTGGCGGAGGCCGGACATGTCTTCGTCTCCAACACAGATTCAGAGACGCTGATCCATGGGTATGAGCAGTGGGGAGAGCGTCTGCTGGACAGACTGCGCGGAATGTACGCGTTCGTGATCTGGGATACAAAGAAGAAGAAGCTGTTTGCCGCAAGAGATATCTTCGGGATCAAGCCGCTCTATTATGCGCAGATGAACGGAACGCTGATGTTTGCCTCCGAGATCAAGGCATTTATGGAGCATCCGAAGTTTGATAAAGTGTTTAATGAGGATGCGCTGGGAAATTATCTGTCCTTCCAGTTTGTACCTACGAACGAGACCTTTTTCAAGGGAGTGTTCTGCGTACAGCCGGGACATTATCTCACCTACGAAGACGGAAAGCTTGAGATCACAAGATATTTTGAACCGAATTTTACAGGCAGCTGCAGAAAGCCGTTCAAGGAAGTTGTGGATGACGTGGAGGCTGTCATGAAAGAATCCGTGGAAATGCATAAGATCAGCGATGTAGAGGTTGCCTCCTATCTTTCCAGCGGTGTGGATTCCAGTTATCTGACCTATCTGGGACAGGTGGACAGAACGTTTACCGTGGGGTTTGATGAAGGAAAGTACAGTGAGATCCAGGATGCGAAGGAGTTTGCGGCCAGCATCAACATGAAGAATGATGCCAAGGTGATCACTCCGGATGAATACTGGGACAAACTGTCGGATATCCAGTACTATATGGATGAACCGGTCGCGGATCCCGCGGCTGTAGCCCTGTATTTCCTGAGTGCGGAGGCGTCGAAGAAAGTGAAAGTCGTTCTTTCAGGAGAGGGATCGGACGAGCTGTTCGGCGGATACAATATTTACTGTGAGCCTCTGGAGCATACGTCCTTTAACAAGATACCGATGGGGATCCGCCGCATCCTCGGAAAGTTTGCAGAGTACTGTCTTCCCCGCGGCATGAAGGGAAGGGGATTCCTGATGCGCCATGGCAAGACGCTGGAAGAGAGATATTTTGCCAATGCGACGAATATCTTTACCGAGCGGGAAGCGAATAAGATACTGAAGAAGGGCTGCACTCCGGGCATACAGAAAGTGACGCGGCTGCTCTATGACAGAGTGAAGGGAAAAGATCCGGTGACCAAGATGCAGTACGTAGATCTTCATCTCTGGCTGGTCCATGATATCCTGATGAAGGGGGATAAGATGGGAATGGCCAATTCACTGGAGGTGCGCGTCCCGTTCCTTGACAAGAAGGTGCTGGAGCTTGCAGAGACGCTTCCGCTGAAGTATAAAGTGCGGGCGCCGAAGACGAAGGTCGCGCTCAGAGCAGCGGCGGAGCGTAATATCCGGAGAAAGACGGCGGAAAAGAAGAAGCTCGGCTTCCCGATCCCGATCCGTGTCTGGCTGAAAGAGGATAAGTATTACAGTAAAGTCAGGGAGATGTTCCAGTCTGATGCGGCAAAGCGCTTTTTCCGCACGGATCTTCTCCTGAAGATGCTGGATGATCATAAAAACGGAAAGAATGTGAATGAAAAGACGGACAACAGCCGTAAGATCTGGACGGTATACGTATTCCTTGTTTGGTATGACCGGTTCTTTGAGCACGGCAAGCCGATCCATCCGGCTATGAATGCAAGATAGGTGATGATATATGAGAAGCAGAACTGTACAGCCGGTCAGACGGCGTGGACAGAAGAATAGTGGAAGGGCCAGGAGACGGCGCGGGACCAGCCTTGGCGATACACAGCCCCTTCGTCCGGTGCATCCGTCCGGGGGCCGGAGAGTGAGCGGAGACACAGTGCCCATGCCGGTCATCAGGCAGTATTCGGGAGGCTATGCCGGGGAAGGGCAGTATGGCGGCCGCGGGCAGGAGAGCGGACGCTCAGACCGGGGCAGATATCAGCGGATGATGGAACAGAGGCGCCGGGTGGTGCGGACACCCAGACCGCAGGCGGCCCGCTCCGCGGCACGGCGCCGTCCTCAGCCGTCGGCGCTGAGCTCTGTCATACACAGGCTGAGGCACGGAACACAGATGAAGGAGCAGTACTTTGACTTCGACCTTCTCCTCATCGTTGTCTTTCTCATGTGCTTCGGGCTGGTCATGCTGTACAGTACAAGTGCTTACAGCGCACAGCTGGATTTCGACAATGACATGTACTATTTTTCGAAGCAGGCGCTGATCGGCCTGGCGGGTATCGTCGTTATGATCGCGGTGTCAAAGATTGATTATCATCTCTATGGCGCTTTCGCCGGGGAGATATTTGTCTTTTCCCTGTTTATGATGGCGCTGGTGAAATCGCCTCTGGGAGTGACGGCGAACGGAGCCAGAAGATGGATCCAGCTTCCCGGAAATCTGACGCTGCAGCCGGCGGAGATCACGAAGATCGCCGTGATCCTGTTTATTGCCTATGAGCTGTGCAGGCTGGGAAAGAAGGCGTCCTCCGTGGGAGGAATCATAAGAGTCTTTGTGTTCGGCGCGATCGCGGCAGGAGGCGTCCTGTTCCTGACAGATAACTTGAGCACAGCGATCATTGTGATGGCGATCACGTGTGTGCTGATCTTTGTGATCCATCCCAAAACAAAGCCGTTTCTTGTTTGCCTGGGAATTGTGGCCGCGGCAGCAGGAGTGGTGATCGCGATCCTCTCAGTGACAGCGGCGAACAGCGATAATTTCAGGCTCCAGAGGATCATTTCCTGGCTGAACCCGGAGGCAAGCGCGGACAGCGGAAGTTTCCAGGTCATGCAGGGGCTGTATGCGATCGGCTCCGGAGGCTTTTTCGGGAAGGGACTCGGAAACAGCACCCAGAAGCTGGGCATCCTTCCGGAGGCGCAGAATGACTGGATCCTTGTCATTATCTGTGAGGAACTCGGCGTGTTTGGCGTTCTGGTGATCCTGTGCCTGTTCGGTTTCCTGCTGTACCGGCTGATGTTCATTGCGCAGAACGCGCCGGATCTGTACGGATCACTGATCGCGACAGGTATTTTTGTACATATCGCTCTTCAGGTCATCCTGAACATTGCGGTTGTCACCGGAATCCTTCCGTCAACGGGAATCATCCTGCCATTCATCAGTTACGGAGGAACTGCGGTCCTGTTCCTTATGGCTGAGATGGGGATCGCGCTCGGAATATCGAGAAGGATCAAGCTGGAGGGATAAAGAGCCGGATGAGGATCCGGGAAAATCATATACAGGGGAAGAAAGATGTATGAAACAGATCTTTCTTCCCCTGTATTTTATTTGACTTGTTCAGGATCATTCAATTCTGTCCGGAAGATGAAAAAAGGACTTCCCAAGCGGATCAAAGTGTGATATATTCATATGTGGTATTTAAAACTACATGTAATGGAAAAACAAAATGCAATTTGTGGTTCGGGAGGATATGTTATGGATTATAGAATCATTGTTGACAGCTGCGGCGAGCTTACAGAAGAAATGAAGGAGAGCGGGATATACGAGACAGCGCCGCTGAGCATGGAAGTGGGCGGTGTCACTGTGATTGATGATGAGACTTTTGATCAGGCGGATTTCCTCAGGCGTGCTGCGGCCAGTCCGGAATGTCCGAAATCATCCTGCCCGTCCCCGGAAAAATATATGGAACTGTACTGCTGCAGTGCAGAGCGGGTATATGCAGTAACACTTTCTTCCGAGCTGAGCGGCTCGTATAACAGTGCTGAACTGGGAAAGAAACTGTATGAGGAGGAACACGGCGACAAGAAGATCTATGTATTCAATTCCAGGTCCGCATCGGTGGGAGAGACGCTGATCGCTATGAAGATCCGCGAATGTGAAGAGAAGGGGATGTCTTTTGAGGAGGTCGTTTCGACAGTTGAGTCCTATATTGAAGGGCAGCACACGTATTTTGTCCTTGAGAATCTTGACACGCTCCGCAAGAACGGTCGCCTTACGGGAATCAAGTCCTTTGTGGCGAGCGCTCTGAACATCAAGCCGGTCATGGGTTCCACTCCGAAAGGGACGATCTGTCAGCTGGGACAGGCGCGGGGAGTGAAGCGCGCGCTTGTCAAGATGGCTGACTGCATCCAGAAAGATGCGGTAGATCCGTCGCAGAAAGTTCTCGCTGTCGCTCACTGCAACTGTCCGGAACGGGCGAAAGAGGTGAAAGACCTCCTTCTGGAGCGGCTGAAGGTGAAGTCCAGTTTTATTGTGGATACCGCGGGGATCAGCACGATGTATGCGAATGACGGCGGGATAATTGTTGTATTATAGCTGATTTTGTGTTAAAATAGCTATAATTCAGCGTGACGGAAGGAGTAACGGCAAAATGAGTCAGGAAAAAGTAGACAGATATAAGAAGGAAAAGGCAAACCGGAAGCAGACCATGCGGAAAGAGCGGATGATGAGCATAGTCCGCAAGACAGTTCTCGCTGTTGTGGCGGTGGCGCTGGTTGCATGGCTTGCATATTCAGCGTATGATATCCATGAGTCGAACAAGGAGAGAGCAGTTGCAGAAGTGAACTACAGTGCGGTTACTGATTATCTGAACAGTCTGTCCGAATAGGAAAACACGCCTCTGCGGAGGGGGAAAACAGCGTAAACACAAAATATGGGGTACAAGGAATTTCCTTGTACCCCATATTTTTGTTTTGCCCGGAAATTCTGCAGGATTCAGTGCTCTGCGGCAGGTCTGCTGAAACATAAAAATTTCAAAAAAGGGGGTTGAAAAAGGGAACGCAGTGGTTTACAATGGGGACAAGTGGTGAGAAGTGGTGGACAGTGGCATAAAGTGGGGAGCGATGTGGAGGCTCACATTTAGAGAAAGGGTTCCGGATGTTATTAGGAGAGTTTAACCATAGCATTGATGAAAAGGGCAGACTCATCATCCCGGCCAAGCTTAGGGATGATCTGGGAGACAGTTTCGTGATCTGTAACGGACTGGAAGGATGCCTTTTTGTCTACTCTCAGGAAGAATGGAACAAATTCGTTGCCGAGCTTGAAACCTTACCACGGATGAACAAGGATGCCAGAATTTTCAAACGTTATTTCTTCGGAAGCGCTTCGGAGGGCAGTTTTGACAAGCAGGGGAGAGTGCTTGTGCCGCCGTCGCTGAGGAAAGCGGCTCACCTGGAGAAAGACGTGGTCCTGGTGGGAGTCCAGGATCGTGTTGAGATCTGGGATAAGGCTCTCTGGGAAGAGCGCAGCCAGGTCAGCGAGGAAGATCTGGACGCGATCGCAGAGAGGATGGAGGCCATCGGGATCAGGATCTGATGGGTATCTTCTCGCATTTCTGTGAAAAAATAACAGCACAAGGAGGAAATCATGGCATTCGAGCACACATCAGTCCTGCTGCATGAGACAGTGGACGGGCTTAACGTCAGACCGGACGGCATTTATGTTGACGCAACGCTGGGCGGAGGCGGACATGCTTCTGAAGTGTGCAGACGTTTAAGCGACAAGGGGAGATTAATTGGAATAGACCAGGACGCCGATGCGATCGAGGCAGCGGGAAAACGCCTGGAAGGCTTCGGGGAGAAGGTCACGATAATCAGGAGCAATTATTGTGATATGAAGCCAAGGCTCCATGAGCTGGGAATTGACAGAGTCGACGGCATCACGCTGGATCTGGGAGTTTCCTCCTATCAGCTGGATACGGCAGAACGAGGATTTTCCTACCGTGTGGACGCACCGCTTGATATGCGGATGGACCGGCGGCAGAAGATGACGGCGAGAGACATTGTCAATGACTACTGCGAAGCGGAGCTTTACCGCATTATCCGCGATTACGGGGAAGACAGATTTGCAAAGAATATTGCGAAGCATATCGCGGCTGAGCGGGAGAAAGCGCCGATCGAGACAACGGGACAGCTGAATGAGATTATACGGCATGCGATTCCGATGAAGGTGCAGAAGACATCCGGCCATCCGTCGAAGAGAACGTTTCAGGCGATCCGGATCGAGCTGAACCATGAACTCGATGTGCTGAAGGATTCGCTGGATGACATGATCGACATGTTGAATCCGGGGGGACGGATCTGTATCATTACATTTCATTCGCTGGAGGACAGGATCGTAAAAAGTGCATTCCGCAAGAATGAGAATCCGTGTACCTGTCCAAGTTACTTTCCGGTCTGTGTCTGTGGGAAGACATCTAAAGGGAAAGTGATCACAAGAAAGCCCATCCTTCCGTCGGAGGAAGAGATGGCGGCGAACAGCCGATCCAAGAGCGCAAAATTGAGGATCTTTGAACGGGGTTCGCTTTAAGGGAGTATTTGAGACATAATCTGCACAGGCTTTTAGAGGGAAGCACGTGCGGGAACAACAGCATCCGGCAGGGAAGGGGAGAGCCCGAAAGGATGGATGAGACTGGGAAAGGAGCTTTTCGCAATGGCGGCAGGAAGACGTACATCGGATTACAGAAGAAGAAATATTTCAAGTATGGACCGGAGACAGTTCTATGTGTACGGAAGTGCGGCGCAGCAGGCGGAGGCTCTGCCGAAGAGAAGACCGGAGACACGCAGGAGAAAGGCTCCGCAGCATGTGAGCCGCCAGGTGGTGAGAAACAGGAACCGGGCGATGAATATCAATCCGGCGTATGCGGTATTTCTTGTTGCCGCAGCGTTCTGCGCAGTTTTCCTCTGTGTGATGTATCTGAGGCTGCAGTCAGAAGTGGTGAATCATTCGGAAAACCTCACCACTCTGCAGGAGGATCTCGCGAATCTTACAGAGGCAAACAATACAGCGTACAACGCGGCTGAGGATTCTGTCAATCTGGAAGAGGTCCGCGACAAGGCCATGAATGAGATGGGCATGGTATACGAGTCACAGGGAACCGTGATCGAATATGAGAGCCCGGCCAGCGGTTATGTAAAACAGTATGACAGCATTCCGGAGGACGGTGTGCTTGCCCAGTCACAGGATATTTCAAATTAAGGATTATTGAAAATGGCTGGAAGAAAAAGAAGAAAAAACAGATTTGAGTTTTTGACGAAAAAATTTCCAATCAGAATGCAACGGAAGCTGGTAATGCTATTTATGGCAGTTATACTGGCTTTTGTTGTTCTTATCGGCAGGATTACCTGGATCAATGTCACAAAGGGCAGCAGGTACACGAAGATCGTGCTGGATCAGCAGAACTATGACAGCAGGACGATCCCCTATAAGCGCGGCGACATCGTGGACCGCAACGGGACGAAGATCGCAACCAGTGAACGTGTCTATAATGTGATCCTGGATGTGGTCGTTATGACGGATAAGGAAGAGTATATTGAACCTACCATCGAAGTGCTCAGGGACTGCTTCGGCATTGACGAGCAGAAGGTGAGGGACGTGATCAAGGAGCGCCCTGACACAAGATATGCGGTCCTGGCGACGGATGTGGACTATGAGACTGCACAGCGGTTCAAAGAGATAGACGAGGACGATGAAAACTATCCGAATGTGCAGGGAGTATGGCTGGAAGACGACTACACAAGAACATATCCCTACGGTTCCCTTGCAAGTGATGTGATCGGGTTTACCTACTCGGGAAATGCAGGGGCGATCGGGATAGAGAGCGCCTACAATGATCTCCTTAACGGCACTGACGGAAGAGAGTACGGGTACTTTGACAGTGATTCTTCCGTGGAAAGAACGGTGAAGGCTGCAAAAAACGGAAACACAGTTGTGTCAACGATCGACGTGACGCTTCAGAGTATTGCGGAAAAATGCATCCTTGAGTTCAATGAGGCTCATGCCGGCGAGGCGAGAGAGGGAGAGCCGGGAAGCAGGAATACGGCAGTGATCATCATGAACCCGAATACAGGTGAGATCCTTGCCGAGGCATCTTATCCTAATTTCGATCTCAATGATCCGAGAGATCTGTCCATCCTTTACACAGAGGAAGAGTGGGATGCCATGAGTGAGGATGAGCAGCTCGACGCCATGAGTGAGCTGTGGCGCAACTTTTGTGTCAGCGATGCTTTTGAACCGGGATCTACGATGAAGCCGTTTACTGTAGCGGCGGGGCTGGAGACCGGGACATTGACGGGCGATGAGACTTATTACTGCGGAGGATCGCTGGAGGTGGGCGGCGTGAATATCGGCTGCCATCTGCGGAGCGGCCACGGGACAGAGACGGTCCAGGATGCTGTGGCAAATTCCTGCAATGTTGCGCTGATGAATATGGCTGAGGCGATCGGAGTGGAAAATTTTACGAAATACCAGCACATCTTTGGATTCGGAGAGTACACGGGCATTGACCTCCCGGCGGAGGCGGACACCTCGGCTCTGCTCTTTACGGCGGATACGATGACGCCCATCGACCTGGCGACAAACTCCTTCGGACAGAGCTTCAATGTGACGATGACACAGATGGCGTCTGCGTTCTGTTCTCTGATCAACGGAGGATATTATTATGAACCTCATGTGGTAAAGCAGATCCAGGATGAGGATGGCAGCGTGATAGAGACAAAGGATCCGGTGCTTTTGAGAAAAACCGTTTCCTCTGAGACTTCGGAACAGATCAAGACATATCTGAAGGCAGTAATGGATTATGGAACCGGCCAGAGGGCGCAGGTAGAAGGATATGACATCGGCGCCAAGACGGGGACTGCGGAAAAGCTGCCCCGAGGCAATGGAAATTATCTTCTTTCCTATATCGGCTATGCTCCGCAGAAGAATCCGGAAGTTATGATCTATGTTGTCATTGATGAGCCGAACGCAGAGTCCCAGGAGAACAGCGCGCTTGTCCTGGACCTGTCAAAGCGGATCATGGAGGAGGCTTTCCCGTATCTCGGTATTACTACCATCGAGGAGAGTGAGGCTGAGGAAGCGCAGACCGGAGCAAGCTTCGGCGAGACAGAATATTCAGACTACGACTCAGAGTATGAGGATACTTACGATAATCCGGACGGAGCCTACATTGATGAAAATTACGATCCGGACCTGGATGACTGGGCTGACACAGACACAGGCGAATGATCGGAAAAGAAATATGAATAACCCTGCAAAAGAGATAATAAATTGTAGAAATATCTTTTGCAGGGTTTGTTTTGTTATGAAGAATAAGACTTATAATAAGAAGAAAATCCTTGTGGTGTTTCTGTGTGCGGTAGTCATGATCTTCAGCCTGATCGGCAGGCTTGTCTATCTTATGATTTTCGACGCAGAATATTATCAGGAGCTGGCCCAAGACCTCCACGAGCGCGAACGGGAGATCAAGGCGGCGCGGGGAGAGATCGTGGACAGAAACGGCGTGGTCCTGGCAACCAATAAAACAGTGTGCACCATCTCCGTGATCCACAGCCAGATTGAAGATCCTGACCGGGTGACAGAGGTGCTGGCTTCAGAACTTGGGCTTGATGCAGCAGAAGTGCGAAAAAAAGTGGAGAAGGTCTCCTCCATGGAGAAGATCAAGACAAATGTGGAGAAGGAGACAGGAGACCGGATCAGGAATTATGATCTTGCAGGAGTGAAGGTGGACGAGGATTATAAGAGATACTATCCATACAATGAGCTGGCTTCTAAAGTCCTCGGGTTTACAGGGGGCGACAATCAGGGAATCATCGGCCTGGAGGTAAAATATGAAGCATATTTAAAAGGAACGAACGGAACCATCCTGACTACCACTGACGCCAGGGGGATCGAGCTGGACGGGGTGGCGGAGGACAGGATCGAACCGGTCGCCGGGGAGACGCTGAAGGTGAGCCTGGACTACAATATTCAGTCGTACTGTGAACAGGCGGCGCTGAAGGCAATGGAGGAGAAGCAGGCGGACAGTGTCTCCATCCTGCTCATGAACCCGCAGAACGGGGAGATCTACGCCATGGTAAATGTGCCTGAATTCAACCTGAACGACCCTTATGAACTGAATACGGGGGTGGATGAGGAAACACTGTCTGATGAGGAACTCCAGAATCAGCTCAACCAGATGTGGAGGAACGGGTGCATCAATGATACTTATGAGCCCGGATCTACATTCAAGATCATCACCTCTTCCGCCTGCCTGGAGGAGGGCGTCGTGTCGCTGGACGACACCTTCATGTGTCCCGGTTACCGCATTGTGGAGGACCGGAAGATCCGCTGCCACAAAGTGGGAGGGCATGGGAGCGAGACATTTGTACAGGGTATCCAGAACTCGTGTAATCCGGTGTTTATCGACATCGGCCTGCGGCTTGGCGCAGAGAAGTTCTATGACTATTTTGAAAAATTCGGACTTCTCAGCCTGACTAACGTAGACCTGCCGGGCGAGGCGGGGACGATCATGCATAAAAAAGAAGATATCGGGATCGTGGAGCTTGCCACGATGACGTTCGGACAGTCCTTTCAGATCACGCCGATCCAGCTTGCCACCACGGTGAGCTCTATCGTAAACGGGGGCAGGCGGATCACCCCTCATCTCGGGATGGCGGTCCTTGACAGCGGCGGAGAGGTGATCGAGGAGTTCGAGTACGAGGTGCAGGAGGGAATCGTCTCGGAGAAGACGTCCGAGACGATGCGTACGCTCCTGAAAAGCGTAGTCGAGGAAGGATCGGGAAAGAACGGGTATATTGAAGGCTACTCTATTGGAGGAAAAACTGCAACCTCGCAGACGCTTCCCCGCAGCGCTAACAAATATATCGCCTCGTTTCTCGGATTTGCCCCGGCGGAAGATCCGGTGATCCTGGGGATGGTCGTGATCCACAATCCCCAGGGCGTGTACTACGGCGGCACGATCGCAGCCCCTGTACTGAGGAGTATTTACGACAATGTCCTTCCCTATCTCGGGATTGAAAAAAGCTGACCGATGGGTTATACTGTATTGGAATTCAGCCGTGCGGCAGGAGAAAGGCGGGCAGCCGTACAGTCCGGCGCGGCTGAAATTGTTGATAGAGACAAAAGAGATGAAGAGGTGGATTTATGAGCAGTCATGTAGTGATTCCGGTATTGATCTCATTTGCGGTGAGCCTTGTGCTGGGCCCGGTGGTCATACCGTTTTTGCGGAAACTGAAAATGAAGCAGACAGAGCGTGTGGAAGGGGTTCAGTCTCATCTGAAGAAAGCGGGGACTCCTACGATGGGGGGAATCATAATCCTCGCGGCTATTATCGTGACGTCCCTGTTTTATGTGAAGGACTATCCGAAGATCATTCCGGTGCTTTTCCTGACAGTGGCGTTCGGCCTGATCGGCTTTCTCGATGATTACCTGAAGGTCGTCCTGAAGCGTTCCGACGGTCTGCTCCCGATGCAGAAGATGGCGCTTCAGATCGTTGTGACGGCGGTCTTCGCATTCTATATCGTGAAAGTGGCACATATCCCGCTGACCCTGCTTGTCCCGTTTTCCGGAGGATTCTACTGGGATATCGGATGGCTGGCGGTTCCGGTCCTTTTTGTTGCCGTGATCGGGACGGTCAACGGCACGAATTTTACGGACGGACTGGACGGTCTGGCATCAAGTGTAACGGTTCTCGTGGCAACCTTCTTTACTGTTGTGGCGGTCGGAACACAGAGCGGCATTGAGCCGATCACCTGCGCGGTCGTAGGGGCGCTGCTGGGATTCCTTCTGTTTAACGTATATCCTGCCAGCGTGTTCATGGGAGATACGGGTTCGCTTGCTCTGGGCGGATTTGTGGCAGGAACTGCGTATATGATGCAGATGCCGCTGTTTATCATCATTGTCGGATTTATCTATCTGGTAGAAGTGGCTTCTGTAATACTTCAGGTTACTTATTTTAAGAAAACCGGGGGAAAGCGCCTGTTTAAGATGGCTCCGATCCACCATCACTTTGAGCTGTGCGGATGGTCGGAGACAAGAGTGGTCGCTGTATTTTCCGTGATCACGGCGCTTCTCTGCCTGATCGCATTAATGGGGGTATAGAAAATGGATATCAGAGAAAAGAAAGTACTTGTATTCGGTTCCGGAATCAGCGGGGAATCTGCCTGCCGTCTCCTTCTCAGGGAAGGTGCGGAGGTTGTTCTCTATGACGGGAACGACCGGCTGGATCGGGAAGAGATCCTGGCGAAGATATCGCCTGAAGAAGGACAGAATGTGGAGATCCTGCTCGGCGAACTTACGGGACAGCAGCTGGAAGGACTTCTGGACGAGCTTTCGCTTGTAGTCATGAGTCCGGGGGTTCCGACCGATCTTCCGATCGTGGAGCAGATGCGCGCGCACGGGCTCCCGATCTGGGGAGAGATCGAACTAGCCTACGTGTTCGGCAGAGGAGATGTTCTGGCAATTACAGGGACGAACGGGAAGACGACGACAACAGCCCTGCTTGGCGAGATCATGAAAAATTATAAGGACAGTGTCTTTGTGGTTGGAAATATAGGCAACCCCTATACGAGCGCCGCTTGGGAGACCACGGAGGAATCGGTCGTGGTGGCGGAGATCAGCAGCTTTCAGCTGGAGACGATACATACATTCCACCCGAAGGTGAGCGCTATCCTGAATATCACGCCGGACCACCTGAACAGGCATCACACGATGCAGGCATATATTGAGGCGAAAGAGCGGATCGCGGAGAACCAGACGGCAGAGGATGTGTGTGTCCTGAACTATGAGGACGAGGAGACCAGGGCATTCGGAGAAAAAACGGGCGCGCAGGTTCTATATTTCAGCAGCCGGCGTAAACTGAAAAAGGGAGTTTATCTTGAGGATGGGAATATCATCTGTGATATCGATGAAAAGATCCCTGTGTGCAGTGTAGATGAACTGAATATTCTGGGCACGCACAACCACGAAAATGCGATGGCAGCGGTCGCTATGGCCTATGCCTATGGCACGCCGATGGAGATCATCCGGAAGACGCTGAAGGAGTTCCAGGGCGTGGCGCACCGGATCGAATTTGTCGCGGAGAAGAACGGTGTGGCGTATTATAATGATTCCAAGGGGACGAACCCGGACGCCGCGATCAGAGGCATCCAGGCGATGAACCGTCCTACGGTCCTGATCGGAGGCGGCTATGACAAAGAGTCTTCCTACGATGAGTGGATCCAGGCTTTTGACGGAAAGGTGAAGAAACTGGTCCTTCTCGGAGCAACCCGGGAGAAGATCGCCCAGACTGCGAGAAGGCTCGGATTTAACGAGATCGAGATGGCAGATACATTTGAAGAGGCATTTGCAAAGTGCGTAGAGTGTGCGCAGCCCGGAGACGCAGTGCTTCTGTCTCCGGCATGTGCGAGCTGGGGCATGTTTAAAAATTACGAAGAACGCGGAGATAAATTCAAAGAACTTGTAAATCAGCTGTAGGGAGTGGATTTTTATTGGAGCGTTCTGTGAAGAAACGGCGGTATGACGATACGCTGCTTGTGACAGTGCTGATCCTGGTTGGGATCGGCCTGGTCATCCTGTACAGCACCAGTGCCTATAATGGGCAGGTGAAGTTCCATGATTCTCTGTATTATCTGAAGAAGCAGGGATTCGCCACTCTTCTGGGGCTTGCGGGGATGGCTGTGACCGCGAAGATCGACTACCACAGATGGGTGCCACTGGCAGTGCCGGGGTATCTGGCGGCGATCCTCCTTTCCGTTGCCGTCATGTTCTTCGGAGATGAGTATAACGGGTCCAAAAGATGGCTGTCTTTGGGCCCGCTTTCTTTTCAGCCTTCGGAGTTTGCAAAAGTGGCTGTCATCCTGTTCCTGGCATGGCTGGTCAGCAGAAATGTCAGGAGAATGGGAAAGTTCTCGACGCTGGTCCTGGTGATGCTCTCCGTGCTGCCCATCGTCGCACTTGTCGGCGCGAGCAATCTGAGCACTGCGATCATCATCCTGGGGATCGCGGTGATCGTCGTTTTTACGGCAAGCCCGAAGTACTCCCAGTTTATCTGGATGGGGACGGCAGGGATCGGATTCATGGCGGTCTTTCTGGCGCTGGAGAGCTATCGGCTTGAGCGTCTGGCGATCTGGAGGAACCCGGAGAAGTACGAGAAAGGCTACCAGACGCTCCAGGGACTTTATGCGATCGGAAGCGGAGGCCTGTTCGGGAGAGGACTCGGAAACAGTGTGCAGAAGCTGGGGTTTCTTCCTGAGGCACAGAATGACATGATATTTTCTATTATCTGCGAAGAACTGGGCCTGGCAGGAGCCTCGGTGATCGTCCTGCTGTTCCTTGTACTGATCTGGCGTTTCTTTGTGATCGCGACCAAGGCGAAGGATCTGCTCGGGGCGCTGATCGCATCAGGGGCGATGGCCCATATGATGATCCAGGTGATCCTGAATATCGCAGTCGTGACGAATACGATCCCGAATACGGGGATCACACTGCCGTTTATCAGCTATGGAGGGACATCTGTTGTGTTTCTGCTTCTGGAAATGGGGCTTGTCCTGAGCGTGTCCAATCTGATAGAATAGTACCATCGCCTGTATCTAGAGTCTTTTTCGGCGGTGCAAGGAGGAATACCATGAAGAAAAGAAAGCACAGGAGAAAAGCATGGAAGATCGTGCTGGCAGTGCTGGCGGTCGTGATACTGTTCGCCGCGATCGTAGTGTTCGGTTTCCGGACCCGGTCGATCGAGGTGGAGGGCAATGAATATTACGGCGAGAGCTCGATCCTGGCATGGATAGAGAACGATAAGCTGTCGGTCAATACCTTATATCTTTTCTTGAAATACAATTATCTCGGGGCGGATGTGCCCACGGCAGTGGAGAGCATGACGGTCTCACTGAAGAATCCCTGGACGGTCCACGTGACAGTCCGGGAGAAGGAAATGCTTGGATATGTAGATTATGACGGCGCTTTCCTGTATTTTGACAGGGACGGAACAGCGTGTCTGCGGACGAAGGAAGTCCTGGACGGAGTTCCCCACATTGAGGGGCTCGTATTTGACGTATCAAAGGTGGAGCTGGGGAGCGTGCTCCCTGTGGAGGACAGCGGCATATTCCGGAGGATCATGGACGCGACTGTATATATTGCAAAATACAGCCTTGTCCCGGACAGGGTCGTCTGTGTTGACAGCGGTATCGCACTGTATTTCGGCAGCGTGGAAGTACTGCTCGGAGAGGATAATTATGAAGCGCGGCTCGCACAGGTGGAACCGATCCTGAAAAAGATCGCGGAACTCTATCCGGATACGGCCGGTACGCTGCACCTTGAGAATTACGATGATTCGTCGTCAGCGATCAGGTTTGTACCTGCTGTCTAAAAAATCAGAAAAATAAGAAAAAATCTATTGATTATTTGCCAAAAAGACTTTATTATATACTTATTGAATTATAGCGTTCAATCAAAAAAATCGGGATGTATAAGAAATTAATAAGACGACAAAGGAGGAAATACTCTTGTTAGAAATTAAAACCAACGAATCGGAAGCGGCTGCAAGAATAATTGTTGTCGGAGTAGGCGGAGGCGGAAACAACGCCGTGAACCGCATGATCGATGAACAGATCGCAGGCGTAGAATTTATCGCAGTGAATACAGATAAGCAGGCACTGCAGCTCTGCAAGGCACCGACACTGATGCAGATCGGAGAGAAACTTACGAAAGGTCTTGGCGCCGGGGCACAGCCGGAGGTAGGAGAGAAAGCGGCGGAGGAAAGCTCCGAAGAGATCTCAGCAGCTCTGAAGGGCGCAGACATGGTATTCGTCACCTGTGGTATGGGCGGCGGAACCGGAACAGGTGCAGCACCTGTTATTGCACGCATCGCAAAGGAGCAGGGAGCACTGACGGTAGGAGTCGTGACAAAGCCTTTCCGTTTTGAGTCCAAGACAAGGATGCAGAATGCTCTTACAGGAATTGATAAATTAAAGGAAAACGTTGATACGATCATCGTCATACCGAACGATAAGCTTCTCGAAGTCGTTGACAGACGGACAACAATGCCGGAAGCACTGAAGAAGGCGGACGAGGTCCTTCAGCAGGGTATTCAGGGTATCACAGACCTGATCAATGTTCCGTCACTGATCAACCTTGACTTTGCTGATATCCAGACTGTCATGAAAGATAAAGGAATCGCACATATCGGAATCGGTTCCGGGCGTGGAGATGACAAGGCGCTTGAAGCAGTCAAAGAGGCTGTTGCGAGCCCGCTGCTTGAGACAACGATCCAGGGCGCATCCAACGTCATCGTCAATGTATCCGGTGATATCACTCTTATGGATGCATCCGATGCAGCAGATTACGTTCAGGAGCTTGCAGGAGAGAGCGCAAGCATTATCTTTGGTGCAATGTATGATGATACGAAGTCTGATGAATGTACGATCACTGTCATTGCTACAGGCTTACATAATGTAGGCGGCAGCGCTTCCAAGTTAAAGGCAAGACTGGAAGGACAGAAGAAAGTCGGTTCAGTGGTACCGGGCGAGGGACGTACGGCAGGCTCACATGACGCGGAGAGAAGAAGCTACGGGACAGGCGCTGCAAGACAGCAGGGCGGAACGATGCCTACGCTTCAGCCGAGAACACCGTCCAGCACAGTAAAAGAGCAGACGATCAAGATTCCGGATTTCTTTAAGAAATAGGCGGACATGCATACAATATGATTTTGAAGGGAACTGTCAGAGGACAGTTCCCTTTTTCTGTATCAGGGACGGATCTGAAGGATGCTCCCTCCGAACAGAATTTCTGATCCGTTTTCCTGAAGTGGAATACTTATATCCTTCGAAAGAAATTATTTTATCTAATGTAATAGTTCAGTCCTTCGGCGGGTTCCCGCCAGAGCTGTGTCGAAATATATTTCCGGCGGAATGCCATCATCTGACAAATTTCAAACAATCCCTGTCTTATAATGAATCTCATACAAAGGAGAAAGAAGGTGAGGCATGTACTATGAACTTTATATAGACGTGTTGTTCCTGGAAAATTTCATGATGGACAGTCTGCTCCTTTTAGCTGTAAATCGTGTACTGAAATGCGGCCGTTCTTACGGACGTATCTTTCTGGGAGGCGCGCTGGGAAGCACGCTTACCTGTCTGGTGATCGCGGTTCCGTTTCCGGCAGTCATCAAACTGGTCTTTTTTCATATCGTGATCAACAGCCTGATGATAACCGCAGGGTTGAAGATCAGCAGTATAGTGCAGTTTGTAAAAGCATTTATCCTGCTGTATCTTGCTGCGTTTGTATTCGGCGGGATTCTGCAGGCATTCCGTCCGTACATCCGTTATGCGGGTCTGTTTTACGCGGCAGCAGTGTTGTGCTATTTTGTGTTTTCAAAACTGTGGAATGTGGCGGCAGCGCTGTTCAGAAAAGACAGGGATATCCTGGAGGTGACGGTCTACACGGAGCAGGGGGGATATCTGATGCGGGCACTCCTGGATACGGGAAACGTGCTGACAGATCCGGTCACAGGAGAGCCGGTATGCATCCTGGATCCGGATTCTGCCAGGGGTATGTTCGAATCTGCGGAACAGATGCAGGGATTCCGCTATATCCCTTACCGGTGCGTGGGAGGAGAGAGTATTATGAAAGTTTTCAGGGCTGAGAAGATGTGTGTTCGAGGAGACAGTGAAACGTGGGTAGAGGAGCCGCTTCTCGGAATCGGCGAGAGCAGTCTCTGTGAGCATGGCGGCTACCAGATGATCCTGAATCCGGACATATTTGTGCGCTGAGCCAGAGCGGATGCAGATACAGAAGAAAGCAGCGCAAGATACATTTCTGAACAGAGAACGGCCGGAAGAAAATGAATACTTGGATGATTGGGAGGAAGAATAAAAGAATGGTTGTAAAAGTAGCAGTACCGCAGCAGTTTAAACTGAAAGTGATACCGGACATCAGATCTCTGCTCTTCGGCGGGCAGAAGGAGATCCACTATATCGGAGGAACGGAGATCCTGCCGCCCCCGCTGGAGGGGACAAAAGAGACGGAGGTGATCCGGAGGCTTGGGACAGAGTACGATGAGGAAGCCAAAAAGATACTGATCGAGCACAATCTGCGCCTGGTCGTATACATAGCGAAAAAGTTCGATAATACAGGAGTCGGCGTGGAGGATCTGATCTCCATCGGAACGATCGGACTGATCAAGGCAATCAATACGTTTAATCCGACGAAGAAGATCAAGCTTGCCACTTATGCGTCCCGGTGCATTGAAAATGAGATTCTGATGTATCTGAGAAGGAACAGTAAGACGAAGATGGAGGTCTCGATCGACGAGCCGCTCAATGTGGACTGGGATGGAAATGAACTCCTGCTCTCGGACATTCTGGGAACAGAGGAGGATACGATCTATCGTGACCTGGAAAATGAGGCGGAGCGAAGACTTCTTATCCGTGCGCTGAACAAGCTGAGCAGCAGGGAAAAGCTGATCGTCCGGATGCGTTTCGGCCTGGACGATCCTGACGGGAAGGAGAAAACGCAGAAGGAGGTGGCGGATCTGCTCGGGATCTCACAGTCCTATATTTCGCGTCTCGAGAAAAAGATCATGCAGAGGCTGAAGCGGGAAATGGTCAGATATGAATAGAGGGAGTTTGGATTCCGCACCTGAGGGACAGAAAACTGTGCCTGCAGGTGCGGAATCTTCTGAAAACAGGTGTATTCTGCATCTGAAAATGTTACAATAAAAGAAAAATAAAAAGGGGTGGTGAGGCTTATGAAGCTTACTTTTGTTGGAGCGGCCCATGAAGTTACGGGAAGCTGTCATTTCCTTCAGGCGGCGGGAAAGAACATACTGATCGACTGTGGAATGGAGCAGGGACCGGATCTGTATGAGAATCCGGGGCTTCCGATCCCGGAGAATGAGGTTGACTATGTCTTTCTGACACACGCCCATATCGACCACTCCGGTATGCTTCCGAGACTGGCAAAGCGGGGATTTAAAGGTCAGATCTTCGCCACATTTGCGACAGCGGATCTCTGCAATATCATGCTCCGCGACAGTGCGCATATCCAGGAGTTCGAGGCGGAGTGGAGAAACAGAAAAGGGAAACGTGCCGGCCGTCCGGAGTATGAACCGGTCTATGTAATGCAGGATGCCCTGGATGCGATCGAGATGCTCGTACCCTGTGAATACGGCGAGCGGATCACGATCTGCGAGGGCGTTCAGATCAGGTTTACCGACGTGGGACATCTCCTCGGTTCAGCAAGTATTGAAGTTTGGGTGACGGAAAAAGGCGTGACGAAGAAGATCGTGTTTTCCGGCGATGTGGGAAATACGGATCAGCCGATCATAAAAGATCCCACCTATACCGAAGCGGCGGACTATGTGGTGGTAGAGTCGACCTACGGGAACCGGATCCATTCCGCCGAAAAGCCGGATTATCTTGGAGACTTTACAAGGATCATCCGGGAGACCTTTGACCGGGGTGGAAATGTAGTCATTCCTTCCTTTGCGGTGGGCAGAACACAGGAGATGCTCTACTTTATCCGCGAGATCAAGGAAAAAAGGCTGCTCAGCGAATATCAGGATTTTGAGGTGTACCTGGACAGCCCGCTTGCGATCGAGGCGACCAAGGTCTTTACGAAGAACATGAGGGACTGCTTTGACGAGGAAGCGCTGGCGCTTGTCAATGCGGGAGTGAACCCGCTTGTTTTCCCGGGACTTCACACTTCAACTACCAGCGATGATTCCAAGATGATCAATTTCATCGAGAAGCCGAAAGTCATCATATCAGCTTCCGGAATGTGTGATGCGGGAAGGATCCGTCATCATCTGAAGCATAATCTCTGGAGGCCGGAATGTACGATCCTCTTTGTGGGGTATCAGGCGGCAGGAACGCTCGGGCGGCGTCTGCTGGAGGGAGAGAAGAACGTCAAACTCTTCGGCGAGCCGATCGAAGTACATGCCCGGATCGAGAGCCTTCACGGTGTCAGCGGTCATGCGGATATGAACGGACTTCTGAACTGGATCGGCGGGTTCAGGACACCCATAGAACGAGTTTTCGTTGTACACGGTGAGGATACGGTGACAGAGGAGTTTGCGAAGACAGTGGAGGAGCGGTTCGGATATAAGGCATGGGCTCCATTTCCCGGCTGTGAAGCGGACCTTCTGTCCAACGAGATCGTAAATGAAGGCGTACGCATTCCCGTCAAGGCGAAAAAAGCGGCTCAGCGCAGGGCGGATACGGCGTTCGACCGTCTTGTGGAAGCAGGAAAGAGGCTTCTTGACATTATTTACAGCAACGAAGGTCTCTCCAACAAGGACAAGGCGAAATTCGAGAGCCAGATCAACAATCTCGCCGATAAATGGGAGATGTAGGGCAGCTTTTGTCAAGGTCTAAAAGTTTATAAAATTTTCGGGCGTTTCGAATATCTTAAAGGCAGAGTGAGAATCATTCTAAGTAGAAAATGGCTTAGGAGGATTCTTACAATGATGGTAAATAAGGTTGAACTGTGCGGGGTAAACACATCAAAGCTTCCGCTCCTGAAGGAGGAGGAAAAGGAAGCGCTGTTTGCCCGGGTTCAGGCAGGGGACGAAGAGGCGAGGGAGGAGTACATCAAGGGAAACCTGAGGCTGGTCTTAAGCGTGATCAAGCGTTTCGACGGGAGTAATGAGAACGCTGACGATCTGTTCCAGATCGGATGCGTGGGACTGATGAAGGCAGTGGATCATTTTGATCCCACAAGGATGGTCAAGTTTTCCACCTATGCGGTGCCGATGATCATAGGAGAGATCCGCAGATATTTAAGGGACAACAGTTCTATCCGGGTGAGCAGATCCTTAAGAGATACCGCGTATAAAGCGATCTACGCCAAGGAGGGGTATATCCGCCGTCATATGAAGGAGCCTACCGTGCAGGAGATCGCAGATGAGATCGGCATTTCCAAGGAGGATGTAGTGTTCGCTCTCGATGCTATCCAGGCTCCCATGAGCCTGCATGAACCGGTGTACAGTGACGGAGGCGACGCCCTGTATGTGATGGACCAGGTGAGCGACAAGAAAAACAAGGAGGAGAACTGGGTCGAGGAGCTTTCTCTTGAGGCTGCGATGGAGCGGCTGAACGAGCGGGAGAGATACATCATAACGCTCCGCTTTTTTGAGGGAAAGACGCAGATGGAAGTGGCGGAGCAGATCAACATCTCCCAGGCGCAGGTGAGCCGTCTGGAGAAAAATGCACTGAAGGTCATGCGGCAGTATCTTCTCGGTGAGTAGAAGGAAAGCGGAGGAAGGTATTGAAATTTTCAGAGCTTCATACTATGATATGGATGAAATACAAAAGAAAATTATGGAGGAAGCCATGTATAAAGCATGTATATTTGATCTTGACGGAACTTTGACGAATACACTGGATTCTCTGACATATTCAGTTAATGAGACCATGAAGGAGATTGGCCTTCCGCAGATCACGGAAGATCAGTGCCGGATGTTTGTCGGCAACGGCGCAAAAGTCCTCATCGAGAAGACTCTCCGCGCGGGAGGAGATACATCTCTTGCACACTTTGATGAGGCGATGGCAGCATATCAGAGGATCTTTGACGTAAACTGCACATATCATGTATCACCTTATCCCGGGATTGCGGAGATGCTGGGAGAGATGAAGGCTATGGGACTTAAGCTGGGAGTGCTCTCAAATAAGCCTGACAGACAGGCAGTGCACGTTGTCCGGGCAATATTCGGCGAAAACGTATTTGACCGGGTGCAGGGACAGCGGGAAGGCACTCCGAGAAAGCCGGATCCGACGGCAGCGCTCCAGATCGCATCCTCGTTCGGCGCTTCTCCGGAGGAGACGGTCTACATCGGGGATTCAGAGGTGGATGCAGCTACCGGCAGAGCAGCCGGGATGAAGACGATTCTTGTCGCCTGGGGATTCCGCGGAGCAGAAGCCCTCAGAGCCGGAGGAGCGGAATGCATTGTTGATTCAACAGATGAGATCATGGATATCATAAGAGGATAAGGAGGGAGCGGGATGAACGGTTACAGTGAAGAATGTCTGAAGACTTTCCTGAAGGAGCAGGGACGGCTGTTTGACGAACCTGTGGCAGAGACCCTGGAGGAGGCGGAAGCTTTTCTCGAAGACTGTATGGCAGTGATAGTGGATTCTCTGGCTGAGGTGAGGGAATACTTTGAGGAGAGCGGCGCGGATGTGGATCACATGACAGAAGAAGAGCTGGAGGATGCATCCGAGGTGTTTGCGCTCCCGGACGGGACTTATCTGATCGTAGAGGGATGAGAGGAACAGGCGCATTCCGGCGCCCGGAAGTCCTGAAAAGTCAAGAAAATACCAGACAGCAGCAAGCCGCAGTTTATTCGACTGCGGCTTTGTTTACGGCTTCTTTTATAGCGTCCAGTATCATCTGTGAAGTATACGGGGTATCCTCCGGAAGTGTTATGTTGTCCAGCGACTGGGTCTCATAGACCTGCTCGGCGATGTCTTCTATGGCCGGCTGGATGAGCGGGAACATGGTCGCGACTGTCTCATCCAGATTTGAAAAGCGGATGGAATTGATGCGGGATTCGTCTACGGATACCTCCACTTCCAGGTTTGCGTTATTCAGCGTGAGCGAGGATGTATAAATACCTGGAGTATACTGTTTCTGTGCGGCCGTCTCTTTTGTCCCGCCGTCCGGCCGGAACATGACGGCAAGGAGGATGATGAGCAGTATCCCCAGTGCTGCGAACACGGCAGTATAAATGATTTCTTTCATGTGCAGGACAATGATCTTTGTCTTGGAACCCATAGAGTTACCTCCCTGTCTGCTTCGCTGTTCGTTCTCATGACTCTCAGCTGTTTTTTATAAGTGTATGACAGAAAATGGGAAAATATTCACCGCTTTTGCGTGACAAACATTGAGCCATGCTGTAAAATAGAGTGCGATTCTTAACTGGAGAAAGGATGAGTTGAATGTTTATTATAGCCGGTCTGGGCAATCCCACAAAGCAATATGAAGGGACAAGGCACAATGTAGGATTTGATGTAATAGACAGGCTGTCTGAGAAATATAATATAGCTGTGGATACAAAGAAGCACCGTGCGCTGATCGGGAAGGGAATGATCGCAGGACAGAAGGTCATCCTCGCAAAACCTCAGACGTATATGAACCTGAGCGGGGAGAGCATCAGGAGCCTCCTTGACTATTATAAAGTGGACGAAGAGCATGAGCTGCTCGTTATTTATGATGATGTAAGTCTCGGAGTGGGGCAGCTTCGGATCCGTGCCAAGGGAAGTGCAGGAGGACACAATGGGATCAAGAACATTATCGCCCATCTCGGCGGACAGGTGTTCCCGAGGATCAAGATCGGTGTAGGAGAGAAGCCGCCGAAATATGACCTTGCAGACTATGTCCTTGGGCATTTTTCAAAGGCGGAGAAGGTCTTGATGGATGAGGGATACGACAATGCGGTCCGGGCAGTGGAGATGATCGTCTCCGGTGATATCGAGGGCGCAATGAATGAATACAACAGAAAGAAGAAAGAGGAAAAGTAAAAGGGCAGGGTGAGGAGTATGCAGGCTTTTTTGGCCCCGCTGGGAGAACTGGCGGACTACCAGGAAATGCTGAAAAACAGAAGAAAAGGTGAAGGGATCATCCAGGTGGCAGGATGTGTGAACTCCCAGAAGACCCACCTGATGTATGCGCTTGGCGATGGCTGTGAATACAGAGTCATCGCTTTTTCGAGTGAGGAAAAGGCAAAGAAGGCGTTTGAAGAATACCGGTTTCTGACAGATAATGTATACATGTATCCCGCAAGAGACCTGCTGTTCTATCATGCGGATATCAAGGGAAAACTGCTGACTGACCGGAGGATGGAGGTCCTCAGGGCACTGCTGGAGAAAGAGCCGGGGACGGAGATCACGGTGATCACGACAATGGATGCATTTCTGGACGGACTGCCGTATCCTGAGGAAGTCCGGGGACAGCGGATCAAGGTCGCGGGAGGAGATACCATCGATTTCACTGACTTTCAGTCAAAGCTGTCAGAACTCGGATATGAGAGGGAGAGCCAGATCGAGGGGCCGGGACAGTTTGCCGTGCGAGGGGGCATCCTGGACGTTTTTCCGCTCACGGAGGAGCTCCCGGTCCGGCTCGAACTCTGGGGAGATGAGATCGATTCGATCCGGAGCTTTGACGTGGAAAGCCAGCGATCCGTGGAGAATCTGGAGGAAGTGACGATCTATCCCGCGGCGGAGAACTGGGAGAAGGGTCTGGGCAATGTCTCTTTTCTCGATTATTTTCCGAGAGAGAAGACGCTTCTTTTCCTGGATGAACCGCTCCGGCTCCAGGAAGAAGGAGAGTCGGTCGAAGAAGAGTATTTCCACAGCAGGGAGAGCCGCCTGGAAGCCGGAATGGAGGAAGAAGAGGAGGGGCTCACTGTATTCGAGACCAAAACAGTCATAGAGAAGATGAACCGGTACAGCGGCTTCGGCTTCACCACCCTGGAGTCGAAGTGCGGCATGTTCAAAGTGCGGGAGACGTACAGTATCCAGGCGAAAGGCGTCAACCCGTACAACAGCAGCTTTGAGCTCCTGACACGGGATCTGAAGCGGATGAAGCGGAACGGATACCGCGTGGTGCTCATCTCCGGCTCAAGGACAAGGGCAAAGCGTCTGGCGGAGGATCTGAGAGACTATGACCTGAGCAGTTTCTACAGCGAGGACATGCAGCGTCAGGTCAATCCCGGGGAGATCATGGTGTCCTGTGGATATGTGGCGGAAGGATACGAGTATCCCATGCTGAAGTTTGTCGTCATCTCGGAATCCGATATCTTCGGCAGGAAGAAGAAAAAAAAGAGGCGCCGCCGCACATATGAGGGACAGAAGATCCAGGATTTTGCCGAGCTCAAGCCGGGAGACTATGTGGTCCATGAGAACCACGGGCTCGGGATCTATCAGGGCATCGAGAAGATGGAAGTGGATAGAGTCACCAAGGATTATATGAAGATCTCTTATGCGGAAGGAGGCATCCTCTATATCCCTGTGGCCCAGATGGATCTGATCCAGAAGTATGCCGGGGCGGACGCAAAGAAGCCGAAGCTGAACAAGCTTGGAACTGCTCAGTGGGGAAAGACAAAGAGCCAGGTGAAGAAGGCTGTCCAGGCTGTGGCGAAGGATCTTGTGGAGCTCTATGCGGCCCGGCAGCAGTCAGAAGGATTTGTCTATGGGCCGGACACGGTCTGGCAGAAAGAATTTGAGGAGATGTTCCCCTTTGAGGAGACAGAGGACCAGCTTCAGGCTATTGAGGATACAAAGCGTGATATGGAGAGCACGAAGATCATGGACCGCCTGATCTGCGGGGATGTAGGGTACGGTAAGACAGAGATCGCCATCCGCGCCGCGTTCAAGGCAGTCCAGGAAGGAAAGCAGGTAGTCTATCTGGTACCTACTACCATTCTTGCCCAGCAGCACTATAATACGTTTGTCCAGAGACTGAAGGATTTCCCGGTCCGGATTGACCTTCTCTGCAGGTTCCGGTCCTCATACCAGCAGAAGAAGACGGTAGAGGATCTGAAGAAAGGGCTTGTGGACATCGTCATCGGCACCCACCGGGTACTGTCGAAGGACGTCGGGTATAAAGATCTGGGACTTCTTATCATTGACGAGGAGCAGCGGTTTGGTGTGACCCATAAGGAAAAGATCAAGAAGCTGAGAGAGAATGTGGATGTACTGACGCTCACGGCGACGCCGATCCCACGGACGCTCCACATGTCCCTGATCGGAATCCGGGATATGAGCGTTCTGGAAGAGGCGCCCATGGACCGGATGCCAATCCAGACTTATGTTATGGAGTACAATGACGAGATGGTGCGGGAGGCAGTCGAGAGGGAGCTCTCCCGCGGCGGACAGGTGTATTATGTCTACAACCGCGTCAGCGATATCGCGGAGGTGGCGGACCGTATCCAGAAGCTTGTCCCGGAGGCAAACGTCTCTTTTGCCCACGGGCAGATGAATGAACGCCAGCTGGAAGATATCATGTACGATTTCATCAACGGGGACATCGATGTGCTGGTGTCCACCACGATCATTGAGACCGGGCTGGATATTCCCAATGCGAACACCATGATCATTCAGGACGCAGACCGGTTCGGCCTCTCCCAGCTTTATCAGCTGAGAGGAAGAGTGGGGCGCTCCAACAGGATGGCCTATGCATTCCTTCTCTACCGAAGGGATAAGCTCTTAAAAGAGGTGGCAGAGAAGCGTCTTGCCGCCATCCGTGAGTTCACGGATCTGGGCTCTGGGATCAAGATTGCCATGCGGGATCTTGAGATCAGGGGAGCAGGGAATCTTCTTGGAGAAGCACAGAGCGGGCATATGGAAGCAGTGGGATATGATCTCTACTGCAAGATGCTCAACGAGGCGGTCCTCCAGCTGAAAGGGACCGGCGGGGAGGAGAACTACAGCACCACCATCGATATCAACATCGATGCATATATTCCGGAGTCTTATATTAAAAACGAGTATCAGAAGCTGGATGTGTACAGGCGGATCGCCGCCATCGAGACAGAGGAAGAGATGGACGATATGACAGAGGAACTGATCGACCGCTTCGGCGATATTCCGAAGAAGGTTCAGCAGCTCCTTCATATCGCGGCACTGAAAGGCCTGGCTCATTCCGCCTATGTGACGGCAGTGGAACAGAAAGGGCAGGACTATAAGTTTACTATGTATGAGAAGGCGAAGATCGATCCGCAGAAGATTCCGCCTCTTCTTAAGTCCTACAGGAACTCGCTCGTCTTCCGTGCGGAAGAACCGCCGTATTTTCTGTATCAGAAGCGGGGGAGGAGCGGAAAAGAGACGGGACAGGACGTGCTCCAGCTGCTGAGGAAGATCCTGGAGGATATCCGCAGCCTGCGGATGGATCACTAAAAGCTTACAGCAGAATATAAATTTTCGGATATGTATATTTTGTGATTTCTACTTGTTAGAATGTCCAAAACGGAGTATAATATTCGAGAATGTTATGAGCATTATGACAGGGTGCTCAAATTTGTGTACTTAGGAGGATATTATGATGCGATTAGGAAAAAGGGCGGCAGTTGTCACGGCTGCGGGTGTTCTGGCAGCGGCGTCCGTGACGGGCTGCAGCGGCTCTATCGATACAGATGCAGTCGTAGCTACAGTCGGCGATGAGGAGATCACACTGGGAGTTGCCAATTTTTACGCCAGACTTACTCAGGGCGAGTATGAGACCTACTATGCATCCATGATGGGAATGACAGCGGAAGATATGTGGGCGCAGGAGTATGATGAGGACAGTACCTTTGAGGAGCAGACAAAGGACAGCATTATGGACAGCCTTGAGGATATGTATGTACTCTCACAGCATGCGTCGGATTATGATATTGCACTGACAGAAGATGAAGAGAATGCGATTTCGGATGCGGCAGAGCAGTTTGATGCGGATAATACCGATGAAGCAAAGGAAGCAGTATCCGGCTACAAAAAGGACATTGAAAAGGTCCTTGAACTTGTCACGATCCAGAATAAGATGGACAGTGCGATGAAGGAAGGCGTGGATGAGGAAGTCTCCGACGAGGAGGCCGCTCAGAAGAGTATGCAGTATGCGCTTTTTTCCTACACGACGACAGATGATTCGGGAAATTCAACGGAGCTGACAGACGAGGAGAAGGAAGCGCTTAAAACAACTGCCCAGGGACTTGTGGACAGAGTGAGAGCCGGCGAGGACTTTGCAGCGGTAGCGGAAGAGCTTGGTGTTGAAGCGCAGACCGCAACTTTTGATTCAGAGAGTACAAGCCCGAATGAAGACCTGATCGCAGCGGCTGACGCGCTGGCAAATGAAGGCGATGTGACAGAACTTGTTGAGACGGACAGCGGCATTTATGTCGGAGAGCTGACCAGCCTTCTTGACCGGGAAGCTACTGACGCGGAGAAAGAGACGATCGTTGAACAGCGCAGACAGGATCAGTACGATTCTCTCCTGCAGGAGTGGAAGGATGCGATCGATATTGAAGTGAATACAAGGGTATGGAATAAAGTAGATTTCATCGATCAGGGAGTCACGATCGTAACTCCGGAGGAAGATACTGATACATCAGAGGATTCCGGAACTGATACGACAGACGGAAGCACAGATACTGCAGATGAGAATGCGGATGCATCAGACAGCGGTGCGGCAGATGAGGCAGGAAGTACGGACGATGGAACAGCTTCAGACACTGCAGAATAAAGCTTAGGATCAGAATAAGAGCGCCGGGGGAAAAACACTCCGGCGCTTTTGCCTTCGATATTGATATTATGGAGTATTACAGAGAAAACCGGCGCGGAAAACAGAGCGATCTGTCTTCCGCGCCGGTCTTTCTGCTCATTTAAATGTATTCCAGCTTCTCGAAGTAGTGCATCAGGATATCAGCACAGTTTTCAACTCCGAGCTCGGATGTGTCGAGGATCATGTGGTAGTCATTCACATCGCCCCATGTCTTCCCCGTATGTTCGTAATAGTAGGAAGCTCTCTCTTCATCAGTTTTCTCAACTTTTTCCTTTGCATCCTCGTAGCTCAGACCGTCTTTCCCCATGATCCTGTGAATGCGGTCCTCCTTGTCGGCGCATACAAAGATATTCAGGACGTTCATGCGGTCCTTCAGGATATCAGAAGCGCAGCGTCCGAGGATGATGCATGGCTTTTCCGCAAGTTTCCGTATCGCTTCTGCTTCGCTTTCATACATGTGGTCGTTGAGTTTTTCCTCGATATAAGCTTTGTCATACACGGGAATACCCAGTCTTTCAGAGAGCTCTCCGGCAATGATGCTTGCTCCCGTTCCGAAACGACGGCTCATAGTGATAACTAATTTCATAGGAACTCCTCCTTCGTAAACAGAATAAAATGTAAAGCATTTACTATTATAACACTTCTTCTGCGATTTGTCTGCTGAGAGTTTTTAACTCTTCAAGCTGTACGTCCTTCAGGGACGACTTCACTGTCACGCTGGTATCCAGCAGAGTCATGTTCTTCATTTCTCCGATCTTGGCGGTCATCAGCTTGGCGGACTGAGGCGCCCAGGTTCCGTTCCCGAGGACTGCGACAGTGCGGTTCTGGAGCGCGAGAGCCTTCATGTCTTCCAGATAATTGTCCATCAGAGGGTAGATGCCGTTATTGTAGGTCGGCGCTGCGAGGACGATATGGCTGTACTTGAAGCTGTCCGCGATCAGTTCGGAAACATGCGTCTTGGAGATGTTGTGCATCCTGATATCTTTTACGCCTTCCTCTGCCAGCATCGCGGCGAGGACGTCCGCCATGTTCTCCGTGTTTCCGTACATGCTCGCATAGGCGATCATGACACCCTTTTCTTCCGGCTCGTATCTGCTCCATGTGTCATATTTTCCGATGATGTAATCAAGATCTGTCCTCCAGACGGGACCGTGCAGCGGGCAGAGCATCCGGATATCCAGAGAGGCAGCCTTCTTCAGGACATTCTGGACCTGCATGCCGTATTTTCCCACGATATTTGTATAATAACGGCGGGCTTCATCGAGCCAGTCTCTGTCAAAATCAACTTCATCGTTGAAAATATTTCCGTTCAGCGCTTTGAAGGTTCCGAAAGCGTCTGCGGAGAAGAGCACCTTGTCAGTCTCGTCGTAGGTCATCATGGCTTCCGGCCAGTGTACCATCGGCGCCATCACAAAGTGGAGCGTGTGTTTTCCTGAGGAGAAAGTATCCCCCTCTTTGACTGTGATCGTCCTGCCCTCCAGATCAAAATTGAAGAACTGGCCGATCATCGGGAAAGTCTTTGCGTTTCCGATGATCTGAACCTCCGGATAGCGGAGAACAAGATCTTCGATCATGGCGCAGTGATCCGGCTCCATATGGTTTACAACGAGGTAATCCAGCGTGCGGCCGTTCAGTACAGCCTGGACATTTTCGAGGAACTGGCGTCCCACAGCATAGTCCGCGGCGTCGAAGAGTACCGTTTTCTCGTCCATCAGAAGGTAGGAGTTGTAGGAAACTCCGTCAGAGAGCGGGAAGATGTTCTCGAATAATTCGATCCTGCGGTCGCTGGCTCCCACCCAGTACAGGTCATCAGTTACTTTTCTGAAACAGTGCATAATAAAATTCCTCCTTTGATCCTTATCTGTAACTCTAAGTGAATATACAAAAACTTTGATCGACTCTATTCTAACATAAAAGAAAAATTTGACAAGATGGGAATCTGCCTTTGTGTTCCTGTCCGCACCGCACTCTTGCGGGCGGCGGTCAGGTGTCAACAGGAATGCCTCTTTTGTCCGAGGCGGGCGGCAATATCCCGCTTGACATCTTATTACAGTTTCTGCACAATAGGAGAGGGAGATATTATTTCTGACAGGGAAGGAGAAAAATCATGTTATTTGTATATTATCCGAAATGCAGTACGTGCATGAGGGCAAAGAAATGGCTCGATGAGAAAGGGCTGGAGTATGAAACGAGAGACATCAGGACAGAGAACCCCACAGCTGAGGAACTGAGAACATGGTATGAGAAGAGCGGGCTTCCGCTCAAGAGATTTTTCAATACAAGCGGGAATCTGTACAAAGAGATGAAGCTCAAAGACAGACTCCCGGAGATGTCGGAGGAGGAGCAGCTTCAGCTTCTCGGAACAGACGGAATGCTTGTGAAACGCCCTGTTCTTGTGGACGGTGACACCGTGCTCGTGGGATTCCGCGAGAAAGAGTGGGAGACGCTGGCGCAGGAGTGACTGTCGGATCAGTGAGGGAAGAAAGGAGAATTCGGATGGCGGGAGAAGAACGCTGGGCCTGGCAGGTGATCGATGAGGTTGAGAAGGCGGTGGTCGGGAAGAGGGAGATCCTGACGAAGATCATGACAGCTATCCTTGCAGGAGGACATATATTAATAGAAGACATTCCCGGGACGGGGAAGACGACAATGGCGCTGGCATTTTCCAGGGCGATGGGGCTGGAGGTGAAGCGCGTACAGTTCACGCCGGACGTGCTGCCGTCGGATCTGACGGGATTTACGGTTTATCAGAGGGAGACCGGACAGTTTGTCTATCAGCCGGGTGCAGTGATGTGCAATCTCCTGCTCGCAGATGAGATCAACCGGACATCGCCGAAGACCCAGTCTGCGCTCCTTGAGGTAATGGAGGAGCAGCAGGTGACGGTTGACGGTGTGACAAGGAAGACCGGGAATCCGTTTATTGTCATTGCGACAGAGAATCCGGTGGGGTCCGCCGGAACGCAGCTCCTGCCGGAGTCTCAGCTCGACCGCTTCATGATCTGCGTCAGCATGGGATATCCCACGCTGGAGGAAGAGGTTAAGATCTTGAGAAGGAGTCAGGGAAGCGCCCGGTCAGGCGAGCGGATCACGGACAGCGTGCAGCCGATCCTGGACGCGCCGTCGCTTCTGCGGCTCAGGAAGAATGCAGGAGAGGTCTTTGTACATGAGCTGATTTACCGCTATATCGCAGAGCTGGCGCAGGCCACAAGAGAAAATGAATGGGTCGAGCTGGGACTGAGCCCGAGGGGGACCGTAGCTCTTACGGCGATGGCAAAAGCGCGCGCCTATCTGAAGGAGCGTGCCTTTGTGATCCCTGCCGATGTGGCAGATGTGTTTCCGAGTGTGGCGTCCCACAGGCTGATCCTGAACATGAAGGCGAAGGTGGGACACATCAGGATGGACGAGCTGATCCGGCAGGTGATCGAGAGCGTGCCCCAGCCGTCCGTGAAAAAGAGGCGTTAGAAAATGTGGATGAGAATAACAGGCTATACTGCTGTGCTGCTGCTGGCCGTATATCTTTACTTTATGTATGACGAGACGGCGATCTCCGGGATACTTGTCCTGATGGTCCTCTATCCGGTGTGTGCATGGCTTTTTCTACTGATGGTCAGAAAGAAGATCAGCGCTGGACTGGATCGGGTGCCGCCGATGGGGGAGAAAGGGAAGTGTATCCGTGCAGGGGTGACAGTCAGAAATGCTTCCCGCACGGCGGCTGTCCGGTGTGAAGTGGAGATCTCGGTGAGGAACAGGATCTCCGGGAGAAAGATAAAACGCAGGTACCAGGGCATCCTCCCACCGGGGAGGGAAGAGACTTTCTGGTGCGAATCTGAGTCCGATTTCTGCGGTAATATGGAGATCGAGCTTGAGTCTGTCAGGATCTGCGACCTGCTGGGGATTTTCTATATAAAACGAGCTGTGCACAGCAGGGCCTCCGTGAAGATCATGCCTGAATTCCGGCTCATGCCGCTGGAGATCACCAGAGCGGCCAGGGAATTCCGGACAGATTCGGACGAGTATTCCGGGGAGAAGAGAGGGGATGATCCGTCTGAGCTTTTCCAGGTCCGGGAATACCGTGTTCAGGATTCCATAAGGGATATCCACTGGAAGCTGAGCGCCAAAGAGGAGGAGCTTATGGTGAAGGAACACGCCCTTCCGCTGGGATGTGCCGTGCTGGTGTGGATCGATCTGTCAGAAAAAGAGACGTCGGCATCAGGATTCTCCAAACTTCTGGAGACAGCCGCGTCCCTGTCGGTCACTCTCGCGGAGCAGAAGTGTATTCATCTTGCAGCCTGGTATGAAGAGAAAAATGAGCGGATCGGGATGAAACGTGTCAAAGATGAGAAGACTGCCTGGGAACTTGTCTGGCAGTTGACGGAGCAGGAACCGTACCGCGACCCGGTCAGGAAGCAGGTCTGTTTCGAAGATACCTTCCGCGGGCATGAGTTCGCCTCCACAGTGACTATAGACGGGCAGGGCGTCCTCAGGAAGAACGGGCAGATCCCGGAACTGCTGCGCCTGTGAAGGAACAGGAGCACAGGGCGCCGGCTGCGGGCAGTGGAGACACAGATCAAAGAGGCCGGACCGCCGGACGAAAAAGCGGCGTGAAGGTCTGGAGAGGAAAAAGAATGCGGAAGAAGAAAAAGAGATTGTCCGGCGTTCGTTCCGGGATCAGAGTATACGGCAGTATGCCGGAAAAAAACAGTGCAGGACAGCAGAGCGGAAGTGCATGGGTGATGAATGCGTTCAGCGTCTTCCTTCTCGCCGCAGCGTGGTGGAATGCGCTTCTGTCGGTTTTCTCGCTGGATATCAATATCAGCAGACTGTGGCTGTACGGCGGTCTTGCTGCGTTATCGACAGGTCTGAATCTCCTGCACAGAAAAGCAGGAAAGAGGGCGGCCGTCTGTGTTTTTCTCCTGACAGGGATCCTGATCGCAGCGGGATGGGCCGCGGGGCAGTATTTTTCTGTCCCGGCAGGAGAAAGGACAGCCGGAGCGGCGGCAGCACTCGTCACGGTCCCGCTGCTTGAGGTGTGGACTCTGGTGAAAAAAAGCGGGCGTGCGAAGGCTGCTGCGGGACCTCTGATCCCGGTCCCGCTGATCGCTGCCGCCTGCGCGGGCAGCTTTCAGCCGGCAGTTCCCTGCTGGCTGCTCCTGATCGCAGGAGGATTCTATTTTGCGGCGGGGATCGATACAGCGGGACCGGGAGCAGGGAACAGTGCGCAAACATGGCTGCAGTCATTTGCCGTGCTGGCGGTCCTCTGTCTTGCCGCGGTACTGTCTGCGTCGGCGGGGTGCCTGCTGGATGCCGGGCGGGATATCCCGGGCGGCTTTTACCAGGAGGGAAGAGCCTTTTTCAGAGCCGGGGTCGTGGACAGGCTGGAGAGGATGGTTACAGAGCTGACGCAGGGGGAGACAGAAGAAGGGCAGGGAGCAGATCCTGATCAGGAGGAGCCCCGGACCGGAGAACAGGATGTACAGGAGGAGATCCCTGAGAGAGAACTGGATCAGGAGATCATGGAAGAAGACGGGGGAATGCAGGATCTGAACAGCCTTTCCAGATTCACTCCCACAGATGAGCCGGCTGGTGAAGTGACGGTGGAGGAAAGACCTGCCGGTACAGTCTACGTGCCGGAGCATTACGGCATAACTTATACCGGATCTTCCTGGATCGATCTGGAGCTTTATGAAGAAGCGGGCGGCTGGCAGATCGTGTACGGGAGCGGGCAGTACGTCGATACTTCGGCACCGGAGACGCTTCTGGCGGTCTGCCAGAGCTATCCGCCGGATCTGCAGGAGCTGGAAGGGCTGATCGACAGCGGATGGGATACCGGTTCCATTGAGTCAGTGGGAAGGGAGATCGACAGAGAGTTTGAACGGCGTGCAGTGTATGATACAGCGCCGGGAGCGACTCCGCCGAATGAAGATTTTGTTGAGTATTTTCTCTTTGAAAGGGGAAGCGGGTTCTGCGTCCACTTTGCCTCGGCGGCAGTACTCCTGTATCGGATGAGCGGGTATCCGGCAAGATATGTGAGCGGCTATGCAGTGCCGGCGTCAGCGTTTCGGGAGACGGAGAACGGAGAGTACCGGGCGCAGCTCGACGGGACAATGGGACATGCGTGGGCGCAGGTATATGATGCCCGGTCGGGAGAATGGATCAACGAGGAACATACTCCGAGTGCGGCACCGGCAGTGGAAGAGCAGAACACAGAGGCTCCCCAGCCCGGCATCGGGGACGCGGAGAGTGCGGACCCGGCAGAGCGGACAGACGCTTCCGGAGCGGCGGGAATTCTGGCGGCAATTCTGATCCCGGCAGCCGTGCTCCTGACGGTCTTTCTACAGGCGCGTGTCCGGCGCAGGAGGATGAGACGCAGATTTTCTGTCAAAAGAGACGGCGCAGGGATCATCTGTATGTATGACAGTATTCTGAGAACTTCGGAGTTCCTCGGCTGCTGCGGCGGGAAAATGCCGAATGAAAAGCTGACAAGGCTGCTGAGTGAGGACTTTCCCGAGATCAGTGCAGAGGAATGGAAATGGATGGAGGAGCGGACTCTGGAGAGCCTGTTTTATCATCTTGATGAGGAAGAGGAATCCTGGAAGAGGATGACGGACCTGTACTGCAGATTCCTGTGGGCTGCGCGCGGCAGGATGAACCTCCGGAAGAGATGGCTGTATGATTATATCTGCTGCTTCGGATGTGTATACAGGTATACAAATGAACTGTAAAATGTAACAGTTCAGCACGTGCCATTCCCTTATGGCTGAACTGTTGGCATAAATTCTTTTATTCCACCATTGCATGTTACGGAGCAATGATGATATAATTCATAGTAGCGTTCTTTTGCCATTTGGGCAGGGACAAGTATTGTGAGTAGGTGACGGATTTGAAGAACAAGATCAAACGATTTGCAAAGGGGGATTTCCACATTCCCCAGCCGGATATAATATTCCCGGAGACTCACATTGTTATGCGGGTCGGGGAAGGTGAAGAATATAAAGGAAGCTTCTCTCTCCAGAATCAGGGCGAGGGTACGATAAGAGGACTGGTCTATCCGTCTTCCTATCGCGTCCGCTGTGCAGAGCAGGGATTTGACGGGAATCCGGTGAACATATCATATACTTATGACGGACGGGGACTTGTGCCGGGGCATGTGGAGCACGGGAAGTTTACGATCGTCTGCAACGGGGGCGAATACGACATCGCGTTTACCGCGATCATCGAGAAGCCCTTTGTCATGACCTCTTACGGAAAGGTGCAGAGCCTGGAGGATTTCAAGAAGCTGGCATTCCGCGACGCGGCGGAGGCGGAGAAGCTGTTCCGTTCAAGAGATTTCTATGAGATACTGAAATATGAAGATGTGAGGATACAGGCTCTCTACGACAATATGCGCAAGTGGGAGCTTGATCAGCATGCCCTGGAGGAATTCCTCGTGGGCTGCAAGCAGAAAGAGAAGATCTTCCTCACTCTCGAGGAAGAGAGCCGCGCTTTCATGTCGCTGACGGAGGCGCGCAAGGAGACGTTTACGATCAAAAAGAACACCTGGGGATATCTGGAGATCGATGTGCGCACAGTAGGTGATTTCCTCTATGTAGAGCACACCCATATCACAACGGAGGAGTTTATAGGAAATTCCTACCGGCTGGAGTATTTCATCACGGTGGAGAACCTGCATGCGGGGAGCAATTTCGGACAGGTCATCCTCGAGACACCGTATGAGACTCTGACGTATGAGATCGTGGTCGAAAAGAATGTCAGCCGTGATGAGAAGCGCAGAGAGAATCGGCAGGAATTTGCCGGTATCGTGCGCGGATATCTGAATTATGAAGGGGGAAGGACAGATCTTGAGACATGGTCGGAGGACGCCCTGAAGCGGATCGGCCGTCTGCGCGAGGCGGATAACAAGAATGAATTCTATCTCCTGGTCCACGCCCATATCTGCCTGATCGGCGGAAGACCAAATGAAGCGAAGATGCTTCTGGAGTCTTACAATTATAACCGCTTTGCAATCGGCAGGGATGTGGAACTGAGTTCTTATTACCTCTATCTGACAACGCTGCTCAGCAACGATACGCTTGCACAGCGCAGGGTTGCGGAGGAACTGTCACGGTCGTTCATGAAACATCCGGACAGCTGGCGAATCCTCTGCATGCTGGTGGAAGTGGACTCGGAATATAAAATCTACAGCGAAAGGCTCCGGGCTCTGGAAAAGCAGTTCTATGAGGAACGCTCCCACAGTATCTGGTTTTATCTGCAGGCGTTCCGCTGTTTCCGGGAGAAGAGCTCTTCCCTGAAAAAGCTGGGGATGTTTGAGGTGAGGGTCCTGCTGTTCGCGGTAAAATATAAGCTGATGACAAAGGAACTGGCATTGTATACAGCCAATCTGGCAAGCCAGATGAAGGTGTTCGACAAACATCTGTACCAGGTGCTTGTCCTTGCCTATGACATGTATGAGGAATCCATGATCCTCACAGCGATCTGCACACTGCTCATCAAGGGAAACTGCATGGACAGCTGTTATTTTAAATGGTATGAAAAAGCAGTAGAGTCCGAGCTTAAGATCGCCCAGCTGTATGAATACTATATGGCGGCTGCGCGTCCGGATCAGTTCCACAAGCCGCTCCCGCGTTCTGTATACCTGTATTTCATGCACGGGAATTCGCTGGATTATCATAAATGTGCCTTCCTTTATTCAAATCTGATCACTTATGAGGATGAGACAAGCGAGATCTACGCCCACTACCGGGATGAGATGGAGGCGTTTGCGTGGAGCCAGCTGGAGCGCAGGAATGTGGATGAACAGCTCCGGATCATTTACAAGAGATTTCTTGTGGAGTCGGCCATGAATACGGAGAGGATCCGGGCACTTTACGATATCTGCCATGCATACTGGATCACTACGAAGGTGCCCAATATGAAATATGTCCATGTGATCGCCGAGGATGGAACGATCACACAGAAGGCGCCGTACCTGGAAAATGGTACAAGAGTATTCCTGTATGCAAAGACGGACCGGCTTGTGTGGGAGGCTAAGGATGGCAGACATTATACCGACTCCATCCCATATGAGAGTAAAAGGCTGTTCTATGAGCTGCGCTATATGGACTTGTGCAGAAAATATCTGAACGGGCTGATGAAAAACAGGCACAATGAGGAAAAGGAAGAACTTACTCTTGACATCGTAAAAGAGAAGGGACTGGAGAATTATCCTGAGGAAGAGATCTTCAGCCTGTGTACGAAGAATATCCGCGAGAATAATTATGAAAACGATGATTTCCTTACATATGTCTGCTTTGACCTGTTTAAAAAGCATCAGTATGATAAGGTGATCCTCACTTATCTTGCAAACTATTACTGCGGAGCAACGCTTGACATGAAGAGGCTCTGGAGGGAAGCGCGGGATTATGAGGTGCATACACATAAACTTACGGAGCGGATCCTGACCCAGATGCTGTTTTCGGAGGAGCTTTTCCAGGAAGCCCAGATCTTCGAGGAATACTATGAAGAAGGTGCGTATTACCGCCTTCAGCAGGCATATCTCGCATATGTTTCAAGAGAATATGTCGTGGAGGAGAGAAAGATCGGCAGGAGCGTGATCGATATCATCTGCCGGGAATATGAAAAGGGAGAGACGACGATCGATATCTGCAAGCTGGCAGTCCTCAAATATTATTCGACGAGAGAATACAGTTCGCAGACCCGGAAGACACTGAAGAAGTTCCTTCAGGAACTCTGCGGAAAGCAGATCTACTTCCCGTTTTTCCTGGCATACGAGAAGGACTGGCTGATCGAGCTCCAGCTTTGGGATAAAGTGCTGATCGAGTACAAAGGCCAGAAGGGCAGCCGTGTTATGCTGTACTACCAGCTTCAGAAGGGCGGGCAGGAGCCGGCAGATTACTCGACGGAGGTGCTCAGCCCGATGTACGAGAACCTCTATGTGAAAAAGTTCGTTCTCTTTGCCAATGAGAAGCTGAGATACTATTTTAAGGAGACGATAGACGGCAATTCCTACCGCAGCGACAAAGAGACGTGCATCAGGGAAGTCACGGAAGGAGAGCCGGGAAGATACGGAAGGATCAATGATATCCTTCTGGAAAAGGATAAGAACGAGCGAGAAAAGAAGATGCAGGATTACGCGCTGGAAGACGCGGTCGCGGTCCACATGTTCGAACAGTATTAAGGAGGACAGCTTTCCATGGCACAAGGCAATATAATAGGATATGAGATAAATGAAAAGACCTGTCAGATCAGTTTTTACAATGAGCGGCAGATGGAGCCGGAGACCCTGGAGGTGGATGCGGACAATTATCAGATCCCTCTGATCATCGGGAAGCTGAGAGATACATGGGCATACGGAAAGGAAGCCAGGCGGCTTGTCTCGATCAAAGAAGGCTATACGGCGACAAGACTTCTGAGCAGAAGCATTGCCGGAGAGAAGGTCGAGCTCGGCGAAGAGACTTACGATGCAGTTTGGCTGTTATCCCAGTTTATCGAGATGTCTCTGCAGTCTTTCCCGCAGATCGACGGCATCGTGTTCACCGTTCCGGCTCTGACCGAGGAACTGGCCCACCTGCTCCGCGGGATCGCCGTGCGTATGAAGATAGACAAGCGGCATATTTTCATCCAGGACTACAAGGAGAGCTTCTGCAATTATCTGTTCTATCAGCCCAAAGAACTGTGGCAGTATGATGCGGCGCTGTTCTGCTGTGACAGAAATGAGATCAAGGCGTACATGCTCCGCAGGCTGAAGCCAGGACTCGGCGGCGGGAAGACGACCTTTGTGACAGTGGATGAGGTGGCGAGCGCCCACATGAAAGAGCTTGCAATGGTCTATCCGGTGCTGAATGAGGACAAGGCAAAAGAGGCGGACGCCATTTTTTCCAGATTTATCGAGAGTGTGTTTGACAAGCGGATCGTCTCATCCGTCTTCCTTACGGGAGAGGGATTTGAAAACAACTGGTATCCCAGATCCCTCCGCGTGCTCTGCAACGGGCGGCGCGCATTTATCGGCAACAATCTGTACAGCAAGGGCGCCTGCTATACGGCTTACCGCAAGCTGTACATGCACATCGAGAATCCGGTCTACCTGTCGGAAGACAAGCTGACAGATCAGATTACTGTCAATATGCGGGTGGACGGACAGGAGATGTGGTATCCGATCGTATCCTGGGGGACACACTGGTATGAGTCCAATAACCAGTGGGAAGTGCTCATGGAGGATGTGGAGGACATTGAATTCCATGTTGAGTCGCTGATCCAGGGGACAATGAGGACAGAGAAGATCTCGATGGACAAGTTCCCCAAGCGGGCAGAGTACTCCATGCGCCTGCAGATGGAGACGCTCTTCCTTGATGAGAAGACCTGCAAGATCACGGTAAAGGACGTAGGATTCGGAGACTTTTTCCTGCCCACAGATTTTCAGGCAGAAAAGATCATTCACTTAGGAGGAAATGATGGGAAATTTAATTCTTTGTCATGATAAGCATGCGACGCATCCGTATGAGATCACAAGGATCCACAGCAGGATATTTACGATCGAGGAGCTGTGCTTCTATCTGTGCAATAATCTTTACCTGATCGACTATACGATCATGAATGAACAGCTCTGTACCTGGATTGAAGAAGAGATCGGCATGAAAGAGCTGGCTGACAGCCTCAGAGACGTGCTCCGCCTGAGGGGATCCGTGGAAAAGTTCGTGCTGACTATTCTGAAAGCATCCCGGATCTACAGGGAGCCGCAGATGATACATATTCAAAATGTGCTCGAGCACCTGAAGAACCAGAGGGACATTGAGAGACAGAAATACAAAGGCGACAATCTTCTCGAGAGCGGCGAGATCGAGGAGGCGATCCTCGTATATCAGTCGATCCTGAACCAGGAGAAGGACGAAAGCGTGGACGAGAAGTTCTACGGCAAGATCTACGCGGGACTGGGCGCTGCCTACGGAAGGCTGTTTCTCTACCAGGAATCTGCGCGCATGTATGACAGGGCTTACCAGATCTGCGAGGACAAGGCGCTGCTGAAGCCTTACCTGTATGCTTCCTATAAATACATGTCGCTGGAAGAATACCACATCCTGATCACAAAGCATGAAGATTATATGGAAGTGAACGCACAGATGCGCCGTGAGATCGACGAGATCAAAGGAAATCTTCAGGTCGAACCGACGCCGGTGCTGCTTGAAAAATGGAAGAGACAGCACCGCAGGAGCCACTCCTGACATAGAAAAAGAAAAATGAGATCCATTGCCGGAGGGCTCTGCCTTCCGGCAGTTTTTCTGCGCTGAGCAGAGGCAGAAAGGGCGCGGCTGTTCAGTGACCGAGGGCGGGAGCAGAGTGCCGGAAAAGAAGAAAGATTTGACAGCAGTTCGGCCGTGTGGTAGAATACAACGGTACTTTATCATGGTGCAGTGACTCATCGGTAGAGAAAAAAAGTTATGCCGGTTATCCGGCAGTGGGAGGAAAACATGAAAAAAAGAATCGTAAGTGTATTATTATGTGCGGCAATGGCTGTTTCCATGCTGGCAGGATGCGGATCAGGAAACAGTGGATCCGGAGACAGCACAGAGAGCAGCGATATGGAGTATGTGAAAGATAAGGGAACCCTTGTTGTCGGTATCACGAACTTCGAGCCCATGGACTATAAGGATGAAAACGGAGACTGGATCGGATTTGACGCGGATCTGGCAAGGGCGTTTGCAGAGAGCCTGGGCGTTGACGTTGAGTTTGTAGAGATCGACTGGGACAACAAGATCCTTGAGCTGGAAGGACAGACGATCGACTGCGTATGGAACGGCATGACTCTGACAGAGGAGGTGACAAGCTCTATGGAATGTACGGATGCGTACCTGGAGAACGCACAGGTTGTTGTTGTTCCGTCTGATGTGGCTGACCAGTATCAGGATGAGGACAGCCTTGCGGACTTAAGCTTTGCCGCTGAGGCGGGAAGCGCCGGAGAAGAAGAGCTTGAGGCGAGAGGACTGAATGTGACGCCGGTGACAGCACAGGCGGACGCGCTTATGGAAGTTGCGGCAGGAACTTCTGACGCTGCAGTGATCGACCTGCTCATGGCAGCGGCAATGATCGGAGAAGGCACAAGCTATGCGGACCTTACATATACAGTATCCTTAAACAGTGAGGAATACGGAGTCGGATTCAGAAAAGGCTCTGATCTGGCGGATGAGCTGAATGATTTCTTTACTGCATCCTATGAGGACGGAAGCATTCAGGAGCTGGCAGAACAGTACGGTGTGCAGGCTGCACTGATCCAGCAGTAAAATATAAAGTTACGGACGGAGTAATGTCATGACATTTTCAGAACAGTTTCCAATTGTTGTTCAGGCGCTGAACACAGGATTCTTACAGACTTTAAAGCTGTTTTTTGTGACGCTTCTGGGGGCAATCCCCCTGGGGCTGATCATTTCCTTCGGGACCATGTCCCGCTTTAAACTGCTCAGCTATTTTACAAAGATCATCGTCTGGATCGTCAGGGGTACGCCTCTGATGATCCAGCTTCTGATCATCTATTTTATGCCGGGACTGATGGGCAACAACATCTGGGGAGGCGGAGAGAGCGGACGTTTCCTCGCAGCTTCCGTTGCCTTTATCTTCAACTACTCCTGCTACTTTTCGGAGATTTACCGGGGAGGGATCCAGGGAGTGCCGAAGGGACAGGAGGAGGCAGGACTCGTGCTCGGCATGACGAAGAGCCAGATCTTCTTTAAGATCACGCTCCTTCAGATGATCAAGCGGATCGTGCCGCCCATGTCCAACGAGATCATAACACTGGTGAAAGATACCTCTCTTTCCCGTATCATCGCGCTTCAGGAGGTCATCTGGGCAGGACAGTCTTTCCTGAAGGGCAATCAGGGAATCGCAGGCGTGATCTGGCCGCTGTTCTTTACGGCAGTGTACTATCTGATCTTTAACGGCATTCTGACCGTCCTTCTGGGACGTCTTGAGAAAAAACTGGAGTATTTCAGATAGGAGGCGGAGCATATGGCGATTTTGGAAGTACAGCATGTGAGTAAAAGTTTTGGAAATACGGAAGTGCTGAAGGATATCAGCTTTTCACTGGAAAAAGGAAAGGTACTGTCACTGATCGGCTCATCGGGAAGCGGAAAGACAACGCTCCTGCGCTGCCTCAATTTCCTTGAGAGGCCGGACGGCGGAGTAATCCGTGTCAACGGAGAGACTCTTTTCGACGCGGAGGATCCGGAGACGAGACAGGAGAGCGAGATCAGGAGAAAACGGCTCCACTTCGGACTGGTGTTCCAGTCGTTCAATCTTTTCCCGCAGTACACGGCGCTTCAGAACGTGACCCTGGCGAAAGAGCTTCTGGAGAAGGAGAAGCCGGATTATAAATCGAGAAAGAAGGAGATCCATGCAGAGATCGAGGCGGAGGGAAAGAAGCTCCTGACGCAGATGGGGCTTGCCGACAGGATGGACAACTATCCGCATCAGCTCTCAGGCGGCCAGTGCCAGCGTGTGGCGATCGCCAGAGCCCTTGCGCTGAAACCGGATATCCTCTGTTTTGACGAGCCTACTTCAGCGCTGGACCCGGAGCTGACAGGAGAGGTCCTGAAGGTGATCAAAGGGCTGGCGGATCAGGAGACGACCATGATCATCGTCACCCACGAGATGGCTTTTGCACGGGATGTGTCAAGCCATGTGATCTTCATGGACGACGGACGGATCCTGGAGCAGGGGACTCCGGAGGAAGTGTTCGGAAACCCGAAGGAGGAGCGCACAAAGCAGTTCTTGTCCCGCTATACACAGGGATAAAACAGTGCGGGCGGTGGGAATACAGTGATAAGCAGTGCAACAATAGAATGGACTGTTTATAAGTAGTTCTTATAAAAATCCGCCTGATAAAATAATAAACACCGAAAAATAGGGGCAGAGGGAATGTTGATTTTCCTTCTGCCTTATATTATAATCGGATTTGTGATATTGCTATCAACCAGATAAGGAGTTGACCTACATGTGTGATTTTGAGAAAACTACTACCGGTCTAGGCGAAGAATGCGGTGTGTTCGGCGCCTATGATCTGGATGGAAAGGATGTGGCGGCATCCATATATTATGGGCTGTTTGCACTTCAGCACAGGGGACAGGAAAGCTGCGGGATCGCTGTGACGGATACCTATGGACAGAGAAAGGTCCTCTCGAAGAAAGGACTCGGCCACGTGGATGACGTCTTCAAGGAAGATACGCTGGCAGAGCTGAAGGGCAACCTGGGAGTCGGCCACGTTCGGTATTCGACAGCAGGCGGAACCAGGGTGGAGAATGCCCAGCCTCTTGTCATCAACTATGTAAAAGGAACGCTTGCCATCGCCCACAACGGAAATCTCGTCAATGCCATTGAACTGAGAAAAGAGCTGGAATATACAGGAGCCATCTTCCAGACGACCATCGACTCGGAGGTGATCGCCTACCACATTGCCAGGGAAAGGCTCAATACCTCCAAGGCTGAGGATGCGGTGAAGAACGCCATGAAAAAGATCAGAGGTGCATATGCCCTCGTGGTCAGCAGCCCCCGGAAGATGATCGGCGCAAGAGATCCGTTCGGCCTCCGGCCGCTGTGTATCGGAAAACGGGACAACACGTATTTCCTGGCTTCCGAGAGCTGTGCGATCGCAGCGGTGGACGCAGAGTTTATCCGCGACGTCCGCCCGGGAGAGATCGTGAGCATTACAAAGGACGGAATCACGTCGGATATGAGCATGGCGCTCCCGAAGGAGAAGGAGGCAAGATGTATTTTTGAATATATCTATTTTGCCCGGACAGACAGCACCATCGACGGGGTGAATGTATACCATGCGAGGATCACCGCGGGAAAGGCGCTTGCCCAGTCCTATCCGGTTGAGGCGGATCTTGTGGTGGGTGTTCCGGATTCCGGACTTGTGGCCGCGAAAGGGTATTCAGAGGAATCAGGAATCCCCTATGGCATGGCATTCCACAAGAACAGTTATGTGGGAAGGACATTCATCAAGCCGAAGCAGAGCGACCGGGAATCCAGCGTGAAGATCAAGCTGAATGTGATCCCGGAAGTTGTGAGGGGAAAGAGGATCGTTATGGTGGACGATTCCATCGTGCGCGGAACGACCTGTGCCAATATTATCAAGATGCTGAAGAAAGCGGGGGCACTGGAGGTCCATGTCCGCATCAGTTCACCGCCGTTTCTGTACCCGTGCTACTTCGGGACGGACGTGCCGTCCAATGAACAGCTGATCGCCCATTCCCATACGACAGAGCAGATCCGCCAGATGATCGGCGCGGATTCGCTGGGATATATGGAGGTGGCGAAGCTGAAGGATATGGTCGGGGATCTCTGCTACTGTGATGCATGCTTCACAGGAAAATATCCCATGGAAGTACCGGGCAGGGATATCAGTTTTGCATTTGAGTGATTAGTGTCATTTTTAAGAAAAGGAGAGAAACTTATGAGTAATGATCGTTATGTGAGCCCGCTTTCTGAGCGTTATGCAAGCAAGGAGATGCAGTATATCTTCTCCCCGGACAAGAAGTTCCGGACCTGGAGAAGGCTGTGGATCGCTCTGGCGGAGACAGAGAAGGAACTGGGACTGAATATTACGGATGAGCAGATCGAAGAGCTGAAAGCGCACGCCGATGATATCAATTATGATGTGGCTAAGGAAAGAGAGAAGATCGTCCGCCACGACGTTATGTCCCATGTGTACGCTTACGGAGTGCAGTGCCCGAAGGCAAAAGGAATCATCCACCTCGGCGCGACTTCCTGTTATGTGGGAGACAATACGGATATCATCATCATGTCCGAAGCACTGAAACTGGTGCGCAGAAAGCTGGTCAATGTGATCGCAGAGCTGGCAAAGTTCGCGGATGAGCAGAAGAGCCAGCCGACGCTCGCATTCACACATTTTCAGCCGGCACAGCCGACCACGGTGGGAAAACGGGCGACTCTCTGGCTGCAGGAGTTTGAGATGGATCTGGAGGATCTGGATTATGTGCTTGGAAGTCTGAAGCTTCTTGGCTCGAAGGGAACGACAGGAACACAGGCAAGCTTCCTTGAACTGTTTGACGGGGATCAGGAGAAGATAGACAGGATCGATCCGATGATCGCGGAGAAAATGGGATTCAAGGCGTGCTATCCGGTGTCCGGACAGACTTACTCCAGAAAAGTGGATACCAGAGTGCTGAATGTTCTCGCGGGCATTGCGGCGAGCGCACATAAGTTTTCAAATGATATCCGTCTGCTCCAGCACTTAAAAGAGGTTGAAGAGCCGTTTGAGAAGACACAGATCGGTTCTTCTGCGATGGCATACAAGAGAAATCCGATGAGAAGCGAGAGAATCGCCTCTCTTTCCAGATATGTGATGATCGATGCGCTGAACCCTGCCGTCACATCCGCGACACAGTGGTTCGAGAGAACACTTGACGACTCGGCAAACAAGCGCCTGAGCGTGCCGGAGGGCTTCCTTGCCATCGACGGCATCCTGGATCTCTGCCTGAACGTGGTGGACGGACTGGTCGTCTATCCGAAGGTGATCGAGAAACATCTGATGTCTGAGCTGCCTTTCATGGCTACAGAGAATATCATGATGGACGCGGTAAAGGCCGGCGGTGACAGACAGGAGCTTCATGAGCGGATCAGAGAGCTCTCCATGGAAGCAGGAAAGAATGTGAAGGAAAAAGGCCTTGACAATAACCTTCTCGAGCTGATCGCGGCGGATCCGGCATTTAATCTCAGCCTTGATGAGCTGAAGAAGACCATGGATCCTTCCAAGTATGTGGGACGTGCAAAGGAGCAGGTTGAGGCATACCTGAACAATGTGATCAACCCTCTTCTGAAAGAGAATAAGGATATCCTGGGAATAAAAGCAGAGATCAATGTATAAAAATGACATAAAATGAAGCATGGATGAAAAATGCAAAGGAATGTTGCAAAAGATTGCGGCATTCCTTTTTCTCTGGTACCTTATCCTGGAAAAAACTGGAAAATTTTGTCCGTTATGGTCAGTGGTGTGGAAAGGATGGGTGCTCAGAAAATGGAAAATTGTGAAAATGTTTACGTGGTTCGGAACAGCGTGAGATACCCGGCGAACTGGCTTAAGAGGATCGCGCTGCTCCTCGTGTTCAGTCTGCTGGCGGTCGGAGTGGAACGCTGTCTCCCGCCGGCGCTGCAGGATCCTGCCGGTGAGACCAGAGTCGAAAGGGCGGTCCCGGAAAAGACAGTTCCGGTTCCTGATGCGGATGTACATCCGGCGGAAGGCTTATCTGATATTTCTGCAGGTGTGACAGTGGACGGCGGGGATGCGGCGGCAGTTCCTTTTGTCTCTGCGGCGGATGGAGCTGCGGAGACATATCCGTCAGAACCGGCGGCTGCGGCGGAACGGCCGGCAGCGGGAATGCCGGAGATGAGTGCTCCTCTGCCTGTTACGGATATTCCGGGAAATGCAGAGGAAGTCATTCCTGATGATACTGAGCCGGATCTCCCGGTTTCTATTCCGCCCGAGAGTCCTGCGGATGACAATGAGATCGTTCTTCCCGGAACGCCTTCTGACAGCGGCGCGGAAAACGGGGAGGAAGTTACAGAGGAGCCCGCCGGCTCCTTCAATACAGTGGGCGGCTTTCTTGTGGATGAAGACGGCATGATCTGCGGGATCGCCGATGCAGGAGCATCCGCGGCAGAAGGAGTGCTGGTCCTGCCGTCCGAGGGATGCACCGGTATAAGGTCAGGCGCATTTCTGGACGCGCCGGCCGGAATCGTTGAAGTATATCTACCGGGAAATATCACGGTCATCGAAACCGGCGCTTTTCTCGGACTTGACGAGGTGGAATGGTATGAGGCGGATCCGCAGAACGGGGCGTATTATACGGAAGACGGGATCATTTTCTCAGAAAACGGGACCTGTATCCTTGCGTTTCCTCCGGGAAGGACCGGCATCTATCCGGTTCCCGCACAGGTGAAAGTCTTTGCAGCGGATGCGTTTGCCGGAGCAAGAATAGAAAAGCTGATCACAGTAGGGTGTGTCCTGGAAGATACGGGAAATCTGCCGGAGAACATTGTCATGATGTAATGCCGGAGCCGGACAGAATTACAGTTCAAACTTAGCGGATGCCCCCGAAAAACGTACCTTTTGTTTGTTGAAGTATCCTCCGACTTGTTCTATAATAAGAAAAAGAACTGCGGGCGCACTTTTGCATATCGTGCAGCCGGAAGGAGGGGATCTTGTGAGAGATAAAAACATACTTCAGGTTTTAAAGGACAGCAGGTACACTGTGGTGCTGAGCGGAGTGGAGATGCTCAAAGAAAGCGGGTATCCTCTGCTTCGTGACGGGGAAGAATCCTATGAGATCGAGGAGAAGTACGGGTATTCTTTTGAGGAGATATTCAGCAGCAGTTTCTATTCAGCCCGGAAGGAACGCTTTTTTAAGTTTTATAAGGAAGTGATCCTGAAGGCGGCGGAGATTCCGCCGGGAGAGGGATTCTACGCTCTGAAGCAGCTTCAGGACTACGGCCTGATCCACTCGATCATCACGAGGAGGATCGCGGGGCTGGAGGACCGGGTCGGCTGCAGCAATGTGATCAATCTCAAGGGAACCGTCTTTCACAATACATGCCCCAGCTGCGGCAGGGAGTATTCCATGGAATATGTAAGGGATGCGAAAGGAGTTCCTCTCTGTGAGAAGTGTCTTGTGGCGATCCGCCCGGACGTATGTCTGTTCGGCGAGATGATCGATAACGGACTGATGACCCGTGCGGCGGAAGAGATCGAGAAGGCGGATGTCCTTCTTGTACTCGGATCGAGCCTGCATTCTCCGCTGTGCAGCCAGATGCTTCAGTATTACAGCGGGACCAATCTGATTCTCGTCACAGAGTCAGAGCATTATTCGGACCAGCAGGCGGATCTCATCTTCTACGGACAGAGCGATGAGTTCCTCGTCAGAATGGTCGAAGAATATAAAAAACAAGAGAAAGGCTAGTGTATCATACTAGAATTGGAAAATCATGAGCAAGAAAATTAGAACAAGATTTGCGCCGAGCCCGACAGGCCGGATGCATGTGGGCAACCTTCGTACAGCACTGTACGCATATCTCATCGCGAAGCACGAGGGCGGAGACTTTATCCTTCGTGTGGAAGATACGGATCAGGAGAGATTTGTCGAGGGGGCGCTTGATATTATTTACCGGACTCTGGAGAAGACGGGACTGATCCATGACGAAGGGCCGGATAAAGACGGAGGATACGGTCCTTATGTACAGAGTGAGAGAAATGCCTCCGGACTGTATCTCAAGTATGCAAAACAGCTTGTGGAGCAGGGGGACGCCTACTACTGCTTCTGTGATAAGGAGCGTCTGGAGTCGTTAAAGACCTCTGTCTCCGAGGATGGAACAGATATCGTAGTCTACGACAAGCACTGTCTCGGCCTGAGCAGGGAAGAAGTGGAAGCGAACCTTGCGGCGGGCAAGCCATGGGTCATCCGGCTCAATGTGCCCAACGAGGGAGAGACCACATTCCACGATGAGATCTACGGAGATATCACGGTTCCGAACAGTGAGCTCGACGATATGATCCTGATCAAGTCAGACGGCTTCCCGACTTACAATTTTGCAAATGTGGTCGACGATCATCTGATGGGGATCACCCACGTGGTGAGAGGAAACGAGTACCTGTCCTCAGCGCCGAAGTACAACCGGCTCTATGAGGCGTTCGGCTGGGAGGTCCCGGTCTATGTGCACTGTCCGCTGATCACGGATGAGAATCATAAGAAGCTGAGCAAGAGATGCGGGCATTCGTCCTATGAAGATCTGATCGAGCAGGGCTTCGTGTCCGAGGCGGTCGTCAATTTCGTGGCGCTGCTGGGCTGGTGTCCGTCGGACAACAGAGAGATCTTCTCTCTTGAGGAACTGGTGGAAGTGTTCGACTATCACCATATGAGCAAGTCGCCGGCAGTGTTTGATACGACGAAACTGAAATGGATGAACGGGGAATATCTGAAGGCAATGGATTTTGACCGCTTCTATAAGCTGGCAGAGCCCTATATCCGGGAGGTCGTCACAAAGGACTATGATCTGAAGAAGATCGCGGCGCTGGTAAAGACAAGGATCGAGATCCTGCCGGATATCCGGGAACAGATCGATTTCTTTGAGGAAGTGCCGGAGTATGATACAGCCCTCTACAATCACAAGAAGATGAAGACAGATCCGGAGAAATCGCTGGAGCTGCTCCGGGAGGTGCTTCCGCTCCTGGAAGCGCAGGAGGACTACAGCAATGACGCCCTGTTCGAGATGCTCAAGGCGTTTGCGGGCGAGAAAGGATATAAGATCGGATACGTGATGTGGCCGATCCGGACGGCGGTGTCAGGAAAGCAGAATACGCCGGGCGGCGCCACAGAGCTGATGGAAGTGCTCGGAAGAGAAGAATCTGTGAAGAGGATCCGGGCAGGAATCGAAAAACTGAGCTAGGAAAGGAACGGTATGGGATTTAATCAGGCACAGAAGAAAGCAGTCACTCATGGGGAAGGTCCCTGCCTCGTACTTGCGGGCCCCGGTTCGGGGAAGACGCTCACGATCGTAAACAGAATTAAATATCTGATAGAAGAGTATAAAGTAAGACCAGAAGAAATTCTGGTCGTTACTTTTACCCGTTTTGCGGCTGCGGAGATGAAGAGCAGGCTCTGCGCGCTCATGGGGAAGCAGACTCTGCCGGTGACAGTGGGGACTTTTCACGGCATCTACTATGGGATCCTGAAATGGGCGTACAGGATGGGACAGCAGAATATCCTTTCCGAAGAGGAAAAATATCAGATCCTGCGGTCCGCGGCGGGAAAGCAGAAGATGGAGGTCTTTGACGAAGAAGACTTTATACAGGACATCGCGGCGGAGATCGGAAAGATCAAGAATAACAGGATCGATCCGGATGAATTTGTATCAGAAAAGTGCAGTGCGGACGCTTTCCGTGAAATATACAGGGAGTACGAGCGGCAGAGAAAGAAACTCCGAAAGATTGATTTTGACGATATGCTCGTGCTCTGCTGTGAACTGTTCACATCCCGCCCGGATGTGCTTGCGGCATGGCAGAAAAAGTTCCGCTATATCCTGATCGATGAGTTTCAGGATATTAACAGGATCCAGTATGATGTAATCCGGATGCTTGCCCTGCCGGAGAACAATCTGTTCGTCGTCGGGGATGACGATCAGGCGATCTACGGCTTCCGGGGAGCGGACTCCTCTCTGATGTTTCAGTTCAGGGAGGACTATCCGGAGGCGGAGCAGATCCTGCTCGGCATGAACTACCGCTCAACAGCGAATATCGTCAGGAATTCTCTGAAGGTGATCGAACATAATGAGCACCGATTCCAGAAGGATCTTACTGCGTCAAAGGATAACGGCGCATGTATCCATGTACAGGAAGTAAAAGATCCGAATGAGGAGGCGCAGTATATTCTGGACGAGATTGAAAAGAAGGTGCAGGAGGGAACCGAGCCGGAGAAGATCGCGGTCCTCTTCCGGATCCACACAGACGCGCGCCCCGTCGTGGAGGCGCTCCTGGAGAGACATATCTCCTTTCAGATGAAGGAGCATCTGCCGAACCTCTATAACCATTTTATCGGGAAGGATATCCAGGCCTACTTCCGGCTGGCTCTGGGAGAACGGAAACGCCAGGACTTCCTCCAGGTCATGAACCGGCCGAAGCGGTATATCGGGCGGGACAGCCTCTCGGGGAATACGGTCTCTTTTGAAGAGATCCGCAAATTCTACTGCGACAGAGAATGGATGATGGACCGGGTCGATCAGTTTGAGTGGGATGTGAAGATGCTGCGGAAGATGGCGCCCTATGCAGCCATCCAGTATATCAGGAAGCGGGTCGGCTACGATGATTTTCTGAAGGATTATGCGCTGACCCACAATGTGAATAAGGCAGACCTGTTCGATGTCCTCTCCGAAATAGAAGAGGCGGCAAAACCATTTGCCTCCATTGAAGACTGGTTCGATCATGTTCAGGAGTACACAGAGGCGCTCCGGCTGAAGGAGCGGCAGAGAAGCCTGAAACAGGAAGGCGTCAGGCTGATGACGATCCATGCCGCAAAGGGGCTGGAATTTGACGCTGTATTCATCATTGAGGCGAACGAGGGCAGGATACCGTATAAAAAGGCAAAAACAGAGAAAGAGACAGAGGAGGAAAGGCGGCTCTTCTATGTGGCGATGACCCGTGCGAAGGAGCTGCTGAAGATCTGTTATGTAAAAACAAAAAACGGAAAGGAGGTATCTCCTTCCCGCTTTGTCGAGGAACTGCTCGAAAAAGACTAGTCAAGCTCGTCCAGATCGATGTCCCCGAAGTCCTGTTCTTCCATCCAGTCGTTGAATGCATTTGAGGCGAGTTCGAACTCAGCATCGTCCAGAATATTCTCAAGTCCGGGCTCTTCCTCCTCGCCGTTGTCGATATAGCGGTACAGATAGACCTGGCTGTCCTCGTCATCACCATTTTCATCAAGGGGAAGAAGCGCGATGTAATCCCGGCTGTCCGCCTCAAAAATGCCCAGAACGGCGCATTCAAGCTCTTCATCGTTGTCAAGTGTCAGTGTGACAGTGATCGATTCATTTTCATTCATTGATTTTTCTCCTTTATTGAGTAGTGATTTACCGGAGGATGTTTCCCCTGTATTTTGATGTTAACAAAAAGGGCTGAAAAAAGCAACCCTGGAAGCGTTTCTATTGACATTCCTCCGAAACCGGGTAGAATGTAAAGTGGATGAAAATGTTTGTGGAAAAATAAAAGAATGAGAAGGAGTATCAGATGAAAAAAAGAGTGTTGCTGCTTTTTCTGACGGCAGCCTGTGCTGCCGCTCTGTTATCCGGATGCAAGAAAAACGTGGGCACGCCGGAGGACAATGCGGTGGCAGAGGAGCCGGAAGAGGAAGAAAATGAGGAGGAGAGCGGACGTCTTTTTGGATACAGCTGTATTGATCTGTCCAATCCTTTTTTTGAGACGCTCGGAGAGTCGATACAGACATCTCTGGAGGAACAGGGCGACCGGCTGATGACAAAAGATCCGGAAGCAGATTCAGATACACAGATCTCCCAGATCCAGGAGATGATCGACGCAGGGGTGGATGCGGTATTTCTCTGCCCGGTGGACTGGGAAGAGATCACCCCGGCGCTGGAAGCTCTTGACGAGGCAGATATCCCTGTCATCAATCTCGACACAGAAGTAAAGGAAATGGATTACATCGATGCATTCGTGGGGTCTGATAACCGGAACGCGGGATATGTCTGCGGGCAGGATCTGCTCGAGAATAAGCCCGACGGAGGCAGGATCGTGATCGTGGAAAGCTCTTCGGTCAATTCAGTGAACGAGAGGATCACCGGCTTTGAGGAAGCGATCGCAAACGGCGGATTCGAGGTCATACAGCGGATCGATGCGGGCGGAGATGTGAGCGTGGTCAAGCCGGCCCTGACAGAACTGCTGCAGAGCGGAGAGCAGATCGATGCAATTATGTGCGGAAACGATCAGATGGCGGAACAGGTGCTGGCGGCGCTTGACGAGGCCGGTAACACAGATCCGCTGGTGTACAGTGTAGACGGATCCCCGGCGACCAAGACAGCGCTGACTGATCCGGACAGTCCGATGCAGGGAGTCGGAGCGCAGTCACCGATCAATATGGGGAAAACTGCCGTGAAAGTGGCTTCCGCTGTCCTGGAAGGCGGTGCTTTTTCCAGAGAAAACTATGAGGAGACATTCTTTATCGGACGGGATAATGTTGAGATGTACGGAACAGACGGCTGGCAGTAGGAAAGGGAAAATATATGGAAAAAGTGAAGGGAAGTCCGCAGCCATTTGGAGCGGTCGTAAGTGGAAACAGGGTGAATTTTGCAGTGCAGGTGCCGCAGGGAAAGACGTGTGAGCTTCTGCTGTACAGAGCAGGCAGGACTTCGCCGGAACATTGCTTTGAGATGCCGGAAGACGAAGGGATCGGGGAAGTAAGATTTCTTGCAGTCGAGGGGATCGAAGCTGAAAAATATGAGTACAATTACAGGATCGGCAGAAAGATCTGTGTGGACCCTTATGTGAGGGAAGTGGCCGGAAAGGAGCACTTTGGCCAGAAGAAGGATGTTCAGAAGCACCAGGTGCGCGGAAAGCTCGTCTCGCCCGAATATGACTGGGGCGGAGATACACGCCTTCATCTGCCCTGGAATGAGGTGGTGGCGTACAGCCTTCATGTCAGAGGTTTTACAAAACACTCCTCATCGAAAGCTGCGCACAAGGGGACTTTTCAGGGCGTCATAGAGAAGATCCCTTATCTGAAGGAGCTCGGCATCAACCAGATCCAGTGCATGCCGGTCTATGAATTTGAGGAGTGCGACAGCGGACATATCAATTACTGGGGGTACGGCGCTGGATTCTATTTCGCGCCAAAAGAAGCCTATGCGGCAGGAAAGAATGCTGCAGCCGAGCTGAAAGACATGGTCAGGGCGTGCCATGCGGAGAAGATCGAAGTTGTCCTGGAAATGCCTTTCCAGGCCGGGATTTCCGTGCAGACAGCGCTTGAGTGCCTGAGATTCTATATGCTGGAGTACCACATTGACGGATTTGTGGTGAACCCGTATATCATACCCTGGGAGATCGTGAACAGCGATCCGTTCTTGAAAGATGTCAAGATCATGCGGAAGGACGACGGCTTCCAGAACGTTATGCGCCGTTTCCTGAAAGGAGACGAAAACATGATCAATGACGTGATCTGGGCGCTGAAGCACAATTCCGCCGGCGACGGGAAATGCAATTATATCACGGGACATACGGGATTTACTCTGTGGGACCTGGTCTCCTATGACGGAAAGCACAATGAGGCCAACGGGGAGAGGAATACCGACGGCCCGGACTACAATTACAGCTGGAACTGCGGCGCGGAGGGACCGAGCCGGAAGAAGGCTGTCATGGCGCTTCGGAAGAATCAGGTGCGGAATGCGTTTCAGCTTCTCCTCACAGCACAGGGAACGCCCTGCCTGCTCGCAGGAGATGAATTCTACAATACCCAGAAGGGGAACAACAATGTCTACTGCCAGGACAATGAGACCGCATGGGTCAACTGGAGCAGACTGAAGACAGACGACTCGCTGTTCAGATATGTGAAAGCCCTGATCTCGTTCAGAAAAGCGCATACGTGCCTTCACCGCAGGGAGGAGCTCAATGGAATGGACAGGAAAGGGTGCGGGATGCCGGATGTTTCCTATCATGGAGAAAATGCATGGAAAGTCAGGTCAGAGGTGGCAAGCCGCCAGCTCGGAGTGCTCTATGCTGGTGTGGAAGACGGGGACGAGCCCTGCTTCGCAGCCTACAATATGCACTGGATCCCCCACGAATACGCGCTTCCGTCTCCGGGAAAGGGAAAGAAGTGGTATCTGGCGGCGGATACAGAGAGGGGCGTGCTTGAGGAGCTGGAGCTTCTCGAAGAGCAGAAGAGCATAGAATTAAAAGAGAGGAGCATTGCGCTTCTGGTAGGCAGAGAGAAGGCAGAGGAAAAGAATGAAGGCAGTAAAACATTTCTGCACAATCACGAAACATAAGATCCTGGTCATGAAGGAATGCTTCCGGGTCGGACTGTACAGACAGGGGCTCCTTCATGATCTGTCAAAATACAGCTGGACAGAGTTCCGGGTAGGCTGCAGATACTATCAGGGAACAAGAAGCCCGAATAATGCAGAACGTGAAGACAGAGGATATTCATCCGCCTGGCTTCATCATAAAGGACGGAACAAACATCATTATGAATACTGGCTGGACTACAGCCTGGACGGGAGCGGGACGCTGACCGGTATGAAGATGCCGGTCAGATATGTGGTGGAGATGTTCCTGGACCGGATCGCGGCGAGCAAGGTCTATAAAGGCGATCACTATAAGGACAGCGATCCCCTGGACTATTACAGGAACGGAAAGGCGGACGGGCTGATGCATCCCGAAACACGGGAGCTTCTGGAAAAGCTTCTCTGCATGCTGGCAGAAGAAGGGGAAGAGAAAACATACCGTTACATAAGAGAAGAAGTCCTGAGGAAAAAACAGCCGGGCTTCTGAAAGAATCAGAATACAGGAACAGGCAGGAAGAAATCGAGAGTCTTCCTGCCTGTTCTTTATGCTGCAGGCATTTTTATTATGTCAGGCACATTCTTCGGAAATGGTCCTTTTCAGAAAGCATTTTATTCAGGAAGCTTTCTTATCCGGAAATCAGTTTATTCGGGATATTCAAGCCGCTCCCTGGGGATGTCTGTGAGGACCTCCCTGAGATACCGGGCAGCGAGCCAGCGAGCCATCGGCAGGTTCATGTCGAGATAGTTGCCGCAGTCCTTCGGGGATGCGCCGGGGATCTCGCCCTCATAGTCTGCGATGAATTCGAACATTTCCTTCACCAGCGGAACGATATCAGCAGAAGTGTAATCTCCGGTCAGCAGAAGATAGAATCCGGTGCGGCATCCCATGGGACCGAAGTAGAGCACCTTGTCGGAGAAGGCCTCATGATTCCGGAGAAATGTGGCTCCCAGGTGCTCGATCGTGTGCACCTCCGCCGTGTTCATGACAGGCTCATCGTTGGGGCTTGTCATCCGGATGTCAAAGGTGGTGATGACGGTATCCCCTGCCATATCTTTGCGTGAAACATAGAGTCCGGGATGAAGCCAGATATGATCGATCGTGAAACTTGTGATTTTTTTCATTTCCATATCAGTCAGTCCTTTCTTTTTCCTGCCGCAGGTTCTTAAGTGCGGCAGAGAAGCGCTTTGTGTTTTTACGGAACTTAAGAACCAGGAACTGCAGAATGTCCTGTGGGAAGTGAGGAATCTTTCCGCAGGCTGTTTTCTGTCCCGTCCGGTTCAGAGGCGGGCGCTTCTGTTTTCCATTATAGCGTTTTCTGCTGCAGCTTGGCAAGAGGGAGAAACTCTGCCCCGTATGTGATTGACGCGGGAGGGAAAAGCAACTATACTGTAAGGCTGTAGGAGAGCCTGTACAACAGGCGGGGAAGGAGAACAACTGTTATGATGCTGTATATTGTGAGACACGGAGAGACAGACTGGAACAGAATGAAAAAAGTCCAGGGGCATACAGATATCCCGCTGAATGACTACGGCCGTCATCTTGCAGAGGAGACTGCTGAGGGGATGAAGGAGATCCCGCTTGATCTGGGATACACCAGCCCGCTGAAGCGGGCCAGGGAGACCGCGGAGATTATCCTTGCGGGAAGAAATATCCCGCTTATTGATGAAGAGAGGATCAAGGAGATCGGATTCGGCCGGTATGAAGGCATGTTCAGCGGCGGAGAGAACCAGGATCCGGAGAGCGGCGCCTTCAATCGCTTTTTCTCGGACACGGGAAACTACATACCTCCGGCAGACGCAGAGACTGTCCCGGAACTCTATGAGCGGACAGGCGCGTTCCTCGATGAGCTGTGCGCCAGAAAAGATCTTGCCGGGAAGAATATCCTTGTCTCCACCCATGGCGCTGCAATGACCGCGCTTCTGAACCGGATCAAAGGAAACCTGTCCGTTGCCCATTTCTGGAAAGACGAGGTGCCGCCGAACTGCTCCGTGACCATGGTGGAAGTCAGAGACGGAAAGCCCAGGATCATAAAAGAGGGCGTTATCTTCTACAAAGAGAAGGTGCGGAGGTGGAAGGCGGTATAAATCCGGGTTTGTAAGGTGAGTTTTATCTGAGAATATCATCCGAAAACAGGGAAAGCTGCCGGAAGAATTCCCTCTGCGATAAGATGAGGGAGGATTCAGGTTCCATTCCATAATCTAAGAAAGCCTAAAGGAAGCGGTATCCCGCTAAAAGCAAGGTCTGCAATAAGAAACGCACTTTGTTCGGACAATTCTTATTGCAGACCTTAACGCAGGACACCGCTTCCTTAAGTCTTTCTAACAGATTATTCTAGTCACCTGAACCGCCCTCCTCTTATCTTCGAATGGAAGTTTCTGAGAGCTTTCCCCGTTTTCTGCTGAATTCCAAACAGAACTTTCTGTACAAACCCGGAGATTAAAAACGGAGATGAGGATTGTACTTTTTCCCTGCTAACAGTATTCGAATTGTGTGTGAATAAAAGTAACTGGAAATTCCCCATTGAAATATAGCAGTGTGGAAACGTCGCCCCTCCTGTTTGGCGGACGTTCTATTTAATCAACAAACCCGGATTTAGTCTTCTTCTTCAGTCTGTACGGAATAGGTCTGTCTCTTTCTTGCCATCTCGTCGCTCTCAAGATACTCGTCGTATGTGGTGATCTTGTCGATGAGGTGTCCGCCTGGCACGATCTCCATAATGCGGTTTGCAGTCGTCTGCACGATCTGGTGGTCTCTTGAGGTAAAGAGCAGGACGCCCGGGAATTTGATCAGACCGTTGTTGAGCGCGGTGATCGATTCCATGTCAAGATGGTTGGTCGGCTCGTCCAGCAGCAGCACATTGGCGCCGGAGATCATCATCTTGGACAGGAGACAGCGGACCTTCTCGCCTCCGGATAACACTTTGAGACGTTTCACGCCGTCCTCTCCGGAGAAAAGCATTCTTCCCAGGAAGCCGCGGACATAAGTGGCGTCCTTATTTTCCGAATACTGGGTGAGCCATTCGGTGATCGTGTAATCGCTGTCGAACTCACTGCCGAAATCCTTCGGGAAGTAAGCCTGGGAGGTGGTGATCCCCCACTTGTAGGTTCCCTCGTCCGGCTCCATTTCGCCGATCAGGATCTTGAAGAGCACAGTCTTGGCAAGCTCATTGCTTCCCACGAAGGCGACCTTGTCGTCATGTCCGAGAGTGAAGGTGATATTGTCCAGCACCTTCTCGCCGTCGATTGTCTTGGAGAGTCCTTCCACGGTGAGGACTTCATTTCCGATCTCACGGTTCGGGCGGAAGTCGATATAAGGATACTTTCGGCTGGAAGGCTTGATCTCATCGAGCTGGATCTTTTCCAGGGCGCGCTTTCTGGAAGTCGCCTGTTTGGATTTTGAAGCGTTGGCGCTGAAACGGGAAATGAATTCCTGGAGCTCTTTGATCTTTTCTTCTTTCTTTTTGTTGGCTTCCTTCATCTGGCGGATCAGAAGCTGGCTGGACTCATACCAGAAATCGTAGTTTCCGGCGTAGAGCTGGATCTTGCCGTAGTCAATATCCGCGATCTGCGTGCAGACCTTGTTCAGGAAGTAGCGGTCATGGGATACCACGATGACCGTGTTCTCGAAGTTTATCAGGAACTCCTCGAGCCACGCGATCGCATCCAGGTCCAGGTGGTTGGTGGGCTCGTCGAGCAGGAGGATGTCCGGGTTGCCGAACAGAGCCTGCGCAAGGAGAACTTTGACTTTCTCCGGGCCGGTGAGGTCCTTCAGATATTTGTAATGGAGGTCTGTTTCAATTCCGAGTCCGTTCAGCAGAGAGGCGGCGTCAGACTCCGCTTCCCATCCGTTCATTGTCGCAAACTCTGCCTCCAGCTCGCTTGCTTTGATCCCGTCTTCATCGGTGAAATCTTCTTTCGCATAGATCACTTCCTTTTCCTTCATGATCTCGTAGAGACGGGCGTTCCCCATGATCACAGTATCGAGTACCGGATACTCGTCATATTTGAAATGATCCTGCTGAAGGAAGGAGAGACGCTCTCCGGGAGTGATGCTGACATCGCCCTGGGTGGGCTCAAGCTGTCCGGACAGGATCTTCAGGAAAGTAGACTTTCCCGCGCCGTTGGCGCCGATCAGACCGTAGCAGTTCCCTTCTGTGAATTTAATGTTGACATCTTCAAACAGCGCTTTTTTTCCGACGCGCAGTGTAACGTTGTTTGCACTAATCATTCTGAAATCTCCTTAAATTGAATCCTGTTTAAAACAGATGCCTGCAGTGCAGAAAAAGGCCGCACATAGGGCATCCGGGAGTACCAACGCTTATATTAACACGGCGGACATGACATGGCAAGGTTTGGTTCAAAAAGTTTCAAAATAAAAAATGACTGAAACAGAGGCATATACGGAGCGGCGCCGGGGGACTTCTGTCCTTCTGAAAGAAGTTTCCGAAATCGGGTTTGCGAACAGGGGAAAACGTTATATAATACCAGTATCGGGTCCATCGGGGATTCGGTGAGCAAGCATGAAAAGAGGAATAAACATGGATATAAAAAAAGCGACAATGGTACTGGAAGGAGGCGCCACCAGAGGGGTGTTTACGTCAGGCGTCCTGGATCTGCTGATGGAGAAAGGGATCTATACGTCCCATGTCATCGGTGTCTCAGCGGGAGCATGCAATGCGCTGGACTATGTGTCGGAGCAGCCGGGCCGCACCCGCGACTGTATGATCCCGGCGGATAAGAGCGGGAACTATTATTACGGCCTGAGGGACTTCGTGAAGGAAAGAAGTGTCATGAACATGGACCTGATCTTCGACAAGTACCCGAATGAACTGATCCCATTTGACTTTGACACTTATTTCAATTCTGAGATCGAGTGTGAGCTTGTCACGACCAACTGTCTGACGGGAAAAGCGGAGTATATGACCGAGCGGAGCGACAGAGAGCGTCTGCTCAAGGTATGCCGGGCGTCCTGCAGCATGCCTCTTCTTACTCCGATCGTAAACGTGGATGACGTCCCATATCTTGACGGAGGGCTGGCGGATTCAGTGCCGATCCGAAGGGCGCAGGAGATCGGAAATGAGAAGATCGTGGTGATCCTGACCAAGAATGCAGGCTACAGGAAAAAGACAGTTTCTAAGGGGCTGGAGAAGATCTACCGAAGGGCATACCGCTCCTATCCGAACCTGGTGAGGACGATACTTCGCAGGAGTTTTGAATACAATAAGACGATGAACCATCTTGACCAGATGGAAAAACGCGGTGAGGTCTTTATTCTCCGGCCCCAGGTGAAGCCGGTGGCCCGTCTGGAAAGAAACAGGGAGACACTGCTGGCATTCTATGAGCATGGATACAGCCTTATGGAGCGCAAACTGGACGATCTGATGGAATATTTTGAAAAATAGGAAAAGGAGAGAAGCAGATGACGGAAATTTTGGATTATACCCAGAACCGGGAGCTTTCGTGGCTCAGATTTAACCAGAGAGTTCTTGAAGAGGCGCGGGATGAGACAGTCCCGCTCATGGAGAGAATGAAATTCGTCGCCATCTTTACGAGCAATCTCGATGAATTTTTTATGATCCGCGTGGGCAGCCTTTATGATATGGCTGCCGCGGACGGAAAAAAGCAGGACACCAGATCAGGCATGACACCAAGGCAGCAGCTGGATGCAATCTACCGGACAGTTGCACCGCTTTATAAGGAAAGAGATAAGACCTATGCGGAGATAAAGAAACAGCTGAAGCCTTACGGCGTCTGCGGGCTGGATTTCAAGGAACTTGAGCAGTCGGAGAAAAAATACGTCAAGAAATATTTCAAGGAGCAGGTGCTCCCGGTTCTGTCGCCCCAGATCGTAGATGCAAACCATCCATTTCCCCATCTGCTCAACAAGGAGATCTATGTGGTAGCGAACCTGAAGAATGGGAACAAGTCCATGATGGGAATCGTGCCGGTGCCCCAGTATATCTCGGATATTCTGTATCTGCCCGGGTATGATATCCGCTATATCAGGATGGAGAAGGTGCTCACAGAGTATCTGGAGCTGGTATTTGACCAGTATCAGGTATCGGATAAGAATTATATCTGCGTGACAAGAAATGCGGACGTCTCGCCGGACGACGAGGCGTTTGCGGATAATGAGGATTTCCGGGATATCATGCAGGAAACTCTCCACAAAAGAAGGAGGATGGCGGTGGTAAGGCTTGAGACCGCCAGCCCTCTGAGCAAAGAGATGGAAAAATACTTCTGTGACAGATTTAAGATTCAGCCGGAATGCATTTTCCGGACCAAGATGCCGATGAAGCTTGCCTTCATGTTCGGCATTGCCGACAAGCTTCCGGAATCCATGAAGCGGTCTCTGGTCTATGAACCGTTCACGCCTCAGCCGGCCGCCATGCTGGCACCGGGCAGTGTGATGGAGCAGGTGAAGAAAAAGGATGTGCTCCTCTCTTACCCGTATGAGAGCATGGAGCCTTTCCTGCAGCTGATCAAGGAGGCGGCTTCAGATCCGGATGTCATGACGATAAAGATCACGATCTACCGGCTGGCGAAAAAGGCAAGGCTTGTGGAATATCTGTGCGCGGCAGCGGAAAACGGCAAGGAGGTCACCGTTCTGATCGAGCTGAGGGCAAGATTCGACGAACAGAACAATATTGAGTGGTCCGAGCGGATGGAAGAGGCAGGATGCCGCGTGCTCTATGGATTTGAGGGATATAAGGTGCACTCTAAGATCTGCCTCATTACATACAGGAACAGAAATGAGATTCGGTATATCACACAGATCGGCACAGGAAATTACAATGAGAAGACAGCCAAGATGTACACGGATTACTCACTGCTGACATCCAGCCAGCAGATCGGGGAGGACGCGGCCGTGTTCTTCAAGAACATGTCCATCGGCAATCTGCACGGAGAATACCGGCATCTGATCGTATCCCCTTCCGGGCTGAAGCGGAAGGTCCTCTCTCTTATGGACGAAGAGATCCGCAAAGGAGAGAACGGAAGGATCGTGATGAAGATGAATTCCGTGACCGACATGGATTTCATCAGAAAGACAGCAGAGGCTTCCCGGGCCGGAGTTAAGATCGATCTGATCGTCCGGGGGATCTGCTGCATCCTTCCCGGAATACCGGGCAGGACAGAAAATCTCCGGGTCACCAGCATTGTGGGCAGATTCCTGGAGCACCCGAGAGTATTCATCTTCGGAAGCGGTCCCGAGGCAAAGATCTATATCGGATCAGCGGACATGATGACCCGCAATACGGAGAAGCGGGTGGAGGTAGCATGTCCGATCTATGATGAAGAGATCAAAAGACGGCTGAAGCACTGCCTGAAGGTCATGCTCTCGGACACTCTGAAGGCGAGAGAGATGACGCAGGACGGCTCATACAGAAAGAAAGAGTCCGGCGGGCAGCAGATCGATGCACAGGAAGTGTTCATGAAAGAGGCGGTCAACGCCCGGTGCCCCGCGGAGCAGAAAAAAGGAAAAGAAGGGCTGCTGCGCAGAGTATTCGGCCTGTTCAGGAGACATTGACAATTCATTTTACAAGGAGGAAAAAAATGGATAAACTGACAGTAAGACAATTCGGAATGACAGAAAAAGGAGAGAAGGCCCGGCTGTATACAATGAAAAATGACGCAGGCACTTCCGTGTCTGTCACAGATTACGGCGCGGCCCTGGTCAGCGTTAAGGTGAAGGGAAAGGGCGGTGCTTTGCTGGACGTGGTGCTCGGATACGATGACGCGGCGGGATATGAGAGAGGCGGCGCATCCATAGGGGCCACGGTCGGAAGGAGCGCCAACCGGATCAAGGGCGCGCAGATAGAAATTGACGGAAAGTCCTATACCCTGGATAAAAACGATGGCGGGAACAACCTCCACAGCGGACTGGACTATTATAACAAACGCCTCTGGGAGACGGCAGAGAATGAGGATGACCATGTGACATTCCTGCTTCACAGCCCGGACGGCGATCAAGGATATCCGGGCGCACTGGATATGCGCGTGACCTACAGTCTGGATGAGGAGAACCTGCTCACGATCCATTACGAGGCCGTGCCGGACAAGGACACGGTGATCAATATGACCAACCACAGTTATTTCAACCTGAACGGACATGACAGCGGAAGCGTGCTGGGACATTCGGTCATGCTGGATGCGGACGCCTTCACTCCTGCGGACGAGGAGTCGATCCCGACCGGTGAGATCCGTCCGGTGGACGGCACTCCCATGGATTTCAGGACGCCGAAACAGCTGGGCGCGGAGATCGACGCGGACTATGAGCCGCTGCGTTTCGGTGGAGGCTACGATCATAACTGGGTATTGAAAAATGAAAATGGATTTGATAAAGTAGCAGAAGTGACGGCTGATAAAAGCGGCATAAGGATGGAAGTCTGGACGGATCTTCCGGGAGTACAGATGTATACTGCAAACTTCCTGGACAATGAGCCGGGAAAGGACGGGGCGGTCTATGGAAGCCGGAGTGCGGTCTGCCTGGAGACACAGTATTATCCGGACGCTGTCCATCATGACAATTTCCCGGGACCGATCTGCCGCGGGGGCGAGAAGTACGATACCCGGACAGCTTACCGCTTTGTGCCGTGCGAGTAAAGCATAGACAGGACAGACAGAATCAGACTATATGGGAAAATCATTATACATCGCGGAGAAGCCCAGCGTGGCGCAGGAGTTCGCGAAAGCTTTAAAACTGAATACAAAGAGGCGGGACGGTTATCTGGAATCTGATACGGCGGTGGTGACCTGGTGTGTGGGGCATCTTGTCACGATGAGTTACCCGGAGGAGTACGATCCGTCGCTGAAGCGGTGGAGCCTGGATACACTTCCGTTTATCCCTTCAGAATTTAAATACGAGGTCATCCCCGGCGTTGCAAAACAGTTTCAGATCGTCAGCGGCCTGCTCAACCGGGAGGACGTGGATACGATCTATGTGTGCACCGACTCCGGGCGGGAGGGAGAGTACATATACCGGCTTGTAGAGCAGGAAGCGCATGTCACAGGGAAAGAGCGCCGTCGGGTGTGGATCGATTCCCAGACAGAAGAAGAGATCCTGCGGGGGATCCGGGAGGCGAAGGACCTTTCAGAATATGACAATCTGGGCGCATCCGCCTACTTAAGGGCAAAGGAAGACTATCTGATGGGAATCAATTTTTCCCGCCTGCTGACGCTGAAATACGGGAACAGCATTTCTTCCTATCTGCACACAAAATATGCGGTTGTCTCTGTGGGCAGAGTCATGACCTGCGTACTGGGAATGGTCGTCAGAAGGGAGAGAGAGATCCGGGATTTTGTCAAAACTCCGTTCTACCGTGTGATGAGCGCCATCGACGCATCAGGCCGGGAGTTCGAGGGGGAGTGGCGGGCAGTCAGGGGATCGCGGTACTTTGAATCTTTTGACCTGTATAAGGAGAACGGGTTTAAGAAGAGGGAGAAGGCGGAGGAGCTGATCCATTATCTGAAAGAAGAGGAGCCGCTCCTGTGCGAGATCCGCTCTATTGAAAAAAAGAAGGAAAAGAAGAATCCGCCCCTTCTCTATAATCTGGCAGAGCTTCAGAACGACTGCTCGAAGAGGTTTAAGATCAGCCCGGATGAGACGCTCAGGATTGTGCAGGAACTGTATGAGAAGAAGCTGGTGACCTATCCGAGAACAGACGCCAGAGTGCTCTCCACCGCGGTGGCGAAGGAGATCACGCGCAATCTCAACGGCCTGTCAAAATACCCTATGGCCGGGCCTTATCTGAAGGATATCCTTGGATTCGGAAGCTATAAGGATCTGGCAAAGACACGTTATGTGAATGATAAGCAGATCACAGATCACTATGCCATCATTCCCACGGGCCAGGGGCTTGGAGCGCTGAAATCCGTCTCCGCCGTGTCCCATAAGGTGTATGATTTGATCGTCAGGAGATTTCTGAGCATCTTCTATCCTCCGGCGGTGTATCAGAGAGTGGCGATCACCACACAGATCAGAGGCGAGAGCTTCTTTTCGGGGTTTAAAGTGCTGGCAGAGGAGGGATATCTGAAAGTGGCCGGGATCCCCCAGCAGAGAAAAAAATCCGGCAGTGACCCGCGGGAGGACGCGCAGGCCGCGCCGGATCCGGCCGGAGAGCAGGATGCAGAGAACCAGAATCCTGACACAGCGCTTTTTGAGGCGGTACGGAACTTGAAAAAGGGGATGAAGCTTCCGGTAAGATCGCTTGACATCAAAGAGGGAGAGACCTCGCCGCCGAAGCGGTATAATTCCGGTTCAATGATCCTCGCCATGGAAAATGCCGGACAGCTTATCGAAGATGAAGAACTCCGGGCTCAGATCAAGGGCAGCGGGATCGGCACCAGTGCAACCCGGGCGGAGATCTTAAAGAAACTGATCCATATCAAGTATCTGGCGCTGAATAAGAAGACACAGATCATTACGCCTACCCTCCAGGGAGAGATGGTGTATGATGTGGTGGATCACTCAATCCGGTCGCTTTTGAACCCGGAGCTTACGGCAAGCTGGGAGAAGGGGCTTACCTATGTGGCGGAGGGCAGCATCACACCGGATGAGTATATGGTGAAGCTGGATCACTTCATCACCAGCCGGACTGTCGGCGTCAAAGGGCTCAACAATCAGTATCAGATGAGAGCCTGTTATGACAGGGCGGCAGAGTATTATAAGAAAGGCAGCGGAAAAACTTCCTCTGCCGGCAGAGCAAAAAAAGAAGAATAAAATTGCCGGAAAACGGCGGAAAAGGAGAAGAAAGATGGAAGCATTGACAGTAAAGGAACTCTATACACTGGATGAGACGATCGCAAAGGATATTTTTGACGGGGTGACCTATCCGTGGGAAGTCCTTCCGAAGATCAGCAGCTTTATCCTGAAGCTGGGTGAGACGCTCAGCAGCGAGGAGTACGAGAAGCGCGGAGAGAATGTCTGGATCGCGAAGTCAGCGAAAGTCGCTCCGACGGCATTTATCAACGGTCCTGCGATCATCGGAAAAGATGCAGAGGTGCGCCACTGTGCATTTATCCGCGGAAATGCCATCGTCGGTGAGGGCGCGGTCGTGGGAAATTCTACGGAGCTTAAAAATGTGATCCTGTTCAATAAGGTCCAGGTCCCGCACTACAACTATGTCGGAGATTCGATCCTCGGTTATAAGTCCCATATGGGAGCAGGCTCCATCACGTCAAACGTAAAATCTGACAAAAAGCTTGTCGTCGTGAAGACACCGGAGGGCAGCATAGAGACCGGCATGAAGAAATTCGGCGCGATGCTCGGGGATGAAGTAGAAGTCGGATGCGGAAGCGTCCTGAATCCGGGAACCGTTGTGGGAAGCCACAGCAATATCTATCCGCTCTCCTCCGTACGCGGATTTGTTCCGGGTCACAGCATTTATAAAAAACAGGGTGAGGTCGTGAAAAAGATTGAAGACTGATCTGCCGCTGATTCTTGTTTCCGGCATCAGCGCCGGAGCGGCGGGAGCCGCCGTGGGTTCTGCAGATCCGTTTTTTGTCTTTCCAATTCTGCTGATTTATAGTATCATAATTACTGTAGCAATGGGATTTCCTGCATCCATCCGTTTTCGGACGATGGAGCAGAGTGTTTGGTGACGGGCAGCAGTGCCTGTCTGCTGTGAAACTGACAGGAGGCTTAGATATGCTGAATGACAACTATGTAACAATGGAGATCGAGAAAGCAAAACACATTGCGCTGGTCGCGCATGACGGAAAGAAGAAAGAGCTGGTCGAGTGGTGCGACCGCAACAAGGATGTGCTGAAAAGCCATTTCCTGTGCGGTACAGGTACAACAGCGCGCCTTATCTCAGAGCGCACGGGACTTCCGGTCAAAGGATACTGCAGCGGCCCTCTGGGCGGTGATCAGCAGATCGGCGCCAAGATCGTGGAAGGCCAGATCGATTTCATGATCTTTCTCTGGGATCCGCTGGAGGCACAGCCTCATGACCCGGATGTAAAAGCGCTTCTCCGTATTGCGGTAGTCTATGATATTCCGGTTGCAAACAATCTTGCAACGGCGGACTTTATGCTGAATTCAAAGTATATGAATGAGCCGTACAGCCGCAGGATCGAGAATTTTAACAAGATGATCCAGGAAAGAGTAAATAAGATGAAATAGCAGTGAATTATGTGTTGACACGGGCGTCATGCCCGTGTTATTCTATGGGAAATTACTTTAACACTTTAAAGCGTAACGCTTTAAAGCAAATAAGCAAAGGAAGGGAAAGAGAGATGGGGATCAAAATTGTACTGCTTATTGTGTTTTTTGCTGTGATGGTGGGAGTGGGGATCTATTCGAGACGTCATGCTGCCAGTGTGGACGGATTCGTTCTGGGAGGGCGCTCTGCCGGTCCGTGGCTCACCGCATTTGCCTATGGCACATCTTATTTCTCTGCTGTCGTCTTCGTAGGATATGCCGGCCAGTTCGGATGGAAATACGGAATCGCCAGCACATGGATCGGAATCGGAAATGCGGTGATCGGAAGTCTGCTCGCCTGGGTAGTCCTCGGGCGGAGGACCAAGGTCATGACGCAGCACCTGGGTTCCAGGACCATGCCGGATTTCTTCGGAGAGCGCTACGACAGCAAAGCGCTGAAAGTCATGGCATCTGTGATCGTTTTCGTATTTCTTATACCGTACACTGCTTCTGTGTACAATGGGCTGTCTCGTTTGTTTGAAATGGCATTCAGTATTCCGTATACCTGGTGTGTTATCGCGATGGCCCTGTTTACTGCCGTGTATGTGATCCTGGGAGGATATATGGCGACAGCGATCAATGACTTTATACAGGGAATCATCATGCTTGCCGGGATCGTGGTTGTGATCGCCGCTGTTCTGAACGGCCAGGGCGGCTTCATAAATGCAGTCTCGGAGATGGCGCAGATCCCCAGTGATGTGGCAGTCACAGCGGGACAGCCGGGCGCGTTTACCTCGTTCTTCGGACCGGATCCGGTAAACCTTCTGGGCGTTGTCATCCTGACTTCTCTGGGCACCTGGGGACTGCCGCAGATGATCGGAAAGTTTTACGCCATAAAGGACGAAAAATCTATCAATACCGGGACAGTCATTTCCACTGTATTCGCGATCGTTGTGTCAGGAGGATGCTATTTCCTCGGCGGATTTGCCCGCCTGTTCGACTCTCCGGCGATCTACGATGATACGACGGGTGCGGTCGTGTACGACAGTATCATCCCATATATGCTGTCCGCGCTGCCGGATATTCTGATCGGGATCGTGGTCGTGCTTGTACTTTCGGCGTCCATGTCGACGCTGTCATCTCTTGTGCTGACCTCCAGCTCTACATTGACGCTGGATCTGCTCAAGGATAATGTGATCAAAAAGATGAGTGAGAAGAAGCAGATCGTCACCATGCAGCTTCTGATCGTGTTCTTCATTGTGGTATCCGTGGTGATTGCGCTTAATCCGCCGACCTTTATCGCGCAGCTTATGGGAATCTCATGGGGAGCTCTGGCAGGCGCATTCCTCGCCCCCTTCCTGTATGGGCTTTACTGGAAAGGCGTTACGAGAGCCGGCGTCTGGTCAGGCTTTATTGCCGGGATCGGCATCACGGTCTCCAATATGTTCATCGGCTACATCGCATCCCCGATCAACGCGGGAGCCGCGGCCATGATCGCCGGCCTGATCGTCGTGCCGGCTGTCAGCCTGTTTACGCCAAAGCTGAAGAGGGAGAAAGTGGATGAGGTCTTCACATGCTACGACGAGAAAGTGACGATCACGAAGAAACGCTCCCTGCAGTAAATTCGGGTTTGTAAGGTAAGTTTTATCCGAGAATATCATCCGAAAACAGGGAAAGCTGCCGGGAAAATTCCTTCTGCGATAAGAGGAGGGCGGCTTCAGGCTCCATTCCATAATCTGAGAAATCCTAAAGGGAGCGGTATCCCGCTAAAAGCAAGGTCTGCAATAAGAAACTCACTTTGTTCAGACAGATCTTATTGCAGACCTTAACGCGGGACACCGCTTCCTTAAGTCTTTCTAACAGATTATTCTAGTCACCTGAACCGCCCTCCTCTTATCTCCGAATGAAAGTTCCTGACAGCTTTCCCTGTTTTCTGCTGAATTCCAGACAGAACTTTCTGTACAAACCCGGGGATTTAAAGCATAGACGGCAATAGGATTTCCAGACAGTACTCAGTGGCAATGTTACGGTTCAAATGTTTAGAATCCTATTTTAAGCTGTACAAATGCGTGCTGAATTACGGTTATTATTCGATTTTTTTGATTTTTAGCGGTAGAAAATTTAGTTGAATTACGGTTAATATAGGAATTATTGGATTTACATCCGTAGTTTTACCAGAATTTCTACGGTTACAAGCCTCTGATTTATTATGGTAACCGTATTTGGATCTACATTTCTACGGTCATAAATTTCTGTTTCTTTCTATTAACCGTATTCGAATTGTGTGTGAATAAGAGCAGCAAGAATTTTCCCTAGGACTGCAAAGTACCTCTTGAGTCTCACTTTAAATCTCCGGGATTGCCGGACAGGCTTCCCATTTGGAGAGCTTAGAAACCGGCAGGATGGGATACGAAGAACTTTCGGGGATGAGGGGCGGGGGATTCTGGTGACTTTGAAGAAGAATTTAGAAAATCTTAAAGCTTCGGAAGATGGCGTTAATCCGAAAAACAGTATTGTCTGAGCGCCAGCGAGTTGTGCTGTTTTTCGGATTGCTTTTAGCTATCTTTCGAAGCTTTTAGTTTTTCTTATTCTTCGGAACGGAGCCTGAATCCCCCGCCCCTCATGTCCGAATATGATTTCGATATACTCACGCCTGCCGGTTTCGGATGTGAGTCAGATCAGAAGTCTGCCCGCCAAACCCGAATTTATTTTTTCTTTGGCTCATAAAGGAAATTTCCTTCATGGTCAATCTCTGTATAATATTCTGTTCCGGCATTATTTGTTATCTCAAGATAGCACTTGTCATTTTCAAAGTACGGCTCATTCCTGAATTTGCCGGGAGAATATTCGGACAAATCGATCACAATGTTCCCATCTAAATCATAAAAACAGTTTCCCGCAAAAAATACTCCTTCAGAGTAAATCCCGTATTTACCGCCTTGGAAGTCAACATCTGTCTGTTTCACTGTTCCGTCACTTCCCACCAGCTTGATCAGATCATCTGACCTGGTGACCAGATAGCCATCATGAAATTCTCCCGGACTCCCACAGTGATATCCGAACGGATTCTTCAGAACCGATTTCCCACATTCACCTGCATCAAATCCAATCCCGGTTTCCGCATTATACATAGTATAATTCGGATCCGAGCCACGGTCTGCATAATGAAGTGCAAACATCCCCTCTCCCAGATAATACATGCAGTTTTTTATCGTCATCATTCTGGCCTGATATCTGGATTCACTGTCATTGTCTACCGAAATATATTTATCTCCGACAGACACTCTTCCATTTTGTATGAACGGATGATTCGCCGAAAGCTCATGGATCCAGTCCCCCTTATCATCCACGACTCCTACCATATCGTATGCACCGTCGAAATCATCAACCAGTT